>Ga0209949_1000963_pt1 | contig 14545 bp, 10 predicted proteins | sample SalPonC_black_MG_FD_185711 | JGI IMG/M metagenome (GOLD analysis project Ga0209949, IMG submission 185711) | Salt pond soil microbial communities from South San Francisco under conditions of wetland restoration - Salt Pond MetaG... | ecosystem: Environmental > Aquatic > Marine > Intertidal zone... | reverse complement strand
AGCAATGCGCTGGTCAAGATCGGCTGCGGCTGCCTCGCGGGCCCTGGATAATTGTTCTGCCACCTTGTCAAAATCCGCTCGCTGAGCTTCCAGCTCCGCTTCCAGTTTCTCGAGACTGCCTTCACCGTCATCCAGTGATGCCAGCTCACTGGCCAGTGACTGATGCAGTTCGGGCAGGTTTTCCGGGGCAATACGATGCTTCCGGCCCATCTGGTAAATGGCACTGAGTCGTTCTTCCACCTCCGCCAGCCTGGCCGGATCGGCCTCGTAATCGTCCACAAAGTGGCGCAGGTTGTCGCCGGCTTCACTGATCTGGATCTGGGCTTCGTTCAGCATCTGGATGGTTTCTGCCAGCGCGGGTATTTCCACCGGCAGTTGCTCGAGCTGCTGGAGCGCCTGACGGACCAGCGCCGCAGCACTGGTATCGTCTTCCGTACAGATCAGGCTTGCCTGATGACAGTTGTGAAGTACGCCCTCGGCGTGGCTGAGCTGCGACTGTTCCTCCTCAAGTCGTTGCTGTTCGTTTTCCTCCAGTGCCAGACGGTCCAGTTCTTCCACCTGATAACGCAATAACTGGATCCGGGCCTCTGCCTCGTCGGCGTTCTGCTGGCGCTCGTGAACACGCTGGCGGGTGGTGTTCCAGGCTTGCCATGCGCGACGGGTGGCATCGGCCAGGTTTTCCGCACCGGTGAATTCGTCCAGCAGTCTGCGATGGGTGTCCTTGCGCAGCAGGGATTGATGCTGATGCTGGCTGTGAATGTCCATCAGGATGCTGCCCAGGTCCTTGAGGTGGGCAAGCGGGCAGGGCTGGCCGTTAATAAAGGCGCGGGAACGGCCGTCCCTGCTGATCACGCGGCGGAGAATGCAGTCGTTGTCGTCATCCAGTTCGTGCTCTTCCAGCCATTGTCTGGCCTCGCTGATACGGGAAACATCGAAGCTTGCGGTAATGTCCGCCCGCTTTGCGCCATGGCGGACGGTACCGGCATCAGCACGCCCTCCCATTGCCAGCCCCAGGGCATCAAGCACAATCGATTTGCCCGCACCTGTTTCACCGGTAAGCGCAGTCATCCCCTGGTCGAACTGCAGTTCGACCCGCTCTGCGATGGCGTAATTGGAAACGGTGAGCTGGGTGAGCATCTGATTAACCTCCGTCGGACAGCTTACTACTGTTAATACATACAGTAACTGTGAATATATACAGGCTTTTCATGGTTTGCAAATTTCCTGGCCGATTTGCCGGCTAATGCGCCGGTGAAAGGTTGAAACGTTAAGCAGGGACCCCATATCCATCGGCAAACGATCTTTCCCTGCCCGGGCGCAGGGTTTACACATAATCCGGTGGGTATCAGTCCCCGCGGCGAATAAGCAGGAGTGGCTATGAGCGCTGACAAGAATCCCAACCAGCAGGGTGAAGAAGGACAGAATGAAGCGGCAGCTTTTGCTGGCGGTGACGGGCAGGCAGAACGCGCAAACAGCGCGGAGTCGGCAGAGACTGCTGAAAAAAGTGCAAAAACAGGCGGGGAAAAGAGTGACGACAGGCCGGGCGGCTCCGGCACTGCCGTCGAGGCGCTGGAAGCGCGGGTAAAGGAGTACCAGGAACAGCTTCTTCGGTCCCAGGCGGAAATGCAGAATGTCCGCCGCCGGGCTGAAATCGATGTGGAAAAGGCCCACAAGTTCGCCCTGGAAAAATTTGTCAAGGAGCTTCTGCCAGTCGCTGACAGCCTTGAAAAAGCGGTTGAAAGCACCGAGGGACACGAGGAAGCGGGTGAGGTAGTTGCCAACATCCGCGAAGGGGTAGAAATGACCCTGTCGCTGTTCATGAACAGCCTGAGCAAATTCAATGTCAGGCAACTGAACCCGGTGGGTGAGCCCTTTGACCCCCAGCAGCACGAGGCAATGTCCATGGTGTCGGCACCGAATGCGGAGCCTAACAGCGTGGTCGCGGTGGTCCAGAAAGGTTACACCCTGAATGACCGTCTTGTTCGGCCTGCCATGGTTGTCATCGCGAAGGCGGAAAGTGGACCAAAAGTTGACGAGCAGGCTTGAAAAGTCAGGCAACGAGCCAATATAGCCAGTAAATAGATCGCAAGCCGGGTTTCTGAAGAGTTTCTGAACAGATTCCGGAAGCTTCAAAAAGAGCCCCGGTAACGCTTAAGACCGACAGCTACTGAACTGAACAGACGAATTGGAGTGGTATAGATGAGTAAAATTATTGGTATTGACCTGGGAACCACAAACTCCTGTGTTGCCATCATGGATGGTAACAAGGTCAAGGTAATCGAAAACGCAGAGGGTGATCGCACCACCCCGTCTATCGTCGCGTACACCGAGGATGGCGAAACCCTGGTTGGCCAGTCTGCCAAGCGTCAGGCGGTGACCAACCCGAATAATACCCTGTACGCCATCAAGCGTCTGATCGGCCGTCGTTTCGAGGACGATGTTGTCCAGAAAGACATCAAGATGGTGCCCTACAAGATAGCCAAGGCAGACAATGGTGATGCCTGGGTCGAAGTGAAGGGTGAGAAAATGGCGCCGCCGCAGGTGTCTGCGGAAATCATCAAGAAGATGAAGAAAACCGCCGAAGACTACCTGGGCGAGAAAGTGACCGAAGCGGTAATCACCGTTCCGGCCTACTTCAACGACAGCCAGCGTCAGGCGACCAAAGACGCAGGCAAGATTGCCGGCCTGGATGTGAAGCGCATCATCAACGAGCCCACTGCGGCTGCCCTGGCCTACGGCCTGGACAAGAAGAGCGGTGATCGCACCGTAGCGGTCTACGACCTGGGCGGCGGTACTTTCGATATTTCCATCATCGAGATTGCCGATGTAGACGGTGAGCACCAGTTTGAGGTGTTGGCCACCAACGGTGACACCTTCCTCGGTGGTGAAGACTTCGACATGAAGCTGATCGAATACCTTGCCGATCAGTTCAAGAAAGACAGCGGCATTGATCTGCGCGGCGACTCCCTGGCCATGCAGCGTCTGAAAGAGGCTGCCGAGAAGGCCAAGATCGAGCTGTCCAGCAGTCAGCAGACGGACGTTAACCTGCCCTATGTCACGGCAGACGCCAGCGGTCCCAAGCACATGAATGTGAAAGTGACCCGTGCCAAGCTGGAGTCACTGGTTGAAGAGCTGGTCGAGCGCAGTCTCGCGCCCTGCCGCACCGCGCTGGAAGATTCCGGTGCCAAGATCGGTGAAATCGACGAAGTGATCCTGGTCGGTGGTCAGACCCGCATGCCGCTGGTTCAGGAAAAGGTCAAGAACTTCTTCGGCAAGGAAGCACGTAAGGACGTGAATCCGGACGAAGCTGTGGCCATGGGCGCAGCGATTCAGGCGGCCGTGCTTTCCGGCGACGTCAAGGACGTTCTGCTGCTGGACGTAACCCCGCTGACCCTGGGTATCGAAACCATGGGTGGCGTGGCGACACCGCTGATCGACAAGAACACCACGATCCCGACCAAGAAGTCGCAGACCTTCTCGACAGCGGATGACAACCAGACAGCCGTGACTATTCACGTCGTCCAGGGTGAGCGCAAGCAGGCGTCCCAGAACAAGTCACTGGGTCGTTTCGACCTGGCAGACATTCCGCCGGCACCCCGTGGCACGCCGCAGATCGAAGTGACCTTCGACATCGATGCCAACGGCATCCTCAACGTGTCCGCCAAAGACAAGGCGACCGGCAAGGAGCAGTCCATCGTGATCAAGGCGTCTTCAGGCCTGAACGAAGATGAAATCGAGAAAATGGTTCAGGACGCTGAAGCCAACGCCGAAGATGACCGCAAGTTCGAAGAGCTGGTCCAGGCCCGCAACCAGGGTGACGCGATGGTCCACACCGTTCGCAAGACCCTGGCCGATGCCGGCGACAAGATAAGCGACAGCGAGAAGGAGTCCATCGAGGCTTCTATCAAAGAGCTGGAAGAGGCGCTGGCCGGTTCTGACAAGGACGATATTGAGGCCAAAACCCAGAAGCTGACCGAGGCATCGTCTGAAATGGCCCAGAAGATGTACGCGGATCAGGCCGAGCAGGCTGGCGGAGCCGAAGCTGAACAGGCTCAGGGCGAAACCGGCAAGAGCGATGATGCTGTTGACGCTGAGTTCGAAGAAGTCAAAGACGAAGACAAGCGATAAAAGCGTCGTACATCAGGTAGTTGGAAAACGCGGGGTTGCTCCCGCGTTTTCCGCGTTTTAAAAACAGGGTTTGAAACATGGCCAAGCGCGACTATTACGAAATTCTCGGGGTTGCCCGGGAAGCGGATGAAAAAGAGATCAAGCGAGCCTACCGGAAGCTTGCAATGAAGTATCATCCTGACCGGAACTCGGATGACGAAGACGCCGATCATAAATTCAAGGAAGCCAGCGAGGCCTACGAGGTGCTGTCGGATCCATCCAGGCGCGGCGCTTACGACCAGTTTGGTCACGCCGGTGTTGATGGCCAGGCCGGTGGCGGCTTCGGAGGCGGCGGAGCCAGCTTCTCCGACATCTTTGGTGACGTCTTTGGTGATATCTTCGGCGGTCGCGGTGGTCGTGGCCGCAACACCCGCGGTGCGGACCTTCGTTACACCCTGGAACTGGATCTGGAAGAGGCGGTAAAAGGCAAGACGGTACAGATCCAGATTCCCGGTCACCGGGAATGCGAAAGCTGCGACGGCAGCGGTGCTGAAAAAGGCTCCAGCGCGGAAACCTGCAGCACCTGTTCAGGCATGGGTCAGGTTCGCATGCAGCAGGGTTTCTTTACCGTTCAGCAGGCCTGTCCGACCTGCCGGGGCTCCGGCCAGGTCATCAAGAATCCCTGCAAGAGCTGCCGCGGTGCAGGCCGGGTCCGGGAAGAGAAAACACTGTCGGTTAAAGTGCCCCCGGGAGTGGATACCGGTGACCGGATCCGCCTGTCCGGTGAAGGGGAGATGGGCGTCGATGGCGGGCCGCCGGGGGATCTGTATGTCCAGGTGGCGGTACGCGAACATTCGATCTTTAACCGTGACGGCCGCAACCTGTATTGCGAAGTCCCCATCAGCATCGTGGACGCCTCACTGGGCGGTGAACTGGAAGTGCCGACCCTGGATGGCCGGGTCAAACTGAAGATCCCACCGGAAACCCAGACCGGAAAACTTTTCCGCCTGCGAAACAAGGGCGTCAGCCCGGTTCGTGGCGGTCCATCGGGGGATCTTCTCTGCCGGGTTACGGTAGAGACGCCGGTCAACCTCACCAAGCGTCAGAAAGAGCTGCTTGAAGAGTTTCAGGAGACCCTGGATGGTGGCCATGGTGACCACCACGGGCCGAAAAAGAGTTCCTGGTTTGAAGGGGTGAAAAGCTTCTTCGACGAAATGAAATTCTGAGGGAATGCACGATGAGGGTAGCAGTCATCGGCGCCGCCGGGCGCATGGGTAAAGTGCTGATTGAAGCTGTGGACGGTACCGAAGGCCTGGAACTCGGTGCCGCCATTGTGGAGCCCGGCAGTAGCCTGGTCGGGGCCGATGCCGGGGAAATGGCCGGCATCGGAAAAACCGGTGTGAAAATGGCTGACAGCCTGACGGAGGTGAAAGACGATTTCGATGTACTTATCGACTTCACCTTCCCGGACCTGACCCTGGAAAATGCCGAATTCTGCAAAACCAGCGGCAAGATGATGGTCATCGGCACCACCGGCCTGACCGACGCCGAGAAAGCACAGCTGGCGGTCGCTGCAGAATCCGCCCCGGTGGTATTTGCTCCGAACATGAGCGTCGGCGTCAATGTCACCCTGAACCTGTTGCGCACGGCCGCCGCTGCCCTTGGCGACGACTACGATGTGGAAATCATCGAGGCCCACCACCGCCACAAGAAAGACGCCCCGTCCGGCACTGCCCTGCGCATGGGCGAAGTCGTGGCCGACGCACTGGGCCGCGACCTCAAGGAATGTGCGGTTTATGGCCGGGAGGGTTTCACCGGCGAGCGTACCCGCAAGGAAATCGGCTTTGAAACCATTCGTGCCGGTGATGTGGTGGGTGACCATACGGTCATGTTTGCCACCGAAGGTGAGCGCATTGAAATCACCCACAAAGCCAGCAGCCGGATGACCTTTGCCAAGGGTGCGATGCGGGCGGCGTTGTGGCTGGAAGGCAAGTCTGCGGGTCTCTACGATATGCAGGATGTGCTGAATCTGAAGTAACGCGTTTGTTTGAGGTTGTTGGCAGGTTGACTCTGAGGTTGCTGGCCGGGCGCCTCCTCCGGGGATGTCTTCGGCCATGGATGGCCGAAGTCAAGCGCACATGGATGTGCTCGTAGCGTTCCCCGGAGGAGGCGCCCGGCCAGCAACCGGTGTAGCGTCAAACCCAAATCCCCATGGACACAAAATGCCGCATTTCGTACAATACGGCGGTTTAACTGCACCAAGCGTATCATCGCAACGTTTTTTAAAGGCGGGACCGGGTTTTGACCCAGTCTCGCTTTTTTGCAACCTGAATTTGCGCTTGCGTTCCCGTTCGTGACGAACCTGTACGCCACTCGATGAGGATACAAGCCTTGAGTACACCAGCCATTCTAGCGCTCGCAGACGGAAGCCTGTTTTACGGCACCGCCATCGGTGCGGAAGGGGAGACCAGTGGAGAAGTGGTATTCAACACCGCCATGACCGGTTACCAGGAGATCCTGACCGACCCCTCCTATTCCCGCCAGATCGTAACCCTCACCTACCCCCACATCGGCAATACCGGCGTCAACGAAGAAGACATTGAGTCGGATCGCCCTCAGGCCGCCGGCCTGGTGATTCGCGATCTGCCGCTGATGGTCAGCAACTGGCGCAGCCAGGGCTCGCTGAAAGACTACCTCCAGCGCAACAATATCGTTGGCATTGCCGATATCGACACCCGTCGCCTGACCCGGATACTGCGGGACAAAGGCTCCCAGAACGGCGCAGTCGTGGCGGGTGCCGACGCCACCGCAGAGCGTGCGCTGGAACTGGCGAAAGCCTTTCCGGGCCTGAAAGGCATGGACCTGGCAAAAGCGGTGACCAGTGACCGGATCTGGAGCTGGAGCCAGAGTGAATGGACAATTGCAAACGGCTACGGCGAGCGCACTGAATCCCGGTTTAAAGTGGTGGCCTGGGACTACGGCATCAAGCTGAATATCCTCCGGATGCTGGCAAGCCGCCACTGCGACATTACCGTTGTGCCGGCGCAGACCCCGGCCGCGGAAGTGCTGGCGATGAAGCCTGACGGCATCTTTCTGTCCAATGGCCCCGGCGACCCCGAACCCTGCGATTACGCCATCACCGCCATCCGTGAAGTGCTGGAAACCGACATTCCGGTCTTCGGGATCTGTCTGGGCCACCAGCTTCTGGCCCTGGCCAGCGGGGCAAAGAGCGTTAAAATGGGTCATGGCCATCACGGCGCCAACCACCCGGTCCAGAATCTCAAAGACGGCACCGTCATGATCACCAGCCAGAACCACGGTTTTGCGGTGGATGAAGACAGCCTGCCAGCCAATCTGGAGGCAACCCACAAATCATTGTTCGATGGTTCGCTTCAGGGCATCCGCCGCACCGACAAGCCCGCTTACAGTTTTCAGGGCCATCCCGAGGCCAGCCCCGGGCCGCACGATGTGGCGCCACTGTTTGATGAATTTATCCGCCTGATGGAGGCACGTTGATGCCGAAACGTACCGACATTGAAAGTATTCTGATCCTGGGCGCCGGCCCTATTGTGATCGGCCAGGCGTGCGAGTTTGACTACTCCGGAGCCCAGGCCTGCAAGGCCCTGCGGGAAGAGGGCTACCGGGTCATTCTGGTCAACTCCAACCCGGCCACCATCATGACCGACCCGGTCATGGCCGACGCCACCTATATCGAACCGATTACCTGGAAAACCGTTGCCAAGATCATCGAGAAAGAGAAGCCGGACGCGCTTCTGCCGACCATGGGTGGCCAGACGGCACTGAACTGCGCCCTGGATCTGGAGCGTCACGGTGTCCTGGGCGAGCACGGCGTGGAAATGATCGGCGCCAATGCCGACACCATCGACAAGGCCGAAGACCGGGACCGTTTTGACAAGGCGATGAAAAAGATCGGCCTGGAATGCCCCCGGGCAACCATCGCTCACAGTATGGCCGAAGCCTGGGAAGTGGCCGACGACATCGGTTTTCCCTGCATTATCCGGCCGTCCTTCACCATGGGTGGCTCCGGTGGTGGTATCGCCTATAACCGTGATGAATTCGAGGAAATCTGTACCCGCGGCCTGGACCTGTCGCCGACCAACGAATTGTTGATCGACGAATCGCTGATTGGCTGGAAAGAATATGAGACCGAAGTTGTCCGGGACAAGAATGACAACTGCATCATTGTCTGTGCCATCGAGAACTTCGACGCCATGGGCGTGCATACGGGTGATTCCATCACCGTGGCGCCGGCACAGACTCTGACCGACAAGGAATACCAGATCCTGCGCAACGCCTCGCTGGCGGTTCTGCGTGAGATCGGCGTGGAAACCGGCGGTTCGAACGTCCAGTTCGGGGTGAACCCGGATAACGGACGGGTGGTGGTTATCGAGATGAATCCGCGGGTTTCCCGCTCTTCAGCCCTGGCATCCAAGGCGACGGGGTTTCCGATTGCCAAGGTCGCAGCCAAGCTGGCTGTGGGTTACACCCTGGATGAACTGCGTAATGAAATCACCGGTGGTGTGACACCGGCGTCTTTTGAGCCAAGCATCGACTATGTTGTCACCAAGATCCCCCGGTTCACCTTCGAGAAATTTCCCCAGGCGGATGCCCGCCTGACCACCCAGATGAAATCTGTCGGTGAGGTAATGGCCATTGGCCGGACTTTCCAGGAATCCCTGCAGAAAGCCATGCGTGGCCTGGAAGTGGGCTCGGACGGATTTGAAGAGAAAGTGGATCTGAACACCACCGATGGCCGGGAAACGCTGACCCAGGAACTGAACGTGCCTGGCGCCGAGCGTCTGTGGTACATCGGTGATGCTTTCCGTGCGGGCATGACCGTTGACGATGTGCATCGTAACACCCATGTCGATCCCTGGTATCTGGTTCAGATCGAAGACCTGATCCGCGAGGAAAATGCCCTCAGATCCGCCGGTAAGGCCGATATTGACCGCAATACCATGTTCCGCCTCAAGCGCAAGGGCTTCTCGGATGCGCGGCTGGCGAAACTGTTGGGCATTTCGGAAGCCAGCCTTCGCAATTTGCGGCATGAGATGGAAATCCGTCCGGTCTACAAGCGGGTGGATACCTGTGCGGCTGAGTTTGCCTCGTCCACTGCCTACATGTACTCATCCTATGAAGAAGAATGCGAGGCAGCGCCCTCGGATCGTCAAAAGATTGTGGTGATCGGCGGTGGCCCCAACCGCATCGGCCAGGGCATAGAGTTCGACTACTGCTGTGTGCATGCCGCGCTGGCAATGCGTGATGATGGTTACGAAACCATCATGATCAACTGCAACCCGGAGACGGTATCGACGGACTACGACACCTCGGACCGGCTGTATTTCGAGCCTGTCACCCTGGAAGACGTGCTGGAAATCATCCATATCGAGAAACCCAGGGGTGTGATCGTGCAGTACGGTGGCCAGACCCCGCTGAAGCTGGCCCGTGGCCTGGAGGCAGCGGGCGTGCCCATCATCGGCACCAGTCCGGATGCCATTGACCGCGCGGAAGACCGCGAACGCTTTCAGCAGATGATCAACCGGCTGGGTCTGCTGCAGCCTGAAAATGCCACGGTGCGCAGCTATGAAGAGGGCGTTGTCGCTGCCCGGGAAATCGGATACCCGCTTGTGGTTCGCCCTTCTTACGTGCTGGGCGGCCGTGCCATGGAAATTGTTTACGAGGAGGAAGAACTGATTCGCTACATGCGTAGTGCGGTTCTGGTGTCCAACGACAGCCCGGTGCTGCTGGACCACTTCCTCAACGCCGCCATCGAGGTGGATATAGACGCCATCAGCGACGGTGAAACAGTGGTGATAGGCGGCATCATGCAGCACATTGAACAGGCTGGCGTGCATTCCGGTGATTCCGCCTGTTCGCTGCCGCCATACAGCCTGCCGAAAGCGGTCCAGGGCGAAATGCGTGAGGTCGTGAGAAAGATGGCGATTGAGCTGGATGTTGTCGGCCTGATGAATGTCCAGTTGGCGTGGCAGGACGATCTGATCTACGTTATCGAAGTCAACCCGCGAGCTTCGCGTACCGTGCCGTTCGTCTCCAAGGCCATCGGCGTTTCACTGGCCAAGGTGGCGGCGAAGGTGATGGCCGGAACATCCCTGGCGGAGCAGGGGTTCACGGCAGAAGTGGTGCCGAACCATTTTTCGGTAAAAGAATCGGTATTTCCGTTCAACAAGTTCCCGGCGGTCGATCCGATTCTGGGGCCGGAGATGAAGTCTACCGGTGAGGTTATGGGAATCGGTGACAGCTTTGATGAAGCGTTTGCCAAGGCGGCACTGGGTTCCGGTGAGCGTCTGCCGGCCCAGGGTACGGCGTTCATGTCGGTCCGGGATGTTGATAAGCCGGCTGCCGCCAAAGTGGCCCGGGACCTGGTCGATGCCGGTTTCCAGCTGCTCGCAACCACCGGAACAGCAGAGGCATTGCGGGAAGCGGGCATTGCATCCACGCGGGTCAACAAGGTGCGTGAGGGCCGGCCGCACATCGTGGATGCTATCAAGAACGGCCAGGTTCAACTGATCATCAACACTACCGAGGGTCGCAAAGCCATTGCAGATTCGGCGCAGATCCGTCAGTCCGCATTGCAGAGCAAAGTGACCTACGCAACAACACTGGCAGGCGGCGAAGCTTTCTGCCGGGCCATCAAGTTCGGCCCGGAGCGCACTGTCCGTCGTCTCCAGGATCTTTATTCAGGGAAGTAATATCATGGCTGACAGAGTACCAATGACCGTGGCGGGGGAAGCCAGCCTTCGCGCTGAGCTCAAAAAGCTGAAATCCGAGGACCGCCCCCGGGTGATCGCGGCTATTGCTGATGCGCGGGAACATGGCGATCTGAAAGAAAACGCCGAGTACCATGCGGCCCGAGAGCAGCAGAGCTTTATCGAAGGACGCATTCAGGAGATTGAAGGCAAGCTCTCGGCGGCGCAGGTCATCGATGTCCACACCATAGAGAACACTGGCAAGGTGATCTTCGGTACGACAGTGCACCTGCTGAATCTGGATACTGATGAGCAGGTCGTCTACCGGATTGTGGGTGAGGATGAAGCCGACATCAAAGCAGGCATGCTGTCGATTTCATCGCCAATTGCCAGAGCCCTGGTGGGCAAGAGCGAGGATGACGTGGTTGCCATCCGCATACCGTCGGGAACGGTCGAGTACGAAATCGAGAAGGTGGAGCACATCTGAAGGCGCAAAAGCGCTTTTGCCACGGAAGACACGGAATATAAAAAACTGAAATAAGATTTTTATTTTTGTCCGTGAAATTCCGTGTCTTCCGTGGCAAGTCTTTATTTGTTCCGGAGAAGATTGGACAGTTTCGGATTCGGTTTCGGGGCACGACGCATAATCACGGCGATTTTGCCGATGGTCTGGATCAGTTCCGCCCCGCTGGCCTCGCACAGTGCTGCTACCGCTTCCTGACGGGTTTCGCGGTCGGGGCTGGCCACCTTGATCTTGATCAGTTCGTGGTCATTCAGGGCCCGCTCCAGCTCTTCCTGAAGGCCTTCGGTCAGGCCTTTGTCGCCAACAATGATGATGGGCTTCAGATTATGGGCAATGCCCCGGTACTCCCGGCGCTGTTCCGGTGAAAGGCTCATGATGGACTCACTTTGATCGGTTCAATAAGCCGCAATTGTAACAGACCAGCCCGGAGGTGACATTTGGCCCGCTCCAAAACCAGTGATCGCTGGCTCAAGGAACATTTTGATGATGTCTGGGTCCAAAAGTCCCGTGAAGACGGCTATCGGTCCCGGGCCAGTTACAAGCTGATTGAACTGGACAAAAAAGACCGGCTTTTCCGGCCCGGGCAGACAGTAGTTGACCTGGGCGCGGCACCGGGCGGCTGGTCCCAGGTGGCGGCTGAACGGGTCGGCGATCAGGGCCGGGTGATTGCCAGTGATATTCTGGCGATGAGCGCGATCGCAGGCGTGGACTTCGTGCAGGGGGATTTTACCGAGCAGTCTGTGCTTGATGAGCTGTTGGGTTTGTTGGGCGATCGACGCGCCGACGTTGTAATTTCAGATATGGCACCCAATATGAGTGGTATGGCTGCGGTGGATATCCCCACTGCCATGGGGCTCGTTGAGCTGGCTCTGGATATGGCGCAGCAGGTGCTCAGGCCGGGTGGTATCTTCGTTGCCAAAGTGTTTCAGGGTGAGGGCTTTGATGACCTGCTGGCCGGGATGAGAAAGAGTTTTGCATCGGTTGTCAGCAGGAAACCCGAGGCTTCCCGGGCAAGATCCCGGGAGATTTATCAGGTCTGTAAAGGATTTAACGGGTGACCCGCAGGTCGGGCGCCTTGATAGAGAGTGGGCCAGTTGTGGTGAGCAGACGTACAATTGGTGTATGGTGACAACAAGGGGTTTCTTCTCGCGGAGCGGCTCTTCAATTCACAGGTGATGATCCTTGAACGATATGGCAAAAAATCTGGTTCTCTGGCTAATTATAGCCGCTGTTCTACTGATGGTATTTCAGAACTTTACCCCCACCACCAGTGGTCAACAGGTCAATTATTCGCAGTTCGTGGAAATGGTGCAGGACGGACAGGTAAACCGTGTCACCATCGACGGGCTTGAAATTCAGGGTACTCGCAGCGACGGCTCACAATTCCAGACCGTGCGTCCCCAGGTCAGTGACAACAAGCTTATGGACGACCTGCTGGCGAACAACGTGGAGGTGATCGGCAAAGAACCCGACCGCCAGTCGTTGTGGACCCAGTTGTTGGTGGCTGCGTTCCCGATCCTGATCATCATTGCGCTGTTCGTGTTCTTCATGCGGCAGATGCAGGGTGGTGGCGGTGGCAAAGGGCCCATGTCCTTTGGCAAGAGCAAAGCCAAGCTGATGAGTGAAGACCAGATCAAGACCACCTTTGGCGATGTGGCCGGCGTGGACGAGGCCAAGGAAGACGTCAAGGAACTGGTGGATTTCCTGAAGGATCCCAGCAAGTTCCAGCGTCTTGGTGGCAGTATTCCGAAAGGTGTCCTGATGGTGGGGCAACCGGGTACCGGTAAAACCCTGCTGGCCAAGGCCATCGCTGGTGAAGCCAAGGTACCGTTCTTCTCTATTTCCGGTTCCGACTTTGTCGAAATGTTCGTGGGCGTGGGCGCTTCCCGGGTCCGTGACATGTTCGAACAGGCCAAGAAACAGAGCCCCTGTATCATCTTTATCGATGAGATTGACGCCGTCGGTCGCCATCGTGGCGCCGGTATGGGTGGTGGTCACGATGAACGTGAGCAGACCCTGAACGCGTTGCTGGTCGAGATGGACGGTTTCGAAGGTAATGAGGGCGTTATCGTTATCGCCGCCACCAACCGGCCGGACGTGCTCGACCCTGCGCTACTGCGCCCGGGTCGTTTTGACCGTCAGGTGGTTGTTGGTCTGCCTGACATCATCGGCCGTGAGCAGATTCTGAAAGTGCACATGAAGAAGGTGCCGCTGTCTGACGGCGTTGAGCCACAACTGATTGCCCGTGGCACCCCCGGCTTTTCCGGTGCGGATCTGGCCAACCTGGTCAACGAAGCGGCGCTGTTCGCGGCGCGTCGCAACCAGCGCCTGGTCTCGATGGAAGAATTTGAGCTGGCCAAAGACAAGATCATGATGGGGGCTGAGCGCAAGTCCATGGTCATGAGCGAAAAAGAGAAGCGGAACACCGCCTACCACGAATCCGGGCACGCCATTGTGGGTCGCCTGATGCCGGAGCATGATCCTGTCTATAAGGTCAGCATCATTCCCCGTGGTCGGGCACTGGGTGTCACCATGTTTCTGCCCGAAGAAGACAAATACAGTCACAGCAAACGGTTTCTGATCAGTTCCATCAGCAGCCTGTTCGGTGGCCGTATCGCGGAAGAGCTGACTCTCGGCTTTGACGGCGTGACCACTGGCGCTTCGAATGATATTGAAAGGGCGACGAGTCTGGCCCGTAACATGGTTACCCGCTGGGGCCTTTCCGAGAAACTTGGTCCGCTTCAGTATGATACTGACAGCGAGGAACCGTTCCTCGGGCGCTCCGCTGGTCAGTCCCAGACCATCTACTCACCGGAAACAGCCCAGCGTATTGACGAAGAGGTTCGCAACATTATCGACAGCTGCTACGAGACAGCGAAGCAGCTTCTGGTCGATAATCGCGAGAAACTCGACCTGATGGCCGAAGCCCTGATCAAGTACGAAACCATTGATCGTCATATGATCGACGACATCATGGAAGGTCGTGTTCCGCGCCCGCCGAAGGGCTGGGGCGACAGCGGTCCGGGCGGTGGCGTGGCATCTGAAGAGTCGGGGCAGGAAGCGGCTCCGAAAAACTCTGATGATGGACGGCGCCCGGATATCGGTCGTCCTGCCGGCGAACACTGACTTCAGAGAGTCAGGCCGGAATGTACTGACGCCGCCCCTGCCGGGGCGGCGTTTCTGTTTG
>Ga0209949_1000961_pt1 | contig 14560 bp, 10 predicted proteins | sample SalPonC_black_MG_FD_185711 | JGI IMG/M metagenome (GOLD analysis project Ga0209949, IMG submission 185711) | Salt pond soil microbial communities from South San Francisco under conditions of wetland restoration - Salt Pond MetaG... | ecosystem: Environmental > Aquatic > Marine > Intertidal zone... | reverse complement strand
AAATCATCTTTATGAGCGATTATCCGATCAGGATATTTCACCAGAGGTTTTTGGTGATGTAGCTGATTATGCAATAAAGACCTATGGTGGCGGAAAAGATGAACTGGCTGCTGCAGGTTCGCTAACACGAGAAAATATCATTGAGATATTTGAGATGACAGAGCAGCAGAAACCTCAGCCGGAAATGGCTTAGAGTGCCTTATTTAAAAATCAGCTGAATAGCGGTGGCATCAATTACAGATGTCACCGTTTTTTTTAATTATACCGTTTCTTTTTTGAATCCCGCATTTTAATTCTATCGCCCGGTGCAAGTTTCCGTATAAATTTTACGGCCTTATAAAATCGCTCGTTACTGAGAAGGCCGTCAATTGAATCCAGGTTTAGTTTTGGATCTCGAAGCATTGTATTGCTAAATAACCCGTGAATTGTTCGGTGGCATTCCCGGCAGATTTCCTCAACCTTGTCACTTTCCCTTCGCGTTTCGAGATGATGACGCTGCATAATTGAATCGGGGCAATCGCGCTTGCATAGCGGACACTGTTGATAATCGCTCATCTGTTGAAATAGTTTATTGTAGATGACATTTTTAAGGCGTTCGAGAGTATAAACGAAAAAATGAGACTCCTATTTTCTTGCTTTATTAATAGCAAAAGGGCTTCACATAAACTTAACAGGATTAATCCTTTTGCATTAAAAGTTTTCACTATATTGATGAATGATTATTTTTTCTTTCCCATTTTAACGTTTAGAACTTAATGTTCAACAATTAAATATTTATGAGTTTACAATCTGTGATTGGTTCACTTCATGATCTGCAGGATCAACTGACTCAGTTTCGTGAGATCTTGCTTGCCAACCTTGTCATGATCGGCGAAATACCGGCCCCCACTTCAGGAGAAGAGAAACGCATTGAATTTTTACTGAACCGTTTTAAAGAAGCGGGTTTACCTGAAAATTCAATTGACGACTGCGGAAACGGCATTGGGGTCCTGGAAGGCACGGAAGGCGACCGTTCAATTCTTTTAAATGCACATGCCGATACGGTGTTTTCTTCCAAATCGGATCATACCATGCAGGTATTGTCAGGGAGTATTATCGGCCCCGGCGTAGCAGACAACAGTCTTGGCCTCGCCGTTCTGGCTACAATCCCTTATATCCTGCAAGAGCTCGATATTAAGCTCAAAAATAATCTTGTGCTGCTTGGCGGCGTTCAAAGCCTTGGCCGCGGTGATCTTGAAGGAATCCGCTTCTTTCTGGACAATAACAGTTTTGATTTCAAAAATGCACTCTGCATTGAAGGAGTTGAACTGGGCCGGCTAAGCTATACGTCAATCGGTATGCTCCGGGGTGAAATCACCTGCAGGGTGCCGGAAATGTACGACTGGTCGCGGTTTGGTGATGCAAGTGCAATTCTTACCCTGAATGAAGTCATAAACAAAATTAACGATATACGGCTTCCGAAACGCCCGCGTACAAGCGTTGTTATGGGGGCCATATCCGGAGGGTCGTCTTTTGATACGATTGCCAAAGAGGCAACCCTCGGTTTTGAAGTACGCTCGGAGGCAGAAGATGTGGTCGACGACGTGGGTAAAACCATTCAGTATATTGCCGAAGAAGTAGCTTCCAAAACCGGTGATGAAGTTGAACTCGATATTTTTGCTCGGCGCCGGCCCGGAGGAATTCCCTATGCGCACCCCATGAACGAATGCGCCCGCTCTGTTATGAACAAACTCAACATCGAGCCGAGACTTGCGCCAAGTACATCAGAGCTCGCTGCGCTGATTGATAAAGATATCCCGGCGCTAACGCTCGGCATCACCTCGGGCGACAGAATTCATAAAATGGATGAATCCGTTCAAATTGAACCTATCTACAAAGGGCTCGCTCAAATCATAGGAATATTAATTGCTACAGATGGAGGATTCTGTGACTGATCTTCAACAATGGATTGATAAAAATACATACCACCACTCTCAATTCTGGGACCTTAAGAAATTAGTTGAGGCAAAAGAAAAACACGGCCTCACAATATCTCTTTGCCTGCCCACGCTTAACGAGGAAAAAACAATCGGTAAAGAGGTTATTCTCTTTAAATCGGAGCTTGTTAATCGCTACCCGCTGCTCGATGAAATTGCGGTTATCGATTCAGGATCGGACGATAAAACACTTGAAGTGGCTAAAACCTACGGCGCCGATACCTATCTCTCAGCCGATATTCTGCCTCATCTAGAACCTAAAATGGGAAAAGGCGAAAATCTCTGGAAAGCAATTCATCAGCTCAAAGGCGATATTATTGTATATGTTGATGCGGATATCAGCAACATACACCCACGGTTTGTGTATGGCCTGGTAGCCCCTCTTATTTATCGGGAAGAGGTAAAATATGTGAAAGCATTTTACGACCGGCCATTGGCAGTTTCAGGCGGTGTAAGAAATTCAGGCGGTGGCCGCGTCACTGAAATTTTGGTCAGGCCGCTTTTCTCACTTTTTTTCCCCGAGCTGACAACCATCATTCAGCCTTTATCAGGCGAATACGCCGTGCGTCGTGAGGTACTCGAACAGATCGCATTCCCTATCGGCTATGGGGTCGAAACCTCGCATCTGATTGACGTGCACAACAAGTTTGGACTGGAAGCTTTTGCTCAAACCGACCTTGATAAAAGGGTTCACGAAAACAAGCCCACGATTTCGCTGGGTAAAATGTCGTTCGGTATTCTTCAAACGTTCCTGAAACGGGCACAGTCGCTAGGCAAATTCGAAAATGTAGATCATGAAACCATCCTTCGCCAGTTCCAGGTCACCAAGAGCCAGTATCAGCAAAACGAAATCTCAATTGTGGAAGAGGAGCGTCCGCCAATGATTGAGATAGAGGAGTACAGAAAAAAGTTCGGACGATAAAACATGAAGAATGACGATCTATTAAAAGAACGGTTTAAAACGCTCTCCAGACCGCTAGAGGCTGAACCTACGGGAACAGAGTCATCGCTAAAAAAGCTGGAGAATATCAAAGCAGTCATCTTTGATTTTTACGGCACGCTGTTTATTTCAGGCGTTGGCGACATTGGCATTGACGATGGCAAATCTGATGCCGGGCTTCTGCTCGACGCAATAGAAAGTATTGGCCTGGAAATTACCGATGAGAGAGCCGGAAAACGCGGGTACGAAATTTACGATAAAGTTGTTACTGAGCAGATCCAGGAATTAAAGGCGAGCGGTATTCCCTATCCCGAACCTGATATTCGCATCGTCTGGAGAAACGTGCTCAACCAGATGTACGCGGAGAACCTTATCAAAACTGCCACTAACAAGAGTGATTATACCCGAATGGCCGTCGAGTTTGAAGCCAGAATGAATCCCATATGGCCAATGCCTGACCTTCAGGAAACGCTTGACGGCCTGAAAGCCAGAGACATTGAACTGGGCATCATCTCAAACTCACAGTTCTATACCCCTCTCGCATTTGAGGCGCTATGTGACCAGACGCTGGCCGATCTTGGTTTTAACATGAATCTGCTCCACTGGTCGTACGAAGAGTCTCGGAAAAAGCCCGGTGTGGTTTTTTACCGGCACTTTCTGGAAAAAGCTGAAAAGCACCTTCCGAACCTAGCGGCTGAAAACTATTTGTATGTGGGAAACGACATGCTCAAAGATGTTTACCCTGCGAATGAACTGGGAATGAAAACAGCACTCTTCGCCGGTGATTCCAGGTCTCTAAAGTGGAGACAAGCCGACGCCAGGACAAAAGATCTAGCGCCGGACCTTATCATTACCGAGCTCAAACATCTGCTGGAGTGCGTGTAATTCGTTGCTAGTATTGTGTCAGGCTTGATGTGACGGATTAGACCTGACAGCATTCCCGGTGCTTTTCCGGGTTTCTGTCAGCGTCGGTAACTACGGAAAAAGTGTAATCAGGAAGTTTTTCGCACAAAATTCAACGCTGTCAGATCCAGTGGGTGCTGACAGGTTTTAACCAACAGTTCATATCTAAGTTACACTAGTGTCATGTCAATGTTGAGATGCCGTTAGCGAGTCATCGGATGAGTGATCCATGAATGATTTATTGATCCGGTACGACCCAATTTTTCGTAAAACTCATCCGATGACTACACGACATTTCAGCGATGACACTACACTAGGGCTGACGGTTAAACCACGAGCCATGCCACCTGGAACGCATCAAGATTCAACTCCTGCCCTTCAATACGTGTCTGACCGGTCAGTATATCATCGTATTTTGAGTTCTTTTCTATCGGTAAATCCAGCCCCTCAAGCGATTTCGTCACCTTCTCATTTGTCAGATTAGCAACCACCAGTATACGCTCAATGTTTCCCGGATCTTTCCGAAGAATACAGAAAAGATCGCTATCGATCTCGTATACCGTTTGGCTACCAAATGGGTGAAATGCCGGATGCTCGTTTCTTTTCAGGAGTATATCCTTATACATGTTAAAAATTCTGTACGTGTTTGTATCTGGATCACTCAGTAAATCGACGAGCTCTTCATACTTCCATTTCTTTCGGTTGATGGTTCGATACCGGCCGGTTATCGAAACACCGCGCATATTATTACGGGTTGCCGTAAGATTGTGAAAATAGATTCCGGGCACTCCCTGAAGGCTCAGCATAATTAGCTGTGAGCAGATATATCGGCGCTCCTGGATACTTTGTGATCCATTATAGTCTGAAAAGGCGTCGAAGTAGGTAATATTCAACTCGTAGGGACTCAGGCTGCCGTCTGAGTTTTGCTTCTCACTTACAAATCCGCCGCGCTTTTTAATACCGTCAACCAAGGCTGTGAATTCCTCAGCAGGCACAAGTCCTTCAAGCGGACGTACGCCAATACCGTCGTGGGAGGCCGTAAAATTAAAGTATGTACAGTTCTCAGGCAGAGATTTCAGAGACTTTGCCCAGTCGGTCAGATACTCTGCATTTTCAGTTAAAATTGCATGAAGCAGTAGGGGAGGCAGACTAAATTGATACACCATATGTGCTTCATCGCCCTCTCCAAAGTAACTTATATTCTCTTTATGGGGGACGTTTGTTTCAGTGATTAGAGTTGTTTCCGGTGCATAATGATCCACAATTGTACGCATCAGCTTCACGATTTCGTGAGTCTCCGGAAGATGGATACATGATGTCCCAAGCTCTTTCCAGATATATGCAACTGCATCAAGCCGGATAAGAGACAGGCCTTCACTGATGTAAAACAGGAAAATATCAATGTAACGAAACAGCACGTCAGGATTTGAAAAATTGACATCAATCTGGTCGTCGCTAAAGGTCGACCATACAAACTTCTCGCCCTCCTTTGTGTGCACAGGCGTTAACACCGACGAACTTCTCGGGCGGGTTACGCTACTCATGTCAGTTTCGGGATCAACTTCTATAAAGTAATCGGTGTACGGTTCTTGTTTTTTGAGATACTTTTTGAACCAGCTGCTGTAGCGCGAGATATGATTCATCACCAGGTCGCCCATAAGCCGGTAATCGTTACTCAGCGATTCAATATCTTCCCATCCACCAAGGCGGGAATCAACCCGCTTGTAATCGACCACTGAAAAACCATCATCAGACGAGCTCGGAAAAAACGGCAAAATATGAACCGTCGAGATAAAATCCCTGGCATACTCGTTTAGGAATTTGTGCTGCATATGAAGCTTGCAGACAGCCTCACCCTGTCTGGGCTGAACCATATCTCCATAGGTGATAAGTATCTGATCTTTATGCGACCATACATCTTCGTATTTTATTTTCTCAGATGGCGGGCTCAGCTCGTACTTTTCCAGCAGCTTATGAGTTTCGTGCAAACACTCATCAACCGTATCGTCATCATAAATGAATGCAAAATGTTTTCGTATAGCTTTTTCGAACTCATCCGTAAATCGGGGGTAGTCTTTCATAGTGTAAATTATATATTCATCAGTCGAATTAACCCTCTTATCGGGGTATTGTTTGTCTCTTGTAAGTGAGAGCACGTCATTTGGGGTTTAACCGAATAGCATCTGATAGCTTTAGATCATTTTTCGGTACCGTTTTTTTATACTCAAAAATCGGCTTTTAATTGCAGAAATTGATGTTTTGTCAATTAAATAACATCAAACAAACAATCTTTTTTACTCAAAGTAAAGTTTGATAGCTAAATGCAGGCAACTATTTATGGAAGCATTTCCTTTTATGGGAATATTTGAAATACCCATCAGTCGGTTGTAGTTACAGGCCGATGGATGTTCCTAACCCGTCGGCCCGCACATACAGCGTGCATACGGCAGATAATGCAAAGTCATTTTATGGTAAGAAGCTTAACTTTCTTATTTTTGAAGTCTATTAAATAAACGGAACATATGGACAGACAGGCACTTCAGGAAAGATTTGGGTTGAATGGTGAATCGGCAGCTATTAAGCAGGTCGTCGATAAAATTATGCAGATCGCCAAAACAGATATTACGGTTCTGCTTCAGGGGGAGACCGGAACGGGAAAAGATGTAACGGCCCGGGCAATTCACTCCATCAGCGACAGAAAAAATTCAGACCTCGTTATTGTAAACTGCGGCGCAATTCCGGAAGGGATTATTGAAAGCGAACTTTTTGGACACGAAAAAGGGTCGTTTACCGGCGCTCATGACTCACGTAAAGGATATTTTGAGAAAGCAGACGGGGGTACCATATTTCTTGACGAGATAGCCGATACTCCCAAAAATATCCAGGTAAAACTACTTCGTGTACTTGAATCGGGTGAATATTTCAGGGTGGGTTCCAGTAAAATGCAAACCACAAATGTGCGGGTGATTGCCGCCACAAATAAAGATTTATGGGATGAGGTAAACGAAGGGAATTTCAGAGAAGATCTTTACTATCGGCTTGATACGGTAAAGATTAAACTGCCGCCACTCAGAGACCGGCAGGAAGATGTTGTCCCGATTTTCAGAAAGTTTGTAAATGAGTTTTCTTCACGATACGATTCCGTTTTTAAAGGGTTTTCAGATGAAGCACGGGATCTTTTAATTTCTTACCGCTGGCCGGGCAACGTCCGTGAACTCCGAAATGTAGCTGAACAGCTCGTTGTTCTCGAAAAATCACAATTCATTGATAAGGAACGCCTGCAAAAATATCTTAAGGGCCGCCAGCACCGCGGATCTGCTGATAATCTTCCTGTGGTTGCTCCCAAACAACAGAAAGATGAAGAATCGGATGACTTCAGTTCCGCATCACAGGATCCAACGCTTATATACAGGGCCTTGGTTGAGATGAGAACGGACCTGTCTGATCTTAAAAAAATGCTGGCAAAGTTTATCTACTCCTCCTTCAGCAATAAAGAAATTAAAGCGCTGCCCGAAGCCATGCCCCGGGACTTCGACCCAAACGACATTTCAGTTTATACCAACAAACAGGGCGAAGAGAGTCTGGGTATACGGTCGATGGACACAGAGGATACGGATGAAGAGGACGATGAACCGTCGATCGACTCTTTCTTTACAGAAGATGAAATTCCTTCAATTGAAAAAGCAGAAAAGTTTCTGATCCAACAGGCGCTAAAGAAATTTGAGGGCAATCGCCGAAAAGCGTCGGAAGCCCTTGGCGTTAGTGAACGCACATTATATAGAAAACTGGATCAGTATGAACTGCAGTAAGCTTACCGTTATCGCGATTAGCCTGTTCCTGTTTTGTAGCTCATGCATGAGCTACAGCTTTACCGGAACAAGCATCCCCAATGAAGTAAACACAATTCACATCCCTTTTTTCCAGGACAACTCCCAGAGCGGCCTGGGCGACCTTAGCGACAGGCTGTATAACGCGCTTATAAACCGGTTTATAAATCAGAGCCGTCTGTCGTTAAACAACGAACAGAGTACAGCCGACTCCTGGATGGAAGGGTCTATTCAATCATACAGTAACAGGCCATTTAGTGTAGGAGGTGACGAACAGGCCAACCTCAATGAGATTCAGATTGTGGTGCGTGCTACGTTTAGCTATGCAAATAGTGATGAGCCGGTTTACAGCAAAAGCTTTACGGGGACCGCTACGTACGACGTACTCGACAATCCCGTAGATGGAGAACTAGACGCGGCGGCCGAAGCACTGCAGCAAATTGCAAATAACGCATTTAATGACGCCGTAAGTAATTGGTAGTAAAAATGATATATTTTTTGTACTATCGGAATTAACTATTTTTTAATAATTGATTTTATAATCAAACACTGTACAAATCGTTTGCTCTCTAAATTATTGTTGCTCTTAAAATTGTCTACTGATGGAATTACCCACAGGCCCACTGCCTCACTCTTATCAAATATACCTGGATCAGTTTGACAGCGATCCAGAAGGAACCCTTACTAAACTCGAAAACCACGTTACCAAACGTAATAGCGGTGCTGTAGGATATTATATTCTCGCTGTGTTAAGCCGGAACGCCGGCCGCGCATCAGATGCCGTGAAGTTTGCTTTATCGGCAAAAATAATGGCGCCGGGAAGTGAATTTTTCAGGCGTCTCCCCTATTTCATACAGCACCCCGATTATTTTGAGGCCTGGGTTCCCGATCGTCCAGCACGGGGGAATGGAAGTTTCAAAAAACAGGAAACTCAGAGCACACACCCGATCAAAGATCTTGATCAGCTGATTTCAAGGCTGTCTGAAGCTGAGACGAAGCGAATCAGGGTTCCGAAAGCAGATGTCGATGCAAAAAAATCTGTTGAGGATCTAAGCAAACGATCTGCCGACGTGGACGATATCGTGACCGAAACTTTGGCATTGATTCACGAGAAGCAGGGAAATCACCAGGCTGCCATTAAAGTCTTTAAGCAGCTTCGTCTTGCAAACAGCTCCAAAAGAGATCACTACGACTCACAAATTCTTCGATTGCAAGAGCTTATGGAAAAGGAAAAAGATGATTGATGTACCGGTTTTACCGGAACGCCTACCTTAATGGGTCTGCATTGATTAGTGTGGGTAATATATTAAAGATCCAACAAATCATGTAGAAAACTGCAGGCAATACCGGCACTCATCACACTTTTAATAGACTCTGCGCCACGGGCATGGCTTGGCCAAAAGAGTCACTTATTACAGCCTGAGGCAGCCCTCAGAATTGCAGAATCGATCCTTCCCCCCGAGCCAGTGGATATTATCAACGCTCCAAATCTTATCGAGGGGTGACGCAACTGAATCAACGAGGTGCCATAGTGCGTTGATTTGACAACGAGAAAACAACCATCGGAATTGGCATTGTGGTACTATTGGGTTGTGAGACCGATGGTGTATGGTTGCATGCTCGTTTACGTGGGGCGCTGCCCCACGCTGTGTTCTATGACCCTTTCAGGGTCTGGATTCCTGCCTATGCCAAATAATACATTTACTATTCTCATTTATATTCATTCATGGATTGTTCACCCGATGACTCGTCTAAGGCATTACAATATTGACATAAGACTAAAACTGCCGCTCATCTGTATCCTTAATTATATGGAATTCAGGTACACATGAAGATCCTCATCGGAATCGATTCCGAGTTTTTTTCGCAGACGAGACCGGCTGATATACACGCTTGATGGTTTAATGTTAAGCAAATCTGCAATCTCTTTTGAATCGAACCCCATTTTTATATAAACACAAAGTCTCAAATCATAGCGGGTGAGATCTGAATACTTATTTCTGAGTGTTTCAAAAAACTCCTGGTGCAGTTCATCGATCTGAATTTCAAACGTGTTATCATCAGAATCGATATGCGAATCGATGATTCGTTTAATTTCGTCTGATTGGCGCGACAGAGAATCAGGGTTCTTTTTCAGCTTTTCAAATTTTTCATTTAGTGTCTGAAGAATTTTCTGTTTCTCGTCATTCTCTTTCGCTTTGGTGGCCAACTCAATTGTTTTGCTTTTTAACTGTGCTTTCATCTTTTCATACTCAGCTCTCATCTTGCCCTCTTCAACTTCCTGAAGCTGTCTGCGATACCGTTCCTTCTGTTCCCGAAGTGAACTCCTCTGGTTCATCAGTAAATATTTTTTCTGTTTACTCAACGACATACCCTGCCAGGTATACATCAGGTAAAACACGAAAGAAGCGGCAATTAAATAAAACAGCAAAGCAATCCACCCCCGGTACCATGGGGTTTTGATAGTGAAGATGACAGACTTTTCCGGGGTCACTGCTCCGCCTACCATCGCTCTTGCGGTCAGTCGATGGTTGCCATATCCAATACCTATCAATTCGTAAGTACCGTCTCTCGACCAGTCGCTCCAGTTGTCTGAATCCTTCGTTTTATACTGGTACATCACATCTGCCCTGTTCGGGACAATACTGACAATACTCAGGTTATTTAAATGATAATCGACTTCAGAGCCACTGGATAATTCAACACGTTCATTGTTGCTATAGGCTTCCATTTGCCTGAAAATCAATTCCGGCGGAGTTCCATATACACGTTCAGGCCGGTTTAATTGCCTCAGTGCAAACCCGTTGTATACGGGATAGAATTCATAGGCTTCATTCAACTGAACCGGCTGTGCGCCTCTGAGTGAAAGGTCATCGATTCTCGTTTCTGTATCATCACGGTCATTTTGGTTAAATCCATTCGTTTCCGGATCGTAGCTGTACAGATAATTTTCAGTTAGTACGTTAACGCCATTTTCGTATGTCCTCAGATAGTGATCCTGACCACTGAACCGGTCAGATAAAAAGATTTCCCTGTTTTGCGGGTACAAGTTTTCATCAAGTGTGGCTTTAATGACGCCGAAATTCGGAATATTCACCCACAGTGTATTCTCACCTTCAATAATTACCTGGTTGCACGAACCGAGTATCAGCTCCATCTGTTTGTAAAAACTCCAACCGGCACTATCCTTCCTGAAGATTGATATTCCGTTGTAGGTCCCTGCAAGCAGATAGTCTCCATACCTTTTAACGGTCCAGACACCGCGCTGATCTCCAATCCGCTCAGGCAAGCCGCCGTTTAGTAAAAACAGGCCCCTGTCGTGCCCCATCCAGATCTGGCCGTCAATCTTTGTCAGCGTCCACACCTGCCCCTCAGTTCCCGGCACAAGCTCAAAGTCATCGAGCTCTGAGCTGTTGTTCATATCATCCCAGCCGGAGCGGTATAAACCTTGATTTGTGCCCAGGTAAAACTCACCGCCGTCAAGAATTGCGCTGTATCCCGTCCCGAAATCGCCCTGATAATCGAAGAAAAAGGTAAATTCATTACTCAGATCCAGGTATGCAACACCGAAGTCAAGCGCCAGCCACAGTTTTCCGGCATTGCTGTAGTGCACACTAAGAACCGTATTATTTTTCAGCCCTTTATTTTTGGTAATATGATGGGCTACATTTCCATTTTTATTGCTGATGTACACCCCTTCCAGAATAGTGCCGAACACGAGATACGAGTCATTAATCGTATCGAAACTAAATACATTTGCCGCTTTCAGGCTTTCGGAGAGCTGAGACTCAACTGCAATGAGGCCGCTGCCATTGAACTGATAGAGACCCGAATTTTGAGTTACAACAATGAGACGTTCCTCCTGTTCATACATCCCTGTAATCTCTAAGCTGCTGCTTTCTTCCAGTGAAGAGAGCCGTACGGGTGAGAGGTTTTGCAGCTCAAAGAAACCTTCTGATTTATCAAAAAAATATAGCTTGTTGTTTATCGTAAAGCTGTTATCAATCTCTTCTGGTGCCGGTATTTTGGTAAGATTCTGATCATTATAGACGTAAATATTACTCGATGACACAAAGAACACGTTGTCATTCAGGATATGTACGTTCCAGAACTCTTCGCTAATCTGGTTCAGATCTTCCTTAAACGGATAGAGAGAGGTATACTCAAATTCGTTGAATTCATTGCGTTTCCAGACGCCAAAATCAAGATCGGACCCTGTATAAATAAGTGTATCTGATGCTACCAGGAGAGAGCGTGTAATCCCATCACTTCCATCATAATCCTTCCAGCGGGCACCGTCGTACTCCAGCAGCCCCCTGTCAGCCGCCATGTAAACAATACCATTTGGCGCAGTATCGATATCCCATATCTTACCGCGATGGTTATACTCTGTAGGCGTGAAATTTTGCAGAAGGGGAACACCTTTATCAGTCATTTCCTGAGCTGGCGACTGTGTACTAAATCCAATAAGCAGTAGAAATAACGCGATCAGTATTTTCAAGTAAACCGGCTTGTTATGATTTAACTTAAACATCCTAATAAAAAGGTATCGACTTTGCAACAGGGGGGCATTTAAATGAGTTGAAACTCAATGTTTTGTACTGCCCAAATATCCCTCTCTCTGGTCGATCTGTGATTTCGAATAATAAAAATTAACGGCGACACACGTCTGTAAGGTCTATAAAACAATCATACCTATCTGTAATTTTGTGCAAAAAAAAACCGGCCCACTACGGGCCGGTTTTTAATCATTAATTAAGCTATGTGTCTAAGTAAACTTAGATTACTTAATAAGAAGCATTTTTCTTATCTGAATGGAGTTCCCAGAAGAAAGTCTGTACATGTACACACCTGATGACAGATTTGATGCATCAAATGTAGCAATGTGAGAACCAGCTGATTTTACGCCATTTACCAGTGTAGCTACCTTTTGTCCCGTTACGTTAAACACTTCGAGAGTCACCGCTCCGCTTTCAGGAAGGGTATACGAGATGTTCGTCGTTGGGTTGAACGGGTTCGGGTAGTTTTGATTGAGTATGAAGCTGTTTGGTGATTCGTTTACTTCGTTAGATACACTCAGATTACGAGTCAACGTGATCGAGTAGACTTCATCAGCAAACTGAATAACATCTGCACCCATAGCTGTTACAGTCCAATCAACGGTTATAGACTCACCTTCACCCACACCTAAACTCTCAAGTGTAGCATCGAGAGCTGAGAACGGCAGCGTAAGAGTAGTCCCTGCTCCTGAATTGTCTGAAGGAAGGCTTACGAGTGGATCAGAAAAATCACCACCTTGTGCATCAACGTGCCATGTGTAAGTCACATCGGTATTTGACGTCGCTTCTTCCCATTCAATCACAGCTTCTGCGGAACCATCGCCTGTAAGATCCAGTGTGGTATTATCGGCAGGTGAAAGCAATGAAAATGCGTCAACTGTAGGCTGTGTAGTTGTTCCATCTCTGTAAAGATAGATGTTATCTACGTAAACTTTATCAAGATTGGAGGTAATCAAGAATTGTGCTATGTCATCCCGGGTCACGTCGCCTGTGAAAGATGAAATAGGTACATCAATGGTAACCCATGTACCAGACTCAATTGCAGGAGTAGTACCGTCATTTATATTGAGTTCGAATGCCGAGACTTCTGCGGCTGTTCCGCCCCACTGAGAAAATTTCGAGTTGAAAACTTTTCCAACTAAATCTTCGCTTTTCGTCCAGAAGTCCATATGGAAATGAGTCATTTCAGACGCATCCTGCTTGTTGCTCTGGAAATCAATGCCAATAAAATTGTTAAAGTCAATTAGCTTGGTAGGGTTTCCTGCAATCATTACGTCTTCAATGCTTGAATCATCAAAGTCGGCAGAAAACGTGTCAACCGTGATATCATCATAGGCATTACTAAAGATTGAAATCACATCTGCTGCATCTCTCAATGGCTGTGTTGGAGCTGCTTCTGTAGGAATACTTGCTACAAATGAAACGGTGTATATCCGCTCGTTGCTACCGTTTTCAGATACAACTTCAACTGTTGCATCGCCGGGAATACCTGTAGCCTGAGTAATTGTGGTCGTTGCATTTGCATTTGTAGTTGTGGCATCGGTGATCTGGGGTACAGTTGTTGTTCCAGCTGCCAAGTCAAAAGTATAGTTCTGAACCGCAGGATCGAAGCCGCTAATCGTCTCACCATCTACTTGCAGGTCGCTAAGAGTAGCATCTGATGCAGGGGAGGCCGCATTTTTCCAGAAAAATATGTTATCTAGATAAATATCAAACGGAGCGGTATTAGCGGAACCATCGCTGTTAAACTGCCCGTCAAATTTCAATTGGACTACAGACTGCCATGTCATTCCTCCAAAATCTTCAATTGGCAGATCAACACTGTTCCATGATCCCGGAGTAACAGGTACTGTTACCAATACTTCACCGGGGCCATTTCCGCTATTGTCAATAGGCGATACTTTTACCAAACGGTCGGTGCCCGCTGGTACAAAAATATCTACATGAAGAAATTCCATCGAAGCTGCGTTTTGGGCAGCAAATTCCGTTCCCTGATAGTTAAAATTTGGATAGGCCAAAATTACATTGCCCGTACTTGGGTCATATGCCGGGTTGACTTGCGTATGTCCCGATTGTCCCCAATTTGGATCGTAGTTGACGCCATCAAGTGTAGTGTACGAGTCACCATAGATTGAGATCACGTTTTCAGCGTCCCGTTGTTCGGGATCATCAGCATTCGTTGTTGGCGCTTGTGCAAAGCCTATCGAGGCAAATGCCATTAATAAAAATGTCAGTATTACTTTTTTCATAATTCTAAGTTTAGAAAAGTTAGGGTTTGTCGCGATTTAATCGATGTTATAGGTTTTGTTGTGCTGTTATTGGTATAACTGCTTGTGAATGTTTCTGTTAGGTAGA
>Ga0209949_1000960_pt1 | contig 14560 bp, 11 predicted proteins | sample SalPonC_black_MG_FD_185711 | JGI IMG/M metagenome (GOLD analysis project Ga0209949, IMG submission 185711) | Salt pond soil microbial communities from South San Francisco under conditions of wetland restoration - Salt Pond MetaG... | ecosystem: Environmental > Aquatic > Marine > Intertidal zone... | reverse complement strand
CAGCCCGGCGGTCATCTCCTCGTCATCCAATGCATAACCGTTTTCCTGGATCCGGCCCAGTTCCTCTGAAAATTCCGCCTTATCTGTGATGGTGTTGGGGGCCATGGGAGCAAGCGTTGTGGTGGCCAAGTAATGGGAGAGTTCATGCTCCGGCAGAAAAGCCAGGATGGATTTACCAAGGCCGGTGCAATAGGCCGGGGCCTTGTCCCCCAAGGCCGAGTCCATCCTCAACACCTCCAGGCTGTCGATTTTGTCAATGTGGACGATCTCCTGGTTGTTGAACAGCCCCAGGTTGATGGTCTCCTTGAACATCATGGACAGCCGGTGCATATAAGGCTTGGCCAGGCGCCGGATTTCAAAGCGGTTGGCCACCTTGGTGGCCAGGTTCATGATTTTTAAGGTGGGCTGGTATTTGCCGCTGCTGTTTTTTTCCACATAGCCCAGATCTTTAAGTGTGTTGATGAACCGATGACTGCCGGCGCGGTTGGTCTCCATGAGCCTGGCGGCCTCGGACACGGACAATTCCCCGTGCTGGGCCAGAAGTTCAAGGATTTTAATCCCCTTTTCAAGGGAGGCGATTTTATAGTATTTTTTTTCTGCCATTTTTTCTGCCATGGGTGTCCTGTCCCAAAGATGAAGAATGTCGCCTTCATTATGAATGTTGTGTTCATTATGTGTGACAAATTTCTATAGGGCTTTTCCAAAGGTCTGTCAACAGGAGAATGCGGCGACAGGTTCTTGGATATGCCAGGGTAAGCCGTTTTTTTTTCTTTATGGTTGAGAAAAAAGAGGTCACGGTATAATATTTCTCCTTGACAGCAGGTTTATATTTTTTCTAAGTAAAAAGTGTCACATATTAATAATCAATGTCTTGATATATGTGACATTTTTGTATTAATAATCATAATTAAGGGAGAGCTCTATGTCCAGATTGTTTAAAATGGCCTTGTCAGCGGTCGTAATTTTCGGCCTTTTCACAGGAACACTTTTTGCTAAACCTCTGATCATCGGGGTCGATGCCAACTTCCGGCCCTTTGAATTCAAAAATGAAAAAGGAGAGTTCACCGGATTTGACGTACAACTCTGGGATGCGATTGCCAAAGATCTGGGCCTGGACTACAAGTGGCAGACCATGGATTTTAACGGTATTATTCCGGCATTACAATCCAAAAGCATTGATGGCGCCATTGCCGGCATTACCATTAAATCTTCCAGGGAAGAGGTGGTGGATTTCTCGTATCCCTATTATGATGCCGGGCTGGTGATGCTGGTCAAGGCGGACAACGATGAGATCAAGACCATTGAAGACTTAAAGGACAAGGCTGTGGCCACAAAGCTGGCCACCACCAGTGTCGATTTCTTAAAATCACAGGGCATCACCAACGTCAAACTGCTGCCCAACACAGACAACCTGTTCATGGAGCTTCAGGCAGGCGGCGTGGATGCGGTCTTTTTTGATTCGCCCCCTCTGATGTACTACTCTCAGAATCAGGGCAAGGGAAAAGTCAAGGTTGTGGGCCCCCTTTATCAGGGCCAGTCCTACGGCATTGCCTTTCCCCAGGGCAGTGACTTAAGGGAAAAGGTTTCCATCACCATCCTCAAGTTCAAAGAGGACGGCACCTATGATAAACTCTACGAAAAATGGTTCGGCAGCAGCAAATAGCAGACACCCCTGGACCCGGCCATGCCGGGTCCGGGAACTTCAGGGGCAAAAACAGCCCTCTACCCGATGTGGAATTCACCCATGGACATAGGTTTTGACTTTAAATACAGCGTGATGTGGGAATCCATTCCCACCCTGTTGATCGGAATGAAATGGACGATTCTGATCACGATTTTCGGACTGCTCATCGGATTTTTGCTGGGGGCGCTGTTTGGCCTGATGCGGATCTCTGGCAACCCATTTTTAAGAAAACTGGCTGGTACCTACATAGAAAGTGTCCGCGGCACCCCCATCATGGTACAGGTCATGTTCATCTACTTTGGCCTGCCCATGGCGCTCAACACCCGGATTCCTCCTATGATCGCAGGCATCGTCGCCATTGCTGTCAATTCGGGTGCCTACATTGCCGAAGTCTTCAGGGGGGCATTCCAGTCCATTGATCCGGGCCAGACAGAGGCAGGCCGCTCCATCGGTCTGACAGGCCTCCAGACCCGGTATTATGTCATCTGGCCCCAGGCATTCAAACGGATGATTCCCCCCCTTGGCAATCAGTTCATCATCAGCCTGAAAGACACCTCTTTGCTGGTGGTGGTTGGCGTAGGAGAGCTGACACGGACTGGCCAGGAGATTATTGCCTCTAATTTCAGGGCCTTTGAAGTCTGGTTGACAGTGGCCATTCTCTATCTTGTGATGACCCTGTCCCTGTCCAAGGTGCTTAACCTGCTCGAAAAGAAGATGGATATCAGCCAATGATAAAAATACTAGACCTGTATAAAAATTTCGGGGACGTTGAAGTACTTCAAGGTGTGGGCCTGGAAATTGCCCAAAAAGAGGTCACGGTGATCATGGGACCCTCTGGTTCCGGTAAAAGCACCCTGCTGCGTTGCATCAACTGCCTGGAGGAGATCAGCGATGGTACGGTGGTGATTGATGGTCATGATGTCCGGGATCCCAAAACAGATATCAATTTTATCCGTACCGAGGTGGGCATGGTCTTTCAGCAGTTCAACCTGTTCCCGCACATGACGGCCCTGGGAAATGTCACCCTGGGGCCGTTGAAGGTCAGGAAAGTGTCCAGAGCGGATGCGGACAAGCTGGGCCGGGAACTGCTGGAGAAGGTCGGCCTGGCAGACAAGGCCGATGCCTATCCCGAGCACCTGAGCGGGGGACAGAAGCAGCGGGTCGCCATTGCACGCTCCCTTGCCATGCGCCCCAAGGCCATGCTGTTTGACGAACCCACAAGTGCCCTGGACCCCGAACTGGTCGGGGAGGTGCTTGAAGTCATGAAACAGCTGGGCAGGGAAGGCATGACCATGGTGGTGGTGACCCATGAGATGGGATTTGCCAGGGAAGTGGCTGACCGGGTGGTTTTCATGGACGACGGACAGATTGTTGAGGACAGTCCGCCTGAAGAAATGTTTGAATCCCCGGCCCATGAAAGGACCCGGTCTTTTTTAAAAAGCATTTTATGAATTTCAAAGACCGCATCAAGGCCCTTGAGCCGGAACTGATAAGCCTGCGCCGGGATTTTCACCGTCATCCAGAACTTGGTTTCCAGGAATTTCGAACCCAGGAAAAGATCATCTGCTTTCTCAAAGAACTGGGCCTTTCTCCGGAAAAGACCGCCGGCACCGGGGTGACCACCCTGATTCAGGGGGCCCGACCCGGCCCTGCCGTTCTGCTGCGGGCAGATATGGATGCCCTGCCTGTCCAGGAAAACACCGGTCTTGACTTTGCCTCCCAGACCCCCGGAGTCATGCACGCCTGCGGCCATGACGGTCATATGGCCATGCTGCTGGTGGCTGCCCGGGTGCTGACCGAGATCCGGGATCACATCAACGGAAGTATCAGACTGGTGTTCCAGCCCAATGAGGAGGAAGCCGGGGCCTATAAGGTGATCGAGGAAGGGGTGATGGCAGAACCGGAAGTAACCGCGGCCTTCGGGCTCCACCTCTGGTCCCAGGTGCCCTCAGGATGCGTGGACATTGTGACAGGTCCCCAGATGGCGGCCAGCCACTACTTTTATCTGACCATCAAAGGCAGAGGCGGTCATGCCGGCTTTGCCCATGAATCCGTGGACCCTATTTACGCGGCCACCCAGGTCATCCAGGGGGTCCAGGCCATCCAGACCCGGGAGACCGATGCCCTGAATCCCCTGGTCATCATGTTCACCCAGTTCCATGCCGGTTCCAACATGACCATTATCCCGGAAACCGTTGAGATCAAGGGCTCTATCCGGTTTCTTTATGAGGGCGGGGAAAAGGCCCTGGACCGGTTCAAAAATCTGGTCGCCCTGCTTTGCCAGGCCCACCAGGTGGACCATGACCTGCGGTTCGAGACTGGCAACGCCCTGCTGGCCAACGACCCGTCCATTACAGGCAAGATCCGCCAGGCCGCTGGAAAAGTATTGCAAGATCCTTCCAAAGTGACCGCCAATATCCGGACCATGGCCGGAGAAGACTTCAGCGACTATCTTCAGCACGCCCCGGGCGCCTTTGCCTTTCTGGGTTCCTGCAATCCAGATGCCGGGTCTCACTATCCCCACCACCATCCCATGTTTACCATTGACGAAGGGGTCCTGGGCAGTGGCGCAGAACTTTATGTTTGCGCTGCCCTGGAACTTTTGAGGTAAGAAGGCCGACCCGATTAAAAAACAAGGGCCATGACAACAAATGAAACAGCAACAGGCACCATCATGGCCTTGAGAAATTCCATGCAGTTGTGTTTCAGAGCAAAAAGCCCGTCTCTCCAAGATTTTTTAATACCCAGTCTGGAGGCTTTGCCGGCCGTTAGACCACTCAGTGTCGTAAATCTGTTTTTTTTCATTTTTGTATCCTTATATTGTGTCGGTTTGTATAATTTAATCACTTTCCTGGTCAGGGGAAAGCTGGATTTCTAATAAATCCTGGTGTAAAACAGTATACTCATGATTAAAAAAAAGAACAGATACAGAACCTGCGAAAAAAAACCATAGCAGATGGCCAAAAAAGAAAAATTTTTTTATTTGGATCTGGCGGACCGCATCCAGGCAAGGATCGAAAGCGGCGGGTATAAACTCTCTGAAAAGCTGCCCTCCCTGCGGGCCCTGTGCCAAAGCACGGGCCACAGCATGACCACTGTGCTTGACGCCTATGTGGAGCTTGAAAAACGGGGCGTTGTCGAGTCCCGCTATCGGTCTGGATATTTTATCCGTCCTAAAGTACGGCGGCTTCGACCTGTTCCCGCCATCCGGGACCACGAGGTCACACCTGTGAAGATCAGCATGGATGACCTGATCCACGATATGACCCGGGACATGTCAGATCCCAATGTGCTGAAACTGGGGGCCGTTACCGTTGCCCCGGGGCATCTGCCGGTAAAACGCCTTCACAGCCACCTGCGGGATATTTCACGGCGGGAAAGCCCGGGGCTGATCGCAGGATACGCCCATCCCCAGGGGGATGCACAGCTCCGCCAGCAGATCTCCAATCACCTGTTTGCCTTTATTCCCTCTGTTGATGAGGAGGAGATCATCGTTACCAACGGATGTACAGAAGCCCTGGATCTAAGCCTCAAGGCCGTTGCCAGTCCCGGGGATACCATTATCGTGGAATCTCCCACAGATCCCTGGATTCGTCAGATCGTCAAGGATTCCCGGATGTACGCCGTGGAGATACCCGCAGATCCAGTCACGGGTATGGATCTGGACCGGATGGCCTCGGTACTTGACAGCGAGAAAATCGCCGCCTGCATCATGAGTCCCAACTGCCAGAACCCTCTGGGGTTTATCATGTCTGACGACAGAAAGAAAACGGTGCTGGCCATGCTTGGCAAACAAGATATTCCTGTGATTGAAAACGATATTGCTGGAGACATCTATTTTGGCAGCTTTCGCCCCAATCCCCTCAAGACCTGGGACGAAAAGGGGCTTGTCCTCTACTGTGCCTCTTTTTCCAAGGTGCTGGCACCCGGATTGAGGGTGGGCTGGGTGATCCCGGGGCGGTTCAAGCAGACGGTAAAGCGGATGAAGCTGAACCGGTCGCTGATCTCCCCGACCCTGAACCAGGCCCTGGTGGCCGCCTACCTCAAGCAGGGCACCTATGACCGGCACCTGAGGCGGCTCAGGGAAACCATCCACCGCCAGCTGCGGTACTGCGCCGCCGCTGTTCATCGGTCTTTTCCCGAATCCGTCAGGATGACCTCGCCTTCAGGCGGACTCTCCCTGTGGATTGAGCTGCCCCGGGGGGTTGACAGCCGGGACGTCTATGTCGCGGCCAAGAAAAAAGGCATTTCCATTCTGCCTGGATTTCTGTGTGCCAGTTTTAATGCCTTGAACGGTACATCCGCATCGGTTACGGCCGGGTCTGGGACCAGGAGGTGGCGGATGCCATTGAACAAATCGGTAAAATCGTCTGCCAATTGGCCGGACATCAGAACCCCTGATACCCCAAAAAATTACCCCGGACGGTCGCCTCTTTTGGTACCCCTGGGGTCAATTTTCCATATAGGTATTAAAAATCTGCTCGTGGGAGATATACTTTTCCCGGTCCGGGTCCTGGAGGTAGAGGCGGATGGCATTGACCCGTCGCAGTATTTCATCCTCGGCCCGTTTTCTCATTGTCTGTTTGGCCTTGATGATCTCTTCTTTTAGATTGGGGGTATGATCCCTGGCAAAGTATTTTTCCGTCTTGTAGGTGATCCGTTTTTCAATGAGGTCTTCTTTCATCTGATTATGGGCATTGTCCAGAAAGAGGACCTCGGGCATGAGGTCGGCAAAATGGGTCACGGCAATGATATCCTTGTCCCGCTGCCAATAACCGATGAGAAATTCCGGTTCCAGGTCCTTGTAGTTCTGCAGGGGCATATACATGCGCCGCAGGTATAAAAGGACTTTTTCCGTTTTTTTTCGGTGCCCGCCAATGATGACAGAGCCGCCGACTTCGTCTTTTCTTACCCCCTTGGTCCAAGGGGCGCCGGTGATGCCGAAATCAATGCAGAGCGGAATTCGCAAGAGCGCCGACAGGGTGTTCAGGGCCAGGGCATAACCGGCCGAGGGGCCGCCCACGTTGTAGGAGGCGGACAAAAGCTGGTGGTGGAGGGTGTATCGCTGGAGAAAATCCCCGAAGAGCCAGGGGATGCTGATGTTCGGGGACAGCTCCTGGATATAGTTTTTCACCATGGTCAGGGCCTCGTGGGCCGACTGCTTGGTCATTTGGACGGCCATGTCCAGCTGGGCCGCATTGGGGGCGGAAGAGGATACCGCACCCGTGACCATGATGGGTTCGGCCTGGATACGGCCCGTGAGGCTGGTGGCGATGGGCAAAAGCATCCCGGTCATGTCGTTGGCGCCGACGCCGATGATAAACCCCACCTGGGGTTCTTTGCTCAACTCGGTTTCCAGAAATTCGTTGAGCTGGATACTGCCCTTTCTTACCGGGCTTGCAGAGATTTCCCGCCGGGCCGATTCCAGGTGAGTCTCCACCAGAGGATAGGTCGCTTCCGAGGTGACATGGGAGACCGCCTCCAGAACCTGGTCGTAATGGGTGACAAAATTCTGCAGATCGTTCTTGATATTGGACTTGAGCAGGGGCGGGGCCTTGACCGCGTCCAGGATGCCCAGAATGGTCTTGAAGTTGAGCTTTACAAAGTCGAACTTGTCTGATTCTGTGGATTTTTCCAGCTCCCGGAGCTTCAGCAGCACCTTGTACTCGGTAGAGCACAGGGAAATGGCCTTTTCGGTGAACGAGGAGTAGTCCGCCGGGGTGTTGCAGATGCCCTGGGCGGTTTCGATGATCTTTTCCACCTCAAACTCCCGCTTGTGCTGGCTTTCGCCAAACAGCTTTTTGATGATGTCAAAGATATCCTTCTGCCGCATATGCCCAGAGATCTCTAAGGTTTTCAGTCGTTTGGACCGGATCAGTGCTGGGTCCAGAATATCCAGGCGGTTGGTGGTGAGAACGGTGAAGACCTTGTTCAGCGGGATCTCACCGTCAATGATGTTTAAAAATTTATTGGTCAGGGCATCTGAGGGCTGGCCGCCGGTGTCGCTGCGCTTAGGGGCCAAGGCGTCCCCCTCGTCAAAGAAGATCACCGTGGGTGCCACCATCTTGGCGATGTCATAGACTTTTTCCAGATTGGATACCGCGCCGTGAACCGGGGAGGACGGGTCCTGGAGGGCTGACGGGGAGGTGGCGATGTCGTGGACGTTCAGGTTGGAGGAGAGCCAGGTTCGAACCAGGAAGGTCTTTCCCGATCCCGGGGGGCCGGTAAGGACCACACCCTTGTCTTCGCTGACCCCGTAGTTAAAGCAGTTGTTGGCCATCTCTGAATATTTATCCTTTATGTCTCCCACATACTCTTCCCAGGAGACAGTCCGGTCCATGCGGTCCACGACTTTTGAGTAAAGTTCTCCGTAGACGTTTTTGGCCACCAGCTGAAAGGCGGATCGGACCAGGACGGCATTGTCCAAAAATTCCAGGATGAAATCTCCCCGGATATTGATGATGGATTCGATGAGCTTTCTCACATAGGCAGGGGATATCTTCAGGCTCCGCTCTTTGAACACCGCGTAGATGTGTTCGGCTGCCTGGTCCAGCTCCTGGGATTCCGGGGTGTAGGGTGTGGGAATCTGATGGCGCCTGATTTCCAGGAAGATGATTTTTTTCAGGTTGTCCTTGTTCATCCAGTATTTGGAGATGTCAACGATGCAGCCCTTTTCCACAAACCGGCGGTAGATGGCCGAGTCAAAGCGGTGGGCCTGGTCAGTGGTGGCGATGAGAAAGCAGTCCCTGCGGCCGTCTATGATTTCGTCCAGAACGATGTTGGTGGTGTCGATGAGGGTGCGCTGCTGCTTTTCCGCCCCGCCTGAGCCCGGGCTGCTTTCAGTTTTGCCAAACGCGGAGTGGGCCTCTTCCACATGGCGGATACAGGTGACCTTGGGATGACCCATGGCCCGCTTGAAATAGTTGCCAGGCTCCCCGGACAAGGCGGTCTGATAATCGTTTGGGGTGACGATGGAGGCATCCACCTGAATGCCCCGCTCCTCAAAATTGGTCAGGTTGTCCATGATCCGCTTTTTGAATATCCGTCTGAGGATGGGGATGGTGGCCAGGCGCTGGTAAAAGGCCAGTTTTCGTTTCCTGGCGATCTTCATGGCAAATTCTGGATCCACCTCCTCCAGAGAGGCAAAGAGGCTGTGATCGGCAAGAATTTCTTCTTTTTTCTTTTTCCAGTCCACTGTGGGAAGGACTTGATTTCTGAACACCACGGTTTCCAGGGCTTCTCTTACCGTGGCGCTTTTTCCTGAGCCTGAGGACCCTTCCACCAGCATGATGGGGGCCTTGGGTACATCAGTGTCCTCAGTGTGCTCTTTTCTGATATGGGCGCGGTAGATCTTGTCAAACATCTCCTCCAGTTCCATTGGGACGTGAAGATCGGTCAGCTCCCGGTCCAGCACGGCGATGAGATAGAGCAGTTCAGGCCGGGTCAGTTCCTTTTCAATGATGCGGTTCCAGGAGGCGCCGGGGTTGGTTTCCCCGGAGTAGAGAAACCGTTTTTTCCAGTCCCTGAGGATGGACGGGTTGTTGAGGACGTTCATCTGCCGTTTTTTGCGGCGCATGAAAAAGAGCAGGTAAAGCCCCTCTCTGATAGAGGATACCACAGGATGGGGGGGGGCGTACTGGTTCAGGCGGGATCGGACAAAGGCTTTGGTATCGTAGCCCCACTGCGCCACCATGGCGTCGATTTTTCGGATGGTCTTTTCGGGCAGGATAATGTATTTTTTTTCTTTGGTCATGCGTTTGGCCATGATCGCCTCCTAGGGCTGAAACGCTAGGGTGTTGTCTGACTGGAGTTTTCCTCTTCTGCCTGGTTTTGCTCTGGTAACCGGGGCTGTGGGGGAAGGGTCAGGGCAGGGGCCTGGCCGCTGTCATGGAGGACAAAGGTCTTCTGATCGCTCTGGTCTTTTTCATAGGCTGTGGCCCATTTTTGCTGGGAGAGAAAGGAGAGCAGGTCCGGGCTGACCTGCTGGCCGTCGGCACCGCCAAGGGCCAGGTGCAGGGATCGGATGCCGTTTAGATAGGCCTTGTATAATTTACTGATCCGGTCGGCTTCCTGGTCAGCGGCATAGTTGTCTGCCTCGGCAATGAGTTGTCGCCGCTTCTTTTCTTCGGTGGCTTCCACCAGCTTGTCGCCGAACCGGGTTTCGTTGAGCACGAAACTGACCACTTCAATGCCGTATTTGCCTTCCAGGGTGGGACCGTTCTTATTGATGGGGCGTTTTTTAAGGGCGATGAAAATTTCCTCTTTGATTTTCTCTCTCTTGGAGATGAGGTGGTTGACCTCTTTGCCCTGAAGAATATCCTTGGCAATGCCGTCAAAATCCCCCTGTAGCAAGATTTCAGGAGAGAGGTTTTCAATGCCCCATCGTTTAAGATCCTTGATTTTAAAGGTCATCAGGGCAGAGGTCCACAGGGCCACATTTTCCTGGGAAATGATCTTGATGGGAGCCGATGATCCGCCCAGATAGATGTTCTGATTCATCAGGGGGACCTCTTTTTCAAGCCGGGTGAAAAAGGGAAGGCGGTAATGCCAGCCCACATCGGTGACTGCCTGGCGGGTCCCTCCGAATTGCTCAAGAATGACGGCATAGTTGAGCTTGACCTTGTAAATGACCTGGGTGGAGTAAATAACCGCTGCCAGGGAATATACCAGGGCAATGACAAAACAAAACAACGCGGTGCGCCGGATCATGTTGATCACACGGGCCCGCTGAAGAAAAACCTGTGACGCCTGATCTTTCATGCCTGCTCCTTTCCTAGTTTGGGTCTGGTCCGGAAGATCGCAAGGATCTCCCAGATCCTTTGGTGCGAATTTGAAAATACTTGGATGGCCAATCGCTTCAACAGGGAACAACAGGAAAATGAACAAATTGTGATAGAATTCAAGGCTGAGGCAAAGTATACATTAACAGATCTGCTGCGTCAAAAAATATTTGGCCCCTGATTTTGACCTTGTGGCGCCAGTTATTTCTTCTTTTTACCCCAGATAATGCCCGACTGGGTGGGGCCGGAGAAATCCAGACGGCAAATGTCCCGGACCCCCTGCCGCTCCAGCATCCCGAAAAGATCTTCCTGGCTGTAGGATTGCCCCTTTTGTGTTGCCAGAAACATATTCATGGAAAAAAGCGCCGGAAACAGGGGGCTGTCACAGGTATCGTCCAGAATAAACTCATGGATAAAAATACTTCCTCCGGGATGAACGGCTTTCAGGGCTTTTTCAATGACCTGCTCTGCCATGTCCGGGCCTTGTCCGTGGAGGATATGGGAAAGCCAGGCCGCATCAAAGGTCTGGCCCAGGGTAAGCGGCCCCCGGGTATAATCTCCGGGAACAAAGGAGACCTGTCCCTGGAGGTTGAATCGGGCAATGGTTTTCTCGGCAAAGGGCCGGGTGGTTGGCTGGTCAAAGACAACGGCCTTGAGGCCCGGGTGGGCCAGGCAAAAGTGGATGGCATAGGTTCCGGGCCCGCCGCCAAGGTCCAGAAGCCTTGTGCAGTGGGAGAGATCCAGGATCTGTGCGATGTCAGGGGCCGTGGCCATGGCAATGTTGAACATGCCCATGAGAAAACTTTCCCTGACCTCAGGGTCCTGGCTCAGGGCGGCGTGTCTGATGGGCCTGCCCTGGGAGACCGCCTGGTCCATGTTTACCCAGGATTCGGCAAGGTGGTGATGGTGAAGGATCATGTAGCCGATGTAGGATTCGGAATCCTTTGACAAAAAATTTTGAGCCGCAGGTGTTGCGGCATAGCTGTGTCCAGTCTTGTCCACAAGATCCATGGCGGCCAGGGCGTTGAGAAGGGTGACAAGGCCCTGGCTGTCAAGGGAAAGGGTTTTCGCAAGAACCGAGCCCTGAATGGGTTCAGACCCCATTTGGGTAATAAGATCCAGTTTCACCGCGGCATGAAGGGTGCAGGCCTGCCAATAAGAGCCAGAGAGTTTCAGAAGGGTGCCGGGAGTCCAATTGCTCATATCCACCTCCTCTTGACTTTTGTGCCGCCTGATAAAGGAACGGCATATTCTATAAATCTAACATCTTTGACAGCGCGATAAAAGCCTCTTTTTTAACGGTGTCATCCAGAGTGATAACATTGGTCTTTCCGATGTTCTCCAGGGTATGAAGCAGATTTTTAAGATTGATCTTATGCATGTTGGGACAGAAGGCATCACTCAGGGGCAGAATTTTTTTATCAGGATGCTCTGCAGCCAGGCGTTTGATCAGGTTAATTTCCGTTCCCACGATGATGGTGCTGTCAGGGGGGGCACAAGTCACATAGCGGTCAATGAAACTGGTGGACCCGCAGTCATCGGCCAGTCGGACGACTTCATTGGTGCATTCCGGATGGACCACTACCTGGGCCTGGGGAAATGTCTTGCGCATGGACAGAACCTGCTCGGCAAAAAATTTAGTATGCACTGAACAGCTTCCCTTCCACAAGTAGACTTTTGCCCGTTTCAGGGCCTGCTCGGAGTTGCCTCCCAGGGGTTTTTCAGGGTCCCAGACCAGGATTTGGTTTCTGGGGATGTCCATGGCAAGGGCTGTGTTTCTTCCCAGATGTTCATCCGGGATAAAAAAGAGTTTCCCCTTTTGTTTAAAGGCCCATTCAAAGGCTTTTTTTGCGTTGGAAGAGGTGCAGACAATTCCGCCATGTCTTCCGCACAGCGCTTTTACCCCGGCATGGGAGTTGATATAGGCCATGGGCATGATGGCGTTTTTTCCTGTGATTTTTATGACTTGCGCCCAGGCCTTGTCAACCATTGCCGCTTGGGCCATGTCCGCCAGCCAGCAGCCGGCACCGGGATCAGGAATCTGGACCACCTGGTTTTCCTTGGCAAGGATTGCGGCAGAATCGGCCATAAAGCCCACCCCGCAGAAAACGATGAACCTGGCATTTTCATCCTTTGCCGCCCGGCGGGCCAGGGCATAGGAGTCTCCCCGGTGATGCCCCAGTTCCACAATTTCCCTTCTTTGGTAATGGTGGGTGAGGATAAGCAATTGGTTGCCCAGATCCTGTTTGATCCGTATAATCTTATCAATGATTTCTCTGTTACCGAAATCCGTATCCATCTTAAATCATTCCTTTCCGATTAAGAATATTCCGTAGGTGGCAAGTAGATTGGGGAGAAAACGTACGCGTTTGCCCTGTCTGTTCTGATTTTTGGTATTGATTGCCGCTGTCTTGAGGATATTGAAGCCGGCCTGATTGGCAAAGGTCTTAAAATCCTTGAGGCTGAGGACCCGGATATTGGGGGTGTTGTACCACTCATAGGGAAGGTTCGGGGTCTTTGGGGCGCATCCGCTGGTGGCCAGTTGATACCGGACATTGATATGGCCGAAGTTGGGGAAGCTGACCACCCCCTTGTGGGCCACCCTGAGCATTTGGGAAATCAGGGTGACCGGGTCATAGACCTGCTGAAGGGTCTGGGAGCAGATGGCGTAATCAAAGGCCTGGTCTGGATAATCTTCAAGCTCTTCATTGATATCCCCCTGGAGTACGGAAATCCCCTTTTCAATGCACGTGACCACCTTGGACTCGTTGATTTCAATACCCCGCTCTTGGACCTGTTTATGGGCCTTGAGCCAGTGAAGGATCTCTCCTTCACCGCAGCCCAGTCCAAGGACCCGGGAGCCCGGATCAATCCAGGAGGCAATGAGTTTCAGGTCATACCTCAGGTCGCAGGTCACGGGGCCACCCCCTTTAAAAATCCTGAGATCAGATTGTCCAGGCGCTGATCCGGAAGAAGAAAGGCGTCATGGCCCCATTGGGCGTCGATTTCACAGAAGGAGACATCCAGGTTGTTTTTTTTCATGGCCTTGACCATCTCTCTGGACTGGTAGGTGGGGTATAGCCAGTCCGAGGTATATGAGACCACCAGGAATTTGGCCCGGGCCCTTTCAAAGGCGTTGACCAGGGATCCTTTTCCGTATTCCCTGGCCAGGTCAAAGTAATCGGCTGCCTTGGTGATGTATAAAAAAGAGTTGGCGTCAAAGCGTTCGATGAACTTATTTCCCTGGTGCTGCAGATAGGATTCCACCTGGAATTCCGCGCCGAACTCAAAGCTTAAGGCGCTTCGGTTCTGCAGCTTCCGGCCGAATTTCATGCGCATGGATTCGTCGGACAGATAGGTGATATGGCCGATCATTCTGGCAATGGCCAGGCCCATGTCTGGTTTGTTTTTTCCGTAGTAGTTCCCGTTGTTCCAGTTGGGATCAGCCATGATGGACTGCCGGGCCACCTCGTTGAACGCAATGGCCAGGGCTGAGTGGCGGCAGGTGGAGGCCAGGGGCACGGCCGCAGCCACCATATCCGGATACCGGACGGTCCATTCCAGGACCTGCATGCCGCCGACAGAGCCGCCGACCACGGCGTGGAGGCGATGGATGCCCAAATGGTCAATCAGGGCCTTTTGGGCAGTGACCATGTCGCCTAGGGTGATCATGGGAAAATCCGTGCCATAGGGGGTGTTCGTGGCCGGATTGGTCGAGGACGGGCCAGTGGAACCGGCACAGGATCCCAGGATATTGGAACAGATGACAAAGTACTTGTCCGTATCTATGCCTTTGCCGGGGCCGATCATGATGTCCCACCATCCCGGCTTGGGATCCTCGGGCGTATAATATCCTGCCATGTGGGCGTCACCGGTCAGGGCATGGAGGACCAGAATGGCGTTGGATCTATCGGCGTTCAGGGTGCCGCAGGTCTCATAGGCCAGGGTGATGGGACCCAGGGCTCCCCCGCCTTCCAGGGCCATGGGGGCATGGATGTTCCCAAAGGTGAAACCTTGTTTTTCCACCAGGCCGATGGTGACGCCGGCCTGGTCATGCCCTGTATATTCGCTCATGGTTTTGTGTTTGTCTTTTTCA
>Ga0209949_1000958_pt1 | contig 14574 bp, 10 predicted proteins | sample SalPonC_black_MG_FD_185711 | JGI IMG/M metagenome (GOLD analysis project Ga0209949, IMG submission 185711) | Salt pond soil microbial communities from South San Francisco under conditions of wetland restoration - Salt Pond MetaG... | ecosystem: Environmental > Aquatic > Marine > Intertidal zone... | reverse complement strand
TCTGACGCCCCGGGAAGTTGAAATTCTGAAACTGACTGGGAATGGGCTAACAAATCGTAAGATTTCTGAGATGCGTCATTTATCCATCAGAACGATACAGACGCACAGATCGAATATTTCAAAGAAGCTTGGGTTGAAAGGCAGGTCAGCCTTGATAAAGTGGCTTTGGGAGCAGAGGAACGGGAAAAGTTGAAAATTAAGCACGCTTTTATCTACGTACATATGCGTAAAATAATACGTATGTGTGCGTATTCAATTTGATCTGTTAAAAATGTTAGTTGATGGTGGAGATTTTAGTAATTCGTTCAGTACATAATTTAAATTGAATATAAAATTATTATAACATTATGAGTAAAATAAATGCTGTGATATGTATACTGATTTTAATTTTGTCATTTTTTGTCATTGATAATTTTGTAAAAATTGATGATCGATTTATTGTTGAAAAGAGTATTGTACTATTCGAAAATACACGACAAGAAATACCATCAGAAGACCCTGACAAAGTTGAGGTTTCTTGTATCGATTCAGTTGATTTGAGCGGATGGACATCAGCAAGAATATGCCTCAAAGACAATAAAATATTTTGTAAAATTAGTAAGTATAACAATGTAATTGGTAGTGGAACTTGTACGTATGAACAATCTCCCGCAGAAGATGAAATCAGTTAAATGCAAAATTTTCTCTCATGTCTAATTATACCAATTATTAATTTGACATATTATGTTATGCAATACTATATCTACTTACTCATTATTGTTCTCTTATTTACTTGTTGTGAAAGAGAGAGTAGTGATGAAGTAAAAAGCTTTCCAAATACTTTAGAATTAAATAGTGTTCCGTTAACAAATATTGATACATATTTTAAACCTAATGTAACTTTAAATGTAATTGACACATTTCTAGTGATTGCAAACCAGCAAGCACCGTTTGTCCGTGTATACAGCACAAATTCACATAAGGAATTATATACATTTGGCAAAGAAGGAAGAGGGCCAGGTGAGTTTGAATATGCCGAAATAACAAAACAAGATTATTTTCATTTTGAAGAAGGAAGAGGTAAAAAGGCAGCAATTGTATATGATTTTAAAAGAAATCATTTTTCTGCATTGGACATTCAAGCCTCGATTGAGAAGCAGGATGACATCGCAATTAGTATGATGATTCCTTCGGATAGAAATCATATTTCTATGTTACATTATATAGGGCTCGAAAAAGTTATTTCTACTCCCTTAAGTAGCGCAAATTTGCTTTATTACGATATAGATGATTCGGCTTATAACTATGTTCCATTTCTTCCTGAAGTAGATATTAACATCAAAGAATCGAATAAAAATCACATCTATCGTCCTGCTGTCTTCTACAACAAAACAAAATCTAAAACTGCAGTGGCTCCTATGATGCTTGGCCGACTTGACTTTTTTAACGATGAAGGCCGTTATTTGAATTCGTCAGTGTTTGAAATGGATCAAAGTGGAGAATCCGAACTTGAGGGAGAGTTATCTGATCTTAGAAATGCCAAATACTATGTTGTAGATTTAGATACTTTAAAAAATAATATTGTGGCTTTAAATATAAATACTATTACAGATAAAATATCTTCTGAAAATCAAAATAATAACTTGCTTCTTTATGATTGGGACGGGAATCCAAAAATCAAATATAAACTTGATGGTATTGCATTAAAATCTTTTGCGGTTGATCATAAACATTCTAGAATTTATGCATACGCACCATCACAAGATTACCCAATTATAATGTATCAACTATGAAGTTAAAATTATTAACAATATTAATACTGATCATCGCGATATTTTTTATGCTGCGGTATAGGAGTAATATTGCAAGTAGTATTATAAATACGCCACCTAAAGAAAAGATCTCGAATCTTATTGAAAGAAATCTTAGCCATTCCAAAAATCTGAAATCTTATTTATTACCCACCTCGGATAGGCTTGGCTATCATATGTATATAAAACCATCGGCGTGTTCAGTTTGTGTGGATGAGGTATTAGACGAATTTGCAAAGAATAAATTGGATGAAAAGTTAACTGTCTTTGCTCCGAACGAGTCAATTAATGAATATTTAGAATTATATCGGCATAAATTCAAAGATAATTTTAATATAAATATATATAAGGATTCAGTTAGTGTTCATGTTGATGATGTTATGTTGTACAACGTTAAAAATGATGCGATATCCAAAATAGTTGGAATAAAACCAGTTGACATATCTAACATTTCACAAATCATCGACATTTTAGAAGAAAAATAGCGTCATATTTTTTTCGTTATTTGTTTACAGTCCATGCTTTCAAATTCACTGCTTGAAAGGCAATGCCGGTCAGGCTATTGATTATGGCTGGTACGCACTGGATCTGGATAATCCCAAAGCTCCTGTCACATCGGGATTAATAGAGGATGTTGGTGGAGAAGAAGGTAAGCTGAGAATCATTCAGGGAGAAACGACTGCTGTGGCTTTCATCTCGGCGCTGTTTTTTGGTGAAGGATCCAGCTATTTGCTCAGGAGTGAGGGACTTTTGGTAGAGTCTGATTGAGCAATCTGAAATATAGGTTTGGACATATTTTAGCTATCTTAATTGTATAGGCTATTTAATTTAGTTCTGAAAAATTCTATGATCAACCATTTGTTGGGTTCTGTAATTATCATAAATCGAATGTTCACTCCTGTAATTGTATGCATGATCTTTGCAATAGCAGGAACAATTTTAGCTCCCGCTGAACTTCATGCACAGGTTCAGTCCGTCGGGCAGGGAAGCTACAGCACGTCACTTCCGCCCGGTGCTGTAGGGCCACAGCGGCAAGATGGTAGCCAGGCCTTTCCAAAAATTTCAGCAAATTTTTCGCAGCCTGTTCAAACCAACGATTTCTGGAGCAGTCTGATCTACCCGTTTTTTGGTGATCCGCACTCCGCCGTGATGTATGCACACCCTATCAAAGCAAAAGCAACAAGTGGCGGGCTACAAATTGGATATACATCAGATCACGTGTTTGCCGGATCTGATTATCTTTATCCATTTTCACATCAATTAACTGTGGGCGTCGACGGGCTAAACGCATCCCAGACGTTAACCGACAGATATGGCGACTGGACCGTTACCGCCCTGTGGGAGGGAAGCGGCAGGCGAATGGAGGCGACTTTAGGTCATGGGCTACCGTTTGTCTATTTCAGGATTAATGGCGGCTATGCAGAAATTACGACGGCTTCAACTCCAAATATTTGGTATCAGAACGACGAAGTGGTCGGGATGTCGATAAACGGGAAACATTACGGGGTTTTTGCACCTGACGGGTCAGTATGGACACAGAGCGGGTCGTTGCAGTCAACGCTGAACGGAAAGGATTATCTCTCGGTCGCCCTCTTGCCTGATAACACTGCGGAAACGCTTGAACTCTTCAGAACCCATGCATATGCGCACGTCACCAATAGCCTTGTGAGCTGGACTTATGATGAGGCATCATCTGAATTGACGACCGGTTACACCTACGAAACCGAGTTGATGGAAGATGTAAATGGTAATGTAAATGAGACGCTGACGGCACTTTACAGGCACCAGTGGCTGTATGCACAGCAATCGCTTACGGGCCATACTTATCATTCTCCCCGTGGTGAAATGAAACTGCTAAAGGGTAACTATTTTTCAACAGGCCTTAAATTTTCAGGAATACTGCCATCGCTGCCTGATGAGGGCGAGTACAACCGCAGTGAGTTGAACAACATGGTTCAACAAGTGGCTCAGGAAAACCTGGGGCCCGGGCCATCTTATGAAAATGGAAAAGCGATGGGTCGGTTCGCGCAGCTTGTGAATATTGCAGATCAGCTCGGAGCCGTTGTTGAGCGGGATTACTTTCTGTCTCAGCTTAAAAACCGGCTTGAAGATTGGCTAACTGCAGGAGGCGAACAGGAGTACTCCTATAACAATGAGTGGGATGTGCTCACAGGTTATCCTTCAGGGTTTGGAGCTGATAATCAAATCAACGACCATCACTTTCATTCGAGCTATGCTATCAGAAGTGCCGCAATTATTGCACAGTTTGATCCCGTCTGGGCACGCCAGGAAAACTGGGGCGGCATGATCAATATGCTGATAAAAGATAGTAACAACTGGGAGCGGTCAGATGAGATGTTTCCGTTTCTCAGATCTCATGATTCCTATGCCGGGCACTCCTGGGCATCGGGCCACGGCGCGTTCGGTGACGGAAATAACCAGGAATCGAGCTCGGAATCGATGAATTTTGCGTCAGCCGTCATGCTCTGGGGTGCGGTGACCGATCAGACCGACATCAGGGATCTGGGCATATTCCTCCATACTAACGAAAGAACTGCTATAGAGCAGTATTGGTTTGATGTGGACAATGCGGTCTTTCCGGATGCGTATCCACATGTGGCAGTGGGAATCGTGTGGGGAGGCAAAGGTGCACATACCACCTGGTTTGGGAATCAGCCGGAATTCATTCATGGAATCAATTTTCTGCCAATGAACAGCGGCTCTCTGTACCTTGGCCGTCACCCTGATTACGTTGTTGAAAATTATGACGAAATTGTCAGGGAGCGAGGTAGTCAGCCGGATCTCTGGAAAGATGTTCTATGGGAATACCTGTCGCTGGCTGACCCGGACCGCGCTCTTTCGCTCTATTACGCCGATATCAATTACGAACCGTTTGACGGTGAATCGAGAGCTCATACGCTTCACTGGCTGCAGAATATGAAGAAAATGGGTGTCAGGGATACATCAACCTACGCAAACATTCCCACGTACTCGGTGTTTAGAAATGAAGCGGGTGAAAAAACATACGCTGCCTTTAATCCCGGCTCAGCAGAAATCGAGGTGGTTTTTTCCGACGGATATACGATGACAGTCCCGGCGGGCGAACTGATCTCGGAGGGGACAACCACGACTGATCCTGACTCGCCTGTTGCAATTTTGATTGCCGATAAAACATCCGGCAAAGCACCTCTGACCGTCAATTTTGAGGGAAATCAAAGCTTTGATCGTGCGGGCGGCTCGCTTGACTATACATGGGATATCGCTGGGGAAGCTTCAAGTACCCGGGCCGATACAACATTTACGTTTGAAGATCCGGGTACCTATCGAGTGTTTCTGACGGTAACCAACGATCTTGACATTTCGGTAAGCGACAGCGTAGATATTTCAGTCCTTGGAAATGGAACGCCGTTCTTTGGTGAACCGGTGCAGGTACCGGGGCGTATTGAAGCCGAGCACTACGACAAAGGCGGAGAAGGAGTAGCATACAGCGACAGTGATGAGAGGAATATTGGTCAGCTCTTTCGGCTTGATGAAGGCGTTGATATTGAAGCGGCGAACGGGGGCGGATATGACGTGTACTGGATTACGGCCGGGGAGTGGATCGAATATACGGTTATGGTTGAGGAGGCCGGCGAGTTTGATATAACACCCTATGTGGCAACGGTTCCGGGGTTTGGAAACTTTACGCTGCTGGTTGATAACGAAGACATCAGCGGAAGAAGGGATGTGACAAGTACCGGCGGATGGCAGAACTGGACGCCCATTCCCGTTGAAAATGTATTTCTGGAAGAAGGAGAACATATACTTAGAATAGAAGCAAACTCCGATTCTGATCCCAATGGCTGGCTCTTTAGCCTCAACTATTTTGATATCACTGAAAACACCAGTGTCTCCAACGAAGGTGTGTCGGGCATACCTCAAAAAATTGAGCTGAATCAAAACTATCCCAATCCATTTAACCCCGCGACGCAAATCAGCTACTCGCTGCCTGAAGCATCAGATGTAAGCGTAGAAGTGTTTAATATGCTGGGCCAAAGGGTCGCGCTTTTGGTTGATGAGATGAAACAGGCGGGGCGGCATACGGTTACGTTTCAGGCCGGATCACTGTCGAGCGGCGTCTATATCTATAGATTACAGGCCGGTGGATTTGTACAGACTCGTAAAATGATGTTGGTTAAGTGAGATATGAGATATGAGATATGAGATATGAGATATGAGTTTTGAGTTGAACAACCTCCAACCGTGCGATCCGCCGGGAGGCAGAAGAGCTCCTTGAAAAGTTGCGGTTTGAGGAGTCCTGAGTCCCGAACCTTGCACCCTGTGCCTTGCGCCTTGTACCCTGATACCGGTATTAAATAAGATCTGATCTTCATCTCCCCTGATCTTTTATAAAAAAAGTTTGATGCAAATGTGAGCTCTTTATAGTTGAAAAAGTGCATGTGAGAATGAGGGAAATAAAAACCTCTATTTCATATAAATCATGGTGCCACTTATGAATTCAACTGTTACACGTTTCGACCATATCTACACCTCATCAATGAGGATGCTTGCTGTCCTGGTGCTAGCTGTCACAGGTCTGACGGGCATATCCACAGAGACATTCGCCCAGCAGGAAGCCAAAAGTGGTTATGTATCTCCACCTGTTCTGGAGTCATCACAAATCTACCAGTGGGAGACGGATATTCAATCTATCGGGACGGCGCGCTTCAATGTCCCTGAACGGGCGAAGCAAACAGCGGCACAAAATGAATTAAACCTCTTCTTTCGGTGGCCGATGGATGGTCTGCCCCAAAGCGAGCACGTGATGCATAACTATGTGGATCTTTCAGGGGAAGGAAGTCTGCTGGATTACATGGGAGGTACTCACACCTACGACGGCCATACAGGCACGGATCTGTCTATCAGGAGTTTTCGCGAAATGGATATGGGCGTACCGGTCTATGCGGTGGAGGACGGTGTGGTGTCGCTCAGCAGGAATGAGTTTGATGACCGCAACACGGAGTGGGCACCCAACCTGGGGCCGCAATGGAATGGCGTGGCTATTTTCCACAACGATAGCGTTGCAACGAGATATCTCCATTTCAGAAAAAATTCGGTGGTAGTTGAAGAGGGCGAAGAGGTTAAGGCCGGGGATCTTCTTGGCTATGTAGGGAGCTCCGGATTTTCCTCGAATCCACATCTTCACTTTGATGTGCTCATTGTTGATGAAAATGATAACGTCAAGGTCAGGGATCCCTGGAATGGTTTTTCAAACCCGGTTGAGAGCCTGTGGGAGGATCAGCTTACCTACCTGGGAAATGAGAAACTGAGCGTCTATAACACAGGCATTGCTACGCGGGCTTCCATGGGCGGAGAGATTCAGTTCATCTGGAATGATTTTGTGGAAGGGCTGTCGGAACCGGCGGTGTTTGGGATGAATGAACCGGAGGTGGTCTTCTGGATTAATGCCCAAATGATGCCCGGCGATCGGTACCGGGTTGAAATGGTACGGCCAAATGGTACTGTTTACGGGCAGGGGGCCGGGGCATTCAATTCGAAAGCCAGGTTTGGATACTGGTATTTCTATTGGAACTTTAATGGATTTGTATCAGGAGCAGACCATGGCAACTGGACCGCCAGGATTTACGGCGAAGACTCTGAAGGTGACCTGAATGTGGTTCTGGGCGAGTCGTCATTCACAGTGGGCGCTGAAACAGAGTGGGCGCCCCGATTTCTACCAGCAGGAAAATCCATTCGCATCACAGGCGAAGCCCAGCAGGATGAACTGGTAATGAGTCAGTTTACAGGAGATGTGACGTATGAGATTGTGGGTGCACCGGATTATGTGTCTTTGAATGGCAACATGGTTGAGTTTGATGCGGTATCGTCGCAACCGCTTCGGTCTGACCATTTTGTAGTGGTGGCTACCGATCAGAACGGACGCACAGATACTTTCTATTACCATGTCGTGGATCCGTCGAAACCGAGAAGTGCCACAACTGTAAATTATACGGAAATGATTGGCTCTGCCGGTGGTGAAGTGACAGACGAAGAGAGTGGAGTGATGGTAGTGATTCCCGACGGCGCGCTGGCGGGTGATACCGAGATTGAAGTCGGCCGGTTTAACGTGATACCTGAAGGCGCCAATACCTATGGTGAAATGGTGCTTCTCGGGCCATCCGGTCTGACGTTTTCTACGCCCGTAACTGTAACCGTATCCTATGACCCTGAAGCACTGCCTGCAGGATTAAGCCCTGAAGAGCTGCAGCTGCTGCGGTACGATCAGAGCCTTGACGAGTGGTTTGCTCTTGAAAGCAGCGTGAACACCACGGCTCAAACCGTAACGGGGACTACCAACGCATTTTCGGGATTTGCCGCCGGTCGGTTACTCAATGTATCTAACGAGGACAGACCAGAAGAACAGCCTGAAAGGTTTAGTCTTCAGCAGAACTACCCAAATCCATTTAACCCCTCAACTGTTATTAGTTATTCACTTCCACAGGCGTCTGATGTGCGGCTTGAAGTATTCAACTTGTTGGGGCAGCGGGTGTCATTACTCGTGAATGGTCGCGTTCAGTCGGGACAACATACCGCAACCTTCCGCTCCGGTAACCTCTCCAGCGGTATCTATATCTATCGGCTGCAGGCAGAAGGTTTCACTCAGACGCGAAAGATGCTACTGGTGAAGTAGGTCGAAGCTCCCGCTTCGACAAGGCTGTGAATAATTCAGAGATGATTGCAGAAACGTAGGTTATCGATCTGTATCAACGCGAATGTTCTCTGTGAATTAATAGCTTGTTGCGAACTAATCGAAGCGGGAGCTTCGATTTACGTGCTACGGGTCGCCTGACCCGAGCGGACAAACATATTCAAAAGCTACGAGCATATGTATGACTGGGTAAGCCGTCATTGTCAATCTTCACGTAGAACTTGATGTCGTTTTAAGTACTGAAGTAGCGGGTCGGTGATGCCGCTCTACGTAGCTCGAAGCTCCCGCTTCGACAGGGTTGGTAATTATTCAGAGATGATTGCATAAACGGAGGTTATCGTTCTGTATCAACGCTACTGTTCGCTGTGAATTAATAGCTTGTTTCGAACTAATCGAAGCGGGAGCTTCGATTTACGTGCCTCGCAAAAGTATAGCTTGGATGTATGACAGCCCGCTATATTTCGCTATATCTTGCGAATCCATTATGATTGTGAATCATTCTGGATTCAAACAGTCTTCCAGATACAAATACGTAATACGTTCGCGATCTGAACGGATCCCCACAGGGAGGCTTGCGGCTTACGTACTTTTACCATTAAAACAACCAGGCCTTTAGCATCGGGTAAAGGACGTCAACAATGATGCAGAGAAACACTACAAACAGAATAGCTCCCAAGATGGGTTTCATCTCCTTTTTGATGTTCATGGCAAAGAAAGTTATTGGGTCGATTTGAATTTAAATGAGCATGATTGAAGAAGAATTCAAGATCCCGGCGATGCAGGTTTTGTACTTCAGTCAGTATGATCTCATTTCCCGCGTTTCCTTACAGTTTTTTTAAAAATATCTTGTTAAAATTTTGGTATGGCTCTATTACGGACCTTGCGATGTATCGTTTGATTTGGAAATTTTACCTGTCGTATTTTGAGAGTCCAGGTAGTTGATAAACGATCAAACAGATGAACACCTCAACCGAATAACCAATACATCAGCCAGCCCAGTAAAAGTATCAGCAGACTGAACCATATGAAAGTGACCCATGGGAATGTCCGCTCTGGTTCTTCATCGAGCTCACTGTATAAATATCTCCTGAGAAGCTCGGTATTTCGTGTATTGGCTTTAAAAACAGCATCGAACGCATCGCCTACAACTGGAATCAAGCCCAGCGTAAATTCAAGAAGCATATTACGGATCATTTTTCGCTTCACAGAACTGTCGGCTCCGACTTTTCGCGCTTCATATAGAACATAAAGGGATAGTATCAGCCCGGCAAAATCACCGGCGCCGGGTATGAGGCCAATAAGCGGACTCAATCCAAAACGGAACCGGGTAAACGGCACCCGGATATTGCTGTCGGTCCAATAGCTGAACCGTTCAAGCCTGCTTAGAGCTTGATGATAATGATATTGTTTGTCATCTGATGCTTTATGCATTCGACTGCCGATAGTCTGAGAATTGAATATTTAGATATGAAGATTTCGGATGCTGTCGTCTCAATGTCCGGATCCCCGATAAGTTAACATCATATTTAATAAAATTACTTTCTTTCGGCCAAAAACAGTTACGAAGGGCGTTGAAAAACCTACGCTTAGCATAGGGGAAAGGTTCATAATATCGTTTAAAAACTGAAAAGTATTTTGGAGGTCCCGTATGAGAGTACGGGATGATGTTTGATGGGATTTTGCAAAGCCCTCTTTCGAAACTGCCTGGTAAAAGTTTATGTATAAGGTATTGATTACATTTGTTTTAAGAGTGTATTGAAATGGTATAGTTAACAAAGTTGTTTTAAAAAAAGGATGCTCAGGAAGATTTTTAATATTTCACATAATAAATTATTTAGTTCAACGTATCAGGCAACATTAAGATTAACGGGAGGGTTGATCAGTTTTTACTTTTAATCCAATACCAACAAATCAGAGTCACTGTAAAAGAAACCAGGTGAACGGCTGACAATCATAACACAAGAGAAATACTAGCAGGGTATAATTGATATGGAGACACTTACAATAAACGAGCGGGATATCAATTTTTCGGTCAAAGAATTCAGTTCTGATGATCTTAAAAAGAAAATCAAATCATTGTTAAAACAGGCATCAGAAATTTGTGGCTCAACCGTTTCACTGGTGAACCTGTGTGATGATTCCGGCTGTCAGACCCTGGCTGCTTTTGGTGAGGAAGATTCCCGGCTTATTTCCTGCGCCAATCGGATATCAGACATTGCGGGGGGCGGCAGCGGCCTGATGGTGATTGATAACCCAGCCGGAAATAAAAAAATAGCATCTCAACTCTCTCAGAAAGAAAAAGAGAGAATCCGTTTTTATGCAGGTATGCCAATTAGCAGCCAGACAGGGGATACAATTGGGTTTTTGTGTATTTGTGATTCTAAAGAAGTAGAGCTTGCAGAATCAGAAAAAGATCATCTGCGGACACTGGCCGACAGTGTCTTAACCCAGTTACAGCTATACCATAATTTGAATCAATTGAAAGCAAACCAGCAGAAGCTTGAGCGGTATACAATTTTACTGGAAAATTCTGCAGATGCAACCTTTATTCTTGATGCAGACACGGGACGGATTACCGATGTAAATAATGATGTTGAGAAAATACTCGGTTACAAACCGGATGATCTGATTGGGACACTCTTTCAGAGTCTCACAAAATCTGATCATATAAGTGACGGGCCGGTGGACTCGTGGTTTGAATCAGTGAAGAAGCAGAATGGGCGGTACAGGCTACAGCTTTATTTTTCAGATAAGAAAAATACAGCCGTATGCATGTCATGTAATTTTACCCGGGAAAAAAACAGGTGGTTTGTATCGGCAAGTGACATCAGTGAACAAGTAGAAGCGGAGAGGAGAGTCACAGAACTGAAGGATAAGTTCAAAAAAGTTGTCGAAGTTGCCACTGACTTAATTTATGAGCTGGACTGGGAGAGCGGAGAACTCTTCTGGGGAGAGGAACTTACAGACGTTTTAGGATATCCGGAAACGGAACGGTTTGTGGATTACGACTGGTGGCTTGATAAAATTCACCCTGATGATCTCGATAAGGTACTTAAAGACGTATCTGAAAGTGTTGAGGGTGAAAGCGATAAGTTGAACCTTGTTTACAGAATAAAAACGTATGATGGCTCCTACAAATACGTGTTGAATCGCAATCACATAGAGAGAGTAGATGGCGGATCGCCTAAAAATATTATAGGTGCAATCGTTGATATTAGTGAACTTGTGGAATCCCGGGCTAAATCGGATCAAAGCCGGCAGCTTCTGGAAGAGCTTGCAGAAAAAGCGTGGTCCGCAACCTGGATAAGGGATAAAAAAGGAGCGTATATATTTTCAAATGAAAAGTATAAAGAGCTGTTTGATCTTTCAGATAAACAAATTAAAGGTGCAACACCGGACGATCTATTTGGGAAAGAGGCAGCAAAAGAGATTAGAGAAAGAGATAAAGCAGTTCTAGAATCCGGCGATGCGCTTGTGTATGAAGTGTCCGAAGACACCGATGATAAGCGGCGCTATTATAGGGTCAATCTTTTCCCGCTTTTTGATATACCCGGTATGGATGACTTGGTTGGTGGCGTGGCAATAGATGTTACCGAGGAGAAAAAGAGCCGTGAGTTATTAGAACAGTCGCTTGAAGAGAAAGAAACCCTGTTAATGGAGATCCATCACAGGGTGAAAAATAATCTCGCGGTTGTATCGAGCATGATGCAGCTTCAGGCGTTTAAGGAGACAGACGAACGAATAAGTGAGAAATTGTTTGATAGTACCATCCGCATTAAAGCGATGGCCACCATCCATGAGCTGCTCTATCAGTCAGCTAGTTTCACAGAACTGAAGTTCGATGAAAATATAAAATTGCTGGTCTCCCATATTACGGATGCCTATGAGCTGTCGGTTGACCTGGATATCTCATTCGATCTTGACGAGGTCGAGCTAAATATAAACCAGGCTATTCCGTGCTCACTCATCGTTAATGAAGTGGTGACAAATGTAATGAAACATGCCTATGAAGATGGGGACCATGGCGTGATGGAGATCACCCTGAGTGAAGACAGTGGTGATATTGAACTGAAGATCCGGGATGATGGCAGAGGCCTTCCCGATAATTTCAACGAACTTCAGGATGATGGTTCGCTCGGACTGAAACTCATCGATACGCTTGCAAGTCAGATAAAAGGAGAGTACGAATACCGGTCCCTTGACCGTGGCGTGGAATTCATTCTTAGGTTTGAAAAAGCTACTGTGCGCGGCAGCAGCAGCTATATAAACAGAGGGTCAGTCGGGTAGCTGTTCTGCTTTCGGGTTGATGAATTCCTGAATCAACGACTGAACTTCGCTAATACCGCGTCCGCTTTCTGCCGAGCATGGGATGACCGGCACTTCAATATTCATGTCGCGGAGCACATTGATCACTCTCTGTTTTGACTGGCCCAGCTTGTTGTTGGAGAGCTTGTCGGCTTTGGTGAGGAGCACCGAAAACGGCATTCCGTTTGATGCCATCCAGAAGAAAAAATCTTCGTCAAGAGATGTTGGCGGATGGCGCGAATCAACAAGATGGAGTATCAGCTGAAGCGTATCTCTGTTCAGCAGGTAGTTTTGGATATCTTTGCCCCACCGTTCGCGTTCTTTTTTGGGAACCTTGGCAAATCCGAACCCGGGCAGATCAACGATATAAAATGAATCGTCAATCATATAGTAATTCATCTGCTGCGTTTTCCCGGGAGTGTTACTTGTTCGTGCGAGACGCCGTTTATTGGTAACTTTATTGATCAGGGATGATTTCCCGACATTTGAACGACCGGCAAAGCAGAACTCCGGAATAGTCTCCGGTGGACAGGCGTCAAGGTTAGGAGCTCCGGTTATGAATGTTGCTGATTTAAATGGCATGTGATATACGGAGTGGTATTAGAAAATTAGTAACTGAATAAACCTCCAAGGTTTTAAAAACCTTGGAGGTTTCGGCCTTATAAAAATGGGCAAATACCGCCTCACTTTTCAAACGCAAAGGTTGATTGACAGTAGCAAATCTGATGCATAGCCTCAGACGAGCTCGTTTTCCTCTTTGCCCACGTTGAATTCTACGGGGACGGGATATTTGCCGGTAAAACAGGCCGTACAGTAGTCCAGGCCGGATTCGTTCGACTCTTTTACCGCTTCAACTAATCCGTCGGCTGAAAGGTACCGAACACTGTCCACTCCAATTTCCCTGGCGATGGCTTCACTGTCGCGGTTAAATTTATTTGCGATCAGTTCTTCAGGGTCGGGAAAATCCATGCCATAAAAGCACGGATGAGTGATCGGCGGAGAGCTCACCAGGAAATGAATTTCTTTAGGCTTGGCGTCGCGAATCATCTCAACAAGATAGCGGGATGTCGTACCGCGCACAATAGAGTCGTCCACGATGATGACAGACCGGCCTTCAATCACACCTTTTACCGTGTTGAATTTGGTCCGCACTTTCTGTTCGCGTGATTTCTGGCCCGGCGAAATAAATGTCCGGCCCACGTAGTGATTTCGGATCAGGCCAATGTCGTATTTACAGTCGTAACCCGCTTTTTGATTTTCATGAGCATACCCGATGGCGGCTGTGTTGCTGGAGTCGGGTACGGAAATAACGATTGGCTTTTTATCAGAATCCGGGAATTTAATGACGTCTTCAAGCGGATGCTCCTTGGCCAGGTATTTACCAAGGTTTCGCCGGATTTTATCAACGTTTTCACCAAAAATTTTACTGTCCGGCCGGGAGAAGTAGACGTATTCAAAAATACACTGACTGCTTGATGTCCCTTCCTTTGCTTTCAGGAAATAGGATTTTGGCTGATGGCTCTCCGTTGCTTCACGATCGATTACAACCACCTCACCGGGCTCCACATCACGTATAAATTCTGCTCCTATTATATCAAATGCACAGGTTTCACTGGCAAAGGTATACGAGCCGTCGATTGTGCCGAGAGCAAGCGGCCTGAAACCGTTGGGATCACGCACGGCAATAAGCTTATCATCAGTAAGAATCACCAGGCAGTAGGCACCTTCAATTTGACGAAGTGCATCCAGGATTTGATCGAGCTGGTTCGATTCGTCACTGTGAGAAATCAG
>Ga0209949_1000956_pt1 | contig 14621 bp, 8 predicted proteins | sample SalPonC_black_MG_FD_185711 | JGI IMG/M metagenome (GOLD analysis project Ga0209949, IMG submission 185711) | Salt pond soil microbial communities from South San Francisco under conditions of wetland restoration - Salt Pond MetaG... | ecosystem: Environmental > Aquatic > Marine > Intertidal zone >... | reverse complement strand
TTGGTAACCGCCTTGATTTTTCTGCAGAGCTTAAAGATCTCTACCCGTTTGCACCGCTTCTTGGTGTTGAACAGCTTCTTGTGCAGGGTGAGCTTGAGGGACAACTCTCAAGAAATAACAATCGCCAGCTGGAATTCAATGGCGATCTGTTGCTGGAAGAGGTGGTGGTCGACACGCTCTTTTCATCCGAAGAGATCAAAGGCAGCATCACTGCTCTCCTGCTGGATGAGCCCGAGATAGAATCGAGTCTCGAAATGACCGGGCCGGTTGTACTTGGCCAGAAAATTCAGGACTTCACAACAAGCGGTACAGCCCGTATTACAGATGAAGAAACAGTTGGGGATATTGGCTTCCAGCTTGTCAATGCCGGGGAGGGGCGACTTTCACATTCGGGAAGCTATCGATACAGTGAGGAACGTACAGAATTGACGACAAACACGCTGGAGTTCGAAACTCCGTCCAGAACCCTGAATCTTCGGGAGTCGTTTGGCATACAGTACAGAGATGGTTTGCTTTCCGTTGATTCGCTGCGGGTTCAGACAGATGATGAGTATGCATATCTCGAGCTTTGGGCGCCTCATGTCGACAGTCTCTCGCAGAATGTGGGCCTGAATGCCAGGAACCTGAATATCGGGGTGCTTCAGCGAACGCTGATGGGTGAAGATATGGTGGACGGATACTTGTCGGCGTATGTTCAGCTGAACAACTCGCCTGACTCCCTGGCACTCACATCCACCGGGCTGCTATCATCAATTAAGTATGAAAGTGGCGTGATGGATTCCCTTCGGTTTTCCGGTGACATCAAACAAGAATGGCTGGACCTCTCGCTTAAGGGCTGGCACGACAACTCAGAGCTGTTCAGCGGTGGCGCGCGGGTGCCATTTCTGCCCGGCGATCCGCTTACGTTCGATGATCAGTTTTTCGACCGCGAGATTGAGGGAGAGTTTCATATCAACAGAACGGAGGCGAACTACTGGCTTGCCTTTATGCCGGGAAACCTGGTGGAAGAGACATCGGGAGTGATTACGTTCAATGGTGAAATGACTGGAAAAGCAGGGTTGCCGGAGTTTGAAGGAGAGTTCAAGTTCAGGGACGGTCGATTATCGGGAGTACCGGTTGACTCAGTGAGTGTAGATATGCTTTATGATCACGAACAGGCTAACTTCGGGCTGTCGGGATCTCTGGCATCACGCGGTGAACGTGTGCTGGATTTCGACTCAATGATTCCATTTAAACTGGATCTTCGAAGGGCAAATGTGATGCTGCCATCGGATGATGACAGCCTTCAGATTGACCTGCGAACACGAAACTTTAACCTTGCAGTTGTAAATGACTTTATAGATCGGGAGATGGTACGACAGGTGGCCGGCCGGCTTAACGGTGATTTGGTTGTTGCCGGGACCCTGGATAATCTCCAGCCAAACGGCTCGCTTGCCCTTACCCGGGGCTCAATGCGCATTGTGCCTTCAGGAACGCAACTGAAAAATATCGGAGGGCAATTGTCATTTTCGCCTGATGAAGTTGCTATAAGGCAGTTTAGCATGGAGAGCGGACCGGGGCGAGTCAGGGCGTCTGGCTCAATAGCCATCGAAAACCTTGAGCCGGGTGATATCGATATCTCTATTCGCGGGACACAATTTCAGGCTGCCAACACCCAGTTTTATAACGCCATTGTAGATCTTAATTCCACGATCTCGGGTACTATAGAAAGCCCTGAGCTAAAAGGGGACCTGACGTTTTTGAACGGGTTTGTGTTTCTCCAGAACTTTGGCGAGAGAGCCGTGGAAGATGTGGTGCTGGAAGGCGAGGAAGAGCCGGAACCGGTAGATTTTTATGAGAATATGGATATTGAGGTGAATGTAGCGTTTACCCGAGATTTCTATATCAGAAACCGCCAGTACCTCGATCTTGAAATTGAACTTGACGGGGATGTGGACCTGCTCAAACAACCCTCGGGGGACCTTCAAATGTTTGGTCAGCTGGAGGGCGTGAGAGGTTACGCCCGCCCGCTTGGAAAGAATTTTGAACTGGCAGAGGCAACGGTCACATTTTCGGGCCAGGTGGAGAACCCGTCGCTAAACGTTCGCACCGTATATGAGCCGCCCCAGGTTCGGACCGACGTCAAAATCTTTTACATTATCGAAGGCACGGCACAGGACCCTGAATTCCGGTTTGATAGTGAACCCCAAATGGAGCTGCAGGATATCTTCAGCTATACGGTATTTGGAAAACCGTTTTATGAACTCGATTCCTGGGAGCAAGCCGTGGCGGGAAGCGGCGGCGGAACCAGTGCAACCGATGTGGCGCTTGATGTGCTTTTGGATCGTGTAGAGCTGCTGGCCTCGCAACGGCTCGGTATCGATGTAGTTCAGATAGATAACTCACGAACCAGCTCCGATAGCAACACATCCATCCTGACCGGCTGGTACCTGAACCGAAAGACATTCTTCGCGCTGGTCAATGAGATAAGCACAACTCCTAAAACGCTGTTTATACTTGAATATCTGCTGCGCGAAAACCTGGAGCTGATCATCACCCAGGGTGATGACAGCCGGCAGGGCGTGGATTTGAGATGGAAACTCGATTACTGATTTGGTTGATTTGTTAATCAGGAAATTAGCAATATAAGATTGCACGATTTTCCATCTGTCATCTACTAATTACCATCTACCAAAATCTACACCCAGGGCGACTGATCCGCCGCCTGTGCAATCTTAGCCGTATCTATGGCAATCACCAGTTCTTCGTTGGTTGGAATCACAAACACATCTGTTTTGGATGATTCAGTGCTTATTTTCTGGACGGTGTCGCGCTCAGCGCTGTTATTTTTCTCCTCGTCTATTTCGATTCCCAGATAATCCATTCCCGCCAGCGATTCCTGCCTGATTAATGGTGAGTTTTCCCCAATTCCGGCCGTAAAGATAATAGCATCGCACCCGTTCATCGTGGCAATGTAGGATCCGACATACTGCTTGATTTTATAGCAAAACAGGTCGATCGCCTGCTGGCATCGCCGGTCGCCGTTATCAGCCTCTTCAATCAGGTCGCGCATGTCGCTGGCGTAACCGCTAACGCCCAGCAGGCCGCTGTGACGATTCAGAAGTGCATGAACATTGGCTAGGGTCAGCTCTTCCTTCTCGATGAGATAAAAGAGTATTGATGGATCGATATCACCGCTCCGGGTTCCCATGACAAGTCCGGAGAGAGGTGTGAATCCCATGGATGTGTCGACCGACTTACCGCCATCCACAGCCGCAATAGACGCACCGTTACCGAGGTGGCAGGTGATGACTTTGGTGTCCTGGGCTTTTTTGCCTGTCTCTTTGTAGTATTGACGGCTTACAAAATAGTGTGAGGTTCCGTGGAACCCATACTTTCTGATTTTATAGCGCCTGTAAAGCCTGTTGGGAATTCCGTAGATAAACGCTTTATTTGGCAGTGAATGATGAAAAGCTGTATCAAATACTGCCACGTGAGGAATGTCTGGCAGGTTTTTCTGTGCCGCCTGAATACCTCTTAAATTTGGCGGGTTATGCAGCGGTGCCAGGTCAAACGCCTGTTCAATAGCTGCGGTTACATCCTCATCAATCAGCACAGAATCTTTGAACATCTCACCGCCGTGAACAACCCGGTGGCCCACAGCTTTGATATCTGAAGGTGATTCAATAATTTGGTTTTCGGTATCCAGAAGGTAGTTCATGATCTCCTGGAGGGCCTCGCTGTGGTTGGCAATCGTGCGGGTGCTTTTTGTATTGCGCTGCCCGGTGGGCTCATGCTTTACAATGGATGTGACCGCACCAATTCTTTCAACCATACCTTTGCAAAGATTCCTTTCATCAGAGGTATCAATCAGGTTATATTTAACGGACGAGCTTCCGCAGTTTATGACAAGTACGAGCATGGATTTGGTTGCTTTAAGTTTGATGATAGCACGAATAAAAGAACCGTAAACATACACAGCGTTTGTAAGTACGGTATGAAGACAATAACAAAATCAATTATTTAGTGAAAGTTCGAACACTGGTTCTCACCTATTTTGTGGCATTTGCTGCCGGAGCCGTTTACAAATTTCTGCTCTATTTGGTGCAGCCTGAATCCTTCACGCATATTAACAGCGCGGTAATTGAGCTGACAATTGTGTCGGCTTTGGTTACGGCTGGCGTTGCAATATTCTACATGCTCAGGCAGAAACGGAAGTTAGAGGATGAAAAGTGAATAGCGGTTTGGAAACCCCGTATCACAGTAGGGGACGACTTTTTATAGGGATTTGCAAAACCCTTCAAAAGGTTTTCTGTTGTACCAAAGTGGAAAACTAAGAGTTGTTCAGGTAGGGCATGATGGTCTCTTCAAGAAAGGTAAATATACGGCGTTGATATTGGCGGGAGCCGTTGCTGCTCTCCATATCTGAGCTTATACTTACGACGGCCTCAAATTCAGGAAGAATCATGATGTACTGGCCACCATTGCCCCAGGCAAAGATTACGTTCCGCCCACCTGCTTTTCTTTGCCACCACATGTAACCGTAATCGTAGTCGTTATAATTGCTGCGGGTGTAAATTTTAGTCGATTCCCGTATCCAGGCTGCCGGCACGATTTGTTTACCTTCGTATTGCCCGTTGTTTAACACAAGCCGTCCGATTTTCAGAAGAGAAAGCGGGCTCAGGGCGAGGTTATTGCCACCCATGTAGAATCCCTGGGGGCCCCGGTCCCATCCGCCGATACGAATATTCATCGGGTCAAACAGGTTCTCTTCTGCAAAAGTCCGTGTGCTCATTCCGGTTGCGCGGGTCAGAATTACTGATAGCAGGTGTGATGTCCCAGTGCTGTAAACCATACGGCCACCGGGCTCCTCTTCAAACGGCTGGTCCAGGGCAAACGTCACCCAGTTATCACTGATTACCCATCGCCCGTAGTTTTGAAAGCTTGTGGTTTCAAGCCCGCTTTGCATAGAGAGCAGGTTCTTAATGGTGATCCTTTCTTTGCGGGGGTTAGGATTATCGGCAAAATATTCCGGGAAAAACTCATCAATCGTCTGATTTACCCCATCCAGGTATCCTTTATCAATGGCAATGCCAACAAGCAGCGACAATACGCTTTTTGATGCCGACTTGATGTTGGACGTGGTATTGCGTGTCATTCCGTTTTGAAACTCCTCATAAAGAAGCCGGCCATTTTTTTCAATCATCAGGCTCTGGACGGTTCCGATGTCAAAAATCCGGGCGAGGTCATTTTCGTCAACGGTTGATGGCTGAGCCGCAGCCGGCTGAAAAAGTGCTGTAAACAGCATCAATCCGGCGATAATAAATTGTCTCATAGGTGCATCTTGTTTTCTGAACGGACACCTATGATAAGTAGAGTTGACGATAAAAACGTTCCAACACACGGCCCGGCATTCATTTAAGGCGCAGGAGAGCAGTGAAACAAAAGTGTCAGATGTGGAAGTCTTTTTCAGCGGGCTTCTGCACAACGGCGCCATCGAAAAGATGGATTTGCCTGTCAGAAAAACCGGCATCGTGAGGTGAGTGTGTAACCATCACTATTGTGGTTCCCTGCTGGTTCAGCTCAGTCAGTAGATTCATCACCTCATCACCATGATCGGAATCCAGGTTGCCGGTTGGTTCATCAGCAAGGATAAGATCTGCATCGGCTACGACCGCCCGTGCAATTGCCACACGCTGCTGCTGTCCGCCCGATAGCTGTTGAGGGAAATGATTGCGTCGCGGCATCATGCTCATTCGCTCAAGAGCCTCATCTACTTTCTTCTTCCGTACGTCTTGTGGGATCCCCAGATACATGAGCGGCAACTCTATATTTTCGAATACGGTCAGCTCATCGATCAGGTTAAAGCTCTGAAATACAAATCCGATATTCCCTTTCCGGAGGCCTGCCCGCTCGCGTTCATTGAAGCCGGACGTGTCGGTGCCGTTGAAAATGTACTCGCCTGATGTAGGCTCGTCGAGCAGGCCAAGCAGATTCAGTAGCGTAGATTTACCACAGCCGGACGGGCCCATAATGGCCACAAACTCACCTTTTTTTATCTCAATATTGATACCGTTCAACGCGGTGGTTTCAATATCTTCCGTGCGATATAGCTTTTTCAGGTTACGCGTACGTATCATAGTTGCCTGTTTTGTAGATGCTGATGTTCGTACAATTTATTCCAGAGAACAGTATCCGGCGGCAAATACCGGCAGGACTGTTGAATTAAACATGTTTTTAAAGTCGGCTTTTTTCTACGACTTATGGTATACGTCAGAAAGTAGAAAAAATATTTCAGTTTTAGCTACTTAATTACCGTGAGTTCGGAATAAAAAAGATGTATTTGAATCTCCTGTTTCCGATAAATTCCTATGTCAGCCTTACGTTAGTTAATGTCTGCCTGGGTGCGAAATTATTCAAGCACAAGAACATCTGTATCATTAAATGAACCGTAGCCCGATACAATGACGCTGTCTCCCGGGCTTAAACCTTCAAGAACCTCGAAGTACTGCGTATTGCCGCGGCCCAGCCGGATGGGCTGGCGGTATGCCCGGTTGTCAGGTCCGTCAATTTTATAAATCCAGTTACCGCCGGTTTCCTGGTAAAACCCACCGCGGGCAAGCAGTATTGCCTCTGTTTGATCCCCAAGTTCAAGACGCACCCGTACAGTTTGTCCCCGGCGGATACCATCGGGCGTTTCACCTGTAAAGTACATGTCTACCTGGAAGCTTCCCTCCTGGATAACAGGGTAGATGCGCGTAATGGCAAGATCATAGCGGTTGCCTGCAAACGGAAAACTGCCTTCTAGCCCTGCTGTTACTCGCGACAGGTAAAATTCGTCGATATCAACCCTTACTTTATATCCATCCATTTGATCTATCTGCCCAAGACGCTCGCCCTGGCTGATTGATTGCCCCTGGTTAAGCTCAACCGTAGAGAGCTGTCCCGAAATCGGGGCCGTTACCACAAGGTTGTTAAGGATTTGCTGCACGCCCTCGAGGCTTCTCCACATGCGGTCTTCGGAGTTGTTGAGCTGTGTGAGCTGTGTTTGCAGCTGAAGGGAGTCTTTTTGATACGACTCATAGTTGATCTGGTAGCGCCGCTGCTGAAACCGGTACGCCTGGCGGGTCTCCTCAAATTCCTGAGGTGAGATAAGCTCTTGACTAAACAGGGAGCTGTCGCGCTCAAAGCGTGGTCGCAGAAGATCGAGCTGGGTTTCTGCGCTGGCGAGATCCTCCCGGAGACGGAGATTGTTTTGTTCAAGGTTCAGCCGGGAATTTCTCACATTATTAATCTGGTCGTACAGGCCGGCTTCCTGCTGAAGTACGTTCAGCTGCAGATTAGAGTTTGACAGGGTGATAAGCGTATCTCCGGCAGTAACCGTTTCTCCCGACTGCACAAAAACATCCTGCACAACCCCCCCTTCAACAGCGTCGAGAATCGTGGTTTGAAGCGGCTGAACAACACCACTGACTTCGATGTATTCCTGGAATGAATCACGGATAACCTCTCGAATCATTACCCGGTCGCGGGTTACTGTTTCCGAGGATCTCCTGTCGAGCCCGAAGTATGTAAATAGGAAAAAGGCGACCGCTAGTATTGCCAGTACAATACCTGCGATGACTCCTTTCCCTATTCCCTTCTTCTCAATTTTTCTATCCATTCCCATAATTCAAAACCACTACTGCTTTTTTGTTATTCACTTCTCAAACTTTCAACAGGACTGATGAGGGATGCGCGCACTGAAAATGAGCTGATGGCAAGAAGGCTGATCAAAATAGAAATTACAACGCTCGACACAAATGTTAGTACCAGGTAAACGGGCAAGTTAATGGCATAGGGGAATTCTTTGAATCCTGTGGTTGCCAGAATATACACGATCGGCAGAGCAATCAGGTGCGCTACTATAATCAATTTCACATAGTCCTTACTGAGAAGGTAAAAAATCTGAGACGCTGTTGCCCCCATTGCTTTTCGAACACCAATTTCGCGCGTTCGTTTGCTTATAGAATAAGACGCCAGGCCCAGCAGCCCCAGGCAGCCAATGCCAAGTGCCAGAAGGGTGAAGACCCCCATTAACGAGCTAAACTGCTGCTCCTGCTCATACATCTCGTCAATTTTGCTGTCGAGGAAAAAGTAGTCGAATGGATGCATGGGGTCAATTTCGTCCCAGACGCTTTGAATATGAGCGAGTGCATCTTCCGTATTCGCCCCCGTCAGCCGAATTTTGAAGTAGTCGATATTAGAAATAAACTGTCGCTCCGATTCAGGCAGGTCAAGAATCAGCGGTTCGAGGTCGTAACGGAGATGGGCAAAGTGAAAGTTTTCAGTTACACCAACAACACTGGCGTCTTTATCGGCTACACGGAATGTGCGGCCAAGTGCGTCCTCCGGCGTGCCCCATTCCATGGAGTCTACCATGGCCCGGTTGATCAGAATAGCCTGATCTGGATCGGTCGAAAACTCGTCGGAAAAATCGCGGCCCGCAATCAGCTCAATATCCATTGTTTCAAGAAAATCATCGGCAACAAACAGTTTGGCAATCGAAAATGCCTCCTGCTCACCATAGCCTTCCGGCGCAATCTGGTAGGTAAAATAGGTGTCTGAGCCGAGCACCGTTTTTGATCCGGAGACTTGAGACACCCCCGGGTTTGTCAAAACCCGTTCCTTAAATTCATCGAAATACCATATAGTAAGGCTCATCGAGGCAGGCACTACGATAACCTGCTCCTTGTTAAACCCCATGTCTTTCTGCTGCATATGCTGATACTGTAAGTAGGCCAGCGATGAGCCGATAATCAGAATGGCGGTAATTGAAAATTGAAAAACCACAAGCGATTTTCTGAGTTTTCCTCCTTTCTGGCCGGCGGTAAATGTACCTTTTACGGCATCAATCGGGTTATATCCTGATAAAAAAGTGGCCGGGTAAAATCCCGCTAAAAGCGTAATGGCCAGCACAAGAAGTCCTGTAACGCCAAGAACTGTGCCCCAGCTAAAAGAGGCAATTTCAACCTCTTTCCCTGTAAACAGGTTGAAGTACGGCATGGCATTCACAACAATAAAACCGCTTAAAATGACGGCTAAGACCGTGTATATGAAGGACTCAAATAAAAATTGATTAGTGAGCTGAGACCGGTGGGCGCCCATCGTTTTCCTTAGCCCAACCTCTTTCGATCGGGTGAGAGCCCTGGCCGTGGAAAGGTTTATGTAGTTGATGCAGGCGATTGTCAAGATAAGCAGGCCAACTGCGGAAAAAATTAAAATATATAAGAAGCTGCCGGTTGGGCCTATTTCGTTATCTGCATTTGAATGGAGATAGATATTTGTCAGGGGCTGAATCTGCAGTTCGACCTCTTCATTTTCTCCATAGAAAGGATCATAGTAGGTTTCAGAAAAAGTGGCGAGCTGATCCTGGAGTTGTTCGCGACTTGTGCCCGGCTCTGCAAGAACATAGGTCCAGACGGGAGTCCATAGCCAGCGAGCGGCAATTTGATCGTAATTACTCCAGATATTTCTCAGGGATTCAAAAGAAGCCAGGAGGTCGGCGTCGAAATGACTTTGACGGGGCATTGGCTCCATCACGCCGGTCACATTCAGCAGAATGAGCCCCTCATATACCAGTTGCTTTCCGATCGGGTCCTCATCTCCAAAATACCGGGCCGCTGTTTCGGGTGTAATAACCACGCTGTTTGGTTCAGAAAGTACCGTGGCAGGGTCGCCCCTAACCAGGGGGATATCAAAAATCTTAAATACGGACGCATCACTGAAGAAAAAGTTCTCCTCCCTGTAGAAAAGATCATCATCTCGATTACCGATGGAGATGTTTGAGGCCTCCATGTCGAACAGCCGTGCGGATTCCTGAACGTAGCCGCCCAGATCATTCAGTACAGCGTTTCTCAGGGGAAATGGGGTGCTTGCTGAGTATGTTTCGTCACCTTCATAAATATTGACCTGGCTGATCCTGTAAATGTCTTCTTTTTGCTCATGATGCTGATCGAACTTAAGCTCATCCCATACATACAGCCCTATAAATACGAAACAAGCTATTCCGATGGCAAGGCCGGTCAGGTTGATGACTGTGTAAACCGGCTTCCTTTTCGCAGTCCGATAAAGAATCAAAAAGTAGCTATGTAGCATGTATCAGGATCAGCATGGAAGAAACAGTTCTTATTAGTTACCTGCGTCTGTCAGATGGATTTTAGGTAGTAAAAAGAGGTTTTCTAAACTACATTGTTACAGATAACCTTAAACATTAAAATTATTTAATTTAAAATAAAAATCACTCTGCTTGGGCAAGGCGCTTAATATTAGATGCTTAGTACTTTGAAGCGACTATTTATAGAATAGTACTTTCTAAGATGTAGCATCAACCTGTATATTTGGCCCAAACCAAAGTAACGTATGAAACATCAGCCAATTATTGTATCAGCACTTCTTACCACCCACTTATCAGATACGCATCTGATCAATCTTCTGGACTCGCTGTTGAACATGACGTTTTCGGGTCTTGAAGTAATTATCATTGACGATGCGGCTCCCGAAAAGCTAAGCAGCCGAATCCAGGAGATGGTTCAAACATGCGATAAAGACCTTGTTTTCCTGCTTGAGCATGAACAAGCCGCCGGACGCGGAAACTGCCTTAATGAAGCGCTCACGCAGGCGACAGGGAAGTTTGTGTGGGCACCGGAACGTGCCGATCGGTTTAATGAGACTCTTTTCAGCGACGCATTCAGGCGATTTAAGGCGGATCCGGCGGCGGTATGGGTGATGGATTACAATCTTCCGAATGGCTCTATGCCATGGATTGATGACGCTCTCAATGGGCGCTTGCCAGATGATAGCTGCTATGTATGGAACAGGCACATACTGGAGGGGAAATCTTTTTTCTTTAATCCGTTTCTGACGCACCTTCACGGATCTGAACTGGCGATGCGCGTTCACCAGGATCATGTGTGGCATCGTACAGATCCATTTTTTGTAATCGCACAAAGCCAGTACATGTCACCTGTAGGCAGCAACCTGGAGGAGTTTATACGCTCCGTGCATCGCTCAGAGAAAGTGAGTGAGAAAAAACCAGAGATTCTTCAGCACCTTCAAAAAGCTGAAGAGAAGATTACAACGTCTGCGGAAAGCGGTAATCTGCTTACGCAGTGCAGGCAGCTTCTGGCACAGGACGATGCGAAAAATACGCTCCGGTTAATCAATATTTTTCTGAAAAAAGAGCCGGACCACTACGAAGCAATACAAATAAAAATTGCGGCTCTGGAAAGATTGCGGCGTCATGTGGAAGCGTCCGAACTTAAGCACGACCTCAGAAAACTGACACCTGCCACGGTAAAACCGTCTGTTGACGAGAAAGCTGAAGCAGAGAACAGCACGGATGAACCCGTGCTGAATGAACCTCCAGCCAATACAGACAAAATCCAATATTCGGTTGTAGTTCCAACCACCGGGGTAGGAAAGCATCAGCTGGAGCGATGTCTGAATTCCCTGGCCGGCGCCGTGTCGAAATCCAGCACGGAGCTTATTATTGTCGATAATGCCAGCATAGACGACACGTTCGACTACCTGGAGCAGCTTAAAGAGAAAGATTTTTTAAATATACGAGTCATTACAAATACAAGTAATGCAGGGTTTGGAGCGTCGGTAAACCAGGGGCTCGATTCTGCCGAAGGTGAGTTTATATTAGTGCTTCACAATGATGTTGAGGTCGATCCGGCAATTATACCCGGACTAATGGAGGGCTTTCACGCTGACCCCGGCGTAAAGCTGGTGGCACCTGTTCTTGACCAGACATCCCATGCCGCCCAGGTTATGGATAAGGATGAAGGCGGGGAAGAAAATGAAACGGAGTCCGTCGTGCTGACCGACTGTGTGGACAGCTGCTGTTTTATGGTGAAACGTGAGAACACGGCTCGAATGGATACTTCATACGGCCTGGCATATTTTGAGATGGAAGATTTTTGTAACCAAATATTGGATAACGGCGGCCAGATTGCAGTTTCGTCAGATGCAAAAGCGATACACCATGAAGGGGCAACTACCGGGGCCATGGGGCTTCGACAGACACCGCAGCGGAAATGGGCAAACCGTGCTCAGCTGCACGATAAGTGGGGAGAGACTCAAACATTTGAAATACCCGTCCAGGGGACAATTGCAGACCGGCTTGAGGGGCTCGAGCCACCTGTAGATCCATCTGCTCCGCCCGCTGCCTGGCAAGAGACTGTTGTGGAGTTTTTAACAGACGAGATTCGTACGGAAATACTCCGCAGCGATCTCTCAAAACGAGAGCTTATGGTGATTGTGCCCACACTGCTGATGGCCGACTGCCGGGAGCTGCTGCGCACACTGGAAGATCGCCTGAATAACATGGATCTTCCGCCGTCGATGCTCCTTCTGTTTGTAAACTATTATTTCGAGAAGAATATTTACTCACGATGCCGCCACTATCTTGATAAGGCGGGCGATTCTCATCCGGCGTTTGATCTGTTCAGGCTGAAGATCCACGTAGCTGATAAAGAGATCGATGATGCGTCTGCGCTTCTTGCCGGTCTGATGGAAAAGTATCCGGCAAGTCCCGATCTGTTTGCACTGGCGGCAAGGCTATATGATCAGGCGGGAGATCGTGATGAAGCCAATTCGTTTGCGGCTATGGCCAATCAGCTCGACCCGATTCATTACCCGCCGGAAGAATCAGCGTTTGAAGTGAAGTTTTGATATCCGGTTTTTATTTCAAAAATCAAGATCAGAAAAGACAGTATGAAGAATCGAGTCTTTCATAATTGAAAAACTCTATTTCAGATACCTAATTTACCAATCAACTGATACACCATTACACTAATACCCTAAACCCACTAACGTTTCGTTTCAACAAGAGCGAGCAGCTCTTTTAAGTCGGCTACTTTCTGTTCCTGGTGATTTTTGGCATAGCTGTGCATCAGGTTGCGAATGCATCTCGCCAGGATGTCTGACTCATCTGCTCTCTCAAGATGTTCTGCGCGGGGCTCAATACCATTTTTCTTAAGGAAGTAATAGCACTGGTCATAGGTTACAATCGTGCCGCCATCAAAAGGATCAACGAGTATGTTTTGATTATGAGTCTGGTAAACAAGCATAAAGTGGATCGGCATATTCGCACCGTAGAACGGCAGGTTCAGGCGCCGTGCTATACTCATTACAACCACGCTGAGCATAATTGGAAGGCCTTTTCGGCGATCAATAACGCGGTCGAGAAAGGCGTTTTCCGGGTCGTGGTAGTTTTTGGAGTCTCCCCGGAAGCGCAGTTCACGAAAGACATAATGGAGTAAAATCCGCATTTTTTCATTCAGTGACGGCGTGTAGGCGATGTCACTTCCAATCTGTCGCGCAAGATCATCAAGCTTATCCTTGTATTCAGATGCGCGGAGCGTGGGATTGCCAAACCGGGCCAGTATAAACAGCGCCTCCTCGAGCGACCGCCTGCCGGTAATACCACTATCAACAAGGCCCGTAAAATCTTCCAGGAGTGAGCCATACGTGATATTGTGGATAATTTCGTTGATATGCTGACGCTCACTGTCTTTTACTGATTCACTTTTATACTGATCGAGCAATGGTACAGCTCTTTCACCCAGTTCCTGGAACCTGTTCTTAACCCCGGTCTGAACATCAGGATCGGGATCTTCAAGTAAGTAAATAAGAGACTCTATTTCGGCTTTGTTTGTCATGGGTGACGTAACATCAACATTGATATAAATATTCCATCTAATTTTGTTATCGACCAAATTAATGTAATGATAAAAGCATTTTTAGATGAATGAAAACTCGGTGAAAAAATCTATTTTGAACATCTGGTTTCGGAAACCTGCCCCAAACGGCTGTTTGAGCCGTACATCCGGTTTATAATGGTGTTTTATTACACGTATATTAACCTTTAAGAATAAATTTACTGATACCCATACATGCAAATTCATATACCGTCTGAAACAGACAGGCTGAAAAAAGTGATTGTTCATACTCCCGGGCACGAAGTGTCGCTTGTGAACCCCGAGCTCAAAGACGAACTTTTGTTTGATGACATCATATTTGAAGAAGACGCACGCGAAGAGCATCTCGATATGCTCGACTTATTTCGTGCAGCAATGCCTGAGGATGGCGAAATTCTGGAAATCATGGATTTGGCGCTGGAGTGCATCCAGGATGAAGATGTTCGTCGGGAGTTTGTAAACACACTGGTGAAAGAGCTGCCGTATGAAAACCTCGCAGCCGTTCAGAAAGATCTCCAAAAACTGTCGGCCGGGGAACTGCTGAAGTTTGTGGTTCAAGGCTCTGTATCATCATCTCATCACTTTACGCTGCATCCGGCTCCCAACCTTCTTTTTACCCGCGATTTAGCAGCAGTCGTAAATGATACAGTTATACTTTCAAAAGCCGCTAAGCGCGCCCGGGCGCGTGAGTCATTGCTGATGGAACTTATCCTGAAAAACAGCGATACGTTCAGTGATGTCAAAGATCGGATTATCTACACGGATCGAAGTCAGTCTATTGAGGGAGGCGATGTTATTGTTGCGTCCGATAAGGTTGTGCTGATTGGAATGAGCGAACGCACATCATTCAGCGGTCTGATGGGAGTAGCCGGCCAGCTGTTGGCAGGAAACGTTGAG
>Ga0209949_1000948_pt1 | contig 14695 bp, 14 predicted proteins | sample SalPonC_black_MG_FD_185711 | JGI IMG/M metagenome (GOLD analysis project Ga0209949, IMG submission 185711) | Salt pond soil microbial communities from South San Francisco under conditions of wetland restoration - Salt Pond MetaG... | ecosystem: Environmental > Aquatic > Marine > Intertidal zone... | reverse complement strand
CAGGGGTCCGGGAAAAACACCATCACCCGGTCCAGACAGGCGTCCGGGAGGCAAAGGTCAATGACGTCGTTGGCATCGATGCTGTATATGCGGACGTTTTCCAGACCGCGATCCTCAATCTCCTTGAGCAGTGCACCAACACCGGGCTGGTGAACCTCAACACCAATGAAGTCCTGCTCGGGGGCCGCCTCGGCCATCTCGGCCAGAGACCGGCCCATACCAAACCCGATTTCCAGGTTAAGCATGTTGTCCCGGCCAAAGACTTCGCGCGGATCGATCATTCCGTCCTCACGGGTCAGGCCGTACTTCGGCCAGCTGCGCTCGAACGCCTTTTTCTGGCCTTCCGTCATCCGGCCCTGGCGCAGAACAAAGCTGCGCACGCCACGACGGGTGGTTACCGGCGATTCGGCAGCCTTATCCTGGGAATCTTGCGGTTCTTTATGGTCTGTCATCTGCAATCCTTAACCGCAGGCAGCGGGTCATGGTTAACGGGATTTGCCAACAGTTTACCAGAGTGTTGTCGCTCAGGCGGAGACCACCGAGTTGCGGCCCTGCTGTCGGTCCAGCTGCCGGTAACCCAGAGCTTCAACCAGATGGCTCTGCCGTAGCTCCTTGCAGCCTTCGAGATCGGCAAGCGTTCGGGCAACTCGCAATATGCGGTGCAGTGCACGGGCCGAAAGCCCCAGCTTTTCCATGGCACCGGTGAGCAACTGCTCCCCCTGGCGATCCAGCCGACACGCAGCCTGCAACTGACGACCGGACAGGGCCGCATTCAGGCAACCCCGCTCTGATTGCCGGGCTCTGGCAATCAGGACACGCTCCCGGACGGTGGCGCTGGTTTCGCCATCGCCGCCCGGCTGTATCAATACCTCGCCGCCCTGCACAGGCACCTCCACATGCAGATCAAACCTGTCCAGAAGGGGGCCGGAAATTTTCGACCGGTAACGGGTAACCTGTTGCGGCGTACACTGACACTCGATGGTGGGGTGACCGCTGTAACCACAGGGGCACGGATTCATTGCACCCACCACCTGAAATCGCGCCGGAAAATTCACCTGTCGTGCCGCCCGGCTGATCGAGATTTCGCCGGTTTCCATCGGCTCACGCAGTACCTCCAGCACTCGGCGTTCGAACTCTGGCAACTCGTCCAGAAAAAGTACGCCCCGGTGAGCCAGGGAGATTTCTCCGGGCCTGGGGCTGCTGCCGCCACCGACCAGGGCCACTGCCGAAGCGGTATGATGGGGTGCCCGAAAAGGCGGCTGGCGCCAGCCCCCGGAACGCACCGGCAGCCCGGCCACCGAATGCACGCTGGCGACTTCCATGGCGGAGGCATCATCCAGCCCCGGAAGAATGCCGGGCAAGCGACTGGCCAGCATACTCTTGCCGGTTCCCGGTGGACCGAAGAACAACAGATTATGGCTGCCAGCCGCAGCCACTTCCAGTGCCCTCCGTGGAACCCGCTGACCACGGACATCTGACAGGTCCGGCACTTCCCTGTTGCTGCCCGGCGCCTGTTCAAGCAAGGACCTGGGCACCGGTACCAGGCGGGCGCGGCCGCTCAGGTGCTCGCATACGGCCAGCAGGTGGCCGGAAGCCAGAACGTCACCCTGGCTGGCCATGGCCGCCTCCTCGGCATTGCCTTGGGGAACCAGCAAGCTTCGTTGCTCCTGCCGGGCGGCTAACACCGCCGGTAGCACGCCTTTAAGCGGCCTCAATGCACCATCAAGGGACAATTCGCCGAGAAATTCACAGTCTGAAAGGCTCTCGGCCGGAATCTGGCCCGAGGCCGCCAGAATGCCCAGGGCAATAGGCAGATCGAAGCGACCACCCTCTTTGGGCAGGTCAGCAGGGGCAAGATTAATGGTGATTCTTCGGGCGGGGAACTCGAACCCGGCGTTCAGAAGGGCACTGCGAACACGCTCTTTGCTCTCCCTTACACCGGTTTCCGGCAGCCCCACGATCGAGAGTGCAGGCAAGCCGCCTGAAAGATGGACTTCAACGGTAACGGCGGGCGCCGACACGCCAATGGTGGCGCGGGAATGAACGATAGCAAGCATGACAACCTTCCATGGTAATGACCGGAACTGCTTGCCCGGCGTCCTGCCGGGCGTGTCCGTGGTTTACTGTTTTGGCAGGGAATTTTCCAGTTCGGCTACCCGCTTCTCGAGTGCGTCCACCTTTTCACGGGTCTTCAGCAGGACCGCCTGCTGCGCGTCGAACTCTTCCCTCGTCACCAGCTCCAGGCGAGACAGGACGGACATCACGGTGGCCCGGGCCTGGGCTTCAAAATCTTCCCGTGCAGCGCGGGCCATGTCCGGTACAAACTGGCCAAACTGGCCCTGCAGCTGAGCAAAAATATCCTGTGGACCTTTCACACATCACCTCACACATTTCTGAAATATCCGGCTTCGACTAAAAGAGAGGGCCTGTTACCGGTTTGCAGGAGTGTATCACACCGCAGCCCCTGCCATACTGTAGGCGGTCGACCCTATAATAGCGGTCGAACGGTCAGGCAGCCCGCTCCAATTTGGCTCACTGGCCGGCTACTCGCTCCATTTTGGTGCACAAGTTTGCGCCATTCTGGTACGTAGATATCGTAGCTTATTGTTTTAACTTTATTTTTTTGCGTTGGCATACCCGATGCTAAAGCTCTCGTACGCAATCCGCACAATTGGTGTGCGAGGTGGCAGCATCCCGAACTCAACAATCGGCCGACGGGCCCTCACTGTTGGGACGGCTTTACCAAGGAGAAAGCAATGAAACTTGTGACAGCGATCATCAAGCCTTTCAAATTGGATGATGTCCGTGAGGCACTATCCGAGATTGGCGTACAAGGCGTAACCGTCACTGAAGTCAAAGGCTTCGGTCGGCAAAAAGGCCACACAGAACTCTATCGTGGCGCGGAATATGTGGTGGATTTCCTGCCCAAGGTGAAAGTGGAGGTTGCCATTGGCGACAACCTGCTGGACCAGGTCATCGAGTCCATCACCAAGGCGGCCAACACCGGCAAGATCGGTGACGGCAAGATTTTCGTGACTGAACTGGAACAGGCCATCCGGATCCGGACTGGCGAAACCGGCGAAGAAGCGGTCTGAACCAGCTCTGATATTTCGAACAGCCAACGCAAAAATTTATAACCTGAAAAGCCTCGTGCGGAGGGCTTCATATGGAAAGCAATCTAAATCACATTTTTGAACTCCAGTATGCGCTGGATACCTTTTACTTCCTGATTTGCGGTGCTCTGGTCATGTGGATGGCCGCTGGCTTTGCCATGCTGGAAGCCGGCCTGGTGCGTGCCAAGAACACCACCGAAATCCTGACCAAGAACGTAGCCCTGTTCGCGGTCGCCTGTACCATGTACCTGATCGTCGGCTACGACATCATGTACGATGGCGGCATCTTCCTGAGCGGCATCACCACCGTTGCTGAAATGGACGACGCAGCTGTTGCCGGCGTCATCGCTGCCTCCACTGAAGCCGGATTCGGCGACATGGGCGAATACAGCGGCGCTTCTGACTTCTTCTTCCAGGTTGTCTTCGTTGCAACCGCCATGTCCATCGTTTCCGGTGCCGTGGCTGAGCGTATGAAACTCTGGGCCTTCCTTGGATTTGCCGTTGTTATGTGTGGTTTCATCTACCCGATGCAGGGTTCCTGGACCTGGAACGGCGACGCGGTATTCGGCATGTATGAGCTTAGCTACAGCGACTACGCCGGTTCCGGCATCGTTCACATGGCTGGCGCAGCAGCGGCTCTGGCTGGTGTTCTCCTCCTCGGTGCCCGTAAAGGCAAGTACGGCGCAAAAGGCGAAATCCGCGCCTTCCCCGGTGCCAACCTGCCTCTGGCAACGCTTGGTACCTTCATCCTGTGGATGGGCTGGTTCGGCTTCAACGGTGGTTCTACCCTGAAGCTCGGTGGCATCGGTGTCGCCAACGAAGTTGCCAACGTGTTCCTGAACACCAACGCAGCTGCAGCCGGTGGTCTGATTGCCGCCCTGATCGTGGCGCGTCTGATGTTTGGCAAGGCCGACCTGACCATGGCCCTGAACGGTGCCCTGGCTGGCCTGGTTGCAATTACCGCCGAGCCGGCAGACCCTTCTCCCCTGTTGGCCGTCATCATTGGCGCCATCGGTGGTACCCTGGTGGTCTTCTCCATCGTAACCATGGACAAGCTGCGCATTGACGATCCGGTCGGTGCCATCTCTGTACACGGTGTGGTGGGTATCTGGGGTATCTTCGCGGTTCTCCTGTCCGACGCAGACGCCACCTTTATGGGTCAGTTGGTCGGCATGCTCACCATCTTCATCTGGGTATTCGTTACCAGCCTGATTGTCTGGGGCATCCTGAAAGCCGTCATGGGCATCAGAGTCTCGGAAGAAGACGAGTACGAAGGTGTGGATCTGTCCGAGTGCGGCATGGAAGCCTATCCGGAGTTTGTGAGCGGCAAGCAGTAATCGCTGACACCACGAACAGAAAAGGGGCGCCATCTGGCGCCCCTTTTCATTTGCATCGGCTTTAGCGTTCTGGCCGGGCAGAATATGACTCATACTCTGTCTTTCTCAGATAGAGCTGTAATTCCAGAAAAGCTTCAAGCTCAGACTCAAAAGGCCCTTCAATCGAACCCTCGCGGGTTTCAAAGTACAACGCACCGTTTACCGAACTCAGCCGCTCTGACCGGAACCAGTTTTTCTCCGACTCACCTTGTCGCACCGTCATGTCCCTTCTCCTGACAAAGCTCCTTGTGTCAGATCCGTTACCACTGCTTCACCAGTCTAGCCAATATATCCAGACTCGAAGAGAACATCTTGGTAAAAACCACCTGCCTCTCATTGCCGGCAGGAATAACGACTTCTGGAGCAGGCCTCGTTCGGTTTCAGATTCAGGCGATGACTCAACCTTCGCCAGGGATTACATGATCCTCCAGTGCATCCACCATGAACTGCGGCATCGCCAGGGCACCGTGATGAACCCCGGAATTGTAGTACCGGGTCACGAACGGACGGTTGTTGGCATCTTCCTCGCGGAAGTATTTGATCGGGTTTTCCTTGCTGGCCATGGTGCAGCTCCACCAGCCTGTGGGATAGACCGGCTGCGGGAATGGCAGCGTCTGCACGTGCTCGAACCCGGCCTTGCGCATGTCCTCGTGAATACCCTTGATAATGCTCTCGGTGTGCAGCAGCGGCGATTCACTCTGCTGAACAACAATGCCACCCTCACGCAGTGCCAGCATGGCATCCCGATAGAAATCCAGGGCAAACAGGCCTTCTGCCGGGCCGACAGGATCAGTACTGTCAATAATAATGAGGTCGACACTGTTCGGCTCAATGTCGCGCATCCACTGAATCCCATCCCCGAAGAAGAAATTGGCGCGCGGGTCACTGTTCGCTTCGCAAAGCTCCGGAAAATATTTTTCCGACATGCGGGTTACCCGCTCGTCGATTTCCACCTGCCAGGCTTCCTCAACGCCCGGATGCTTGAGCACCTCTTTCAGAGTGCCACAGTCACCACCGCCGACAATCACCACCTTTTTGGGGTCCCGGTGAGTAAACAGGGCTGGATGGGTCATCATTTCGTGGTACAGGAAGTTATCGCGGGTGGTCAGCATCACGCAGCCATCCAGAACCATCAGGTTGCCGAAGGTCTCGGTCTCGTAGATCTCCAGCTTCTGGAACGGTGTCTGTTCCTCATGGAGCTTCTTTTTCACCTGCAGGGAGAACGCTGTCCCCTGATCCTGGAATACCTCGGTAAACCAGCCGTCATTGAGTGCTGTCATGTCTTGCCTCCCGCTGTGGGCCATGGGCTGTGTTAAAAGGCCTCATTGTAGGGACGCCCCACCTTGAGCTAAAGCGATAATCGCGCTAACCGGCCAGATATTTTCCCTGCCCGGTTCTTTTAGCCCGTGGCGGGAATCCATACAATGTCGGCCAGAGGCCGGCTGCCGAAAATTTCCCTGCCGGCCAGTGTTTCCTGACAGGATAGCAAGCATGAGCGAAGCCAGCGCCACACCGGCCCACAAGGTATACAACATTGCCCATTGGAGTGACGGTTACATCGGCGTCAATGACGAAGGCCAGGTCCTGATACGACCGGATCGGGGTCACAGCCCGGCACGGATCAACCTGCCGGAGCTGACCCGAACACTGACCGATTCCGGGATTCAGTTGCCGGTGCTGGTGCGCTTCGTTGATATCCTCCACGACCGGGTCAACAAACTGTGCAATGCGTTCAACAAGGTGGCTGAGGAACACGCCTACCAGGGCCGTTACACGGCCGTCTACCCGATAAAGGTTAACCAGCAGCGCCGGGTGGTCGAGGAACTGATGGCTTCTGAGCCGGCTGCTTCGAAAGGCCAGATCGGCCTTGAAGCAGGCAGCAAGCCGGAGCTGATGGCGGTTCTGGCAATGTCCCGGCAACCGGGATCGGTGATCGTCTGCAACGGCTACAAAGACCGGGAATACATTCGTCTGGCCCTGATTGGCCAGACCCTGGGCCACCGGGTATTCATCGTGGTGGAGAAAAAGTCGGAACTGCCGCTCATATTGGAGGAAGCGAAAAGCCTGGGCGTGTCGCCATTGATCGGGGTGCGCGCACGCCTGGCGACCATCGGCAAGGGCAACTGGCAGAACACCGGCGGTGAAAAGTCCAAGTTCGGTCTATCCGCCAGCCAGGTTCTGGATGTGGTCAGCACCCTCCGTGAGGCGGGAGCCCTGGATACCCTGCAGCTTCTACATTTCCACCTTGGCTCCCAGATCGCCAATATTCGCGACATACAGACCGGCCTCAGGGAGTGCGCCCGCTTTTACAGCGAACTGCGCCAGATGGGGGCCCCGGTCGGCACGGTGGATATCGGCGGTGGCCTGGGTGTGGACTACGAGGGCACCCGCTCCCGCAGCAGCTGTTCCATGAACTACAGCGTTTACGAATACGCCTACAACGTGGTGCATGTGCTCCAGGCCGAATGCGATCGCCACGGCATCCCCCACCCCGATCTGATCAGCGAATCCGGCCGAGCCCTGACCGCCCACCATTCGGTGCTGGTGACCAACGTGATCGACCGCGAAGCACCGGAAAACCGGACGCCGGAGCAGCCAGACGACGCCGCATCGGCTCCATTGCACGATCTCTGGCGCGACCTGGAAAGCCTGCAGGACATCAACACACCGCGCTCACTGGCTGAGATCTACCACGATGTCATGCACGCCATGGCCGATGTTCACGCCCAGTTTGCCCACGGTGTGCTCTCGCTGCAGGAACGGGCAAATGCGGAAACCCTGTACACCCGCTGCTGCCGACTGCTTCGCGATCAGCTGGACAGCAGCAACCGGGCCCACCGGGAAATCATTGACGAACTCAATGAAAAGCTGGCCGAGAAGCTGTTCGTAAATTTTTCCCTGTTCCAGTCACTGCCGGATGTCTGGGGCATCGACCAGATCTTCCCGGTTATGCCAGTAAATGGCCTGAACCGCCCGCTGAACCGGCGCGCTGTGATCCAGGACATTACCTGTGATTCCGACGGTCGCATCGACCGTTACGTGGACGGCCAGGGCACCGAGACGACTCTGCCGCTGCCAGAGGATAAGGCAGGCGAACCGCTGCTGATGGGCTTTTTCATGACCGGTGCCTATCAGGAGATTCTGGGCGACATGCACAACCTGTTCGGCGACACTCATTCCGTGGACGTTCGCCTGACGGCAGAAGGTGGCTACGAGATCAGCGACCCCATCACCGGCGACACCGTGGCCAAGGTGTTGCGCTATGTAAACTTTGAACCGGATGCCTTGGTGGAGGCCTACCGACGCAAGTTCGCCGCCTCGACCCTGGCACCGGAGACCCAGTCAGCGCTGCTGACGGAACTGGCCGCCGGTCTCGATGGCTATACCTACCTGGAAGAATAACCAGAGTCAGGTTTTCTGATGCGTTCGACGCCAGGCGCTGGGCGAGAGGCCTTCCCATTTACGGAAGGCCCGACCAAAGTTGGAAGGGTCGCTGTAGCCGAGGGCGTCGGCAATTTCGTCGATGGTCAGCTCATTGCGCCGCAGCAGCTCCAAGGCTCGGCGGTGGCGCAAGGAATCCTGTAGCTGCTGGAAACGGACCCCTTCCGCTGCCAGCTGCCTGCGGAGTGTCCTCGTGGATATTTGCAGGTGCTCGGCCACATCTTCCAGAGCCGGCAAGCGTTGACTCCGTCCAGTTTCAAGCAGGCGCATCACCCTGTCGGCTACCGATGTTGTCCCTTCGATAAATCGCATTTCCTCTTCGCACTGGGCCTCGGCAATCCGGCGGGTCACCGGATTCGACAGGGACATGGGCGAGTCCAGAAACACCCGCCTGAACCTTAACTGGTTCACACCGCTGCCAAATGAGATCTGGCTGCCAAACAGCTGCCGATAGGCTGAGACATCTCCGGGCTCTGGAAAGTCCAGAAGGCAGCGGCCGCCGTCCAAAAGTCGGCGACCGAACAGTAAAAGGTTTACATCCATCAACGACGCCATCACCACGTCAACATTAAAACGGTATAGATCCTCGATTCCGTGGGCCAGGTCCAGCTGGATGACCGCCTCACAATCCTCCACGAAAAAAGACAGCCTCATGTAAACAAAACGGATCTGGAAATACTTGATCAACACCCTGAGCGCCTGCTCCAGGGTGTCGCAACTGATGGCAGCCTGGGCGAGGGAACCGTGGGTGGTAAACTTCAGTCGTTTGCCGTACTCCAGCCCCAGTGCAGGATCACCGCTTTGCGCCAGGCTTTCCCGACACAGGGCGCTGAACTGATCGACCGTAATGAAATTGTCCGGGTGCCCAAGCATGGACGGACGGATTCCGGCAGCCGAAAGCAACCGCCCCCGGGGCAGGCCCCGATCCTCCGCCAACTGGCAGAGGATATCCGCATAGTGCGCCCGGATAACGGGCAAATTTCCGGTAATGCCGGGTGCATTCATGGGGATGGCTTTCTTCCGGTCTCGATTTATTGCTCAGACTAGACCGCTCTGGCTGTTCCGGCAATTACCCGCGAGACGACCGGCAACCGTCTCTGGTGCCAGCTCTTTTTGTTTTTTTTCGGACCGGCTGATCCAAGGCGTGAACCAGCCCGTAAATCTTGCGACTGACAAAACCGGGACGAGTGCATAGAATGATGACCAGAACAAGCTCAAATCATGCGACTGTCAAGGAGCGTCCGGTGACCACACTGGATCAGAAGCCAGCCAGTTCCGAGGGCCGAAAAGACCCGTGGAGCCAGATGCTGCAGAAAGTAGGCAAGAACCAGGATCGCGAGGCGTACCACGCGCTGTTCGAGCATTTTGGGCCGCAAATCAAGTATTACGCCATGGCCAACGGCCTGGCGAGCCATGCGGAAGAGCTTGTGCAGGAAGTATTTGTGTCCATCTGGAGGCGTTCGTGTCTTTATGACTGGCGAAAGGCTGCGGCGTCAACGTGGATATTCACGATCGCCCGTAACCAGCGCATCGACATGCTCAGAAAGATGCAGCGGACCAGTGCGGAAATGCCGGTAGAGACTGAAGATCTATGGCAAATTCCGGGCGACAATGAAAACGAACCGGTGACGTCGCTGCATCGTTTGATGTCGGAGCGGAGAATCAGAGCATCCCTGAGCCATCTCCCGGAAGAGCAGATCACGGTTATTGCCAAGGTTTACATGGAAAACAAGTCTCACCAGATGGTAGCGGACGAATTGAACATTCCCCTTGGCACGGTCAAAAGCCGGGTACGCCTGGCACTGAACAAACTGAAAGTGATTTTGCAGGATCAGAACGTATGACACGGCATCATCCCGACAGCCTGAGCTTGATGGAATACAGTGCAGGGAATCTGAGCGAGCCCCATGCCCTCTGCATTCGGCTGCACCTGGACAAGTGCTCCCACTGCCGTAGCCGCGTGGACACACTCGACAGTCTTGGCGCTGTGATGATGGAGCATCAACCGAAAGTGAGCGTGTCGGAAAGCATGTTCGACAGCATCCTATCCAAGATCGACAGCGAACCTACGGATGAGGCTGTGGCGACTCCGACTCCCAGGGTCGGTGCCCTGCAGAAACTGCTGGGTGAAGATCTCAACAGCCTGCCATGGAAACGTCAGCTTGGTGATGTGAGTGTTCTGGACATAACGGACCGGTTCCCTGGCCAGAAAGAGCAGGTGGTCCTTCAGAAGCTGGCAGCAGGTGGTAAGGCACCGGCCCACACCCACCGTGGCGAGGAAACGACCATTGTGCTGCAAGGCGCTTTTGCCGACCAGAAAGGCGTTTTCAACCAGTGGGATTTTGTCGTGCTGAACGATGAGGATGAGCACAAGCCCGTGGCGGTTGGCTGCGAAGACTGCATCACTCTGTCTGTACTCAGTGCTCCGGTCAAACTTACGGGCACGTTTACCCGGATGCTAAACCCGTTTATTCGATAGACGTTTGTAAGCTGGGGCAGGATTCGCTGCCTCAGCGCTTCCTTCCAGTGAGCAACTCTGCAATTCAGCAATGGTTCAATTGACCTGAACACCTTCCGAAACGACACTGGCAGACAGAGCCGGAATTAGCTGGCCATCCCATTACAACCAGAACCTTCGAATCTGCCATGCCCGACATCATTGTCATGTTTTTCCTGCTCGGCCTGATAGCCGGGACCATCAAGTCTGACCTGGCCATTCCTCGCGAGGCCTACGACATCCTCAGCCTGTTGCTGATGCTAACCATCGGCCTGAAAGGCGGGATGGCGTTGTACGGCAACCTTGCGCCCGACCTTCTGCTGGAGATGTTGGCGGTTGCCGCCCTGGGGTTTGCGCTGCCGCTGCTGATGATACCCCTGCTGCGCTTTGTGGTAGGTCTGTCCATTGCCGATACAGCCAGCTTCGCGGCCCATTATGGATCGGTAAGTGCCGGAACGTTCGCAGTCGCGCTTGCCTGGGCAGAAACACGGGGACTGAACACCGGCGGTCAGGTGACTTTATATCTGGTACTGCTGGAATTGCCAGCCATCATGGTGGGACTCTGGTTCTATCGTCGTTTCGGCAAGCCTGACGATAGCGTTGGTGGAACGCCGCTCTGGCAAGAGACCCTGACCAACCGCAGTGTCGTTCTGCTGGTGGGCGGGGTAATCATCGGTGCGCTCTACGGTCCCGGCCAGGGCACGGGGGTCACCGCACCGCTGACCAGCGCGTTCTCAGTCATCCTGTCGCTGTTTTTGCTGGAAATGGGCCTGGTGGCCGCCGAAACACTGCGCAACCTCAGCTGGGCTCACTGGCGAGTGGTGCTTTTCGGGCTTGCCATGCCCCCGATCCTTGCCGTACCCGGGCTGTTGGTCGGCACTGCCCTCGGCCTTGGCACCGGCTCGACCCTGATTCTGGCAACACTGACGGCAAGCGCCTCCTATATCGCAGCGCCAGTCGCCGTACGCCATGCGATCCCCGATGCCAATATCGGCCTGGCCATGCTGGCCTCGCTGGGTGTGACTTTCCCCTTCAATGTCCTTATTGGCATCGGTCTCTATCATTCAATGCTTACCTGGGCTTTGCCCGCATGAACATCGGGGAATGATCACCAGGGCAGTTCCGAGCCATCCCAGCTCAGGAACCGCCCGTTATCCCCCTCGCCCACGTTATCGAGCACGTCAACCAGATTGGCCGCTGTCTCCGCCGCCGTATGCACTTTCAGTTTGGCCAGGGATTGACTGAACGGTTCGCTCAACGCCGACTCGGTGGTGCCCGGATGCAGGGAAACACAGGCTATTGGTTTGCATCGGCGGGGTAATTCGATGGACAGGTTACGCACCAGCATATTCAACGCCGCCTTGGAGCTCCGATAGGCATACCACCCCCCAAACCCGTTATCGGTAATCGATCCGACTTTTGCAGAAATCGCCGCCACCCGCTTGAATTCCCGATGTCGAAGCCAGGGCAACAACGCCTGCGTCAGTAAACCGAACCCGGTCGCATTCACTGCAAACGCCCGCGCCATACTCCCTGCGTCCAGATCCTCGAGACGCTTCTCGGGAAACATTTCCGGCCCATGGAGCAAGCCGGCGGCGTAGATGAAGCCGTCGATGCCTTCCTCTCGGGCCAACAACGATTCCAGCGCCTCTGCAACGGCCGCTGGCGACGCATTGTCTTCGGCATCCCATGGCAACACGGTACTTCGCTCATGGGCCCGCATGACCTCCGGTACTTTTCCCGGGTCACGACACAACCCGATCACACTCGTCTGCGAATCCCGCTCAAGCAACCGGGTCGCCAACGCGCCACCAATTGCGCCGGAAACCCCGGCAATCACCACTCGTTTCATCAGAGACCTCCTTTGTTCTCGAGGACATACGAAAATTCTATCGTCCGGACTGCCGAAAACGGTGAACCAGCGCATTAAAACAGGCGTATGAAACCAGTGTTCAAATCACTTTGGGAGTGCTGCCTTTGCGGGCAGCACTCCAGTAAAAAAGCGCACGTAGGAGAGTATCCATGCAATACCAGGCTCCGGCGAATGACCTTCGCTTTCTGTTGTTTGATGTATTGGGCGCAGACCGACTGCATGAGCTGGAAAAATACGCCGATGCCACCCCGGATCTGATTTCCGCGGTTATTGACGAGGCTGGCAAGCTCGCAGCAGAAGTCATCCAGCCCACCAACCAGATCGGCGACCGGGAAGGTTGTACCTACGATCCCGAAACCCGCTCGGTGAAAACACCCGAAGGTTTCAAGGATGCCTACAAAAAGTTCGTTGAGGGCGGCTGGACAGCGCTGGACGCACCGCTTGAATACGGCGGCCAGGGCCTGCCCCACACCCTGAAGTTCGTGGTGGACGAAATGGTCTGCTCCACCAACCTCTCCCTGGGCATGTATCCTGGCCTGACCCATGGCGCCATCAGTGCCCTGCACGCCCACGGCTCCGATGAACTGAAAAACATCTACCTGGAAAAACTGATCTCAGGCGAGTGGACCGGCACCATGTGCCTGACAGAGCCCCAGTGCGGCACAGATCTTGGCCTGATTCGCACCCGCGCCAACCCGAACGATGACGGCAGCTATGCCATCGAAGGTACCAAGATCTGGATTACCGGCGGCGAGCACGACCTGGTGGACAACATCGTGCATCTGGTTCTGGCCAAACTGCCCGGGGCACCGGATACCACCAAGGGTATTTCGCTCTTCGTGGTTCCCAAATTCCTGCCGGATTCCGGTGAGCGCAATCCTGCTTTTTGTGGCGGTCTTGAGCACAAGATGGGTATCAAGGGCTCTGCCACCTGCGTCATGAACTTCGAGGGCGCCAAAGGCTGGCTTGTCGGCGAGCCAAATGATGGCATGCGGGCGATGTTCACCATGATGAACGAGGCCCGCCTCATGGTTGGCATGCAGGGTCTCGGCCTGGCGGAAATGGCTTACCAGGAAAGTCTCGGTTTTGCCCGTGAGCGCTTGCAGAGCCGTTCACTGAGCGGCCCGAAGAACCCCGATGGCCCCGCTGATCCGATCATCGTACACCCGGATGTACGCCGGATGCTGATGCGCCAGAAAGTCCTGAACGAAGGCATGCGTGCCCTGGCCCTGTTTGCCGGACACCAGCTGGATCTGTCGGTTGCCCATTCGGATGAGACCGTCCGGGAATCCGCCGATGATCTGGTTCAACTGCTTACACCCGTTGTGAAATCTTTCCTGACGGACGAAGGCTTCAACAACGCCAATACCGGCCTGCAGGTACTGGGTGGTTCCGGCTTCACAACAGACTGGCCGCTGGAGCAGCTGGTGCGCGACGGCCGGATTGCCCGCATCTACGAGGGCACCAACGGCATTCAGGCCATGGACCTTGTGGGCCGCAAATTGAGTCTCAAAGGCGGCCAACTGGTACGCACCCTGTTCGGAACCCTGAGCGGATACCTCAAGGACAATCCGGAGGCGCCACACCGGGAGGAACTCAAGAACGCCATGAAAGCGCTGGAAACCGCGACCATGTGGCTGGCCACCAATGCACCGAAAGATCCGGAGCAGGCGGGCGCTGCCGCTACGCCGTATCTGCGCCTGATGGCACTGACGGTGATCGGCTACCTCTGGTCCCGCATGGCCAATGTCGCCAACGAGCAGCTTGCCGCCGGCGAAGGCAACAAGCCCTTGCTGGAGAGCAAGGTTGTCTCTGCACGCTTCTTCTTTGAAAAGCTGCTGCCGGAAGTCGACTGGCTGCTGGGCGACATTCAGAGCGGCAAGGATAGCCTGATGGCGTTCTCAGACGACCACTGGGCCGCGTGATCCGGACTCCGGCCAGAGCCTTCGCGGTTCTGGCCGGAAATGACCGAACAATGACAGCTTGTGACCTTCAGGGTGACAGTCTGGAAATTGATAATGATCACGTTGATTAGTGTCTCTGAACTAGTCCTGCCCAGATCCCCGTCGGACTGGGTACTTTTGAAAGCCACGCTCTGCGTGGCTTTTTTTATGGTCATTTTTTTGTCTGCGCGGTCACTGGGTTACAATTGCGCTCTTTGATTCCGTCCGCCTTCTGACCGGACCAGCACGGGGACCCCATGAACGCCGACGATTACGCTTTCCGCTTTGGCGGCATAGAACGACTCTACGGGCGCCGGGCCCTGGAGGCCTTTCGCCACGCAACTTTTGCCGTTGTCGGGCTTGGCGGCGTCGGATCCTGGGCCGCTGAAGCCCTTGTCAGAAGCGGCGTTGGCAGCATTATCCTGATCGACATGGACGATGTCTGTGTGTCC
>Ga0209949_1000929_pt1 | contig 14961 bp, 11 predicted proteins | sample SalPonC_black_MG_FD_185711 | JGI IMG/M metagenome (GOLD analysis project Ga0209949, IMG submission 185711) | Salt pond soil microbial communities from South San Francisco under conditions of wetland restoration - Salt Pond MetaG... | ecosystem: Environmental > Aquatic > Marine > Intertidal zone... | reverse complement strand
AACACACTTTTTTAATGGCAACCATTCATCCATTCAAAGGCTGGCTACCTAAAGCAGAAAAAGCTGATGAAGTATCCTGCCCGCCCTACGATGTTATCAGTACAGCAGAAGCAAAAGAGCTGGCAAAAGGTAAACCAAACAGTTTTCTGCATGTAATAAGGCCGGAAATCGATCTTCCCGAAAACACGCCGTTCTACGCAGACGAGGTTTACGAAAAAGGAACTGAAAACCTTAAAAAACTGCTAAAATCAGGCATATTTGTGCAGGACGAGAAACCTGCCATTTATATCTACCAGCTCGAAACTCAAAATCATCTTCAAACCGGTGTTTTTACATGTGCCTCGGTCGAAGACTACGATAATGATGTGATTTTAAAACACGAGTTGACACGTCCGGATAAGGAAGACGACAGAACCCGCCACATCATTACCCAGCAGGCGCATGCCGAACCTGTTATGCTTACGTTTGACGATTCGGTGGATATCGCGTTTTTAATTGAAAAAACAACGCTTACGCAGCCACCAACCATTGAACATACAAGTGAATCGGGTGTAATTCACAGGATTTGGAAGACCTACTCAACCGCTGATTTTGTCGAAGGCTTCGCTAACATTCCAAATTTTTATGTAGCTGACGGGCACCACCGCTGTAAAAGTGCATCTCGGGTGGCAGAGCAGATGAGAAAACTGAACAGCAGTTTTCCCGGTGAGTCGGAGTTTGATTACTTTCCGGTGGTTCTGTTTCCAATGAATCAGATGAAAATTTTACCCTACAATCGGGTTATAAAGTCCGTTACAGAAGAGAATATCATCGCTCTGGAAGAACTTGGACTTACACCAACCGATCAAAAATCCCCTGAGGAAAAAGGAGATATCTCCATCTATTATGATGGCCAATGGTGGACACTTGGGCTGCCGAAACCAGAAAACAGTGACGTGGTTTCGGGTTTGGATGTGGCCAGGCTTCAGAATCACATATTAAAACCCATTTTTGGAATTGAAAATCCCAGAACCGACAAACGAATTAATTTTGTTGGAGGTATTCGGGGTACTGAAGAGCTTGAAAAACTTGTTAAGAACGGTGACTATGAACTAGCGATAAGCATGTATCCCACCAGCATACAAGAACTAGTTGATGTATCGGATGAAGGGGAACTCATGCCGCCCAAATCAACATGGTTCGAACCTAAAATAAAATCCGGATTTATCATTCACACATTTTAAACATTATGAAAAGAGTACATAATTTTAGTGCAGGACCCGCAACACTTCCGCTCAGCGTTTTAGAAAAAGCTCAGAAAGAGCTTACCAACTACAATAATAAAGGCGCTTCAATTATAGAGATGAGCCACCGAAGTGCCGAATACAAGAAAATTAATGAGCAGGCCGTGAACCGGCTAAAAGATATCACCGGTGCCGGTGATGACTGGGAAGTTTTGTTTTTGCAGGGAGGCGCAAGCAGCCAGTTTATGATGGTACCCCAAAACTTCTTGTCCGAGGGGCAGCCTGCAGACTATATAGATACCGGAGCATGGTCTGCAAAAGCCATTAAAGAAGCAAAACTCTTTGGAAATGTTCATGTCCCATTTTCAAGCAAAGACGAGGATTACGCACGAATTCCCGCTGCCGACGAACTTCAGTTTTCGGGAAACGCTGTTTATACCCACATAACCAGCAATAACACTATTTTTGGGACACAATTTCCCTCAGAGCCCGAAACAGGAGGTTCTCTGCTTGTTTGTGATGCATCATCAGACTTTCTTTCGCGACCCATCGATCTCGATAAATATGGATTGATTTATGCAGGGGCACAGAAAAACCTCGGCCCTGCCGGTGTAACCGTTGTGATGATCAGGACTTCGTTTATGAAAAATCAAAAACGGACCCCAATTCCAACCATTCTGAATTATAAAACACATCTCGAGAAGGTATTTAATACCCCTCCTGTATTTGCCGTTTACTTTGTGAACTATGTTTTAGAATGGATTCAGGAAAAAGGCGGCCTAAGCTATTTCGAATCTTTTAATACCGAAAAAGCAAATCTGCTCTACTCAGAAATTGACAAAGATGATTTTTATCGCGGTACAGTTGATAAAGGCTCCAGGTCTAAAATGAACGTTACGTTCAGATTGCAATCTGAGGAACTTGAGACTGAATTTCTTGCCAAAGCCGCAGAAAATGACCTTGTTAATCTGAAAGGGCACCGAAGTGTTGGCGGCATAAGAGCGAGCATTTATAATGCCTGTGAATTGGAAAGTGTAAAAGCACTCGCATCATTTATGAAGCAGTTCAGAGCTGATAACGGCTGATCACTTTCTAAAATCGTAATATTTAATTCAGGCCCGTTCAAAAACTTGAACGGTTTTTTTTACATCAGCCCAAAAATTGTGAGGATATGATCGATACTATTGGGCACAAATAAAATCATATACAATATGCCCCAGGCTGCACCGGTAATGTGGGCAGTGTGATTGATATTTCCCCCTCCCCTTTTACTTTCAAAAATGCTGTATCCAATAAAAGCCAGTCCAAAAAACCAGGCCGGTATGGGAACCGGAAACAACAGCAGAATAATTTTTTCTGTAGGAAATACGAATATATAGCTAAATAGCACGGCCTCAACTGCTCCTGAGGCTCCGATTGTAGCATATTGCGGATTATCTTTATGTTTGATAAGTGATGGAATTCCCGATACGATTAGGGCACTAAAATAGAGCGATATAAACTGCAAATTTCCCAGAACGCCCTCCATTACGGAACCAAAAAAGAAAAGTACCATCATATTTACCAGCAGGTGTGTTAAACTGCCGTGTAGAAACCCGGATGTAATTAACTCGTGCCAGCTATTTTTTCGTATTGTTCGGTAGGGGCGCATCATCCCCCAATCATATAGTTTTTCGCTGCCGTATAGCGCTGCGAGTGAGATTAACACGTTTAACAAAATTATACCAGCTGTAATGATCATAAATGAAAGAAGCGTATATTAAACCGTTTGTCTTGTAAAACACTGCTTATTGAAGCTCAGAAAATACGAAACCATTCCATACAGTACACCCGATTCAAAATGATAGCTAAAAAGCAGACTGTCGCCACATTCGCAAGCCTCCTTTTTTTTACTATTTTGATATCCAGCTGTGGCGTAATCCCGAGAACACCGTCAAGCGACACACTTGCCACGCTTGGAGAAGGTAGAGCCAGCTGGTATGGTCCGAATTTCCACGGTAAATTAACGGCAAACGGGGAAATCTTTGATATGAACGACCTGACAGCTGCGCACAGAACACTTCCCTTTAACACAATGGTTCGCGTAGATAACCTGGACAACGGACGTACAATCGTTGTTCGAATTAACGACAGAGGACCTTATGTGGACAACAGAATAATTGACCTATCCCGAAAAGCCGCCGCCGATCTTGGAATGATAAGTGCCGGAACGGCATCCGTGCGTTTGTCATTAATCCGGGAAGGTGACCGGCCGGTAACTGAGCAGAACAGCAGCAGCAGGGAAACGTTTACAATCCAAATTGCATCATTCGAAAACATGAGTGAAGCCGAAGTAAAGGCAGAGAGCATCACCGGATCGAGGATTGAGGAAGTTCGACTGAATAACAGCACTTTTTACAGGGTCTATTATGGTATCTACTATTCGGTTGATGAAGCAAAAGCTGCAGAAAACACCCTGAAAGCCGATGGCATAAACGGTTTTGTAAAACAGATTGAAAATTAAAAAATACTATATCAATAAAGGATTGATTAGCAGACGAATTTGGTTTTAAGGGAAACCGTAAATAAACAGCTTTATGAAAAAGAATATAATTGTAATTGGAAGCGGATTTGGTGGACTCGGAGCCGCATCCAGACTACTTTCAGCAGGTCATGATGTAACCATCATCGAGAAAAGAGATAAACTCGGAGGAAGGGCTTATGTATATGAAAAGAATGGATTTAAATTTGATGGAGGCCCAACAGTAATTACGGCCCCCTTTATGTTTGATGAGATTTTCGAAGCCGCCGGGAAAAAAAGAGAAGACTATTTTGAACTGGTTCCATGCGATCCTTTTTACAGGATTTTTGATGATGAAGGGAAAGGATTTGACTATAACAGCGACCACGACTTCATACTTTCTGAAATCAAAAAGAGAAGCCCCGGCGATGTTCAGGGCTATGAAGAATTTATCAAAACAACCAAACCGATTTTTGAAAAAGGTTTCGTAGAGCTTGCTGATAAACCCTTCCTCAAATTCACTGACATGATTAAGGTCGCACCAGACCTCATAAAGCTTAAATCGCATCAATCTGTATATAAATATGTCTCAAAATTTATAAAAGATGAATTTTTAAGACGTGCGTTTTCGTTTCATCCGCTGCTGGTTGGGGGGAATCCATTCGACACAACTTCAATCTACTCGATGATTCACTACCTGGAGCGCGAATGGGGTGTGCACTACGCTATGGGAGGCACCGGAGCCATTGTAAACGCCATGGAAAAGCTGATCCTTGAGCAAGGCGGTACCATTCATACAGAAACCGAAGTGGATGAAATATTGGTCAAAAATGGTAAAGCTGTCGGCGTTCGTCTCAAAAACGGAGAAAAGCTGGATGCAGACAGTGTGGTTTCCAATGCGGATGTTGCATTTACATATAAGAACCTTATCAATCCAAAACATCGAAAAAAATATACCGACCGGAAAATAGAGCGAACAAAATACAGCATGTCTCTTTTTGTGATCTATTTTGGCACCAAGAAACGTTATAATGATACAAATTTGGCACATCATAATATTATACTTGGCAAGCGCTATAAAGGACTGCTCTCAGATATTTTTCACGATAAAAAACTTGCTGACGATTTTTCACTCTATCTGCATATGCCAACTAAAACGGATCCTTCCATGGCACCCGAGGGACACGAGGCTTTTTATGTTCTCTCTCCTGTGCCCCACTTAGATGGAGAGACCGACTGGAATGAAATGGCTTCGGTATATCGTGATAAAATCATGAATTTTCTCGAAGAGAACTATCTGCCCGGCCTTCAAGAGAATCTTGTGGCAGAGCACTATATCGATCCTCTTCATTTCCAGAATGAACTGAACAGTTATAAAGGATCTGCATTTTCAGTTGAGCCGATTCTTACTCAATCCGCATGGTTCAGGCCACATAATAAATCTGAAGATGTAGAAAGTCTATATTTTGTAGGAGCCGGAACACATCCGGGTGCAGGATTACCCGGAGTTTTGTCCTCCTCAATTATTGCACAGGATCTTATTGGAAAAGCGTAGTTCATAACTACTTCCTCTCTTTATCTGTCCGGAACTATTCAATAAAAGGGCTGAACATTAATGTTCAGCTTTTTTTTTGCCTTCCCAACATTCTAAAGGTTCATGGCTTTTTTCCTGAATGAATCTAACGAATCCATAACATCCCTCTATATTGTTGTGGTTACTGAAAAAACATCATTTCTTTTGATAGGTTTATTAAGATAAACGTTAATTCAAAACTCTCTCTGTATACCTGTCAGATTATGCTTCTGATCCGATATCAATATGATAACCATATGTATAGTTTCAATATCGAATAATCATTAATTACAATCATATGAATAAAATTAAGCTGACCGCATTCAGTAATTTAAAGGACAGGAAACCAGTTCACGAACTTTTAAACGGTCTTGACCTTGTTGTTACCCGATTCGACGATAATGTGTCTGTTCTATATGGCCGATGTCTCCATCGCGGAGCACTTATGGCTGATGGATATGTGGACGGGGAAAACCTAATTTGCGGTGTTCACGGTTGGGATTACAGGTATGACACTGGAGTTAGCGAGTACAATAATGAAGAGGTACTGAATAAGTTTTTCTCCGAAATAGAAGATGGATGGGTGTGGGTGGACGAAGATGAAATCAACGACTACCTGGAGGAGCACCCACAGCCTTTTAACCGGGACCAGTATCTAGGGCAATACGCAGACACCCATCCCGAAGAAACCGAGCCTTATACCGGCTATATAAAAGAATTAGCCCAAAACGGATTAAAAAAGATTGGCCATCACGGCCCATCTGCAGCCATGGGTGTTGACCGTAATACTCTACCCAAATGGGAAAATATTCAGTTTCTGCCGGCGCAGCTTGCTACCCGTCCCCTTATGGATGAAGATGAGGTGGAAACCAAAACCATAATCGGGCCGAGAGCTAAAAGGCCACTTGAATTAGATATCCCGGTTTTTGTATCAGACATGAGCTTTGGCGCCCTTTCGAAAGAAGCGAAAATCGCCCTTTCAAAAGGAGCCGAATTAGCCGGGACAGGCATCTGCAGCGGCGAGGGCGGTATGCTGCCTCAGGAGCAGGAACACAATTCCCGCTATTTTTATGAACTGGCTTCGGGTATGTTTGGATTCTCCTGGGAAAAGATTCAAAAAGCACAGGCATTTCATTTTAAAGGTGGACAGGGAGCAAAAACCGGGACAGGCGGACATCTTCCCGGCAGTAAAGTAACGAAAGAAATTGCAGAAGTTCGTGGATTAAAAGAGGCTGAAACGGCCATCTCTCCAGCAGCTTTTCCTGATCTAGTAACAATTAATGATTTTAAAGAGTTTGCCAATAAGGTGCGGGAAAAAGCCGGGGGTATTCCGGTTGGATTCAAAATCGCTGCCAGCCACATTGAAGCCGATATTGACTTTGCACTTGAGGCCGGGGCAGACTATATCATTCTCGATGGCCGCGGTGGAGGTACAGGATCTGCACCAACGATATTGCGGGATCATATTAATGTGCCAACAATACCTGCATTGGCACGGGCTCGCAAACACTTAGACAGTAATGGCGCAGACCATGTGACTCTGGTGATAACCGGTGGACTACGAGTGGCCGAAGATTTCGCAAAATCCATGATGCTCGGAGCCGACGCGGTAGCCGTTGCAAACTCCGCGATTCAGGCTATTGGGTGTCTTGGAATGAGGGCATGCGACAGCAACAACTGCCCGGTGGGTATAGCCACCCAAAAAGAGAACTTGAGGAGCAGATTAATCATTGAATCATCAGCTCAGCAGTTACATAACTTCTTTAATGCCAGTAATGAACTCATGAAGGTTATTGCCCGGGCCTGTGGTCACGATCAGTTTAAAAAATTTAATCAGAGCGATTTATCTACACTAGACTATAACATTCACAGACTTACCGGAATACAATATGCAGGAGTACAATAGAACAGATCAAAAAGTACACTATTTATCGCAGGTATTAGCGAAACTAAACAGAACATTCGTTTCCTCCAAAGAGGATGACAGCCATACAAATTTATATTTCGACCCTCTGAGTCATCGTGTTCTTGGCAGATGGATAGAGACTGACAATGGGATGATCATCGGCGCCCTGAATCTGAAAGCATTTCGTTTCGAGTTGATAAATAGAAGCCAAAGCGTACTGAGTGAGTTTGAGATTAATGGAAAAACTATAAAGGAAATTGAACAGACCATTGCTGAAACACTCTCTGAAATTGGGCTGGACAGCAGCGGATTCAGGGATGATCTCCACTATGAAATTCCTGATTACGGTTTTGGGAACAACTCACTAAATAAGTGGGCTGATAAGGACATTAAACTGTGGGAGAGTATTCGTGATCTGGCAAACAATAGTTCCTTCAAACTGTTGGGAACCCTTCAATCTGCATCAGAGGTGCGAATTTGGCCCCATCACTTTGATACGGGCATTTACACCGAACCAAACTCTAAAATAGGTCTGGGTTTCGGACTAGCCATGAAAGATGAGATGGCAGGTGATGCCTATTTTTATTTTGCTGGCTATAGCCTGGATGGATCTGTCATTCAATTCGAAAAAACAGAGACACTACAGTTCGGGCGCTGGCAGATAGATGAGCAGTGGAAAGGCGCTATTTTGCCGGTATCAGACTTAACTGACTCTCCGATTGATGCTGTTCAATCTTTTATAGTTGAGGTAGTCGATTTTTATGTTCGTTAGTTACTCAATTATGGCCTGCTGAAAATAAAAAACAGCGCATGAATGGTGTCCATACGCTGTTGATTCAAAAGATCTATAATATTTAACGAATTATTAAAACGGGTGGCGAATTGCCGACAACAAATTCATCACTGTCGCCGATACGAACATCATAAACCAGCATGCCTTTTGGAGCATCTTCCTTAATCCGTACTGAAAAAACGCCGCCTCTGCTAATTTTTTGTGAGTTTCCATTCTGAAACATTCCCTCATCGTATTCAAAATAGTCATCTACATTTCCGTAGAATGTAAATTCAACATCACTTTCCCGGATTTGCCAATTTATTCTGTCATTCGCACTTGAACGTATTGTTCCCTGGCTTTGTCCGTTTAAGCTGCGAACCCTCCAAATACCCTCATTGTCTTGTTCGATTCGAACGTTTATAGTTGCACGCGCATCATCTGTATTTGCTTCGTAGAAAGCCATTCCGGCCGTTACTACAAAAATAGAAACCAGTATTGTGGCTAAGATGGATTTTTTTAACATAGTTATTCGATTAGTTGTGGTTGTATGTACCCTTCTCTCCAACGAAGGATCTATTGATGGTAATTCATCAATTGATTTCTGAGAATTTGATAATCATTATCTTTTATCAATTCCTTAAACTCCGGCTGATCGTCTATATCTGCAAGCATCGGCCAGGTAATCCAATTCAGTGCTTCTTCCCGCCGTCCAACATTTTCATAAACAGCTACCGCCCGCATGCGTATTCTCAAATTCTCTTCGTTTAATTCAAGTGCTCTCTCAATATTAGTAACTGCGTTGAGAGTGTCATCAACGTCAGAATAATATGCTGCTAAATCTGCTATAATCATAGCATCATTCGGATTAACCTGCAGCTGCTGTTCAGCTTTTTCAATTGCTGATCTGTAATATTCCTTTGCTTCTTCCCGGTTGCCACTCCAGTAGGTTGCTGCAGCGTAATTTCCCCAAAGTTCGTAACGGTCAGAAAGTGATGTTAACGCGATCTGATACATTTCAGCAGCTTTTTCAAATGAATTCTCGCTAAAATACATTCCTGCAAGGTTATTAGCCGTTAGAGCGCTCTCTTCAATCTCGAGTGATTTTACAAACATCGATTTTGCCATTTCCGTATCGCCTTTGTAGTAATAGGCAATTCCTAAATTGGAGTATGCCGTGCTATTTTGCGGAGTAATTTCGGTTACCTTTTCGAAATTAAAGATAGCATCATCAATTTCACCTAAAGTTAGATAATGAATCCCAAGGTCCTTATAGCCCATCCAAAAATCCGGCTTCTGGTTGATAATTTTTTGATACGTATCAACCGCTTTCTCGTTCTCCCCCATTGCATTATATGCTCCCGCTATTCCTAAATGCGCATTGGTAAATTTAGGGTCGAGAAGTAGTGCCTTTTCAAAATTCTCAATAGCACTCTCGTACTTGCCCGTACCCGAGTTAATTAATCCCAACAGATACTGTACCGGTGAGAGCTGATCATCTATTTGTCGTGCACGTTCAAGTGATGCTGCAGCAAGCTCAATCAGAGTAAGTTCACTCGTAATTTCATACTCTTTCCAGTACGATTCACCCAGCCCCGCGTGAGCAAGTGCAAATTGCGAATCCAGACCAATTGCACGATTAAAGAAGTCTCTTGCACTTCTCAGGTTATCCAGCCTGTCACTATTCTGAAGATTCGCCCTTCCCTTCAGATAGAATTCATAAGCATTTGGCACATCCGTTATCCCCAATGCTATTTTCTCTTCTACGGACGGACGGATTGTGATTTCCAGCATTTCAAGTACAGCTTTAACACCAGCCTGTTCCAGGTTGCCAAGATTTTCTGAATGAACCGTTACCTGGCGTGTTCCCAGCCTTCGGACATTGTCGGCGTCTACCAGCTCAACGATTAACCTTGTTGAATCTCTTACAGTTTGAATACTGGACGTAATTGCAAGGTTTACGCCAAATATTTTATTCGCCTGGGAGGCTGTCTGGATATTTTCATTCCGAATCTCTCTTGAAGGTGTTACCCAATACGATTCTTCAAATTGCTCAAGTTCTGATAGCCGATAAGAAAATGTTTCAGCCAAGCCATCACAAATAGCCTGCATACTTTCCACCCCACCAATATTTTCAATAGGCAAAACCGCGAGGTATTTCTTTTCCGGTACCAGGGATTTATTACCAGTAAATGGAGACTGATAAAAAAACAGTGAGAGTAGAACGGCACATACCGCAACAATCGCCGTCATTAAATAGGTTGTGTACCTTTTATTAGAACCCGATCTGCCAGTGGCAGTCTTTTTATTTACAGGGTTTGGAGATGAGTTGGCCAGCCCTGCAAGTACTTCATCCATAGACTGATACCGTTGCTCAATATCTTTAATAAGGCACTGGTCTATTACGTTTATTATCTCCTGAGGAATGGCAACACTGCTTTCAATTTCTGCAGGCTCTTCTTCAGCAATTGAATACATAACAGCGGGTTCGTGAAGCCCCGAAAACGGCATATGGCCGGCAAATAACTCATAGAGTACGACACCATACGACCAGATATCCGATCTGGTGTCGGCTTTCTCGCCACGCAACTGCTCAGGAGCCATATAAGCCGTAGTTCCAAGAGTAGTGCCCGTTTTTGTAATTCCATCTGAACCATCCAGACGGGCAAGACCAAAGTCCATCACTTTTATATTTCCGCCCGCATCAAGCATAATATTTCTGCTCTTAATGTCACGATGGATAATTCCTTTATCGTGAGCTGCTTTAAGAGCTGAGGCAATCTGTACAGAAATTTTCACTTTCTCTTCGAGAGTAAGTTCTCCGTCTTCAATACAGTCTTTAAGTTCACGGCCATCTACATACTCCAGAGAAATAAATAGCTCGTCATCAAGCTCCTCAATTGCATATACCTGCGCGATATTGGAATGATTTAGACCGGCCGCAGCCTGTGCTTCAATTTCAAACCTTTTTCTTTCAAGTTCATTTGTTGAAATACGTCTTGGCAGAAATTTCAGGGCTACTTTTCGATTAAGCCGTGTATCCTGAGCAAGATATACGATACCCATGCCACCTTCGCCCAGCTTTTGGAGAATTTCGTAATGAAGAAATACCTGAGACATAATTAAAACAAAGAGAAATAATTTACCGAAATAACGATCTTGAGCATGGTTTAGCCAACAGTCACATATTATACATAAATTTTAAAGATGCATAAAAAATGTATATTAATAATTAAAATATTAGTGGATTTTACTTAATAAATTAAAAAATTGTAATCACAATCTGTTAATCACTCTTATATCTTGTTGTATGGCAAACGTCGACCAGTTAAAAAAAGAAAATCAAAATTTACATCTCGCTGTTAACGAATTGATGATCCTAAATGATTTGGCTACAGCAATTTCTTCCGTACAGGATGTTGACGATATCATCGAAAAGATTGTCATAAAATGTATAAAACATCTAAATGTTGAGGAAGGAACAGTAAGTTTACTCGACCGAACCGGAGACAATCAAACCTTTCATACCATGGTTCGGCATAAAGATACTTCTGCCACAAGTTTACCATACAGAATGGACGCAGGCTTGAAGGGTTGGATGCTAAAACACAGAAAATCATTTTTAAGTAACAATATACAAGACGACGACCGGTTCCGATTTTTAACAGATGAAAGCTATCCTTTTACATCCATTCTATGTGTTCCTTTAATTGTAAAGGGAGATCTGATAGGATATCTTGCCGTTTTTAATAAAAAGGGTGATGCTTTTTCAGAAGATGACAGACGTCTTTTATCTATCATCAGTGCACAATCGGCACAGATTATTGAAAATGCCCGATTACTCGAAGAAGAGAAACAGTTGTTAAGCCTGAGGGAAGAATTAAAAATGGCTCACAAAATTCAAATTAAACTTCTTCCCGATTCTGTTCCGAAATTTAAAGGATTTGATATCGAAGCCGTAAATATACCTGCCAAATCCGTTGGCGGAGACTATTACGATTTTATCTCAAAGTCTGAAGATCAATTGGCCTTCTGCATTGGAGACATTACCGGAAAGGGAATGCCTGCCGCTATGCTAATGGCAAACCTACAGGCTACATTCAGAAGCCAGATTTTGGTGGATGACGACTATCCTCTTTGTATGAAGCGTACAAATAAATTACTGTTCAATAGCACTGAGCCAACGAAATTTGCCACTCTCTTTTTTGGTATTCTTGATGCTAATCTGCCCAGGCTTATATATGTAAATGCAGGACATGACCACCCCTATCTCATTCGAAAAAATACCACATCCGTTGAACTTGAGGCAACCGGGTTACTCCTGGCCGTAGTTGAGGATACCGAATATGAAGTTAAACAGATTGATTTACTTCCTGATGACCTACTGCTTTTTTTTACGGATGGAATCACTGAAGCAATGAACGAACAAAAACAGGAGTATGGACTGGAAAGACTGCGTAATTTGGCAGAATCACTTTCAGATCAAACTGCCGAAAATATAGCCGCAGAAATTCTTAGGGATGTTAACAGCCACTCTGCAGGAGCCGTACAGAGTGATGATATTACACTAATTATAGTAAAATTATCAGGGCCGCAAGTTTGAATACTGCCCAGATTACCGGTTACCTTTTACTGTAGTGATTTTTGAAGATCATCCCAGTCAGACAAAAACTTGTCAAGGCCGATATCAGTAAGAGGGTGCTTCAGTAGTTGCTCAATAACTTTCAGAGGCATCGTTGCAACATCTGCCCCTAAACGTGCAGATTCAAACAGGTGCATGGGATGTCTGATACTTGCAGCAAGTATTTCCGTTTCAAAACCATAATTGTCATATATCAGCCTTATATCAGAAATTAAGTTCATTCCGTCAGTAGAAATATCATCCAGCCTACCAATAAACGGTGATATATATGTAGCCCCTGCCTTTGCTGCAATCAAGGCCTGAGGTGCTGAAAAGCAGAGTGTGCAGTTGGTTTTAATTCCCTCATTGCTAAATGTTTTAATAGCTTTAATACCATCTTTAATTAAAGGTACTTTTACTACCACATTATCAGCTATGGATGATAGTTTTCTTCCTTCCTCTACAATCTCTTCATAGGTAGTAGAAATAACCTCTGCAGAGACATCACCTTTTACCATTTCGCAGATTTTTTTAATATGAGCTTCAAAATCACTCACTCCAACTTTGGCACATAGGCTGGGGTTTGTTGTGACCCCATCCAATACCCCAAGTTCATGTGCTTCTTTAATTTCGTTAAGATCTGCTGTATCGATAAAAAATTTCATACTGAATGATTTTGAGATTTAATCTTTTTTAGAATATACTGATTCTAATAAATCAACAAAGAATTGTTTTCTTTTTAATACGTTAAATGAGAAGAAACAAATAATCATAATTTAAAAAGAGAAAGAATGAACAGCTCAGGTAAAGATTTCCTTTTAGGCCTTGTTACAGGTGCATTTATAGGTACGACGGTTGCTCTGCTTTACGCTCCTGATTCCGGGTCGAATACACGCGGTAAACTATCCTATCAGCTCAGCACATACACGGATGAATTGAAGAGTTTGATTCAAAAGTTGAAAGATGAAAAAGAAAAATATTCATCTGACGCGAAGCAAAAGGGTGATGAAGTTGTAACCGACGCAAAAAAACGAGCCGATGATTTAATTAAAGAGGCCGAATCCCTTCTTGAAAATATTGAAAAAGGGAAGCCAGGCCGGTAAACCGATCATTTACTTACCCATATAAAAAAAGCCCTGAATTGCTTCAGGGCTTTTTTTTATTTATTCGTTCTCTTCATCAGGTGATTCACCAGCACTTAGTGTTTCAAACACTTTCTGGATATCTTCATCCTGCTCATCATAATCAGCTTTAGAGCCAACAATCAGTTCATCGTACTTCAGCAGTCCCGTACCTGCAGGCACCTTATGTCCTACAATTACGTTCTCTTTAAGGCCTCTAAGCAGATCTCGTTTTGCTTCGATTGATGCCTGAGTAAGTACTTTCGTTGTTTCCTGGAATGATGCGGCAGACAACCAACTCTCTGTAGAGAGCGACGCCCGCGTAATACCCAGCAGAATCGGCTTGGATATTGCCGGTTCAGCTTCGCGAGTCTGTAGCTCGTCTTTACCGTCCTTAATAAGCTCGTTATTATGTTCACGAACTTCACGACGATCCAGGGTAGCACCTTTTTTCAGATCACTTCCGCCCGGTTCAGTAACTACAAACTTGCCAATCAGGTCATCGTTTACATTGTTGAGTTCAAACCGGTCTACTTTATCTCCTTCAAGGAACATCGTATCACCGGGATCGGTAACTTCAACCTTCTGCATCATAGTGCGAACAATCACTTCTATATGCTTATCATTGATTTTCACACCCTGAAGCCTGTAAACTTCCTGTATCTCATTAACCAGATAACTTTGCACGGCAAATGGACCGAGAATATTGAGAATCTCCTGTGCAGGAATAGTACCGTCAGACAGTGCCTGACCAGCTTTTACAAAGTCATTTTCCTGTACAAGAATATGCTTGGAGAGAGAAATTAAGTAACGCTTCTCTTCAGTTCCGTCTTTACTTTCAACGATAACTTCCTGAGAACCTCGTTTTCTTCCGCCCATTTTCACAATACCGTCGATCTCAGATACAGCTGCAGGATCGCTTGGGGATCTGGCTTCGAAAAGCTCCGTTACCCTTGGCAGACCCGCTGTAATATCTTTCGATTTGGAAGCAGCACGTGGAATCTTGGCAAGAACCTGACCCGCCTGTACTTTTTCACCATCTTCAATAACGATGTGAGTTTCTACAGGCAGTGTATTTTCTCTGATTCTGTCATCATCACCCTTAACTACCAAAGTCGGGATAAGTGACCGGTCGCGGGAATCGATAATTACTTTCTCCTTGTGCCCGGTCTGAGCATCCGTATCGGCTGTATAGGTAATTTCTTCAATGATATCTTTGTACTCTACGGTACCTTCAATTTCACT
>Ga0209949_1000918_pt1 | contig 14998 bp, 16 predicted proteins | sample SalPonC_black_MG_FD_185711 | JGI IMG/M metagenome (GOLD analysis project Ga0209949, IMG submission 185711) | Salt pond soil microbial communities from South San Francisco under conditions of wetland restoration - Salt Pond MetaG... | ecosystem: Environmental > Aquatic > Marine > Intertidal zone... | reverse complement strand
CCGGTGATGCGGTAAATCACGATCAGCTGAGGCCGGGTGATCTGGTGTTTTTCCGCATCAAGGGCAAGGATCAGCATGCCGGCATCTACATGGGTGGCGACAGCTTCATTCATGCCTCAACGTCCGTCGGGGTAACCCGCTCCTCCCTGAACGGCTATTACTGGCGGGGCCGCCTCAGCGAGGCACGGCGCTTCGACTGATCATCGCGGCTCGTAGACCTCCTGCAGGGAAAGCATACTGAAATCCGGCAATACGCCGAGCCCGGGCTATTCCAGATTCGCGGTGTATACCGCCATTCTCTCGTTGCGCATAAGCAACTCCGCTCTGACCTGAGCCGTGATGAATCGAACTAGTGAATGACTTCGCCCGCTTTCATGACGGCCTGAGTGCGATTGGACACACCGAGGCGCCGGTAAAGTTTTGCGAGATGGTTCTTGATGGTGTGCGCCGAGACATCAAGAAGGTTGGCTATTTCCTTGTTGGACTTTCCTGTCGCCAGCAACGCAAGAATTTCGCATTGTCTGGGAGTTGCCCGCAGGGCTGCTGGTTCCGGGCCCCGACTGCCAGGAGGGATAAGTACTTTGCCGTCCAGCGCCGTCAGCAGTGCTTGTTCAAGCAGCGCTGTTGTCTGGGACTTGTACACAAACCCTGAGGCGCCGGACTCGAGAGCTTTAAGGGCGCATTCGTGGTCTTCAGACGCCGATACAAAGATGACGGCAGTCCCGGGTAGCAGCCCGCACATCCTGGCTACCAGGGGAAGGCTATCTGATGCGGGTAAAGACAAACCAATGATGGCGAGCTCGAAGGCGGGATTGTCGGTTGCGCAGGCAATGGCTTCAAAGTTGGTTGTCGCCTCGATGATCTCTATTTTTTCGGCGAGTCTGTTCACCAGGACGGCCATGCCGTCTCGAATCAGTTGGTAGTCATCCGAAATTAAAACCCGCAAGTTTCCGGTCCGCCGTTTGCGACTTCGATGCAATCGAGGCCGCTTCTACCCACAAGCTAACACAGGATCGCACGGATCCGGGCAATTTTTGATCAGGCCTGTGGTTTTGGTGGGTCAAGGCATTTGGAGTAATGACTAGTACATCCGGGCTACAGACCACCGTCCGAAGAAGGTCTATTTTAGGTTCTGTAACTTCAGTTCCGGACAGGTCCATCGCCTGTGTTTGTTGATCACGAATCCCGAACAGATTCGGTGAGTCATATATTTGGACGCTGATTGTCCGATTTTTCCTGTAATAAAAAATAGAAAATTTAAGGGAATGATATGAAGGCTTTTAAAAAAAATACCATGATTCTGGGCCTCGCAGCTTTATCGCTATTAGCCTCAGGCACGGCAGCAGCCGTTAAAGGTCTGGACAAAATAACCATCACAAAAATTCATTGCGTAAAGCCGGCGGGTGCAGTCTCCGATGCAGTAAAAAACGGTGCTCTGGTGACCGCGGCTCTAGCCACGGGTGGCAGCGCTCTTGTACTTGGAACTGGTGCTGCGCTTTCCGCTATGGGGCCGACAGACCAGGCGGTTGAAAAACTCGACGATATGACCTCTGAAGACGATGATAATCTGATGGTGCAGCTCATGTCGGTGCTTAATCCGACGGGTCTGAAAAATTATATGGATCCCTCTACGTTGGACCAGCGCGAAGCCAGAGATGAGGACTATGCGGATGATAAAAGGGTCATGGATCTGAACGCAGGGGACATCATTTATCCCGGAGAAGGTCTGACGATCAGTGCGCTTTCAATTCCTGAAAAAGTCCTTCGTGAGCACCACAATCTCAATATGCCTTTTATCGCAATGTTACAGTTGACGGAAAAAGACCGTGGCCTTGGCCATCCTGATGATGATCTCGGATCAGAACACATACAGTCTGTTGCCCGTTATTATCGTGATCACCCCGATCGCGGTAACAAGACTTCCTATAGCGTGACCGATAAAAAGGTCGAAGCGCGTTCAGATGAAGACGGCAGTATCTACCTTGTTTCTTATAAAGTCGAAGCAGATAAAGGCTCATGTGCTGATCTGGGGGTTACAGGAAAAGCGATTTATAAGGCGGTCTACAAGAAAGATTGTGGTTAACAGATTCTGACTTTCACGCTCGTCTGATACTAATGAGTAGGAAAGTAGGCGGACGTGTCCGCCTACTTTCTTTCGGCTTAGTAACAAATAAACGGCTAAAAGATTTAGCCATTCATGACAGGAATAATTGTGAATCAATGTCACAGGCGAATCCGTCTGGCCGTGCTGATCGTTTCGATAACATCACTAACGGCTTGCAGTCTGGCCCCACCTGAGCCCGGCTTTATGCAGGATGTGGGTGGGATAAAAATCTATTCGTCGACTGCCGACCTGCAAGCTGCATTTTTGAAGGATCGGAAAGCTGATGAGCATTTTTGTGACTCCCGACCTTCGGATGTGGCCGACACAGCAAGCGCAAGTATTGGTTTGAGTTCAGCTTTGGTCGGACAGAATGAGCAAATAACGGATGGCGCATCAAGAGGTGCGGTTACCCTGGGTGGCCGCAGCCCCGCTGTTCTCATTACCCGTGAGGTCATGTATCGAACCTGCGAAATGATCATGAACATGAATCTGAACAAAACAGAAGCGCTCGATCTTTATATCCGTTCACTTGATCTGGTTATGGCTGTCTCCAGAACGGACACAGGCACAGGGAGTGCGTCAATGGTCAGCGCGCCATCCCTGCCCGATGTGCAGGCGGCGGAACCGGCCATCACATCCGCTTCGCAGCCCGCCAAGGCGCCAGGCGATGATAAGGCCAATAACAGCCCTAGCTCGGCGGCTGATTTTTTACAGGAACTGTCGGATCAATAAAAACAGGGTCAGAGCGCAAAAACGCCCTGTTCATTGATCCCGCCGGTCACCAGGGATGCCGGAACGGTTTCGAAATAGATATTCCGCGGCGTGATCCATTGCCCTTCCGGCGCATGCATTTCGGCCACCGGCATTTCTTCCAGACTGACGTCATCGCTGGTCTGGCCACTCTGGCGAAAGCTGTCTCCGAGTACCCAGAACGGTTTTTGCTGGGCGTGGGCAGCCAGTGCGAGCAGGCGGGTGCCGCTTTTATTGATGAAATGTCCGTCTGCCAGCCAGGTATCGCAACCGGTCACCACCACATCCGCCCAGGGCATAAACAGGCCGATCTGGGCATCGGTGATCAGGGTAACCGGTACACCCATGTCGTTCAGTGTTATGGCCAATTCATGTCCTTCCAGTCCGGGACTGCTCTGGGTGCAGATAACCGAAAAGGCCTGCTTGTTCCGGGCGAGCAGGCGAAACAGCTCGATCACTACCGAACTGGCGCTGTGGGTCATAACCACGGCGTCAGCGGGGATCTGCCGGGATGCATGGCTGGCGATAGCGGCGCTGGCGTTTTCCAGTTCGCTGGCAACCTGCCTGACCGAGTCAAGTGGCGACTCTCCATCCGCCAGCTGCGATTCTATCCTTGCGATCGAGTTGCCAATGACGATCATGCTGGGGCGGGCTCTGCGGAGCTCATCAAACAAACGCGCCAGAGCGTTGGCGGCAGGTCTGCTCTGCTCTATGTACGCGGCCAGATCCCTGAGCGTCTTCAGCGCCAGGGCAGTGGCTCCGGATTGCGCGTCCTCACGGAGCCTGTTGAGTAGCTCACTGGCTCTGTCATCAGAATCTGGCATTGGTGCTAACTCCTGTATTTCCGGACACTAGTCCAGAACCCTGGGCCAGTTTGCATCCGCCTGCTGAATAAATTCGTCGGGGCTTTTCAGCCATCTGTCCTGCACGGACTGATTGTAGTTAAGATACAGTCTGTCCTGCCGGATGTTCCAATGTTTCGGGTCCCCCTTGGCGAGGTAGCCCTGACTGACCGCCCAGGCGCAATAACCGCCATAGGCCGGCAGGTACCGTTCCGGGTTACTCTGGAAACGGGCAAGGTTTTCGGCGCTGGCAAACCGCCATGTTGCGCCCAGGTGCCGGGTGCTGTAATCGGCAGAGCCTTTGGTGGGCTCGTCAGCCTCAAAATAGCTTACGACGTCATAACCGCCGGCGCCGGTATTGCTGAGCAGGCCGGTATAAACCGGTGGTTCAGAGGCCAGTGCGCTGGTGGCCGTTAGCAGGGCCGCGGTGATCAATAACAAGAGCCTGTGCATGTCATCATCCTGATTGGTGAGGGTTCAGCTGGTAAGACACGGCTGATGGCGATTTGTTACTGAAGACCAGACCGGCACCCGGTTCAACCAGTTACCCGTCGGTAGGGTTAAGCAGAAGCGACTCACTCGACACCAGATATCCTTTCCGGCAGGCAAAAATGATCATTTATCAATTTAATAATTATCTTATTTAAATCAATGAACTGGATGAAATTCGCGTTTTATTTCGGTGTCAGGTTCTTTTACAGTTTGCTCAGGAAAGAACCAACTCACCGGATAAAAAAATATAAAAGGTTATACTTATTATAGGTTTGATTTTTATGGCATGAGGTATGCTCACGATTTCATCGGTAGTTACCCAGATGCAAATGTCAGCATGTCCCTTTTGAGGCCTGCTCCCGCCGGGGAACATACCAACAGCGTTTGGAGATTTAATTAAAGACCCTGGTGTGCAAGCCAAAAAAGAGGATCTGGACTATGAGTCGACCATTCAGACTGCTTGTTCGCTACACTTTACCATTGACCAGAAACATAATTGCAACTGCTTTTGGTGCACTGCTGTTTACCCCCTCTGCCTATTCGGCATTTATTCAGTACAACGACGAAGCTTCATTCAACACCGCCATTTCAGGGCTGACTGCTACAACGGCCGATTTCGAAAGCGCTACGGCAGGGGATGTCATTTCCACTGGCGATACAGTGGAGGGTATTACCTTTACGCACTCTCTCGTCGCTGATTTTGGGCTTTCAATGACGGTGGATAATCAGTTCGCCACGACATCGCCCTCCAATTATCTTGCTACCAATGACGTTACTCCGGCATTTATTGGTGGTGACAGCTTTGATATGGGTTTTGCAAGCGCGGTTCTGGCGATTGGACTTTACGTCCACACAGACAGCATCTTAGTTGATGGAGATATTACGCTAACGACCGATAGCGGGGGTACCGCCAATCTATTAGTTGGAACGTCGGCTGATATAACGCTGGCCGATGGAGGAGAAGCCTATTTTATCGGGCTGGTAACGGACATGGTTACAGAATCATTTTCGTCGGTGAGTTTGTCGAGTTTTGATCCTTTCCCAGACGGTAATTTCAATTTCAATGTCGACGATATTACCAGGGCAGTCAGTGGATCTGATCCGGGCGGACCAACTCCGGTCGATGAACCTGGAGCCCTTGCCTTATTGTTGCTTGGGCTGGCGGGGATGCATGCAAACAGGGCGCTTAGGCGGCGAGTGAACGAAAAGCAAGCGTAATCATAAAAGGCTGTGCACTTGCATGGCCTTTTTTGTATGGGCGGTAGAAAAAATGTTCCCGGATCCGGTGGGGATATAAAGGCTTGATTATGGTTCCTCTATCCAAACACGAAGAGAAGCTCGCCAGAGCAGCTAATGAGGAGAAACACAATGCGCGTTATACATAAAGTTCTGATCGGCGTTTTTGCCCTTTGCGGAATGGGGCTGGGGCAGCCGGCTTTGGCCAATACACCGTTCATCGGTGAAGTTGCCTGGGTTCCGTATAACTTTGCACCACGCGGCTGGGCGTTCTGCGATGGTCAACTTCTAGCAATTGGCTCGAACGCGGCACTATTTTCGTTGCTGGGCACAACCTATGGCGGTGACGGTCGGACAACGTTTGCACTGCCGGATGTTCGAAGCCGCACGATCATGCATGAAGGGCAGGGGCCGGGGCTTACTCAACGTCGTCTCGGTGATCGAGCCGGTACTGAGGCTGTGACCCTGACCGAGGCGGAAATGCCTGCTCACTCCCATGATCAGAGAGCCAGTAGTGGCGGCGCCACGACCTCAGACCCCAGTGGCAACGCGTTGGCCTCAACAGGGAGAACAAGAATTTATGCCGATGCGCCGAACGTCGGTATGAACTCTGGAAATATTGCCAGTTCGGGAGGTGGGCAGCCCCACAATAATATGCAGCCATACACAGTGCTCAATTGTATTATCGCACTTCAGGGCATCTTTCCACCACGGAACTGAGCAGGAGGATTACATGAAACGCATCAAGCTTTTGATACTGGCCGTGATGGTCAGCTTCGTTCAACCTGCCTTTGCAACGACCGATTCATTCGACCCGCTCCTCGGAGAAATAAAATGGGTTGCGTTCAACTTCGTGCCGAGGGGCTTTGCTGCGTGTGACGGCCAGCTTCTCTCTATTGCCCAGAATTCAGCTCTGTTTTCGTTGATCGGAACAATCTACGGAGGAGACGGCAGAACGACCTTTGCTTTGCCCGATGTCCGTGGGCGGGTAATGGTTCATGAAGGCGCAGCGCCGGGCCTTGGCCAGAAAGCTCTTGGTTCGCGCGGAGGGTCAGAACGTGAAGTATTGACTGTTGCGCAAATGCCTTTGCATTCCCATGGTCAACAAGGAAGCGATACCAATGCGGACAGCTCCCTGCCGCATGATCGTTCACCTGGTAATACCGGCAGGACAAGGATTTACAACAACGCTGCTATCGACCAAACCATGGATTCTGCGTCAATAGGCTCGGCGGGTAGCAGTTCAAGCCATGAAAACATGGGCCCGACAACGACACTGAACTGTATTATTGCGATAAACGGTATTTTCCCTGCACGAAGTTAATTTTCGAGCAGTTTCGTAAGGGGGCAGAGATGGGCTGGCACAGACGCGGGCCACTGAATTCGCCTCCATATGTCATTCGCAACTTGCTGCCGGGGTTTCGCCCGGTGAGAGCAGGGCAATCTTATTTTACCGCATTCTCTGGTGCTCGGAACTGATTTGAGTCACCGCCCGGGCTGCCGCTGGTGCGTCGCTGGTAGTCGGCGAAGTAACGTATCATGTTGTTTTCGAGCGTTCGGATGGTAGGGCTTTTGCCGTCCATCCGGGTCATGATCTGGTCGGGATGGGCGACAGGAAAAGTGATAAAATTCCGACGTTGTCCTGACGTCCTGGTCGTGGTGAGAGCCTCGGCTTTGGCCTGCGGTCAGGGTGCCTGTCCTTTAGTGAGAATCGTTCTTTCGTCAGGGTTGACGGTGAAAGGCCGCGTGTTCACAATTTCAGCAACTGTGCCTTGCAGACCTGCGACCTGGTGCCGAATCTGCCAGGCAACCTTTCACAGGCAAGCAAACTGCGCTTGGTGGGCCTGGTCGGTGACGATGTCCTGGCCAGGGACAACTGCATGAGTTCTGCCTCCTGCCAAAATGATTACGGCCATGACCATTCGGGTCGGTCCCGCAAGCTGGAAGTAAAAAAGGGGAGAAAATGTGAGCAAGAATTACCCTGAAGTAACCGCCGGGCGGCGAGTGGTTAAAACGTTGTGTCTGGCGGTGGTGTTTTTGCTGCCGGTGACGAGTGTCGCCGATGACTGTCGCGAGGGTTGTGAAGCTGTGTCCCGTGATGGCCACTTCCAGGTGGTTGCCAGGCCCGTGCCAGAGAAACCTCCTCTTCGTGAGTACCATGACTGGACTGTGGAGGTTAAGGATGCCAACGGCAGCCCGGCAGATCTGGCCGCGCTGTCTGTAAGTGGCGGTATGCCCGGCCATGGTCACGGATTGCCCAGCCAACCAAAGGTGCATGAACACCTGGGCGACGGGCGGTATCGTATTTCCGGGTTTCTGTTCAATATGCACGGTGAGTGGAAGCTGCGATTCCATCTTGCAGGGCAGAACCGGGAGGACGTAGCCGAACTGACACTAAATCTGGGCTACTGATGTTCTGCCGTCTTTTCCCGTTCCTCTGTGCGGGCGTCCTGTTGTTCACTTCTCCGGTCAGTGCCGATTTGCCCGGCAACCTGTCCGAAGCTGACCTTCGCATTCTTCAGTCATTGAGCCTTGCTGGCCTCGGGCCGGTGCCCGCCAGCCCCTCCAACCGGGTGGCGGATGATGAAAGGGCTGTGACAATGGGAAAGGCACTGTTTTTTGATACTACTCTCAGCATTGACGGCTCGCTTTCTTGTGCAAGCTGCCACCAGGCCGAAATGGCTTTCACCGATGGCAAGTCACTGGCCGAAGGAATGGCCACAACAACCCGCAACACTCCCACACTTTATGGCGCAGCCTACCTGGACTGGCTCTACTGGGATGGCCGGCGGGACTCATTATGGTCCCAGGCGCTGGTACCCTTTGAGGACGCAAACGAAATGGGCACCAGCCGGGTTGCGGTCGTGCAGCGGGTATTGACCGACCCGGATTACCAGAAGGACTACCGGGCCTTGTTTGGCCCTCCTCCGGAACTGGACTGGAACAGTATTCCCGACCAGGCCACACCTATTGGCGTTACTGCGCGTCAGAACGCCTGGTACCGTCTGCCCCGCCAGACACAGCAGCAGATCAACAGAGTGTTCGCCAACATCGGCAAAACCCTGGAGGCCTACCAGCGCACCCTCCACCCGCCGGAAACCCGGTTCGACCGGTTTGTTGAAGTCCTCAGCAGAGGCCAAACAGAGCGGGCAGGCAAGCTGGTTTCCGCGGCGGAGTTACGTGGGATGAAGCTCTATACCGATACTGAGCGGACGCAATGCCTCCAGTGCCACAATGGGCCGCTGTTAAGCAATGGTGGGTTCCACAATATAGGTAGCGGACGGTTTTCCGGACAGTCCACGGATTCTGGCCGGATTTTCGGGCTGCAGGCGGTGCTCATGGACGAATTCAATTGCCTTGGCGATTACAGTGACGCTGCGCCCGGGCAGTGCGATGCGCTCAATCACGTATCGCAGGAGGCACATCAGACCTTACGTGGTGCGTTCAAGACACCACCGACCTTGCGATATCTTTTACGAACAGGACCATACTTTCATGACGGTCGCTTCGAAACCCTGGCAGAAGTGGTGAATTACTACCAGAATCCTCCGGAAAATGGACCAAATGGCCATCATGAGTTGAGACCCATGAATCTGACGGATCAGCAAAAACAAGCGCTGATCGCTTTTCTTGGAATGCTGGATTAGCGTGGCGAATCAGAAAACCGGTGTCTTTGGAGGCGAGTAATTCAGCCACCTTTTCCCGGGGCAGTAAAGGGCGTTAATCTCAACTACACTTTCGGTGAAAACACTGCGACCGAGGAGGGCTCCCGACATGGCTAACCGACCAAGCGTAGTTCTATTCGATGTCCTTGAGACCCTGATTGATCTTGATCCTCTGGCGGCCCGGCTGGAGGAGGTTGGTCAGCCAGCGAGCATTCTGGAGCCCTGGTTCCTGCGTTTTCAACGCGACGCCATGGCACTGACCCTGGCCGGAGACAAGGCACCTTTTGAAGCGGTCGCGCAGGAATCACTGCGCACGGAAACCAAACAAACGCTCAGTGAACAGGATATCGAGTACGTAGTGGAGGGGTTTTCCACGCTGCCCGCCTTCGACGACGCCGCGCCGGCGCTGAAGAAAATCTCTGAGGCGGGTGTGGCTGTCGGATGCCTTACCGTCGACACTCCTGAGAAAACACGTAGTTTCCTGGAAGGGGCAGGGCTTGACGGATTCGTTGATCATATCATCACGGCACAGGATGCCGGCGTCTGGAAGCCTCATCCGGACATCTATCATTTCGCGGCAAAACATCTGGGTATGCCGATTGAGCGCCTGGCTCTGGTCGCCGTACATGCCTGGGATTGCCATGGTGCGAAACGGGCCGGTGCCCAGGCGGCCTGGTGCTCGCGCCTTGAACACGAGCCCGGAGATGTCTTTCTGGGCGCCGACGTCACCGGTAACAGTCTCGTTGAGGTTGCAGACAAACTGATGTCGCTGTAATGGAAGCGGGTCCTTGTCCGGTCGATATTCAGGCGGTAAGCAGGGTCCAGACAAAGACCATCCGGGCGCCAAAGCTGATGAAAAATGACAGGGTGCGAACCAGGGGCACCTTGAATGTTAAAGCCACTGCGTCCCCTGATCCGCGCACGCCAATACGGTTAACGATATAGGGTATCCAGAGTACTTTTGTATGGTCGTCCATCTTGATCTATGTTTCAGGGTGAGGCATCCGAGTTGACCAAAACAGCTTATGGTCATCTCACCTGAATCAACTTAGATGATCAGAGGCGGATTGGCGATGAATTCCAGAATCATACCCACCATCCTGGCAAGCGTGTTTTGCCTTGGAACCGGGTCAGCATCCGCTGACTCGAGCGGCATGAACACGACCCGGCTGGCCGAGGAGAAAAAGTGCACTGCCTGTCACGGGATAAGTGAAACCGGAGCGTTGGCAATAGCGCCCTCATTTCTGAGCATTGCCCAAAGATATCCGATGGAGGAATCTGACCGGCTGGTCAATGTTGTGCTGACTGGCGGAGAAGGTCACTGGGGCAACGCCGAGATGCCTGAAATGGGTGCTCACACTGACGTCAGCCGTAACGAGGCCGAAAAGCTCGTGAACTGGATTTTAGCAATGGACCAGTAACACCGGAACCGTAAATCTGTACGGGTTTTCGGTCAGGCTGCTAGAGGCGAAATACCAGGTTGAGCGTACCCATCCAGTAGCTGAATCCTTCCGGGGTACGCAAATCGAAGTTTCCTCCCTCAACCTCCGTTTGCAGCACCAGGTGGCGCCCCAGGTCGACCTCCACGCGGGCACTGCCGCCCGCGATGAACTGCTCAACTGACTCTCCGAAGCGCGAGAATCGCTGTTGCCCGGCGTAGAGTTCAACGCCGCCACGTAATCGGGGAAGAAAGAGGGTCGCGAAGAGCATGATCCGGTCGGCTTCCAGACGGTCGGGGTCGAAATACCCGCTGCCACTCTGGCGGTCGAAGGTCAGGTGGTTTCGCCGATAGCCAAGTCGCACACCGGGGTCGCGAAGGCGCAGCACCACCTGGGGGGTAAGCTCGACCTCGGTCGAGTCGTTGTCGTCCGAATACCGCGTACGCGTGAGATTCCCTGCCAGCTGCAGCCGGTCGCTGAAGGCATAGCCCGACCCCAGCTCCATCTCGCTAAGGCGGATGCGATTGGTCAGTAGGGTCGGCGTCTCGTTGAAGACATTTCGTTCCAGCCGCAGCCGGTAGTCCAGGTTGTCAAAGTGCCCCAAGGCATTCAGCCGACCCACTGGATAGCCATCGATCTGATCGTCGCGGATTTCCGTGGCACCCAGGGCGGCACTTGCGGTCAGCCAGTCCGTCACCCGTGCCTCCGCGCCCAGCAGGGCACTCTTGCGCAGCAGCGCATTGGCACCGACCCAGAATGTCGACTGCCAGCCGGTGAAGCCCTGGTGGATGATGTACTGGATATCGGTAGTGGCCCCGGCAATGCGCTCAAGGGTTCCGGGTGCGCCGGGAACGGCGCTGTAGGGGGTCTGGATCACCGCCAGTCGCTCGTTGCCGGGGCGACGCATTTCGTGCATCAGGCGCACACACGCCCGCTCTTGATAAACGTTCCTTTTTTTTCAATTTTTCTGGTATTGGTTCATGACAGTGGCCGGTCGTTTACTGTCGACAAACCGGCTTCAGGATGTGTAGCAGCGCGGTGTGCTGAACCGTTGATAGCGGAAACCGGGACAGATTAATCTTGCTAGAGGGGATGTTTTGGCGGGTCCGCGCTGTATGAATAAAGGATGGTCCGTATCGCGGAGGGTCGCTAAGACACGTTGTCGCCAGCCTTTGCTGGCAAATTTAAAACGCCTTGCGTCAACTCAGTTCTGCGATCACTGCGGCGATATCGTCGAAAACTCCGGCGTCAAGCTCTTCGGCCCGATCGCTGTCGGCGTCCTGGTACTTGCCGGTTTTCACCAGCGCCGCCTCAAGTCCGGCCTGGCGGGCACCGCCAATATCCGCTTCCACATCGTCGCCAATCATCAGGCAATCACCGGGCGCTAATCCCATGCTGTCACAGGCCTCATGGAACATGGCCTGGCCGGGCTTGCCGATAATGGTCGCCTCCACCCCGGCGGCATATTCCAGGGCACGAATGAAGGGGCCTGCATCCAGGTGCAGGCCGTCGGACTTCTTGAAATACCGGTTCATGCCTACCGCCAGCAGGGGCGCACCCTCCATCAGCAAGCCGAAGGCCTGATCCAGTCGCTGATAATCGAAAAGCTCACCTGCGTCACAGACCACCACCGCATCGGCGGCGGTAAGCGAAGCCGGCTCAAACTCACCTTCAATGTCCGGATCCACCAGTAGCCAGGGCTTCAGATTACGGGCTTTCAGGTGGCGTGCCACGGCGACCGGTGCCGTCAGCACCTCGGCCTCGCTGGCCTCGAAACCCAGGTTCCGGAGTTTGTCCAGTACGGCGCTGGAGGGTTTGCGGGAGGTATTGGTAAGAAAACGGATTGGCATTCCGGCCTCGCGAACCCGGGCAATGGCATCCCGGGCGCCGGTCACGGTCTCACCGTCCTCATGGAGCACACCGGAGATGTCTATACATAGTCCCCTGGGCTGTTTCATTGCGTTCTGGCCTCCTCTGGCTGGTCGGTTATGCGGGCACCCATTGGGCGAATGCGATCAGCGTACCAGTATTTTCTTTAGCTGTTTCAGGGTGCGGGTGTTGAGCAGATGTTTCTTCTCCATCCAGCCCCGCCGGGCCTGGGCTACCCCCAGATGCATGAAGCCCAGGTGGTTGGTGGCATGGGCGTCGGTGCTGACCGACCCCGGCACCCCGGCCTCTCGCAACATACTGGCGTAGCGTCCGGCCAGGTCCAGTCGGCTGGGCTGGGCGTTGAGTTCCAGGCAGCAACCGCGCTCGGCCGCCGCCTCAATGATGGCCTTCAGGTCAATCTGGTAGGCCTCACGCTTATTGATCAACCGCCCCGTGGGATGGCCCAGAATATTGAAGTGGGGGTTGTCCATGGCCCGCAGCACCCGCTCGGTCTGCTGCTTTTTCGACAGCTCGAATCTGGAGTGTATGGAGCAGACGGTAATGTCCAGCTCGTCCAGGACATCGTCAGCCAGGTCCAGCCTGCCGTCCTCCAGAATGTCTACCTCGATGCCCTTGAGCACCCGGATACCGTGCAGCTCATCATTAAGCTTGTCGATGGCTGCTATCTGTTGGCGCAGGCGCCTGGCATCCAGGCCGTTGGCCATGGTCAGGCGTTTTGAGTGATCGGTGATGGCGATGTACTCGTAGCCCAGATCTCTGGCCGCCTCGGCCATTTCCCTGAGGCTGTTGCGGCCATCGGTGGCGCTGGTGTGCATGTGCAGGTCGCCCCGGATGTCGTCCTCCTGCACCAGGTCGGGCAGGCGGTTTTCCAGGGCGGCCTCGATCTCGCCATTGTTCTCCCTTAGCTCCGGGGGGATCCAGGGCAGATTTACCTGTTCGAACACTTCCTCCTCGGTCTTGCCGGCAATACGTTTGCGGCCACGAAAGACGCCGTATTCATTGATCTTGAGTTTGGCTTTTACGGCCATTTTGCGGATGGCCACATTGTGGGCCCGGGAGCCGGTGAAATAGTGCAGGGCGGCACCAAAACTGGCCTCTCTCACTACCCTCAGGTCAACCTGCAGGCCCGACTTGAGATATACCGTGGCGCGAGTCTTTCCCTTTGAGGCGACCTTCGCCACGTCTGGATGGCTGGTGAAGCGGTCCATCACCGGCTTGCTGTCCGCACAGGCTACAACAATATCCAGGTCACCGACGGTTTCCTTGCGCCGGCGATAGCTGCCTGCCACCTCTATACTGGTGACCTCATCAAGCTCACTCAGGTACTTCACCAGCGGAGTGGCCACCTGCTCCGCCTCGCCCAGTCGGGTGCGCTGGTCCCGGTCGCCAAGCTTGCTCACTTGTTCCAGAATTTTCTTCTCGGTTTTGGCGCCGAAGCCTGAAAGCTCGCGGATTTTGCCGGCTTCCGCTGCCTCCTGCAGTTGCTTCAGTGAACTGACGCCCAGTTCGTCGTGGATGGCCCGGGTGCGTTTGGGGCCCAGCTGGTCCAGGCGCATCAGTTCACTGAGCTGCCCGGGGACATCCTTCTGCAGTTCCTCAAGCTGGGGCAGGTCGCCGGTTTTCACCAGCTCTTCGATCTTGCCGGCAAGGTCCTCGCCAATCCCCTTGATGGCGCTCAGGTCCTCGCCGTCGGCTACCCTGTCTTCCAGCGGCCGGGATGAACCCTCCACGACACTGGCAGCGTTACGATAGGCGCGGACCCGGAAAGGATTGGCGTTCTGGATTTCCAGTAAGTCAGCCAGCTCATGAAACTTGCGGGCGATCTCTGCGTTGTGGATGGGATAGCCTCCCGGTTACCGGCTGCAGTGCTGACCGGTCATGTCAGTAGGTTCAGATTCATAATGGTTACATAAAAACGGCAGATGCGGACAATGCCGATGAAGACGCCGAATTTCCCATAAAAATAATCCTGTCCGGGGTTTCCTATTCCACTGTGATGGTGATCTTTTCCGAGATCACCGGGGGCCGATGGGGCACGTGCTTGAAGTCGGCCAACAACAGTTGCAACGTATGTTGCCCGGGTTCCAGCTCCAGCTCGGTACTGGTCTGGCCGCCGCCGAAATGAATAACCTGCTCTGTCGAAGGCAGTGGCTTATCAATAGGCGGCAGCTTCTCCTGGTCAACCAGCAGGTGGTGATGGCCGGTATCCTCTTCATCGGTGCCCGCCGGAACCACTTCCATGCCCTCGAGGCCGAATTCCACATTTACCGGGCTGGTCACTGTGGCCCCATCCGCCGGGCTTAATATGGTAACCGCGGCATCTGCGGGGGCGCTGCTGCGCGTACTGGACAGGTCCTCAGTGGCTCCCTCAGGTTCAACCCCGTACTCATTCAGCGCCGCAGGTTCGGTCTGCTCCTGGCTATCGGAACAGGCCTGAAGCATCATACCAGCGGCGAACAGAACACCGATTGAAAAAGCCTTGACTGGAATGTCCGTGGTCAATCCTCCTTGCGCTGCTGATGGATCGCGAACGGCCGGCCCGGCAACTGGCAGAGGCCGGCCCTGATTCAGTCGTACTAT
>Ga0209949_1000904_pt1 | contig 15108 bp, 12 predicted proteins | sample SalPonC_black_MG_FD_185711 | JGI IMG/M metagenome (GOLD analysis project Ga0209949, IMG submission 185711) | Salt pond soil microbial communities from South San Francisco under conditions of wetland restoration - Salt Pond MetaG... | ecosystem: Environmental > Aquatic > Marine > Intertidal zone... | reverse complement strand
TTCATGGTCGCGATTATGTACCTCGCCATCACCCTTTCACTGTCCCTGATTCTCCGTTTCATCGAGCGGCGCGGACTGGTTTCTGTCTGAAGGAAAGCGAGTCATGACTGATATCGTCAAAATGAAAGGCATGAACAAATATTTCGGAAACCTCCATGTCCTGAAAGAGATTGACCTGACGGTCACCAAAGGCGAAGTGGTTGTGGTCATCGGAGCCAGCGGCTCCGGCAAATCCACTCTTATCCGCTGCGTAAACGGCCTCGAGGAATTCGAGTCCGGAAATCTGGAAGTCGACGGTTACCCGCTGGCCCCGAAAAGCGGTAATCCGCAATCCCTGGCGGAAATCCGCAAGGAAGTTGGCATGGTGTTCCAGCAGTTCAACCTGTTCCCCCACCTGACGGTGAAAAAGAACATCATGCTGGCACCCAGGAAGGTAAAAGCTGCCTCTGAAAGCGAAGCCGCTAACATAGCGGACCGACTGCTGAACCGTGTTGGTATCGCCAGCCAGGCCGATAAGTACCCGTCCCACCTGTCCGGTGGCCAGCAGCAGCGGGTAGCCATAGCCCGCGCCCTGGCCATGGACCCGCGCCTGATGCTGTTTGACGAACCCACCTCGGCCCTGGACCCGGAGATGATCGGGGAAGTACTCGATGTCATGCGCGAACTGGCCAAAGAAGGCATGACCATGATGGTAGTCACCCACGAAATGGGCTTTGCCCGTGAAGTGGCGGACCGGGTCATCTACATCCATGAAGGCCGGATTGTGGAAGAGGGAAAGCCGGCAGACGTCTTCGATAACCCGCAGAACGAGCGCACCCAGGCATTTCTTTCGCGGGTGCTGGGGCATTGATGAGCTGTTGAGCAAAGGGTACCGGCGGCATTCAACAGTGGCGACAGGTACCCCGGGACCAGTATCATTGGCGTCCTGAATTTCTAGGAGGCCTCCCATGCGCAATGCTGACCTGGTCGCACGCGATATCAAATCCGTCTGGCACCCCTGCACCCAGATGAAAGACTACGAGACCCTGGGGCCGGTGCCGGTAAAACGGGGCCAGGGGGTCTGGCTGGAAGATTTTGAAGGCAACCGGTTTATTGACGCCGTGAGCTCCTGGTGGGTCAATCTGTTCGGCCATGCCAACCCCCGCATCAACGCTGCGATCCAGCAACAGATTGGTGAACTGGAACACGTAATTCTGGCCGGCTTCACCCACGAACCGGTGGTGAACCTGTCCGAGCGGCTGATCGAGGTCACCCCGGAAGGGCTGAACAAGTGCTTCTATGCCGACAACGGCTCATCTGCCGTCGAGGCCGCTCTGAAAATGAGCTATCACTACTGGAAAAACCACGGCAAACCCGCCAAGAAAAATTTCGTCAACCTCAGCAACAGCTACCACGGCGAAACCCTGGGCGCCCTTGCACTGGGCGATGTCCCGCTTTACAAAAGCACCTACGCGCCGCTGTTGATGGAGGTCATCACCGCGCCTTCCCCCGATGCCTACAACAAAGAGGCCGGTGAGACCGACGAGGACTACGCCCTGCGCCAGTTCGAGGTGATGGAAAAAATCCTGGCGGAAAAGCACGACGAGATCTGCGCCGTGGTCACAGAGCCCCTGATCCAGTGCGCCGGGGGTATGCGCATGCACCACCCGGTGTATCATACCCGACTGCGGGAAGCCTGTGATCGCTACGGGGTTCACCTGATTGCCGACGAGATAGCCGTGGGCTTTGGCCGCACCGGCACCCTGTTCGCCTCGGAACAGTCGGACATCACCCCGGACTTCATGTGCCTGTCCAAGGGCCTGACCGCCGGCTACCTGCCCCTGTCCGTGGTGGTGACCAGCAACGACGTTTTCGATGCCTTCTACGACGACTACGAGACCCTGAAAGCCTTCCTGCATTCCCACAGCTACACCGGCAACCCCATCGGCTGCGCCGTGGCACTGGCGACTCTGGACATTTTCCGCGACGACAACGTCATCGCAAACAACAGGCGCCTGAGCAGGGTAATGGCCGAATCCGTCGCCCACCTGGCAGACCATCCCAACGTCGGCGATGTCCGCCAGCGCGGCATGACCCTGGCCGTGGAAATGGTGAAAAACAAGGCCACCAAAGAGCCTTTCCCGTTCGCGGAGCGCCGCGGCATGCGGGTATTCAAACACGCGCTGACCCGCGAAGCCCTGCTGCGACCGTTGGGCAATGTGAGCTACCTGATGCCGCCTTACGTCATCACCGAAGAGCAGATCCGCCATCTCGGGCAGGTGTTGACCGAAGGCATTGATATCGCGGTGCGGGACTGAACAAATCACCATGCGCATTCCCCGAATCTTCACCGACTCGCCGCTGACCACCGGCGGCCAGTGCGAACTCGACGAGAACGCCGCCCGGCATGTTGGCCGCGTGCTGCGCATGCAGGCCGGTCAGGCACTGCTGCTGTTCAACGGCGACGGCATGGATTACACCGCCACCATCACCGAATCCGGCAAGAGGCGGGTCGCGGTTGAAGTACAGGATGCTACCCGGAAGCTGACCGAATCGAAGCTCGAGATCGTGCTGGGGCAGACCCTCTCCAAAGGCGACCGCATGGACTACGCGGTGCAGAAAGCCGTGGAGATGGGCGTCACCCGCATCGTTCCCCTGGCCACCGAACGCTGCGATGTGAAACTCAAAGGCGACCGCGAAGACAAGCGCCTGCGGCACTGGCGCCAGATCGCCATCAGCGCCGCCGAACAATGCGGCCGCGCCCGGGTGCCGGAAGTCCTCCCGGTAATGACCCTGCCGGACTGGTTTGAACACACCGGCGACTGCGACCTCCGACTGGTACTGCACCATCGTACCGAGCAGACTCTGGGTTCAATGGCCAAACCCACCCGGATCGCCCTGATGGTCGGCCCCGAAGGCGGCCTGAACCCGGAGGAAATCACCACGGCCCAGGCGGCCGGGTTCATGCCCGTGGCGCTGGGGCCGAGAGTACTGCGCACCGAAACCGCCCCTGTGGCGGCGATTGCCTTGTGCCAGTGGCTGTGGGGAGATATCGGATGACAAGCCTTCTAAGCACGCAAGAATTCTGGCAATACCTCAGCATACCGGCCATTGCCGCCCTGATTGGCTGGACCACCAACTGGCTGGCCATCAAAATGACCTTCTATCCGCTGGAATTCGTGGGCAAACCACCCCTGCTGGGCTGGCAGGGCATTATTCCCTCGAAAGCCCGGAAAATGGCAGCCATCAGCGTAGACGCCACCATCGCCAAGATTGGCACCGTTCGGGAAATATTCGAGCAGATCGACCCCAGGGTACTCGCCGCCCATATCATCAGCACCGTCGAACCCCGCACCGAGGAATACGTTGACGAACTCATGCTAAGGGAACATCCCACCTTCTGGGAAAACCTGCCCGCCTCCGCCCGCAAAATGGTTTACGACCGGGTGCGCAAGTCCACGCCGCAACGGGTGGAAAGCCTGGTCGATGACATATCCGGAAATATCGAAGATCTGCTGGATATCAAGGGCATGGTTATCGAACGTCTGGCGAGCGACAAGGGCCTGCTGAACCGGATATTCCTCGAATGCGGGGAAACCGAATTCCGCTTTATCATCAACTCCGGCTTCTATTTCGGCTTCCTGTTCGGACTGGTGCAGATGACCGCCTGGTATTTCTATCAGAACTGGTGGGTCCTGCCCCTCTTCGGATTGCTGGTAGGCTACGCCACCAACTGGATCGCCCTGAACGTCATATTCCGCCCCCTGCACGAGAAAAAAGTCGGGCCCTTTCGCCTGCAGGGGCTGTTCCTCAAGCGTCAGCCGGAAGTGGCGGAATCTTTCTGCCACATCGTGACCCATGAAATCCTCACTGTAAGCAACCTCATCGGCGCCATTATGAATGGGCCCAACCGGGAACGCGCCAGCAACATGGTGAAAAAACATATCAAACCACTTGTCGATGAAACCGCCGGTTTCGGCAAGCCACTGACCCAGGTCGCCTTTGGCCCGGCCGGCTTTGCCGCCCTGAAACAACAGGTGGGTGAGAAAGCGCTGGAAATCTCCAGTGTTTCGTTCACTAACCCGGTGTTCGAAACCGACCGGGCGAGGGCCGTGAAGACGATTATGGTCGCAAGGATGGTTGCCCTCTCGTCCGCGGAATTCCAGAACCTGCTGCGCCCCTGTTTCCAGGAGGACGAAATCAAACTGATCCTGGTCGGTGCATTCCTGGGCTTCGTGGCCGGCATTTGCCAGCTGATTTTTGTATTTGGCGGCACTCTTTTCCAGTCAACCTTTTAACTATTGGAGCCTGCGGCTGGTATAATATCCATCAGGTTTTATACTGGTGACGCGTGGGCACCGGCCTCCGTACCCCTTGCCAATTTCCGGAGACAAAGAATGGCTGGCCTTTTTTCCTGGATTTCAGCGTTTTTCTCGGGTTCCGGGACTGAAAAAACACCATCAGAGCCTAAACTGCTGAACCCCTCCGCCAGTCAGAACAAGCACGAACCAGCCGATCAGCCGGCAACGAATAACCTGGAGGAAAACCTGTTCTGCTGGCTGCTTGATGCACCGCCAATGAAGCTGAACAAGGAACTGGACCGCAAAGATCTTGCCGTGCTGGATACCCTGAAACAGCGGGTTCGCCGGCAGACACTGGAAGAACTGCCACGCAGGCCGATGACGCTGCCGTCACTGACCCGGGCTATCTCTGATGACACGGCGGGGCGGAAAGGACTGGCTGACATCATTCTCAGTGATCCGGCGCTGACCGATCAGATCCTGCACGTCGCCAACAGCCCTATGTTCCGGGTCGGTGACAAGCCAATTGAATCCGTGGATCAGGCGGTGTTCCTGCTGGGCCTGAACGGCATCAGAAATGTCATTTCCGCTGCCGTAATGCGGCCAATGATGTCAGCCCGTAACAGCCGTGAGGCCCTGTTTGCACAGAAGGTATGGCGCTGGGGCCTGACCTGCGCCAGAGCCGCCGAGATGGTCGCACGGGTGGAGGGAAAAGATGGCAGTTTCTACTTCATGAGCGGACTGCTGCCAGCACTCTCCTACATCACCCTGCAACGGGAACTGCTGCGCATCTGCCGCACCGCCGACCAGCCCACTGAGCCCTCATCAGCCCTGGTTCAGCACGCGCTATCCCAGTTTCAATGGGCAGCAGCCCAGGTGCTGGCCGACAAGTGGCAATTACCACCGGATTATCATGCCCAGCTGATGGAAGCCGAGCGCCCGCAGCCAGACCAGACCCAGGCACCGCTGAATGATGGCATTATCATCGGCACCCGCGAGGTGCTTCGCCATGCCAACCAGCGCAACATGACCGAGGATGAAGTTCTGAAGCTGGTTCATATCAAGCCGGACCAGTTCACACGGATCCGGCAGACCATCCTCGATTCCCTCAAAGAAGGCTCACGGGCCGGGGCCTGAGCCTGCCTCATCGCGCAACAACTGCGCAAAAGTGACCGAGTCGCCGGCTGCATGGTAGGCCAGCAGGTTTTTCGGAACGCTGGATGGCAGCCGGTCTACGACCCGATCCTCATCCACACGAATGGCATCCAGCACCTTGCCAACGGTAATCATTTCCAGTGAGCAGGCTGGCACCAGGCGATCACCGTTCTCGCCTGCAAGGGTGATAAGGCGGGCCCGAATCAGCTTGTCGCTGAGCTTGCGCGTAACCTCGCCTGGCACCCGCAACCTGCTTTCCACATCTTCCTGCTGGGGTGCCGGCTTTCCGTAGTGGAAAGGTTTCGCCACCAGCCACATCAGGGCAAGGCCGGTCTTTTCAAGCAGCTCGGGCGATAGCCGGACCCGGTGACGCTTGGCAACCGATCCCGGATTCTGCAGATAAAAGGCAATACTCGAGCCCAGCAGCAGAATCATCCAGTTCAGGTAAACCCATATGAGCAGAATGATACCGATAGCAAAACTGGAATAGATGGCCGCGTATTTTGCCGACCCCGCCACGAACGACGCAAACAGCATGGCTGCCGCCTGCCAGGAGATACCTGCGACCAGACCACCGATAAATGCATACTTCACCCTGACCCGGGTATTGGGAATGAAAACATAGACAAAAGTAAAAGCAGTAACCACCAGCATGAAAGGTGTAAAACGGCTGAGAAAAAGCATAATGGCGCCCAGCGGCTCTACCGCCATCAGGGTCTGAACCACCGAGGATGAAAAGATGGTGGCGGTGACACCAATGGCTGAAACCATCAGCAGCGGCCCCACCATGATCACGCTCAGATAATTACTGAAACGCTGGGCCATGGACCGCATGTCCGGGACCCGCCAGATCATGTTGAATGAGCGCTCGATCTTCTGCACCAGCGAAATGACCGTGTACACCAGCAAAGCCAGGCCAACCGAACCCAGCACGCCCACTTTCATGTTGTCCACGAAGCCGAGAATCTGCTCCGCCAGTTGCACACCCTGCGGACCCATCGGCTGGAAGAACTGGTACAGCATCGGCTCCATGCGCTGGTGTACCCCCAGTGCCTTGAGCACGGAAAAACTCAGTGCCAACAGTGGCACGATGCTCAGCAGGGTAGTGTAAACCAGGCTCATGGCGTGCAGTGCCAGATGCCCGCTCACGATGTCCCTGATCAATGCGTAAGCTGTGCGGCCGGTTTTATACAGCCAGGTCCACGGCCAGAACTGGGGCGGGTTCGGGTTGGCAAGAATCCAGGTTTCAACGGCCTGGAGTCGGTCCTGGAGGTTGGAAGAAGCCACGGGCAGTCCTGTGTCGGGTGATTTTTATCGAATTATCAATTGGAAAGTGTCTGTCAGCCAGTTCGAGTATGGACGATTGTCCCGGTTTCGCACAGCGTTGCTCCGGTACTCTGGCCATTGTCAGGAGACTCCGGCGGGACACTAGTTTCCGGCCAGATTGTCGGCGGTAATTTTAACGATTCGCTGCCGCGCTTCCCGGCTTGCCCAGGCAGAGTGCGGCGTCACAATGAGATTGGGGATATCGTCGGCCAGCAGTGGGTTGCCGCTGCGGGGCGGCTCCTCGGTCAGGACATCAAAGCCGGCCCCGGCAATCGTGCCCTGGCGCAGGGCATCCGCCAGTGCCTGCTCGTCCACCAGTCCGCCGCGACTGGTATTGATCAGCAGGGCCGTCGGTTTCATCATCGCCAGTTCCTGTTTGCCGATCAGATGGCGGGTTTCCTCGGTGAGAAGACAGTGAAGGGATATCACGTCCGCCCGCTCCAGCAGTTTCTCCATGGGTACCTGCGGCATACCGTCCCGCTCGCCGGTCGGCTGGCCCGGCCGGGCACCCAGAAGTATATCCATGCCGAAAGCCTTCGCCCGTTCAACAACGCCCCTGCCCAGATCGCCATAACCGACAACCCCCAGGGTCCGCCCCTCCAGTTCCATGATCGGGTGATCCATCAGGCAGAACATATCGCTGTCGGCCCAGCGCCCGGCGCGCACGTCCCGGTCATAGTCAAGCAGGCGCGTGGCCAGTGCCAGGATCAGCGCCATGGTGTGCTGTGCCACCGTCGAACGGCCGTAATTGGTGACGTTCATCACCGTAATGCCATGCTCCCCGGCCGCCTGCTGGTCAATGTTATTCAGGCCGGTAGCCACGACTGCAATAGTCCTGAGCTCCGGACAGGCCTCGAAATGGTCGCGGGTTAGCACCACTTTATTCACCAGCACCGTATCGAATCCCCGGATCCGCTCGAGAACCTGTTCCGGCGATGTTCGCGGGTATTTCACCAGCTCGCCGGTGACCGCCTCAATCGGCGTTAGGTCCACATCGTTACCCAGCGTGTCTGCATCCAGAAATACGGCTTTCATGCATCCATCCTTATCTCAGCTTGTTACCCGACTTTGTATTCTATACTCGCAGAGGATAGCACCAGAGCTTCCGACAGCCATGGGGTGATGCACAACAGACACGCCGTAAACCCTTCCCTGGGGGCTCGGCATTGCCATCCCTGGCAATGCACGGTCTGTTGTGCATCACCCCATGGCTCCCATACACCATGAGTTACGAGCAAAAACCATGGAAAATAAGTTAGGCTGAGTGTTCACGCAAATACGCTAATCAAAAGGTAAAATCGATGGAACACGAATTCTGGCACCGGCGCTGGGCAAACAAAGAGATCGGCTTTCACGAAGGCTCGGTTAACGAGTATCTTTACAGACACTGGCCGGAACTGGCGGGCAAGGATACCGGGGCCGTTCTGGTGCCGTTATGCGGCAAGGCCCACGATCTATGGTGGCTGCATGACCGGGGGCATCCGGTAATCGGTGTGGAGCTGAGTGAGATTGCCTGCAAGGATTTTTTTGAAGAAGGTGAAGAAAAGGCAATGGTTCAGCCGGGCGAGCCATTCACAGTTTTCCGGCATGAGAATCTGCAGATCTGGAACGGTGACTTTTTCCAGCTGGTGCCTGACGACCTGAGCCATGTCAAACTGGTTTATGACCGGGCCGCGCTGATTGCCCTGCCACCTGAAATGCGTCAACAATATGTCGACCACCTGACCGCAGTAACGCCGGAAAATACCAGAATTCTGCTCATTACCCTGGATTATGAGGGCTCGCCGACATCACCGCCCTTTAACGTCAGCAATGACGAGGTTTATGAACTCTATGCCGAGGATTACCAGATTGAGCATCTTCATACCCAGACCCTGGCCAACGACCATCCGTTCGCCAAACGCAAAGGTCTGCAAGGTGCCAGCGAAAGCGTTTTCCGGCTGACCCGCCGGTAACATAATTTAATGAACGTTAACCCGCCGGGTCTGTCAAACCTGTCGAGCCTGGACTAAGCTCATATCAATACCGGGTGGAAAACCATGTATTTCCGCCCGGCACTCCCTATCATTCCACCCACAATCATAATTTCCGCCCTGACGGACGGAGCTGACAGCAGACGGGGAAGTTACGTGATCTAAAAGCTGTTTTTGGCAAGAGCAAGCGAGGCGCCATATATGAGCATTATGCAGCATTTCAAAGACCGGTATGAAGCAACTCAGGAGGAAGAATACACCCTTGAAGAATACCTGGAGATCTGCAAAAAGGACCCAGCAGCATACGCCACTGCCGCAGAAAGAATGCTGTTGGCAATTGGTGAACCGGAACCCATCGACACCTCCCGTGACTCCCGGCTGTCACGCATCTTTTCCAACAAGGTAATCAAGCGTTACCCGGAATTCTCCGAGTTCTATGGCATGGAAGAGGCCGTAGAAAACATCGTCTCCTTCTTTCGTCATGCCGCCCAGGGCCTGGAAGAGAAGAAACAGATCCTTTACCTGCTCGGCCCCGTCGGGGGTGGTAAGTCATCGCTGGCTGAAAAGCTCAAATTATTGATGCAGAAGGTCCCCTTCTACGCCATTAAAGGCTCACCGGTGAACGAATCTCCCCTGGGCCTGTTTGATCCGGCCGAGGATGCGGCGATTCTGGAAGAGGAATATGGCATTCCGGCCCGCTACCTGAAGTCCATCATGTCCCCCTGGGCAGTCAAACGCCTGCACGAGTATGGCGGCGACATCAGCAAGTTCCGGGTGGTGAAGATGTACCCGTCGGTGCTGGACCAGATCGGTGTTTCCAAGACCGAGCCGGGCGACGACAACAACCAGGATATTTCCGCGCTGGTGGGCAAGGTCAACATCCGCATGCTGGAGGACTACTCCCAGGATGACCCCGATGCCTACAGCTTCAGCGGTGGTCTGTGCAAGGCCAACCAGGGGCTGATGGAATTCGTGGAGATGTTCAAGGCCCCGATCAAGGTGCTGCACCCGCTGCTGACCGCAACTCAGGAGGGCAACTACAATACTACCGAGGGCATGGGCTCGGTGCCCTTCGACGGGGTGATACTGGCCCACTCCAACGAATCCGAGTGGCAGACCTTTCGCAACAACAAGCACAACGAGGCCTTCCTTGACCGGGTCTATATCGTCAAGGTGCCCTACTGTGTGCGTGTCACCGAAGAGATTGACATCTATCGCAAACTGCTGCGGGACAGTTCCCTGTCTGCCGCGCCCTGCGCCCCGGACACACTGGACATGCTGGCCCAGTTCTCGATCCTGTCGCGGGTCAAGGAGCCGGAAAACTCCAGCGTTTTTTCCAAGATGCGGGTATACGATGGCCAGAACATCAAGGACACCGACCCCAAGGCCAAGTCGATCCAGGAATACCGGGATGCGGCGGGTGTGAATGAGGGTATGGACGGGCTCTCGACCCGTTTTGCGTTCAAGATCCTGTCCAAGGTGTTCAACTTTGACAGCACGGAAGTCGCCGCCAACCCGGTTCATCTGCTTTACGTGCTGGAGAAACAGATCGAGCAGGAGCAGTACCCGCCGGAGGTCCAGGACCGCTATCTGCGGTTCATCAAGGAGTTCCTGGCGCCCCGCTATGTCGAATTTATCGGCAAGGAAATCCAGACTGCCTACCTCGAGAGTTACAGCGAGTACGGCCAGAACCTGTTTGACCGCTACGTCACCTATGCCGATTTCTGGATCCAGGATCAGGAATACCGTGACCCGGAAACCGGGGAAATACTTGACCGCTCCTCCATCAATGATGAGCTGGAAAAAATCGAGAAGCCTGCGGGTATCAGCAACCCCAAGGACTTCCGCAACGAAGTGGTCAACTTCGTGCTGCGGGCACGGGCCAACAACCAGGGCCGCAACCCATCGTGGCTCAGCTATGAAAAGCTGCGAAGTGTGATCGAGAAAAAGATGTTCTCGAATACCGAAGACCTGCTGCCGGTTATTTCGTTCAATCCGAAGGCCAGCCAGGAAGATCAGAACAAGCACAAACAGTTCGTCGAGCGCATGGTCGATCGAGGCTACACCGAGAAACAGGTCCGCCTGCTGGCGGAGTGGTACCTGCGGGTTCGTAAGTCCCACTAGGCCTGGCGTAATGCGCTTTACGGGAGTAACGCTATGGGTATGACCCACGTCGTCGACCGGCGACTGAATGGTAAAAACAAGAGCGCGGTAAACCGGGAACGGTTCCTGCGCCGCTATCGCCACCACATCAAGAAAGCGGTGGCGGATGCGGTGCATCGGCGCTCTATCACTGACATCGAGCGCGGCGAGAAAGTCAGTATCCCTTCGCGGGATACTGATGAGCCGATTTTCCACCATGGCCAGGGTGGCAAACGGGAAGTGGTACACCCCGGCAACAAGGAGTTTGTGGCCGGAGACGAATTGCCCAAGCCGGAAGGCGGCGGTGGTCAGGGCCAGGGCCAGGGGCAGGCAAGCCCCGACGGCGAAGGCATGGATGAATTTGCCTTCCAGATTACCCAGGAAGAGTTCCTGGAGTTCCTGTTTGATGACCTGGAACTGCCAAACCTCGCCCGCAAGAAACTGAAAGACACCGAGGCCTTCAAATATGTGCGCTCCGGGTTTTCCACCCAGGGCGTTCCCGCCAGACTGGACGTGGTCCGCTCCCTGCGGGGAGCTCACGCCCGCAGGCTGGGCCTGGGCGGGGCCCGCAAGAAGAAGATCCGGGCCATGGAGAAACAGCTGGAAGCGCTCAAGAGCGCACCGACGGATCTGGACGCCGCCTTCAGCCATGAGGACCAGATCCGGGCACTGGAGGAAGAGATCGCGGAACTGAAAGCGAATATTCGCAAGATTCCGTTTATCGACGAAATCGACCTGCGCTACCGTCAGCATCTGAAACAGCCACAACCGGCCACCAGCGCAGTCATGTTCTGTCTGATGGACGTATCCGGGTCCATGACCCAGATGCACAAGGACATCGCCAAGCGGTTTTTCATCCTGCTGTATCTGTTCCTCAAGAAAAGCTACCGGAAAATCGACGTGGTGTTTATCCGCCACCACACCAGCGCCAAGGAGGTGGACGAGGAAGAGTTTTTCTATTCCCGGGAAACCGGCGGCACCATTGTGTCCAGCGCACTCAAACTGATGCAGAAAATCATCGAGTCCCGCTATCCCCCGGCAGAATGGAACATCTACGCCGCCCAGGCCTCTGACGGCGACAACTGGAATGATGACTCCCCGGTCTGCGGCAAACTGCTGGCCGACAGCATACTGCCACTGGTGCAGTACTACGCCTATGTCGAGATCACGCCCCAGGATCACCAGATGCTGTGGTACGAATACGAACGGCTTCAGGAGCAGTTCCCCCAGTCTTTTGCGCTTCAGCAGATTGCTGATCCGGGCGAGATCTACCCGGTCTTCCGCCAGCTGTTCGAGAGGAAAGCCGCATGACCAATATTATGGACCGCCTTGGCGAAGACATGCCCTACGCCCCGGCAAAACGCGAGCCCATTTCCACCAGTTCGGAGTGGACCTTCGACCTGATCCAGCAATACGACGACGAGATCGCCAAATGCGCGGCCGAATTCAGGCTGGACACCTACCCCAACCAGGTCGAAGTGATCAGTTCCGAACAGATGATGGACGCCTACAGCTCCGTGGGCATGCCGGTGGGCTATCATCACTGGTCGTTCGGTAAACAGTTTCTGTCCACCTCGAAAGGCTATCAGCGCGGGCAGATGGGGCTGGCGTATGAAATCGTAATCAACTCCAACCCCTGCATCGCCTACCTGATGGAAGAGAACACCCTGCCCATGCAGGCCCTGGTAATTGCCCACGCCTCGTACGGCCACAATTCGTTCTTTAAAGGCAACTACCTGTTCCGTACCTGGACCGACGCCAGCGCCATCATCGATTACCTGGTGTTCGCCCGGGATTATGTGGCCGAGTGCGAGGAACGCTACGGACTGGATGCCGTGGAGGAGATCCTGGATTCCTGCCATGCCCTGATGAACTACGGTGTCGACCGCTACAAGCGTCCAGCGCCGATTTCAGCGACCGAAGAAGCGCACAGACAGAAAGATCGGGAGGAATATCAGCAGCGTCGGCTGAATGATCTGTGGCGCACCATTCCGAAAATGGACGAAAACGACGACCCGGTCAGCAGCAGACAGCGCTTCCCGGAGGAGCCCCAGGAAAACATCCTCTACTTCATCGAGAAAAACGCGCCTTTACTGGAAACCTGGCAACGGGAAGTGATCCGCATCGTTCGCAAACTGGCGCAGTATTTCTACCCCCAGCGCCAGACCCAGGTCATGAACGAAGGCTGGGCCACCTTCTGGCACTACACCCTGTTGCACCGGATGTACGACAAGGGTCTGGTGAACGACGGCTTTATGCTGGAATTCCTGCAGAGCCACTCTTCGGTGGTCTACCAGCCGCCCTTCGACAGTCCCTGGTACTCGGGCATCAACCCTTACACCCTGGGCTACTCCATCTTCACTGACCTGCGGCGGATCTGCGAAAACCCCACCGACGAAGACCGCGAGTGGTTCCCGGACATTGCCGGTTCCGATTGGCTGGAAACTCTGCACTTCGCCATGAGGAACTTCAAGGATGAAAGCTTTATTCAGCAGTTCCTGTCGCCCAAGGTCATGCGGGACATGAAGTTTTTCGCGATCCAGAACGACGACCTGGAGGACGTTTACCGGGTTACCGCCATTCACGACGACCCGGGCTACCGCGCCCTGCGGGAAAAGCTGGCCCGGCAATACAACCTGAGCTACCGTGAGCCCAACATACAGGTGTGGAACGTGGATATCCGGGGCGACCGGTCATTGACCCTGCGGCATGTGCCGGTAGATCGCGTGCCCCTGGGCAACGCCACCGAGGAAGTGCTGCGCCATGTTCACCGGCTGTGGGGCTTTGATGTCCATCTGGAAAGTGTGGATAACGGCCAGCTGCTGGCCGAAAGCCATTGCCCGAAAAAGCCGGCTGCTGAGGATTAACGTGCCGGCTTTTTACAGAGGTAGACAAAGGCAGGCGGCAGGTTGGCCCAGACAAAATGGGTTTCCATATCATCGTACATTGAAACCAGAAACGGCTTGAGTATCCGTGTGTACTGGAAAGCCACAAACATCCCGCCCGGATTGAGCAGGTCGTGGATATCCGTCAGCAACCGTCGCCGCTGCTGATCCGGGAAATTGAACAGCGGCAGGCCCGAAATTACACAGTCAAGGCCCTGCATTTGCTGATCCTCGAGTGCCGCCCTGAGCCCGAAGGCGTCCTGGTAAAAATTCACTGACGGGTAACGATCGCTCAGAGTACTGCGCATGTTGCCGTCGAGCTCAAAGCTCAGGAAGCGGGAACTGGCCCGGCGGTTCCGGTCGATAGCGTCGGTAATCACACCAGTGCCGGCACCAAGCTCGGCAACCGCTTCGACCCTTTGCCAGTCGATTCCCGCCATTATGCAACGTACCAGGAAACGGGAACTGGGTAGTACGCTGCCCACGGCAACCGGACAACTGACAAAGCGTCTCAGGAACAGCAAGGGTTTGGACATTGTTTTTTTCACCCTCTCAAATCGGCAACCGATGGATCATGGCCGGCACTTTCAAAAGCGCCACTCCAGACCGGCATAAAAGGTTCTGCCGGGTGCAGGTTCGAAATAGCCCCGCTCTTCCACCACAGGATTATCTGCGTTGGCATTGATGCGAATATTGCTGAAGTACTGTTCATCAGCCAGGTTACGGATACCACCGTAAATGTTAACGGACTGGCGGCCGAAACGGAATGTATCACCGGCCCGAAGCCCGAACAGCCAGTAGCCGGGCACTTTTGTCTCGTTGCTGTTTTCCGCATACAGGTCACCGACGTACTGCCACTCCAATGCCGCAAAGCGCTGACCGTCGCCACGCCATTCCAGTTCTGAAACCCACTGTTGGCGCGGCAGACCCGGCAACCGGTTGCCATCCAGACGATTTCCCTGATCGTCTTCGAACTTCTCCAGAGTGTAATCGGCGAGAGTCAGCGCACTGGTGACCCGCCACGCCCAGGAAATAGCCCAGTCAACACCCAGTTCAATGCCGTTACGCTCTGTGCGGCCGGCATTCTGATAGAAAGTCTGGCTGCCTTCATTGTTGGGAAGAATTTCATCGTCGACACGGATTGAGAACAGCGCAACGTCAAAGCTGAACCCTTCCCCCAGAACCCCGCGCATACCCACCTCACGACTGATTGCCTTTTGCGGCTCGATATCGGGGTTGAAACCCCCGCCATCGGGATTGGCGAATTCGGTGAACGTGGGTGCCTCAAAGGCAGTGCCCACGGTGGCATACAATTGCTGACGTTCCGCCAGCCGGTAGCTGGCCCCC
>Ga0209949_1000892_pt1 | contig 15249 bp, 14 predicted proteins | sample SalPonC_black_MG_FD_185711 | JGI IMG/M metagenome (GOLD analysis project Ga0209949, IMG submission 185711) | Salt pond soil microbial communities from South San Francisco under conditions of wetland restoration - Salt Pond MetaG... | ecosystem: Environmental > Aquatic > Marine > Intertidal zone... | reverse complement strand
GGCTGTCCAAAAAGTCATAAATCGTTGTCATTCCGAGGAGGAACGACGAAGGAATCTGTTGATTATCAATTCAAAAAGATTAACTGCGTTGAGCTTGCACTTCGTGCTGCGGTTCCTTCACTTCGTTTGGAATGACGTTTTCAAACCTTTTTGGTCAGCCTCTTTATTCTGGATTTTAACTGAGATTATCGAAGTAGATACCCCATGTTGCACTATAACCAACGAGTTAATCTGCCTGCTGTTAAATGTCCACTCTTTTAACGCTGGGGATTTGCTGGAGACGACTCAAGTCTAAAATAAATGATGTTTAATTTTCACAAAAACGGCCAATTACCACATAAGCATTCTGGATACCCAGTTCGCCCGACTTACTCATATCCATACAGCCATTCTCGTTTTGTTTGAGATAGATGTAGGTTAACCCCCGGTTATAATAAGCTTCGGCAAAAGTATCGTCGTTGCTGATAACCTTGTTGTACCAATTAATGGCCTTATTGTAGTCGCGTGTTTTTAAATAGGTGTTGGCCAGATTAAATCCGGAGAATATAAACTCGGGCGATAAATCGATAGCTTTTAAATAATCATTTATTACATATTGATAATCGGTATAGCTTTCTTGTTCTTTAATTGTTTTTATATTCGATTGTTGTTGAGGATCAATGAGCAGGACATCATTTTCCTGGTCTAATAGTTTTATGTAGTCAATCATTTCTGAACGTATATTTCCCCGGCAGAAATAGGCAAAGAAATTATTAGGTTTTAATTTTATGGCCAGATTTAGATCCGATAATGCTCCGTTGTAATTTCGCAGGTAACTTTTATATACAGCTGTTTGAATTAAATTTTGATATTTCTCCGGGGTTGTTTTATACTCATTTTCTAAAACAGCAACTTTTTCTTTTAAAGAATCAGTGCTCATTAAATCGTTAGTAATATTATTTATTACCAGTCCTTTTTCTTTATACCTGTTTTTTTGCTCTTCCATTTTATCATAAAGAGCAGCAATTTTGTCAAAATACTCAGTGCTTTCATTACCGCTGGCTAATATAAAATTTTCTTTTGGTTCTATGCGTTGGTTATAATTTGGATGATTATAAAAACGGTTACTGGATTTCAACGTGATTAAGTTTCTAAAGCTTTCCGAAGTATCGGTATAGGTGGCATACGTTTCTTTATTTTTTCTAACAGCTGCAATGATATTATCTGCACGCTGCCTGTCGGCTAAAGCTCCTTGGATATCATTTAGCTGTTGGCGTACATTCGCCCGGCTGATGTATGCTTTAGCAAAATCGGGATATATTTCTATGGCTTTTGTAAAATCTATAAATGCTCCTTGTAAATTATCAATTTCCTGCTTGATGAGACCGCGGTTAAAATAAGAAAGAATATTTTGAGGGTTTAGTTCAATAACTTTATTTAAATCAGCTATTGCTGCTTTTTTTTGATCTAATTCATTTTTAAGTAAAGCCCTGTTGAAAAGAGCTAAAGAATTGTCGGGCTCTATTTGTATTGCTGTATCTAAATCGTGTACAGCTGATTGTATCTTTTTTTGGTGATATTGAATCAGTGAGCGATTGATGTATGCTCTGGCATTAAGCGGATCTATTTCTATAACCCGTGAAAAGCAGATTGAGGCAGTATCATATTTTTGCCATTCAGAATATAATATCCCTTTATTCATATAAACCGGAACATATTCTGAATCTATTGCAAGAGCTTTGTTATAATCTTTCAGCGCTTCCAGTGTATCTTCAGAAGAATATTTTGCCAGTCCGCGATAAAAATAAGCTTTTTTGTTATTTTTTGTAATTTCCAATGATTGATTGAAATCGGTTATTGCCTGCTTGTACTGATTGATATTTATTTTACAGAACCCTCTAAAAACATATAGTTCAGGATCAATTGCATAGAGTTTTATAGCCTGATCGAAATCATTTAGCGCCAGGTAATATTTTTTTAGATTAGCGCGTGTGATACCTCTGTTCTTTAAAGCATCGGTGTGGTTCGGTTTTAATTCAATGGCTTGGGTAAAATCTTGTTCAGCACCTAAGTAATCGGCTAAATTATATTTGGCAATACCTCGCAAAAAAAAGGGATCGGCAAGCTTAGGTTTAACATTAATTACAATATTGAATGCAGTAATTGCCTCGTTATATTTTTGAGCATAAAGTTTGCCTCTGCCAACCGATAAATAGTAATTAACATTTAATTGTGCACAGCTGATTAGTGAAAAAAATACAAATAATATGGATAGCAGATTTTTTTTCATTAAGAATGGATTAGTGCTAATAGTTGAACCAACATTTTTTCGTCTACTTCATCAAAAGAATTATACTCATTGCTGTCCACATCTAGTACACCAATAATATTTCCTTTTGAATCCTTTAGCGGAATTACAATCTCTGATTTAGACCTTGAATCACAAGCAATATGACCCGGGAATTTTTCAACATCAGGTACAATAATGGGTTTTTGTTGATTTATACCTGCCCAACAAACACCGGTATCTTTTGCCAGTTCCTGGCATGCCACAGGCCCCTGATATTGACCAACTACTAATTTGTTTTTTTTGAGGAAGTAAAACCCTGTCCAGAAAAAAGATTCCATTTTGTGATGTAATATCGCAATAATAGTCGACATTCTTGCATAGGGATCATCTGTTTTAGGCATTAATTCTGCAATTTGTTTATAGATTCGCTCGTATCTTCCTTGTTTTTTACTTTTATCCATAGTCATCGTATTTATGCTTTCAAAGGTAACATTTTTTCTTTTGGCCTAATACTTTTAGTATACATTCTATCGGATAGTAAAAATTTTATTTCGTATAAATAAGACACAAATTTACCCTGAAATTAAAATTTATTTTAAGTTTCGTCTTGAAGTATTATTCATCAAAATTAAACTTAAACTATATTTGCAAGTCTTTTATTCGTTTTAAAAATAATATATGCAATTACGAGTACTCAAAAATTTAAACGATAAAGAATTACGTACCTTTTATCTCCACATAACCTTTTCTGTTATTGATGGGATGATACGTGGTGCTTTGTTATTAAATGAGTATGTATTTATAAAAAGCTTGAACGGTTCCAGCTATCAGCTAAGTATTTTGTTCCAGTCGAGTGTAATTGTTCTTTTGCTTTCGGTATTTTTCAATGAGTTGATTTACAGATCGAAGAGAAAACGTAAATTGTTACGCCGGGCCGGCTTTTTAACGCATTTACCGTTGCTTTTTTTGCTTTTCTTTCCACAAAACCCTGAAGTTTATACCATTAATTCTATTTATCATTATATATTTTTATTTATCTTTTTTACCTATTATCTTTCTTATCCTATTGTTCTACCCACGATCAACCTGTTCCTGAAAAATGCCTATACCAAAGAGAATTTTGGTCGGATGTATGGAGTTTCTGCATCTGTCAGACAGATATTACTCATGATTACTGTTTTTATTTTAGGGCTATTATTAGATGCAGATGATTTTTCTTTTACCTGGTTTTTTCCTGTATTGGGTGTATTAGGATTTTTAAGTATTGTTTTATTTTCCCGCATTGAATATATTCCCAAAACAGCTGCCGATTATTCTGAAGGTATCTTACAGGCTGTGGTAGGCTCCTTTAAAAAAATGGTTCATATCTTAAAAACCAATAAAGCATATCTTGATTATCAGATTGCTTATCTATTTTATGGTTTTAGTTTTATGAGTACACGCTCAGTCATTAATATATTCTACGATAAAGAGTTGGCCTTAAACTATTCCAGTGTTGCTTTCTATCAAAATGCTTACAACATTCTGGCAATTGTTATGCTTCCTTTTTTCGGGAAATTAATTGGAAATATCGACCCCCGAAAATTTACTGTTATACCTTTTATCTCTTTGGCAGGATATATTCTTTTTATTGGCTTGTCTGCTTTTGTTCCTGCTCATTTTGAGCTTTGGAACCTGGATATATATATAATGTTATTGATAGCTACCCTTTTTTACAGTTTTTTTACTGCAACTATGCCCATATCATGGAATATTGGTTCATCTTATTTCGGTAAAAATGAAGAAGCCGGTAATTATCAGTCTATTCATCTTTTTTCTACAGGATTACGTTCCATTTTTTCTCCACTTTTAGGGGTAGCTCTTTACGAATGGTTTGGTTTTTCATGGACTTTTGCTATTGCTATTTTCTCATTGTTGGTTGGTATTTATGTTCTACGTTGGTCATACCATGTTCGAAAAAAATAATTATTTACTCTGTTGCCACAATTACATTTAATTGTTTAATTTATTATACTCTCTTACTTAAGTATCCTTTTTGTTACAAAGCAGGGTGTAATAATTCAACAAATTATTCGTGTTTTATTTGGAAAATTACGAAAGCTTTTGTAATTTTACTAATTCTTTAAAGAGAATGATTCTTATATAATAATTTTTAATGAATAAGGTTGATATACATAATGTATTACGCAATAAGGGGTTAAAAATAACCCCACAACGGTTGATTGTATTTGAGGCAGTAGTTACATTGGGGAATCATCCCTCTACAGAAAAAATTATTGATCACATTAAGGGAAATCATCCGCATATTGCCAAAGGGACTGTATATAAAATATTAGACACGTTTGTTGAAAAAAGGATTTTAAAAAGGGTCAAAACAGATAAAGATGTTATGCGCTATGATCATGATTTGGACAAACATCACCATTTATATTCAACAGATTCCGAACATATTGAAGATTATTATGATGAAGATTTAAATAAATTATTAGAACAATATTTTGAGAAGAAAAAAATTAAGAATTTCAAGATTGAAGATATTAAACTTCATATTATAGGTAAATTTTATAATTAGATTTTTTTATTTACCTTAAATACAGGTATTTGTAACAGATAAAACTAAATGTTAAACTTAAATTATAATAAACTATGAAAAAAGAAAAAAGTATAGAACTGTTAAACAAAGCTATTGGAGACGAATTATCAGCAGTACATCAGTATATGTACTTTCATTTTCATGCCGACGATCAAGGTTATGATCTGTTAGCCGGACTTTTCCGCAGAATTGCTATTGAAGAAATGATGCATGTTGAAGAGTTAGCTGAAAGAGTTTTATTCTTAGGAGGTGAAGTTGAAATGGAAGTTTCTGAACAGGTTCAAAAAATACACGACGTGAAAGGAATGCTTGAATTGGCAGCAAAAATGGAAGAAGGAAGTGTTGAAGATTATAATAACTGGGCGAATGAATGTGCCCAAAATGCCGATTCTGGTTCTAAAAAGTTATTTGAAAAATTAGTAGAAGACGAAGAAGGCCATTTCGATAATTATGATGATGAAATAGAGAACCTTAGTAAATACGGAGACAACTACCTTGCTTTACAATCAATTGAACGTAGTAAGAATGTTTCTGGTAGATCCGCAGAATAAATTTTTTATTAATAATTAAAATAAATAATAATCATGGAAGAAAACATTGAAAATAAAGAAGAGGTTTTTTCTATGCCTCGCATAGGAGATCCAGCACCTGAGTTTAAAGCAGTTACTACTCAGGGCGAAATTAATTTCCCGTCTGATTACAAAGGAAAATGGGCTATTCTTTTTAGCCATCCGGCTGATTTTACACCAGTATGTACCTCGGAATTTATGACTTTTGCCAATATGGAAAAGCAATTTAACGATGCAAACTGCGATTTAATTGGTTTATCTATCGATGGACTTTACAGTCATATTGCCTGGTTACGTACCATCAAAGAAAAAATTGAATACAAAGGAATGAAGAATATCGAAGTAAAATTTCCTTTGATTGAAGATATTAAGATGGATGTTGCCAAGAAGTATGGTATGGTTCAGCCAAACGAAGATAATACAAAAGCTGTACGTGCGGTATTCTTTATCGATCCAAAAGGAATTATCCGAACTGTAATCTATTATCCGTTGAGCTTAGGCCGTAATTTTAATGAATTATACAGAGTGCTTATCGCTCTTCAAACAGCCGATGAATTTGGTGTGGCTACACCAGCTGACTGGCATCCGGGCGATGATGTTATCGTACCAACAGCAGGTTCATGTGGTTCAGCCCAAGGGCGTATGGAAGAAAAAGATATTGATTGTAAAGACTGGTTCTTCTGTACTAAAAAGTTAGACAAAAAAGAAGTAGAGAAGAAAATAATGAAAAAATAATTATTTTTAAAAGTCATGATAAATAGGGTGTAGATATTCTGCACCCTATTTTTATGGTGATTAAAGATACATGGTTGGGTTTTTTTTTATATTTTTAATCTTTATTTTTTCAAATCAATTAAATGTTCAGAAATATAAGTTTAGCAACATTAATAATAGTAATATTTATTACTGGTTGCAAAGATACTAAGAATAAATCAGTCCCTACGATTAAACAATATAGCGAATCATTGGATTCTTCGGGATTTTCAGTATATCTCCGAATGGCCATTAAAAATCAACAGATTTTTGTGATAAACCTTACTGCAGATGATGAAACTGAGCCTGTAAAGGCTGAAAAAGGAGTAGATGCGGCAGACGATCCGGCTATCTGGATTAATAAAAGTAATCCGGAAAAAAGTTTAATCCTGGGTACCAATAAAGAATCGGGGTTGCATGTTTATGATATGCAGGGAAATGAGTTGCAATTTATACATGTGGGTTGTCTCAATAATGTGGACCTTAGAGATGGATTTTTTGTAAATAATGAAGAAGTAGTACTTGTAGCCGCCAGTAATTGTACATTAAACACCATATCGCTGTTTTTTATTAATAAAAATACGCGTATTGTTTCGGAGGAAGTACTAAATATTACATCCTCTGTAAATGATGTTTATGGACTTTGTATGTATAAAAATCCAGAAAATAATAAATTTTATGTTTTTGTGAATGGAAAAGGAGCAGAAGTAGAACAATGGGAAATATCTAACGACAGTGACAGCTTAAAAGCCAGGTTGACCAGGGAATTTAGTGTCGATAGCAAACCTGAAGGAATGGTTGCTGACGATGAAAATGGGGTTTTGTATATTGGCATTGAGGAGGAAGGAATCATTAAGCTAAATGCTAATCCCGATAGTAAATATGAGTCTGAATGGGTAACAGGCAGCTTTCCTTCAGAAAACAAATATATCTCCTCAGATATTGAAGGGCTGGCATTGTATAAAACTCCGGATAAAACATATCTGCTGGCATCAAGTCAGGGAAATTTTTCCTATGCTCTTTTCGAAGTAGGTGAAACCAGCCGGTATCTGTTTAGTTTTTATATCAAAGATGGTAAAATTGACGGCGTTGAATAGAAATTAGTAATTTCCCGATAAATGAAAACTATCCTGAAGGAATATTAATAGCTCATGATGGATTTAATTTCCGGGATGATTCAATCCAACCACAAAATTTTAAATTCATATCGTGTAAGAAAATTAGAAAGATGATCGAGCAAAATAAATAAAAATCACCGATCAACATGTTTCAAGGTTTATTTTGACAGTCTTTGGTTTTCTAAAATTACTTCTATTTGCTTAATTAATTCAAGAGAAAGTTCATCAGGCAATGTTGTTTGAGTTGTTTTTCCTTTCTCCAGTAAATCCGATACAAATGCAGCTTCATAATTGTATCCGTTGCCAACCCATTGTATGGGGACTTTCTGATTTTTACCTTCAGTAGAGACAAAAACATCTGTAGGACAATGCCATAGAGCTTTTAGCGTAACCGTTGCTTTTTCAAAATGGATAATTGCTTCATTGGGAAGTTCTTCATTGAAAGAACAGGTTATATCTGCTGTAGCCGAAGGGTAAGTATTTCGTATGGTTGTATGTACATCTACATTGGAGGGACTCCATGTTACTTTGAAATCAGATTTAACTGGTAATCCCAGGAGCAGCTGAATTAAAAACAAGGGATAAATGCCAATATCAAAAAGAGCTCCCCCTCCAAGTTCGGGATTAAGTAATCGTCCCTTTGGATCCTCAGGTGCTATAAACCCAAAAGAAACATCAATATGCTGAATTGCTCCGTATAGTTTAGATTGTACAAGATCTTCAAGGTAGGCAATAGATGGGTGAAAGCGTGTCCATAGTGCTTCCATTAGGAAAATATTTTGTTTTTTGGCAAGAGAAAATAATTCTTTTGATTTTGCTAATGATGTGGTTAATGGTTTTTCACACAATACATGTTTCCCGTGTTCAATACAAAGCTTTGCATGTTCAAAATGAAGATGATTATACGATGCTATATATATTACATCAATATTATCTGACCCGGCAAGTGCCTCATAACTCTCAAAAACTTTTTGAGCCTTATGTTTTTGAGCGAATTCTTTAGCTCTGTTAATTTTACTGGAAGCCACACCATATAATTCGGCATTGGGTACATAATTCAGACCTTCAGTGAATTTATGTGCAATTTTACCAAGCCCGATGATTCCCCATTTTATCATTTACAAAAAATTTATAGTGTTACAAAAAAATTTCCTTAAATGTAATCTTTTTAACCTGACGTATTCATAAATATAATATTTCCCAATATTTATGAATAGCACAGGTTAAGATTTTATCTAAATCTTAAATTTACAATGAACGATTAATCCGTTTACGTATGGTTTCCCAGGTTTCGGTAATTAAAAAACTTTCGTCCATAGACGAAATCATTTTTTCAAACTTACACATGGGTAAAGCAAAAGTTAAAGTGTTTTCCGAAACACAGGGGCGGGCAGAGGTATCGAACATACCAATAATTGCCCTTGGATTTTTCTGGTTCATTTCCTGGTAGGGATAATGAACAATCGAACCGCAACCTGCAGCAAATGGAGTCATTGCCCCTCCGTTAGGGTCAATCTGGTCAAAATTAGCCAGGGTAAATAAACCGGATAAAACATCGGGTTTGGCGAAAAATATCACTACTTCCGGCTGGTCTTTTTCAGTTAGTTTATCCCATCGTTTAAAAACAATGTTTCGATTATTGGCCGGAATAGTTTGGTGATTTTTCATCAATTCGTTTACCATTTCCGGAGTTCGTTTGTATCGTTCACCTTCTAATTCTCCGGGTATCCCGCACGACAGGAAATATTCAAAATTGGGGCGCATTTTATCCGAATAGCCCAGATATCTTCTGGCTCCGCCACAACCCAGCGATGCTTTATTAAACAATAAATTATCCCCTTTTCGCACCCTGGCTAAATCGCAAATAAAACAGCTCCATTCATTTTTTGCAGGAACAACATAAGTATCATTTACGTCATCACTAAAAAAAAATGTAACAGGTAATTCGGCTTTTCCAAAATATTTTTCCCATTGGGCAATAAAATGGTCTCTCAACTCAATGTTCATAATGTTTAATTTTTTCTTTTATTTCATGAATTAAAAACTCTTTCGTTTCTTCAGAATGAAATATGTATTGTGTCTTTTCAACTCCGGATAACGACTCTGCATATCTATCCATGGTCTCGATAATATTTTCTAATTCTTTGATTGTTAAATCTTCGGTTATTTCTTCAATAATAGCTTTCCTGAAATTTAAATTACCATGTAAACGAACAATGTCTGTAATATATTGGCGCATATTTCCCGGGTAATTTTTAGATAGTTCAAAACCCCAATTTTTAAAAGTAAGGTCTTGGGTTAATTTTTTAATATTAGTAATGGAGACCTTGTTTTTATCAAGGTCAATCTCTTTTTGTAGGGGTTTAATATAACCGGTTTCTAAATCAAGGGTGTACTGTTTGTTATTTATGCGAATACCCGGCTGATTATTATTTATCCAAAATATTGGTGAGAAAACAGATATGGTATCTACGAGAACAATTTGTTTGTTTTTCCTGGTTTCGAGTTGTAAATGCCATATGGAAACACTGTCACCAGCCCTTTTTTTATAGATTATTTGTTGTAAATCGGGAGATAAAGTTGGGTCGTATCCATCAAAATGTAGTTTCTTAAGATCTTTTGTTTTTAAATCATAAAGATAAAAACCTATGCGCGGATTGTTGTATTTTTCTGTTACAGTATCCGGTTCGTTTAGCCATTGACGGCCCATGACCGGAATAATATTAAACAACAATTTATTGTTTTCTAAGAATAGATGAGTATGCCATGTGCTACTGGTCATTTTTCCAAAATCATGAATTTTATTAATTTTTTTACTGATAGTATCAAATTCATACAAACTAAAATTCTTGTAAACAGCTTTATGGGTACCACCATCCGGGAAACGGCTAATTCCTTTAGGCGGATGGCCCGCATGCAAGGAATAATAAAAGATGATGGTTCCCTGATTGGTATATACCCCCGGTGAATATTTGGGAATAAGGAACAGATGGTCGTAATAACAGCTTGAAAGCATGAATAACAGACTTACAGCAATAATATATTTAACTTTAATGATTTTCATTAGCCAAGTGTTTTATTCTTTAAATAACTATAAATAATGATTAAAATTCCTGTCGGAATTAAAAGAATGCCACTATAAAAAGTTAATACACTGAGGTTGGGCTGGTTAAGATATAAGCCAAAGGTTGCTACAAGCTGAGTTAGGGCAGCAAGCGTAAGTATTTTTACAATAAAAAAGGCTAAACTACTTTTAAAAATATACCGTGAAAAGATTAATAATGTGGCTATGCCCCATAGTAAATACCCGGTTTGATTGATTAAAATAACCGTTGAATGACCATTATAAAAATACCAGTTTAGTACATAACTTTCAGGTTTTGTGTCTATTATAAAAGGTAGATATAGAAATTGCGACCCATAGGTAATATTTACAACTAAAATAAATAAACCATAAAAGATAAATCCAATTTTAGCTGTCATATTCCATTGATTGCCTGTTATTTTTTTATAGAGTTCGAAAAGCATAAAAACCAGGGCAGGAGCAATTAAAAATGCAATAACAAAGTTTAGGATATATAATCCATTATTTTGTTGTATTGTACTAAGCTGTTCGTTGAAACTGATTTCTGTTGGCAATGAAATAAAGGAAAATATCGGCCAAAGGATGAGAAGTAGCGTAAAGATAATCGCACTTATGCTTAATTTTGATGTTTTCATCTTTATTTAATTTAGCCTAAGGTATTTATAAATAGTAAATTTAATAATATTTATGATTAATCAGCTTAGGTATTAGGCTAAGATAATATTTTATACCCTAAATGTCAGGTTTGTGCATACAATTTTATAGAATAACTACTCTGTTGCAGTATTCATTTTAAGGGGAAGTGTTAGATCGACAGACTAAAAATAATCAGGTCACTTGCGAATTCTCTTACTTTAAGTTAAACATTAAGCACTTCTCCTTCAGATTTTGCAATAATAACTGCACCACAACTATCACCCCATACATTGGCTGTAGTCCGGAACATATCTAATATTCTATCGACCGGAAGAATCAATGCCATTAATTCAAGCGGTAATCCGAGGACTTCTAAAATAATAGTTATAATTACGAGACTGGCCATAGGAACTCCGGCAGTACCAATACTCGACATTAGGGCAGTAATTAATATCAATACCTGTTCTTTTAATCCCATATCAACACCTTTGGCCTGTGCAATAAACATTACCACTGCTGCAATATAAATAGCTGTGCCATCCATATTTATTGTTGTTCCTATAGGTAAGGTAAAGTTTGTTATTTTATGTGAAACCCCTGACTTTTCATTGGTTTCTTTCATGTTAAGAGGTAATGATGCCGCTGAGGATGCTGTAGAGAATGCAGTAATAAGTGTAGTTTTAACATTGCTTAAATGTTTAAATGGTTTTGCCTTTCCAATAAACCGGGTAAGCAAAGGCAATGTTATTAATGTGTGGATTAAAATACCTCCAATTACGGTTGCCATAAATGTTCCCAGACTGGCAACCATATTGCCAAAATCGTTCTGTTCAGCGACCACCTTTACAATTAAACCAAAAATTCCGTATGGAGCAAGTTTGATGATAAACATGGTAATTTTCATAAACAGTTCAAAAAATGCATTGAAGAAATCAGCAAGAATAATATTGCTTTTTTTATCAATTTTACTGATAAATACACCAGCTACAATAGCAAAGAATATAATAGCAAGAAAATCATTATTGGCCATAGCATAAAAAATATTCTCCGGGACAATTTCAATAAAGATATCTTTCATGCTGGGCCTGTCAATGCTAATTGTTTCCTCAATGGCAATAGATGTGATATCCATTCCGACTCCGGGTTCAAAAATATTCACCATTAATAATCCGACAATAATAGCAAACGAACTTGTAGTTAAATAATAAGCTATGGTTTTTAGTCCAAGTTTTCCGAAGTTTCCATCACTACCAATATTTACTATTCCTGAAATAACCGAGCTTAGAACTAAAGGAATAACAATCATTTTAAGCATACGAAGGAATATGTCTCCCATCCAGGATACATAATTCACATACTCTTTAAGAAAAATTCCAAAAAGAATGGCCAGAATAAAAGCGATTAGTATTTGCCAGTGTAGTGCTATTTTTTTCATATCGAATAGTGTTCAAAAATATTTATAAGCCGTAAATGTAATAAAAAATGATAATGTTTTAGACTTGATAAAAAAGAGAAGTTTAAATAAGAGATATATTTCTTTATGGATTAATTCAGTATTTTGTATTTTTATTGTTGAAAACAAAAGCTATTCAATGAGAAAAATTAAAAAGAATCTTTATCATATTATTTTTGATACAGATACTAAAGCAGGGAAATTATTTGATGTTGTCCTTTTGTGGGCTATTTTACTGAGTGTACTTATTGTTATAATCGAAAGTATAAAACCGGCAAGAGCTTATTATGGAGATTTTCTTCTTTATGCTGAGTGGTTTTTTACTATCCTTTTTACCATTGAATATATAATTCGTATTTGGGTTTCACGGGAAAAAATAAAATATATACATAGTACACTGGGTATCATCGATTTTTTATCTATTATCCCCACTTATTTTAGTTTACTATTTGTCGGAACACATTATTTAATGGCTATAAGAATTCTGAGACTGTTGAGAGTGTTCAGAATTTTCAAGTTAAATTATTTTTTAATTCAGGGAGAAATCATCGTGCTTGCACTTAAAGCAAGTATTAAGAAAATCAGTATTTTTTTATTTGCTATTTTAAATATCGTTGTAGTCATTGGTGCTTTAATGTATGTAGTTGAAGGAGAAGCCAGCGGGTTTGACAGCATACCCCGAAGTATTTACTGGGCTATTGTAACTATTACTACGGTTGGATATGGCGATATATCTCCCCAAACTCCTTTTGGTCAATTTATATCATCTATTATAATGATTGTTGGATATTCAATTATTGCTGTGCCTACGGGTATTTTTTCGGCAGAATTTGTCAGACAATCAAATCCTAAAGAGGAGAAAAAGTGTGCGAATTGTAATAAAGTAATTCATTCCGACAAGGATAATTATTGCTCAAATTGTGGTTCAATCATCAAAAAATAATGTATTTGTATAATAATTATTAATTACCTGATACCTGGTGTCTGATTTTTTTTGTAATTTTAATCATATTAACCAAAACCCCATAAATTATGAAAAAAATATTTGCTATTCTGGTTTTAACTTTGTTTTCATTATCAGTTGTAACAATTTCTTGCTCCGATGATGATGAAAAAAATCCTGTGGATTGTCTCCAGCTTTTAACGAATTACACTGAAGCACATTCAGTCTATATTTCAGATATGGATAATACAGATAAATGTATTAATTTAAAAAATGCAATTGAGGATTATCTGGATAGTGATTGTCCTGCTTTAACACCTGAAAATCGTGATGCGTTGCAAGAGGAGTTAGAAGCTTTACCCTGTTATTAAAAAAAGACTAAAAAAACTTCCGGATTCTATCTGTTGCGGAAGTTTTTTTATTTTGCCATTCGTACTATCCGCGGATTAAATCGAGCTGTTATTTCTACTAAATTTTTCTGATATTCCATCACCTGATGGATATCTTTATATACATGAGGATCTTCGTCAGTATTGCCACCGATTAATGTTATATTATGCTTGCTTAAATTTTGCTGCATTTCTTTTTTCGAAATTGTTTGTTTAGCCGCTTTCCTCGATAAAACTCGTCCGGCACCATGTGCAGCCGAATTTATCGAATCAACATCTCCTTTTCCTTTTACAATAAAAGCAGGACTGGCCATTGAACCCGGAATAATACCCGGAATTCCTTTTTGCGACGGTGTAGCTCCTTTGCGATGAACAATTACCTCGCTGCCATCCTCCAGTTTTTCTTTCCAGGCAAAATTGTGGTGATTTTCGACTTTAAACAATGGTTTTTCACCCAGAGCGTCAGATATTCTTTGGTGAATTTGTTCGTGGTTAGCAGCAGAATAATCTCCTGCCAGATTCATCGCCTGCCAGTATTCCTGTCCTTCCTGGGTATCGAGGCTCAACCACGAAAGGTTGGTTGCTCCTTTGGGCAGTTGGCAAATATCTTTGGCAATGCGCGTATAATGCCTGGCAATTTCAGCGCCCATTCCCCGAGAGCCTGAATGGGAGAGTACGGCAAAATAAATACCTGCAGGCAAATTCCATTCATTATTTGTATTTTTTATTTCTAAAGTACCTAAATCTACAAAATGATTCCCATGCCCGGAAGTCCCAATTTGTTTATAAGCTTTTGAATGCAATGACCTTAAAAATGAAATCTCACGAAATTCTTTTCGCGTTAATACCGGATGATCCTCAGGTTGTTTGAATTCATCCTTCCCAAAACGGGTTTCGTTGATCAAGATTTTTTTTAAACGGGCTTTATCTTTTTCTAAAATTTGGGGAGACAAATCATAAACCGATAAACACATTCGACAACCAATATCCATACCTACACCATAAGGAATTACCGAGTTTTTTGTTGCCAGAACACCTCCAATAGGTAAACCATAGCCCTGGTGCGCATCAGCCATTAAAGCCCCTTTTACGGTTATTGGTAGCTGCATGGCAACATCCATTTGTTTTAATGAGCCTTCATCGATGCCTTCTTTGCCAAAGATTTTGTAAGGAAGGGGTGAAGAAGAAATTTTTATTTCCTGTTTCTTTTGTTTTGGTGTTAGAATTAATTGTGCAGCCAGTTTACTGAAATTTTCGTGATTTGTATATTTTTGCGGATTTTGAATGATATCTTCGAGTAGTTGAAAAATTTCAGCTTTAGGGGTTTTGTTGTAATGCTTATAAATAGTTTTTTTTGCCTGACTTATTAACAGCTCAGACTGAAAACCAATTCGACGCATCTCTTTTCCACTTATTCGTAACTTTTTCATCCTTACTATAT
>Ga0209949_1000889_pt1:0-7500 | contig 15262 bp, 8 predicted proteins | sample SalPonC_black_MG_FD_185711 | JGI IMG/M metagenome (GOLD analysis project Ga0209949, IMG submission 185711) | Salt pond soil microbial communities from South San Francisco under conditions of wetland restoration - Salt Pond MetaG... | ecosystem: Environmental > Aquatic > Marine > Intertidal... | reverse complement strand
GATTGAACGGAGTATTGGGGATTTTAAATGAAGAGCTCATTGATTTGGCCAATGAGTCTCAACAAAATATTCGCGGGTTGCGCTACACACCTGCTTCAGCTTTGGGGACTTGTCGATACAAAGTACGAAAAAATGAGGATTACGAACGGATCCTCGAAGTGTTTGAGGCCCATAATATTCGCTATTTTTTCTACATAGGCGGTAACGACTCTCAAGATACTGCGGACAAAATATCGAAACTTGCGCAGGAAAAGGGTTATCAGCTTCGTGTCATTGGTATCCCAAAAACAATTGACAATGATTTAGTGGTGACAGACCACTGTCCTGGCTATGGCAGCGTGGTCAAGCATCTGTGTACGACGATCAAAGAGATGAGCTTGGACCATGAAGGCATGGGACAACACGATTTGGTCTCCATTGTTGAAGTCATGGGAAGGACTGCGGGTTGGATCGCTGCAGGTGCTACATTGGCTAAACGCAGAAACACGCCTGAAGATCCACCGCATATCATCCTGTTGCCTGAAGTGCCTTTCAGTGCGGAGCATTTTTTAGAAAGTGTTCAAGTAGTTTTAAAAAAGCACAAATTTTGTATGGTGGTTGCGGGTGAAGGTTTGGTCGATGCAGATGGAAACTATCTTACCACGTCCTCTACTGCTAAAGATGCTTTTGGTCATTCACAACTTGGAGGGGTTGGCGATTACCTGCGAGGCTTGGTTGAACAACATTTGGGAATCAAGGCCCGCTCTGCCAAATTTGGTATCGCGCAGCGTGCAGCTGCCCATTGTTCTTCACAAGCAGATAATGATGAGGCCTTTATGTGCGGACAAGTTGCGGTAAAAGCAGCTATGGAAGGTCAAACGGATAAAATGGTTACCTTGGTGCGCAGCGAAGCCGATCATTACGGTTGTGAGACCGGATTAGCGCCTTTGGGGGAAATTGCCAATGGTGTGAAAGCGCTACCGAGCAATTGGATCAATGAGGATCGCATCAGTATGAACTATCAATTCACGAAGTATGCATACCCATTTATTCAAGGTGAGGTTGATGTGCCATACGAAAACGGTGTGCCCAAGTATGTGTGCTTGAGTAAAACAATGGTGGATAAAAAACTGGGTCAATATGCTGTCAGTTGAGATGGTCGCGCATCCGGACCGGCTTTTTGGGACTCATTCTCTGAGGGTTAATGTGCGTTGTTAGCGGTGGTTTCCAAGTTCGAATTACTGCGAGCCAAACGAACCAAGCACGGTTGTGTATAAAAATTAAGCGTTTATGGGTGAGTGATTGCTATGCTGGATTCACTCAACGTTTTTGGATAAAAATCCGTCTGGCAGTGTAACCAGCGGATTTTTTGATCCTTAATTTTAAGTTTTTGATGATCCAATTCCGAGTTTTGGGATTGAAGGGAATGCTACATGGATACTTTTAACAAACTAGAGCGCCGACTGGGCAAATTGACCTTACCCAACTTGACCATGTGGATCATGGTTGGTCAGATTTTTGTTTTTGGCATGGAAGTGTTGAATCAACTCGGCACATTTAATCACTTTCCAATTGAAGCGCTTCGATTGATCCCCAGCAAGGTCGTGCAAGGGGAAGTATGGCGTTTGGTTACATTTATATTTCAAACGCCGGGCACGGCGCATCCCATCTGGCTCATATTTGTCTGGGGTATATTTTTTTTAACGGGCACAGCTTTGGAGCAGAGTTGGGGAGATTTTAAGTACAATCTGTTTATATGGACCTATATCCTGGCAAATGGTTTAGCGAGTTTGATAATTTTGTTTGTTTTGCGTAGGGACGTTGTTGTGCCGAATTACTTCTTACTGCAGACTGTATTTTTAGCGTTTGCGTATTTGAATCCAAATATTGAGTTTCGCCTGTATTTTGTTTTACCCGTGAAAGTCAAGTGGCTCGGGATGGTAGCACTTGCTCTGTTGCTTTACCAATTCGCCTTTGGCGATATTTACACGCGCATTATCATTATTGCTGCTTTGGCAAATTTAGTGATTTTTTTGGGAAAAGATATTTGCTACGGATTAAAGGCGCGCCAGCGACGAGCTGTTCATCAAAGGAGAGTGGCGCATGCAGCTGACGAAGCGTTCCACACCTGCAAGATTTGTGGAGCTACTGAAAAGTCACATCCTGACAGAGACTTTTTTTATCATGAGGGTGAAGGATACTGTGACCAGTGCGCGAATCAGATGCCTGAGTGATGCAAACACTTTTAGGGCTGCTCGGCTCGGCTGGTTGCTGCCCTGATGCCGTTGAATTTTGAGTTTGTTTAACCGGAAATTCGATTTGGCATCGTAGTCCGCCTTCGGCACGGTTTTCTACTCTTATGCGTCCGTCATGCCGGGTCATTATTTTTTTGCAGATGGACAGACCGAGCCCAGTACTGATTTCGCCGCCCGTTGGTTTGACAGATGTCGTTCCGTATTCCTTGAAAAGTTTGTGCATTTCACCTTCCGGGATACCACGTCCCTGGTCCTCGACCTGAACGAGTATATGATCGCCAACCCGAATCGAGCTCACAGTTACTAAGCGGTCAAACGGAGAATATTTTATCGCATTGCTGATTAGATTATCGAGGACGCGGATGATTTGACGTCGGTCACACTCGATGGCACCAAACAAACCGTGGTTGACGTATTTCAACTCAATTGACTTTTTATTGGCATTTATTTTTTGCAATTCAACGCAGTGTTGGATGAGTTCTTCGAGGTTGAGCGGTTCGAGATCCAGTTGCACCTCATCTGTCTCGATCATGGAGATATCCAGCAAATTGTTGACCAGCCCGAGCATCGAATCACTCGACTGTTGAATGGTATTGATCAGCTCCTGTTGTTCCTCGGTAAAGTTGCCGATTGTGCCGTCAACCATAAGCTTGGTCAGTTCTTTAATACTGCCCAGGGGACCTCTGAGGTCATGTGAAGCCACACCGATCATTTTCGTTTTTGCATCGTTCGCTTTACTCAGCGCCTCAATCAGTTTTCGTTGAGATTTATTGAGCAACCTGACTTGAATGTGCGCACTGATCCTTGCTAGCGCTTCAATTGGGTTGAATGGCTTGATGATGTAGTCGGCACCGCCAGACGAAAATCCGTGTAAAATGGATTTCATTTCCGATTGGCTTGTGAGAAAGATAATCGGGATCTCATTGATTTTAGGGGTTTCCTTAAATCTTTGGCATGTTTCGAAACCATCCATTTCCCCTAATTTAACGTCGAGAAGAACGAGGTCAGGATCCTCGTTCAAAGCTTTCTCAATGGCCTCTTCTCCCGAACTGGCTTCAAGGATTTGAAAGCCTTGTCGAGCCAGAATCGATACAATCGCTTTGCGGGTAGCGCGATCCTTGTCCACTACCATCAGCTTAGCACCGCCAAGATTCAAATGTACGCCATAGAAAATTGATTCCATATTATCTTTCTACTGATAAGATCGCACGTTCATGGCAAAAATTTAGATTTTTCGCTGGGCTGAAGACAAATTCTGGACTGCTGCAGGAATGTGTCAGTATAAATACATTTATTGAGACTAAAGAGTAGGCCTAATTACTTATGTTACTGAGGTTTGTTGTTCATTATCATACTGGTTATCTGCATCTTAATGATGGAGTGTGTGAATAAGAAGTAGGCCTAATGATTTGGTTCTCGACTGAGAAGAATGTTGATAAAGGTGGAGTTTAAAATATAATTCTAACTTATATTCTCGTTTAGAATATTTAATCCTAAATCAATAACCTTAACTGTTTTTAGCATGAGCGACACATTATCAATGATACTTGCTGACAAAGGTTCGGCTGTGTACACGATACGCCCTGAAACGACTGTTTTTGAGGCAGTAGAAGAGATGAATCGAAAAAGAGTGGGTTCAATGGTTGTCCTTAACCATCAGAATTTGGTCGGCATTTTTACTGAACGGGATGTTTTGACACGTGTGATTGCCAAAGAATTGGACTCAAAGACCACGCCCGTATCCTATGTGATGACTAAAAATCCGATTACTTTGGGTCCAGACGCTACCATTGAGCAAACGATGGAAACGATCCGTATCCATCGGGCACGCCACCTTCCTATTATAAAGCATGGTCGATTAATGGGTCTGGTGTCGATAGGAGATATTGTCAGATGGGCAAGTCGCATGCACAAGGTCGAAGCTGACAATTTAAAAGCGTATATTGCGGGTTCTTATGTCTGAAACAGACGTTCCTGTCCAAGAAAGGTTTGTTGTGCGGCGTTGCTGTGCCGCTATTTTTGGGTCATGGGCGATTATGCTCGACGAGTGGCGAGAAGTTCGGGCTAGGCTTCTTCAAACTTGCGCTCAAATAAATCCTCTAACTCTTTGAGCAACTCGTCTGCAGCGGGTCCGGCAGCAATAAATTTGAGTTCAGAGCCTTGTCCGGCGGCCAACATCATGAGTCCCATAATGCTTTTTCCGTTTACTTGCTCTCCGTCTCTCTCAACCCAAACGTCCACCTCGCTATATTTGTTCGAAACTCGAACAATCATAGCAGCTGGACGCGCATGGATGCCCATTTTGTTCTTTACAGTGAGGAGGCATGACCGTTCTTGGTCTGGCAGGGCCTGGTCTTTAGATTCCATAGGATTGTTGTTATTACAAAGTCACCATTCTGACGTTTGTCAAGCTAGAGGGAAACGCAAATGCTTATTATGAGCAAGAATTTCGATGGCCTGCTTGCTCTTTGCTTCGATTGCCTCAAACCGAACACGTGCGGTTTTGGCTGATTTCTTTCTAATTCAAATTTTGATTTCCTGGAAAAGTGAGTTGGAAACACGTTTAGACACATGTATTCGATATTTTTCTTGTGTTCTTAAGGGGGAAATCGTGAAAATATGGAATAAAATACCCGTTCGCGCCAGATTTAAGGGCTTATTCGCCAATTAAATCAACCTGATGGCTCCACAAATGAGCATAGTGGCCGCCTGTGTTTAACAATTCGTCGTGGGTGCCTGATTCCTGGATCTCGCCGTTTTCAAGCACGACAATTTTGTCGGCTTTGCGTACGGTTGAGAGGCGGTGGGCAATGATGAGTACGGTTCGATTGAGCATGAGTTGTTCGAGCGCACTTTGAATACGTTTCTCGGTAATGGTGTCTACACTCGCCGTTGCTTCGTCCAGAATGACAAACGGAGGGTTTTTCAATAGGACCCGGGCAATGGTCAACCGTTGCTTTTCTCCCTGGCTCAGCCGAATGCCTTTTTCGCCGATACTCGTGTCTATTTTTTCGGGTAATCGTTCCACGAATTCCCAGGCAGATGCGCCCTTCAGAGCATCGATCATTTCTTGATCGGTAGCGTCTGATTTGGCCAATATCAGGTTGTCACGTACGCTACCCTCGAACAAAAACGGTTCCTGGGCAACGTGTCCAATGTGATTGTGAATATCTTCCAGCTTTAAATGACGAATATCCGTTGAATTAATGGTCACCGCTCCGTCGGTGACATCATAGGTTCGCATTGCCAAATTAGCTACAGTCGATTTGCCAGCTCCCGTGTGTCCCACGAGTGCAGTGACTTTACCGGGCTCGAATTGAATCGTAAAGTTTTTCAACAGGTGGGAGCGTTCTGGATAGTTAAAGGAAACGTTATCGAAACGAATATCCAAATTTCCTTGTGGAAACGGTTGCGGCGAGGGTGGATCCTGCACCAGAATCGGCTCATCCAGAATCTCAAATACGCGGTCTCCTGACGACCTTCCTGCGGAAATCAGATGGTTGATTCCGTGAAGCTGTCCGACAGGCTGATAAAGCATGTTGGCATAGAGCACAAACGTCACTAATTTTGGAAAACTGAAATCATCGTTGCCTGCAAGGATCAGGTAACTGCCGATACCAATCACGCTTACGGTTCCCATGCCCGTCATGAAATTGGTCGTCGGATTGTAGACGCACCAGCGATACATGGCACGCAAAGTCCGCTTTTGCAGCAACACAGCTCGTTCGAGAAAACGTTTAGATTCCCGGTCTTGCAGAGCGAAGGTTTGGATGAGTCGATTGCCTTGGATGTCTTCTACCAGCAGTGCGTTTAAATCGCCTGTAGCTTCTCTTACTTTTTTCCAAACCGTCCTGGAACCTTTTGAATAGTATACGCCTGCCACGAGTAAGATCGGTACCGGCAAACACACGCACATTGCCAGAAACGGATTTTTGACGAACAGCATGATCGATACTCCAATAATCATGATAATTGCCCGGCCCCCAATTTCGCTACCATCGAGCAATGCTCTTTCGACATTGTTCACGTCGTCAATCACCCTTGAGGAAATTTCGCCGCTCTTTTGCTGATCGTAAAACGAGGTGGGTAATCTCAGTAACTTAGCGTGCAAATCGCCGCGCATATCCAATAAGACTTTTTGCTCCAAAACGTTGTTGACGAGTATGCGTAGTCCATTAAATAGTTCACTACCAAGATAAAGGGTAACAATCCATGCAATACCCCAACCGAATTGTTCCAATGTACCTGAATGTTCGATCCGCTCCAGGATCTTTTGAATGAAATGAGGAATTGCGATCGAGAATGCCGTCATGCCGATGGCCATAAATTGCATCAGGAAAAACAACTTTTTGTATCGAAACAAGTAGGAAGAAACGCGCCATATAGTTTTCATATATTGAGTTGCATAAAAATGCACTCTGCAAATTATGCAATCTCTTCTCTCAAAAGAGACCCATCCACTGCTTTTTTCTCAATTGCGCAAAGCCAAATGGAACACTTCGTATGAATCCTTGTTATATTTTCTAAGTTTTTTTAGCTGGATGGATTGACTTTTTTTAGGTTGCAGCAATTGCTGAGGAGTAAGTAGAAATGAATGTAGATTTAGTAATTATTTTTTTGAGTTTTCTTGCCATGTCGTGGGTAATTTTGCAAACGTATGAGCGAAAGGATGGGATCCCCATTCGAGTGAAAAACAATTTGAGTAGAAAAAATTTGGATGAGAAGCTGTAGCAACTTCGATCCAAAGTAGGAGAAGAGAGTGGAGTCATCCACTGGGTTGTTTGGAGAGGCAACCTAAATAAAAAGATAGCGAAAAAGAAGCAGTAGTAGAATAGTGGAGGTGGAACAAATGGGGATTTGTCAGGCTAGTGACCGGCAATTCAAACCACCGCCTTCACTATTCGTTTTTTAGGTCATCCTTGGTGGCTTAAAAGGGTCTGGAAACTAGCTAAAGAGCGATGTACCCCCACTCATTTGACCAGGCCCGTGCCGCTATTCACCGCAATATCCATTCGTTATTGTTATGTTTCTGCCCTGAATTCCGAGTAGTGCTGGTGAAATTGGTTTGATATTGACTCAATTGAATGCTTTGCTGGTTTGCAGGAAATGATAGAAACAGACAAAAAATTGGGTCCTACCGGAGAGATATTGCGTGATTTGCCATCGGTCTACGTTCCCCATACTGCGACTGGGCTGTTGCATTTACCCCGCTTTGTAGCGAAAATAAGGAAGTACCTTGAATGGGGCGAATTGCCAAAATCTTATC
>Ga0209949_1000886_pt1 | contig 15277 bp, 25 predicted proteins | sample SalPonC_black_MG_FD_185711 | JGI IMG/M metagenome (GOLD analysis project Ga0209949, IMG submission 185711) | Salt pond soil microbial communities from South San Francisco under conditions of wetland restoration - Salt Pond MetaG... | ecosystem: Environmental > Aquatic > Marine > Intertidal zone... | reverse complement strand
TCAAGGGCGAGATCATCGAGAAGGCGCCGGTCGTGACCGCTGAAGCGGCGGCCAGCTAGGAGTTACCGGGATGCTGCAACCGAAGCGCACCAAGTTCAGGAAACAGTTCAAGGGCAAGAACCGCGGACTCGCGCATCGCGGCGCGAACGTGTCTTTCGGCGAGTTCGGGCTCAAGGCCACCACTCGCGGCCGGCTGACGGCGCGCCAGATCGAGGCCGCGCGGCGTGCCATGACGCGCCACGTGAAGCGCGGCGGCAAGATCTGGATCCGGGTGTTCCCGGACAAGCCGATCACCGCCAAGCCGATCGAGGTCCGCATGGGCAAGGGCAAGGGCAACGTCGAGTACTGGGTCGCCGAGATCAAGCCGGGCCGCGTGCTCTACGAGATGGAAGGCGTGTCCGAGGAAATCGCGCGCGAGGCGTTCCGGCTGGCGGCCTCCAAGCTGCCCTTCGGCACCACCTTCGTGTCCAGGCAGGTGATGTGATGGAAGCCAAGGAAATGCGGGGCAAGACCGAGGCGGAGCTGAAGGAAGAGCTGCTGACGCTCCGTCGCGAGCAGTTCAACCTGCGGATGCAGCGGGCGACCGGGCAGATGGCCAGGCCCGACCAGTTCTCCAAGGTCCGCAAGGACATCGCGCGGCTGAAGACCGTGCTGGCCGAAAAGACGCGCAGCGAAGCAAAGGATAAGGCGTGATGAGCGAGACCATCGAGAAGACGGGCCAGCGCGTCCGTACCCTGACCGGCCGGGTCGTCAGCGACGGCATGGACAAGACGGTCTCCGTGTCGGTGGAGCGTCGCGTCAAGCACCCGGTGTATGGCAAGTACATCCGCCGCACCTCCAAGGTGCTGGCGCACGACGAGAACAACGAATGCCGTGTCGGCGACACGGTGAGCATCGCCGAGGTCCGGCCCCTGTCCAAGCGCAAGGCCTGGCAGATGGTCAAGATCATCGAGCGGCCCCCCGAGCGCTGAGTGACATCGGGAAGTATTAAGAGAGTGCAGTCATGATCCAGATGCAGACCGTTCTGACGGTGGCGGACAACAGCGGGGCGCGGCGCGTCCAGTGCATCAAGGTGCTGGGCGGTTCCAAGCGCCGCTACGCCGGCGTGGGGGACATCATCAAGGTGAGCGTCCGAGACGCGATCCCGCGCGGCAAGGTCAAGAAAGGCGAAGTCTACAACGCCGTCGTGGTGCGGACCCGCAAGGGCGTGCGGCGTCCCGACGGCTCGCTGATCCGCTTCGACGGCAACGCGGCCGTCCTGCTGACCGGCAAGCTGGAGCCCATCGGCACGCGTATTTTCGGGCCCGTGACGCGCGAGCTGCGTACCGGGAACTTCATGAAGATCATCTCGCTCGCGCCTGAAGTGATCTAGGCGCCGGGGAGCCAAGAATGAACAGGATCAAGAAAGGCGACGAAGTCATCGTCATCGCGGGCCGCGACAAGGGCCGGCGCGGAACGGTGCTGAAGGTCTACGAGGACGAGCGCGTGCTCGTCGAGAACGTGAACGTCGTCAAAAAGCACGAGCGTCCCAACCCGCAGCGCGGCGTGGCGGGCGGCATCATCGAGAAAGAGATGCCGATGCACGCCTGCAAGGTGATGTTGTGGAACCCCGTCGCCAAGAAGGGCGACCGGGTGGGCGTCCGCACCCTGCAGGACGGCAAGAGGGTGCGTTACTTCAAGTCGAACAACGAGGTCGTGGACGTCTGACGGCGTCCGGGTGAAACATGGCCAGGCTTAAAGAAAATTACGAGCAGAAACTCACCCCCGCGCTGATGGAGCGGCTGGGGCTGAAGAACGTCATGGAAGTGCCGCGGATCGCCAAGATCACGGTCAACATGGGCGTGGGCGAGGCGGTGGCCGACAAGAAAATCGTCGACAACGCCGTCAAGGACATGGAGGCGATCACCGGCCAGAAGGCCGTGATCACCAAGGCCCGCAAGTCCGTGGCCGCGTTCAAGGTGCGCGACGGCATGCCCATCGGCTGCAAGGTGACCCTGCGCCGCGAGCGCATGTACGAGTTTCTCGACAGGCTGATCAACATCGCGATCCCGCGCGTGCGGGATTTCCGCGGCCTGTCGCTGAAGTCTTTCGACGGCCAGGGCAACTACAGCCTGGGCGTCAAGGAGCAGATCATTTTTCCCGAGATCGACTACGACAAGGTCGACGCGATCCGGGGCATGGACATCACGATTACGACGACGGCGAAAGACGACACGTCGGGCAGGGCACTGCTCGAGGCGTTCGAATTCCCGTTCCGGAAGTAGAGGACCGCAAGCCTATGGCCAAGAAATCCATGATCATGCGCGAGCGCCGCCGCGAGAAGCTGGTGGCGAAGTACGCCGACCGGCGCGCGAAGCTCAAGGCGATCATCGTAGACCCGATGACCAGCGACGAGGAGCGGCTGGAAGCCGTGGCCAGGCTGGCCGCGCTGCCGCGCGACGCCAGTCCGACGCGGATGCGGAATCGCTGCGCGATCACGGGGCGCCCCAGGGGCTATTACCGGAAGTTCGGGCTGGCGCGCAACAAGCTGCGCGAGGCCACCATGAACGGCGAAATTCCCGGCCTGCGCAAGGCCAGCTGGTAAGTCGGCGAGAGACAGGATTCTGAAATGAGCATGACCGACCCTATCGCGGACCTGCTGACGCGGATTCGCAACGGCCAGAAGGCGGGCAAGACGCAGGTGCGTGCGCCGTCCTCGGGCATCAAGAAGGCCATCCTGGAGGTGCTCCGGGACGAGGGCTACATCGAGGGTTTCGCCAGCGAGGGGACCGGCAAGGGCAAGGAAGACCTGGTCATCACGCTGCGCTACCACGATGGCGAGCCAGTCATCGACAACCTGCAGCGGGTCAGCAAGCCCGGCCGCAGGGTGTACACGGGCAAGGAAGACCTGCCCACGGTTTTCGGCGGCCTCGGCGTGGCGATCGTGTCGACGTCCGACGGCCTCATGAGCGACCGCCAGGCGCGTGCCAAGGGCCGCGGCGGCGAAGTCATCTGCGTTGTGTCCTGACGGACCCAACCCACGAACTGCGAGATAGAACGATGTCCAGAGTCGCCAAGGTGCCGGTCCAGCTGCCCAAGGGCGTCGAGTTCAAGCTCGACGGCCGGGTGGCCGTGCTCAAGGGTCCCAAGGGAGAGCTGTCCCTTGCGATCGACCCCTCGGTCGAGGTCGTGCAGGAAGAGAACGCGCTGCGGGTCAGCGTGCCCGGCTCCGCCAAGCCGTCCGGCCCGATGGCCGGTACGGTGCGCGCGCTGCTCGCCAACATGGCGCAGGGCGTGTCCGCCGGCTTCGAGAAGAAGCTCGAGCTGGTCGGGGTCGGCTACCGGGCGCAGGCGCAGGGCAAGGTGCTCAACCTGACGCTGGGTTTTTCCCATCCGGTGGCCTATCCGATTCCGGACGGCATCACGGTGGAAACGCCCAGCCAGACCGAAGTGGTGGTCAAGGGCATCGACCGCCAGAAAGTAGGCCAGGTGGCGGCGGACATCCGTCGCTACCGTCCGCCGGAGCCCTACAAGGGCAAGGGCGTGCGGTACTCGGATGAGCGCGTGGTCATGAAGGAAGCGAAGAAGAAGTAGGGCAGGGCGAGGCATGGAAAAGAAAGTTTCACGCATCAGGCGCGCGCGCCGCGCCCGGTCCAAGATCCGGGAACTGGGATACAACCGTCTCAGCGTTCACCGCACGCCGCGTCACATCTACGCGCAGGTACTGTCGCCGGACGGCGGCAAGGTGCTTGCGGCGGCGTCGACGGTACAGAGCGCGGTGCGCGAGGGTATCGAGAAGACCGGCAACATCACAGCCGCCCAGGCCGTTGGCCGGGCGATCGCCGAGGCGGCCAAGGCCGCGGGCGTGAGCCGGGTGGCATTCGACCGTTCGGGGTTCCGCTATCACGGCAGGGTCAAGGCCCTCGCCGATGCGGCCCGCGAGAACGGTTTGGAGTTCTAGGCAAACGCCCGGGGACAGTTGAATAATGGCAGCACCAGATAGAAATTCCGCCGGCGACGACCTGCTCGAGAAGCTCGTCACCGTCAATCGCGTCGCCAAGGTCGTCAAGGGCGGCCGGCAGTTCGGCTTTACCGCGCTGACGGTGGTCGGCGACGGCGCCGGTCGCGTGGGTTACGGCTATGGCAAGGCGCGCGAAGTGCCCGTGGCCATCCAGAAGGCGATGCAGGCGGCCCGCAAGAACATGCGGCGCATCCAGCTGAAGAAAGAGACCCTGCAGTACGCGACCGAGGGCTACCACGGCGCGACCAAGGTCTACATGCAGCCGGCCTCCGACGGTACGGGCGTGATCGCGGGCGGCGCCATGCGCGCGGTCTTCGAATGCGCGGGCGTGCGCAACGTCCTGGCCAAGAGCTACGGCTCGCGCAATCCCATCAATGTCGTGCAGGCCACCATCAAGGGGCTGTCGGGCATCCGCTCCCCGGAGCAGATCGCGGCCAAGCGCGGCAAGTCGGTCGAAGAGATCCTGGGTTAGAACGATGGCTGAGAACAACGCAAACGACGGGCAGGTCCGCGTCAAGCTGGTGAAGAGCACCGCGGGTCGCAGCGCCAGGCACAAGGCCTGCGTGATCGGCCTGGGCCTGCGCCGGATCAACCACAGCGTGGTGGTGGCGAACACGCCCGAGAACCGCGGCATGATCAACAAGGTCTCGTACCTGTTGCAGGTAGAGGAAGTCTGAAATGCGCCTTAACGACATCAAGCCAGCAGAAGGCAGCCGCAAGGCGCCCAAGCGCCTGGGCCGCGGCCACTCCGCCGGCCAGGGCAAGACCAGCGGCCGCGGCGTCAAGGGCCAGCATGCCCGTTCCGGCGGCTACCACAAGGTCGGCTTCGAGGGTGGCCAGATGCCGCTGCAGCGGCGCCTCCCCAAGGTGGGTTTCGCCTCGCCGAAGAAGCGTTACAGCGACGAGCTGCGCCTGGACGAACTGGCGAAGCTGGACGGGGAAGTGGACCTGCTGGCGCTGAAGACCGCCGGCCTGGTGGGCCAGGAGGTCAAGCGCGTCAAGGTCATCCTCTCCGGCAAGATCGACAAGGCCGTGACCGTGAAGGGGCTGGCTGTGACGGCCGGCGCACGCGCCGCCATCGAGGCGGCGGGCGGCAAGATCGAGGACTAGCGTGGCCAAGACCCCCACAAGCATGAATCCCGGTGCGGCGCTCGGCCAGGCCGCCCGCCTGGGCGACCTGCGGAAGAGGATATTCTTCCTGCTGGGCGCGCTGGTGGTCTACCGTATCGGCACCTTCATCCCGGTTCCGGGCATCGACCCGGCGGCGCTGGCCCGCTTCTTCCAGGAGCAGCAGGGCACCATCCTGAGCGTGTTCAACATGTTCTCGGGCGGCGCGCTGGAGCGCCTGTCGATTCTTGCCCTGGGCATCATGCCGTACATCTCCGCCTCCATCATCATGCAGATGATGAGCGTGGTGGTGCCCTCGCTGGCCGCCATCAAGAAGGAAGGCGAGGCCGGCCGCCGCAAGATCACCCAGTACACCCGCTACGGCACGCTGGGGCTGGCGAGCTTCCAGTCCATCGGCGCCGCGGTGGCCTTCCAGAACCAGGGCGTGGTGATCAACCCCGGCCCGCAGTTCGTGCTGATCGCCTGCGTCACCATGGTGACCGGCACCATGTTCCTCATGTGGCTGGGCGAGCAGGTCACCGAGCGGGGCATCGGCAACGGCATCTCCATGATCATCCTGGCCGGCATCGTCGCCGGCCTGCCGTCGGCGCTTGGCGGCACCCTGGAGCTGGTGCGCAACGGCGAAATGCCGGCGGCGCTGGCGCTGATACTGTTCTTCCTGGTGCTTGCCGTGACGGCCTTCGTGGCCTTCGTCGAGCGCGGCCAGCGGCGCATCGCGGTGAACTACGCGAAGCGGCAACAGGGCCGCAAGATGTACCAGGGCCAGACCACGCACCTGCCCTTCAAGCTGAACATGGCCGGCGTCATCCCGCCCATCTTCGCCAGCAGCCTGATCCTGTTCCCCGCGACGGTGGCGCAGTGGTTCGGCACCTCGGAGAGCATGGGCTGGCTGCAGATCATGGCGTCCAGCCTGTCGCCGGGCCAGCCGGTGTACACGCTGATCTATGCCGGCCTGATCATCTTCTTCTGCTTTTTCTACACCGCGCTGGTGTTCAACTCGCGCGAGACGGCCGACAACCTGAAGCGCTCCGGCGCGTTCATCCCGGGCATCCGCCCCGGCCAGCAGACGGCCGAGTACATCGACAGCGTGCTGACGCGCCTGACCTTCTGGGGCGCCATGTACATCACGCTGATCTGCCTGCTGCCGGAGTTCATGATCATGTACTGGAACGTGCCCTTCTATTTCGGCGGCACGTCCCTGCTGATCATCGTGGTCGTCAGCCTGGACTTCATGTCCCAGCTTCAGGCTCACATGATGAGCCACCAGTACGACGGCCTGTTGAAGAAGGCCAACCTGAAGGGTTACGGCCGCGCCGGGCAAGTCCGCTGACCGGCGCGGAACCAGGAGAGAGCTATGAAAGTGCGTGCATCGGTCAAGAAGATCTGCAGGAACTGCAAGATCATCCGCCGCGGCGGGGTCATCCGGGTGATTTGCTCGGATCCGCGCCACAAGCAGCGGCAAGGCTAAATAGACATTGAAGGCGAACGCCGAATCAGGCACAATGTTCGGCTTCGCGTGAGCGACAGGAGACGGCGTTAATGGCCCGTATTGCCGGGATCAACATCCCAGCCAACAAGCACACAGTGATCGCGCTGACCCATATTTTCGGGGTCGGCAATTCGCGTTCGAAGAAGATTTGCGAAGCCGCCGGCGTTGCGCCGGACACCAAGGTTCGCGACCTGACGGAACCGGAGATCGAAAGCCTGCGTGCCGAAGTGGCCCGTATCTCGGTGGAGGGCGACCTGCGCCGCGAGAATTCCATGAACATCAAGCGATTGATGGACCTCGGCTGTTACCGGGGAATTCGTCATCGCCGCGGGCTGCCCCTGCGCGGGCAGCGCACGCGCACCAACGCACGGACGCGGAAGGGTCCGCGTCGTCCCGTGAGGAAGTAACGCATGGCCAAGCAAGCCCCCCGGGTGCGCAAAAAGATCAAGAAGCAGGTGGTGGACGCCATTGCGCACATCCACGCCTCTTTCAACAACACGATCATCACGATCACGGACCGCCAGGGCAACGCGCTGTCCTGGGCCACCTCCGGCGGTTGCGGTTTTCGTGGTTCGCGCAAGAGCACGCCGTTCGCCGCGCAGGTCGCCGCCGAGAAGGCCGGCAACGCCGCGGCGGAGTACGGCGTCAAGAACGTCGAAGTGCGCGTCAAGGGCCCCGGCCCGGGTCGCGAATCGGCCGTCCGCTCGCTGAACGCGGTGGGATTCCGCGTGACCAACATCGAGGACGTGACCCCGATTCCCCATAATGGCTGTCGTCCGCCCAAGAAGCGGCGCGTCTGATCTCAGAGGCTTCGAACTATGGCTAGATATCTCGGACCGAAGTGCAAGCTCTCCCGCCGGGAGGGCACGGACCTGTTTCTCAAGAGCAGCGTCCGTCCGCTCGAGTCCAAGTGCAAACTCGAGGTGCCGCCCGGCGGCGCTCCCCAGCGTCGCCCGCGCATTTCGGACTACGGTCTGCAGCTGCGCGAGAAGCAGAAGCTGCGCCGCATGTACGGAGTCCTGGAACGCCAGTTCCACAACTACTACAAGCGCGCCGCCCAGCAGAAGGGCTCCACCGGCGAGAACCTGCTGAAGCTGCTCGAGGGTCGCCTGGACAACGTCGCCTACCGGATGGGCTTTGCCTCCACCCGGGCGGAGGCGCGCCAGCTGGTGAGCCACAAGGGCATCACCGTCGATGGCCAGGTCGTGAACATTCCTTCCTTCCAGGTCAGCGCCGGTCAGGAAATCGCGATCCGCGAAAAGGCCAGGAAGCAGCTGCGGGTGCAGAACGCCCTGCAGATGATGGTCGAGGCCGGTTTCCCCGAGTGGGTCGACGTCGACCAGAAGAAGATGAGCGGCGTGTTCAAGCAGCTGCCGGACCGCGAAGAAATCCTGCCCGACATCAACGAAAACCTGGTCGTCGAGCTCTATTCCAAGTAATTTGCGAGGGACGAAGCCCATGCAGGCATCGGTCAACGAATTTTTGCGCCCCCGCGTCGTCAAGGTCCAGCCTGAGAGCCGGACCCGGGCCCGTGTCACCATCGAGCCGCTCGAGCGCGGCTTCGGTCACACGCTGGGCAACGCCCTGCGGCGGATACTCCTGTCCTCCATGCCCGGCTGCGCCGTGGTCGAGGCGGAGATCGACGGCGTGCTCCACGAGTACACCAGCATGGAGGGGGTGCAGGAAGACGTCGTGGACGTCCTGCTCAACCTCAAGCAGCTGGCCGTGAAAATGCACCAGCGCGACGAGATGGACCTGACCCTCACCAAGAAGGGCCCGGGCGTTGTCACGGCCGCCGACATCGAGACCGGCCACGACGTCGAGGTGATCAACCCCGAGCTGGTCATCGCCACGCTGACCAAGGCCGGCCAGCTGTCCATGCGCATCAAGGTGCGGCGCGGGCGCGGTTACCAGCCGGTCACGCAGCGGCCGTCCTTCGAAGAGCAGAGCGGCCCCATCGGCCGGCTGCAGCTGGACGCCTCCTTCAGCCCGGTGCGTCGCGTCGCTTACACCGTGGACGCCGCGCGCGTCGAACAGCGCACGGACCTGGACAAGCTGATCCTGGACATCGAGACCAACGGCACCATCGACTCGGAAGAGGCGATCCGTCGTGCCGGCGCGATCCTGAAGGACCAGCTGGCGGTGTTCGTGGACCTGCAGGGCGAGGGCCTCGGCCCGGAGCCGGGCGACAAGGCCATCGATCCCATCCTCCTGAAGCCGGTGGACGAGCTCGAGCTGACGGTGCGCTCGGCCAACTGCCTCAAGGCGGAAGACATCAACTACATCGGCGACCTGGTCCAGAAGACGGAAGTGGAGCTGCTCCGCACGCCGAACCTGGGCAAGAAATCGCTGACCGAGATCAAGCAGGTGCTGGAGAACCACGACCTGCAGCTCGGCATGCGCCTCGAGGGCTGGCCGCCGGCCAGCCTGAGGCACGACGACGATCGGGTCGCCTGAGGCGCCCGGCCAACCAGGATAACGAGTCATGCGCCATCGCAAATCCGGCCGCCAACTGGGCCGCAACAGTTCCCACCGCCGGGCCATGTACCGCAACATGGCCTCGTCGCTGCTGCTGCACGAGACCATCCGCACCACGCTGCCGAAGGCCAAGGAGCTGCGGCGGGTGGTCGAGCCGCTGATCACGCTGGCGAAGGAAGACGGCGTGACACAGCGCCGGCGGGCCTTCGACAGGCTGCGCGACAAGCAGGTCGTGGGCAAGCTGTTCAACGAGCTGGGACCGCGTTATCGCGCGCGCCCGGGCGGCTACCTGCGCATCCTCAAGATGGGCTATCGCCCCGGGGATTCGGCGCCCATGGCGCTGGTGCAGCTGGTGGACCAGCCGGAGGCCGGGGAGCAGCCGGGCGAGTAACGGCAGCCCCAGGGCGCGCGTACGCTGGAAAGCCGGGCCCCGTGCCCGGCTTTTTTGTGGCCGCGATGCGTCTGCAAGCCCCGTAAAACCTGCGTCGCGTCGCAATGCCATAATAGCGGCCGGAGGTATTCTCGCTTGATGGACTTGTCCGACTGCCTTGTAGTGGGTGTCTCGTCCCGGGCGCTGTTCGACCTGCGCCGGGAGGACGCCCTGTTCGTCAATGCCGGCCTGGCCGCTTACCGGGCCGAACAGCTGGCCCGCGAGGACGAAATCCTGCCTCCGGGCACGGGATTTCCCCTGGTACGCGCCGTGCTCGACCTGAACGATCCGGCCCACCAGCGTCGTGCCGAGGTGGTCGTCATGTCCCGCAATTCCACGGAGACCAGCCTGCGGATCTTCAACTCGATCCGCCATTACGACCTCGACATCAGTCGCGCCGCCCTGTCGGGTGGCGCGCCGCTGGCGCCCTACCTGCGGGCCTTCAACGTGGACTTGTTCCTCTCCTGCTACGAGGACGACGTGCGCCGGGCGCTGGAAGGCGGCGTCGCCGCGGCGCTCTTGTACGACCGTCCCGAGGACCCGCGCGAGGCCGCCGACGAGATCCGCATCGCTTTCGACGGCGACGCAATCCTGTTCTCCGATGAATCCGAGCGCATCTTCCAGGCGGACGGCCTGGAAGCCTTTGCCCGGCACGAAGCGGAGCGCGCCCGCGAGCCGCTCGCCGAGGGACCCTTCGCGCGCGTCCTGCACAAGCTTTCTGCGTTGCAACAGGCGGCCCGGCAAGAGGGCGCCACGCCCATCCGGACGGCGCTGGTCACGGCGCGCGGCGGCCCGGCGCACGAGCGCGTGATCCGCACGCTGCTGGCGTGGGGCGTGGTCGTGGACGAGGCGTTTTTCCTCGGCGGGGTGCCCAAGACCGAGATCCTGGCGGCTTTCCGGCCGCACATTTTCTTCGATGACCAGGCGACGCACTGCGAACGCGCCGCGTCCCGTGTGCCCACCGGCCGCGTGCCGGTGGTCCCGGGCAAGACTGAGAGGTGACTTGATGAGCATCCCCGATCCGCGGGAATACCGGGCCCTGGGCTACCTGATCGACGGCACGCCCTTTTTTGTGCGCGCCTTGCGCGAATGGGACCGCGCGGCACTGCTGGAGCTGTTCGAGCGCTCCAGCCAGCAGTCGCGGTACTTCCGCTACTTCGAGCGCAAAAACACGCTCACCGACAGCGAGCTGGACTATTACACGCAGCTGGATTTCGAGCACCACGCGGCGCTGGCCGCGGAGGCGCCGGACGAGGAAGGCATTATCGCCGTCGGCCGCTACATCGAGGTGCAGCCGGAGGCCGACCCGCGGCGCGCCGAGGTGGCCTTCCTGGTGCGGGACGATTTCCAGGGCCTCGGAGTGGCCACGCAGCTGCTCAAGCACCTGATCCGCATCGCCCGTGAAAACAACATCGCCGAGTTCGAGGCGGAGATGCTGCCGTCGAACACGCGCATGCTGGAGGTTTTCGACCACTCCGGCTACCAGCTCAAGCGCAGCCGCGAGCGCGACAGCGTGCGCGTGGTGTTCCCCATCCTCGACGAGCGGATCCCCTTCTGAATCTTCGACCGCTGCCGCTGCTCGCGCTCGCCCTGCTCGCCCTGCCGCTGGCGGGCGGCTGCAGCCGGATCGACACGCTGCGTCTGGCGCACGCCAACAGCGGCACCTCGGCGGACTGGCCGCCCGGGGCAGTGGCGGTCGAGCTGGCGCTCGAGCGCACCCTGGATGGTCGCCCATGGCTGCCGGTGTCGGTGGACGGCAGCGCGCCACTGCCCTTCCTGCTGCAGGCGTCCGCCGGCGCGATCGCGCTGACCGGGGCGCGGCCGGCCGGCCTGGCCGCCGGTTTTGCGGGTCGCATGAAGCTCAGCCAGGCCTTGCTTCCCGGGATCGAGGGCGGGCGGCTGGTGAAGCGGCGCCGGCTGGAATTCGGGCCGCTGGCACTGGAAGACCAGGGACTGCTGCTGGTGGAGCCGGCGGACTGGCCCCATGGCCGGCCGCGCGGCTTTGCCGCCGGCGTCATCGGCTACGACCTGTTTCGCCGCTTCGTCGTGGAGATCGATTTGTCCGCGGACCGGTTGAGACTGCATCGCCGCAGCCGGGGCTTGCAGGGCCTGGGCGAGACGCAGCGCCTGCTGGTGCTGGACCGGCGTCTGTATGTCGAGGCCTGGCTGGAGCTCGGCCGCGGGCTCGGTCGCTGGGTGCGGCTGGAGTTCGAGCCCGCCGCGCCCGCCGGCATCTGCCTGGATGCGCGCTCCAGGCCCGCCGTCGTGCGTATCGCCGACTTCTCTTTCCCGGTAGATGAAACGATTTGCGGCGACCGGGCGCCGAGGGACCGCAAGTCCGCCGCGCGCGACGGGGTGCTTGGCGCGCAAGCGCTCGAGTCGCTCGCCGTGGGCGTCGATTATCGCGCCGGACAGATCGCCTTCCGGCGCGTCGACTGAAGCGGTACCGGCTTAACAGCAACCGGGGCCTGAGGCATGATGCGAGCCTGCACCAGGAGAAAGCGATGTCCCGTACAATACTTGCCGGCCTTTGCCTGCTGGCCGCCACGCTGTCGACTAACGTGTCCATGAGCGCAGACCGTGTCCTGGGTCCCCAGTTCGTCACCCGCTCCGAGGTGCTCGCGCCGCATGGCATGGCGGCGACCAGCCAGCCGCTGGCGACCCAGGTCGCGCTGGACGTGCTGAAGCAGGGCGGCGGCGCCGTGGACGCGGCCATTGCCGCGAACGCCGCGCTGGGCCTGATGGAACCGACCGGCTGCGGCATCGGCGGCGACCTGTTCGCCATCGTCTGGGACGCGGAAAGCGGGCAACTCCACGGCCTCAACGCCAGCGGGCGCTCGCCGCGCGCCCTGGAGCTCGAGTGGTTCCTGGAGAACGGCTACGAGCGCATTCCGCCGCGCGGCCCGCTGCCGGTGAGCGTGCCGGGCGCGGTCGACGGCTGGTTCGAGCTGCACGAGCGCTTCGGCCGCCTGCCCATGAAAGACGTGCTGGCGCCCGCGATCCGCTATGCGCGCGAGGGTTTCCCGGTCACGGAGGTGATCGCCTACTACTGGGCGCGCAATGCCGAGCTGCTCGAGGAGTATCCCAACTTTCCCGAGGTCTTCATGCCGGGCGGGCGGGCGCCGCGCGAGGGCGAGATCTTCCGCAACCCGGCCCTGGCGGACACCTATGCGCGCCTGGCCGAGGAGGGCCGCGACGCCTTCTACAGGGGCGAGATGGCGCGCGTGATCGCCGACCACGTGCAGGAGAACGGCGGCTTTCTCGCCTACGAAGACCTGGCGAGCCATCGCTCCGAGTGGGTGGAGCCGGTCTCGACGAATTACCGCGGTTACGACGTCTGGCAACTGCCGCCGAATGGCCAGGGCATCGCGGGCCTGCAGATTCTCAACATCCTGGAAGCCTGGGACCTCGCCGAGCTGGGCTTCGGCAGCGCGGATTACCTGCACCTGCTGGTAGAGGCCAAGAAACTGGCCTTCGAGGACCGCGCGCGTTTTTACGCGGACCCGGGTTTCGCCGACGTGCCGGTGGCCGAACTGATCTCCAAGGAATACGCGGCGCGGCGGCGCGCGCTGATCGATCCGCAGCGGGCGGCCGACGCCTATCCCGCCGGGGACCCCGAGGTCCTTGAGCGCAGCGACACCATCTACCTGACGGTGGCCGACGCCGCGGGCAACATGGTGTCCCTGATCCAGAGCAATTACCGCGGCATGGGCTCGGGCATGACGCCTCCCGGCCTCGGTTTCGTGCTGCAGGACCGCGGCGAAATGTTCAGCCTGCAAGCGGGCCATCCCAATGTCTACGCGCCGGGCAAGCGGCCTTTCCACACCATCATCCCCGCCTTCGTCACCCGCGACGGCGCCCCCTGGCTGAGTTTCGGCGTGATGGGCGGCGGCATGCAACCGCAGGGCCACGTGCAGGTGCTGGTCAACATGATCGACTTCGGCATGGACCTGCAAGCGGCCGGCGACGCGCCGCGGGTGCGGCACGACGGCTCCAGCGAGCCGACCGACGAGCGCATGACCGACGGCGGGGTGGTGCGCCTGGAAAGCGGCTTTCCGGCCGAGGCGATCGCCGAGCTGGAGCGGCGCGGGCACACCGTCGAAGTGTCCAACGATGGCGGTTACGGCGGCTACCAGGCGATCCGCAAGGACCCGGCGGCCTGGGCCGGCGCCTCGGAGTCGCGCAAGGACGGCCAGGCTTCGGGATACTGACGCGCCATGCAGCAGCGGGGGACATCACCATGAAAGTGCTGCCGGTCAACGAGGGCGCGTTCACCGTGCTGTTGTCCTTCGATTGCCGACCCGCCGAGAGCGAACGCTTCGCGCTCGAGCTCGCGCACTTCGTGGAGGAGCGCATGCGTTTTCACCCGGGTTTCCTGTCGGGCACGATCTATCTCAGCGAGGACGCCAGCAAGGTCTTCGAGCTGTTCCAGTGGGCGCGCGCCGAAGACTGGCACGCCTACCGGGCCAGCGAGGACGGCCGCGATGCCGTGCGGTGGCTGAGCGGCCATCGGCCCGGCATCAGTTTCCTGGAAACGGTGCGCTGCGTGGTGCCGCCGGCGCCGGGCGAACGCACGCCGCCGCCGGCCTGAGCCAGGCCGTTGCCCAGCCACAAGCCCCTTGCAGACCTGCATGGCACGAGCCGGCTCGCGGTGGATGCCGCCCGCGGCGTGACCGGCCTGGTCGAATCCATGCACGCCACCATCGCCGGCGTCGCCGGTCTCGTGCCGGGCGCCGACGTCAACCGCACGCGCGGCATCACCGGCCTGGTGTATCGCTGCGTGGACGGCGCGATGCAGCTGGCGGGCGGCGGCCTGGACCTCGCGCTCAGGCCGCTGGCCGGCCTTGCGGAGCCGCGCGCATCGGCGCCGGCACGCGATACGGTGCTGGGCATACTGAACGGCGTGCTCGGCGATCACCTGGAAGCCTCCGGCAACCCGCTGGCCGTCGGCATGACCCTGCGGCACGACGGCCGCGTCGTTGACCCCTGCAAATCGGATCTGCGCGCCGCCTTGCCGCGCGCCGGCGGGAAGATCCTGCTGCAGATCCACGGCTTGTGCATGAGCCAGCGGGAGTGGGCCCGCGGCGGGGTCGATCATTGCGCTGAATTCGCGCCCGGCCTCGGCTATACGGTCCTGCGCCTGAATTACAACACCGGCCGGAGAATCGCGGAGAACGGTCGCTCGCTCGCGGCGTTGCTCGAGGCGCTGGACGCGGCATGGCCGGTGCCGGTGGAGGAGATCGCGATCGTGGCGCACAGCATGGGCGGGCTGGTGGCGCGCAGCGCGCACCACCACGCTGCGGCGGCGGGCCAGGCCTGGCCGGAGCGGCTGCGCAAGCTGGTGTTTCTCGGCACGCCGCAGCACGGCGCGCCGCTGGAGCGCGCCGGCAACCGCTTCGACTGGCTGCTGGGGCTCACGCCTTACACCCTGCCTTTCACCCGCCTCGGCAAGGTGCGCAGCGCCGGCATCACGGACCTGCGCTACGGCAGCCTGCTGGACGACGACTGGCAGGGCGTCGATCGCTATGCGCGCGTGCCGGCGGAATGCCGCAGGCCGGTACCCTTGCCGGCCGGCGTGGACTGTTTCGCCGTCGCCGCGGTGCGCGCGGCGGCGCCCGGCGCGCCGGCCGCGGACTTCTACGGCGACGGGCTGGTGCCGCTGGCGAGCGCGCTGGGCGAGCATCCCGACCCGCGGTACGAGCTGGGCATCCCGGCGCGGGCACGCTGGATCGGAACGCGCCTCGGGCACCTC
>Ga0209949_1000885_pt1 | contig 15280 bp, 7 predicted proteins | sample SalPonC_black_MG_FD_185711 | JGI IMG/M metagenome (GOLD analysis project Ga0209949, IMG submission 185711) | Salt pond soil microbial communities from South San Francisco under conditions of wetland restoration - Salt Pond MetaG... | ecosystem: Environmental > Aquatic > Marine > Intertidal zone >... | reverse complement strand
CGCTGTTGGTGGCATCGAGGGTCAAGGTTTCCCCTTCGCAAAGCTCGCGGTCGGGGCCCAGTTCGACGGTAGGCAGGGGTTTGAAGTTGACCTGTACTTCGTCGGTGGCGGTACACCCATCCAGGGTAGCTTCCAGCCGGTAAGTACCTGACTGGCTGACCTGGATAGTAGGCGTGGTCGCGCCGTTGCTCCAGCTGTAAGTATCAGCGCCGTTGGCGGAGCTGCCGTCGAGGGTGAGGGTTTCGCCCTCGCAGGCCTCCAGGTCGGGACCCAGTTCGATTTGGGGCAATGGCTTGAAGGTGACCTGTATTTCATCGGAGGCGACGCATCCGTCGAGATCGACGTCGACGGCGTAGGTTCCGGATTGGGTTACCTCCAGGGTGGCGGTGGTGGCGCCGGTATTCCAGCTGTAGGTAGCGCCGCTGTTGGTGGCATCGAGGGTCAAGGTTTCCCCTTCGCAAAGCTCGCGGTCGGGGCCCAGTTCGACGGTAGGCAGGGGTTTGAAGTTGACCTGTACTTCGTCGGTGGCGGTACACCCATCCAGGGTGGCTTCGAGGCGGTAAGTGCCCGACTGGCTGACCTGAATGGTAGGCGTAGCGGCGCCGTTGCTCCAACTGTAGGTATCGGCGCCGTTGGCGGAGCTGCCGTCGAGGGTGAGGGTTTCGCCTTCGCAGGCCTCCAGGTCGGGGCCGAGTTCGATTTGGGGCAATGGTTTGAAGGTCACCTGAATTTGATCGGAGGCGACGCATCCGTTGAGATCGACGTCGACGGCGTAGGTTCCGGATTGGGTTACCTCCAGGGTGGCGGTGGTGGCGCCGGTATTCCAGCTGTAGGTAGCGCCGCTGTTGGTGGCGTCGAGGGTCAAGGTTTCCCCTTCGCACAGCTCGCGGTCGGAACCCAGTTCGACGCTGGGTACGGGTTTGAAAGTCACGTTAACCGAATCGCGCCTGGCGCAGCGGCCGATATTGGCCTGTACGCGGTAAAGACCGGATTGGGTGACCTGGATGCTGGGGGTAGTGGCGCCGGTGTTCCACTGGTAGGCATCAGCGCCGGCTACTGTTGCGTCCAGCGTGACGGTTTCACCTTCACACAGCTCCTGATCCGGACCAAGTTCCACCTGGGGCGCATCGACAACTTCTATCTGAATGGATTCGGTTTCCTGGCAGCCGTCGGCGCTGACGGTGACGGAATAGGTTCCGGACTGCGTAACGGACAGGTTGCGGTCGCTGGAGCCGTCTGACCATTGATAGCTAACCCCCGGCGCAGTAGAAGTAGCGTCGAGCAGGAGGCTTTCGCCCACACACAGCGTTGTGTCGGCCCCAAAATCGGCCGCGAGGATGGATTGGTCGAAGAGGGTGACGGTATCGCGGATTTCGCAGTCGCCGGGAAAGCGGATCTGCACGATATAGTCCCCCGGTTGATCGACGGTGATCGCAGGCGTTGTGGCGCCGTTGCTCCAGCTGTAGGTTTGGCCCTGATCGCTGAGTTCGGGATCCAGGGCGATGGCGCCGCCGTCGCAGAGCACGCGATCGTCCCCGAGCAGGCCTTCGGTACTGGTGTTGCCACCGTCGGGGAAGGTCCATCCGTCGTTATTACTCAGATCGCGGCTGCCCAATCCGGCGTCAAAGTCGGCGCCACCCTCGGCGCGTTGATCGCGCATGTCCACATACAGGGCATCGATAGTTGCACTACTGCTTCGAACGGTGGCCTGCGTGCCGTTATTGGTAGAGGAAAGGGAAAGAACGCCGCAGGGGTTGCCGGGCATTTCCCAGCGGCTTTGTATTGTCTGGGTAGCGCCGGCTTCGAGCTGGTAAGCGCTGCCGGCGGTAAATTGGAGGGTGCCGAAGTCATTAGAGCCGCGGATGACGCCGTCGCCGGCAAACTGAACGCGTTCGTAGCTGATGCCGTTAGCCGGAGCGCTGAGCTGTGCGGTTCCGATGCCGTTGGGAAATAGCACTTCTCCGTAGACGGCGGACAGCCCCAGCGCATCGGTGTAAAAATGCGCATTGGCGTGATCCATCAGTATGCGGGAACCCTCGGCGCTGATATCAATATTGGCCTCTTCCACGAACCAGGCGGGATCATCGCCTCCGTCGCCCGGGATAGTGATTTGGCTGTTGGAAATATTGAGTATCTTTTTTGGTCCCCGTCCGAAAGCGTGAAAGCGATTGAGCTGTATGTCGACGCCGTCGCTGATTAAGGTGCCGCGAATGAAGTTCAGTGTATCCGCCGCCAGGGCGTCCTGCAAAGCCCAGCTGCCGGCGCCTTCCGCGCGGATCTTTTGCAGGGCATTGTTATTGAACCTAAGTGTTTCACCTTCCTCATTGCTGCGCAGCTGTAGGAGCGGCATTCCATAAACCATACCGGGCTGTAGTTCCAGCGAACCGAAGAGTTGCAGGGTAGCCAGACCCAATTCCGGAGTGCCGGTGGCGCCGTTCCAGGTCATATTGCGGCAATAGTACTGCGGTCCTTCTTCACCCATCACCACCTGATTGGGAGCGGAGAAAGCGTTCGCATCGAAGATGACGTCATCGAGCGGGGTAGGAGGACATTCGCCGCCGGGGCCGCCGCTCGACAGCGACCAGTGAACGGACTCATACCAGCTGCCGCCGTCATTGACCCAGTAGAGGGTGCGGGGAACGGGGGAGTTGATGGTCCACCCCTCATTATTGCCCAGATCGATGGAATTGTCAGCGAGGAAGGTGGTGGCGCCGGCATTGTGGATATCCTGCAGAATTAGATAGTTGTTGGTGAAATCAAAGGCGCTGCGAAATAGAGCCTCTTCGCCGGCAATTGTAGAGCGCAACGAAACGTAGCCCTCGCAACCGCCTTCGGCCAGCAGTTCACGGATTATAAAGGTCCGGTCACTGGCAAAGCGGTATTCGAAGCCCCGGCTCAATTGCAGATTGAGCAGGGTCATATCGTTGAGCATCGAACCGTTGCGTTGGAAACGGACAGTGTCGATACGCATGTCTACAAAGTTGTCATTATCCATTACGCCGTCCTGCAGAAAGCTGACCGTCTGATATTCAATGAAACCGTTACCGGAGTGAAACATAAAGCCGGGATCGGCAAACTGTATGGTCGCACTGCGGGCTTCCAGATTGAAATTGTCAACTTGCGTGAGCCAACGCACGGAATCGGCGTCGGTGCGTCTTAGCGTAAAGAGGGAACGGCCCAGATTGAGGCGCCGTGAGCGGCTGGTATTGGAAATGAAGCGCTGGCAGGTTACGGGAAAATTGCCAGTGCCGAGGGTGCCGCGCTCCATGTAGAGGGTTTGCTGAGTGGAGAAGGCGTCGCCAAGGGCCCATTGCCCGTCATCTCCGTCGATGTATACGTTGCCGGGAAAAGCGTGTCCGGCACTGGTAATGATCCGGATGAAGGCGCTCGTCGGCGTGGATTCGAAGCGAACCTCACCCTGAAAGGCGAAACTCATGTCGGGGATAAAGGTCAGTTCCCCGAAAATGCGTAGCTGCCGGCTAGCAGTGCCTTCAAAGGAAGGGGTGCCGGTAGCGCCGCTCCAGGTCATATCGCGGCAAATGGCTTCATCGATATCGATGGTTACCGTTTGCCCGGCGCCGGTAAACGAGTTGGCGTCGAAGAATACGTCGTCGCCATCACCGGGAGCTTGTGCGTGAAAGGTAGTACCACCGGAGCTGGTAGCCCAGTGGTTGGTATCCGACCAGTTGCCGGAACCGCCAACCCAGTAGTAGTCGGCGCCGTAAAGCGGTAAGCTCAGCAGGCTTAAAATAGATAACAGGGGTAAAAGGACTAAGCGCATAATTACTATTTTTCAGATCATGGGATTTGATTTCGGAAATCTGGCCGAGGTACCTATATTTGACCGTTACCGAGTAAAATTGTTTTCATGAGTCTTTCTTTCTTTCGGCTGGCCCTTCGCCTCGGCAGTTTTCTTTTACTGGCGGGTACAGCTTCAGGGCTTTGCGCGCAGGCGCTGAAATTACAGCTTTTGGCGCTACCCGCACAAATTAAACCGGGTGAATGGACAAAGATCCAGGTACGAGTGAGTGATGAGGCTGGAAAGCCGGTTCCCAATGTTCTTTTAACGTTGGAAGCTGACGGTGGATTGTTTGCCGGCGCCGGTAAAGGAAATGCGGAAGGAAAGACAGACTACCAGGGGGTATTCCGGACGGAGTGGTCGTGTGAACCCTGTATGGCCGAACACTCCATTGAGGTCAATGCCCGTCGCGCTGGTTTTCTGGGAGCTACAGAGCAATTACTGATCGTTGTAGAAAAAGAACGCCTGTCGGGACAGTTGACGATCGATCCCTGGATACAACCCGAGGAGGTCGTTCCCGGGCAGACGGCGTCCCTGACGTTGCTGCTCAGGCGGAACGGCCGGCCGGAAGCGGGAGCTTTTGTTGAAGTTTCTTCGGGGGGAGGAACCTTTACAGGCCCCTCGGCTGATCCGGAGCTGCCTACCTATGCGCACGGTTTGACGGATACCCTTGGGCGCTTCCAGACGGATTGGCGCTGTGAGAATTGTGCGCGCAACTACCTGTTCCATATCAGAGCGAGTGCGGAAGGGCACGAACCGCTGCGTTCGCAAATTACCCTCCCCATCATTGAATCGGCAAAAGAACAGCCACAGGACGATCAGGGGGCCGTGGAAGGACAGCTCATCAGCTGTGACCCTTGTGGCTTTTTTCAGGTACATGCCTCATCGGTAGTTCCTCAAAAGGAACAGCGTTCCGTATCGGTTTCGGCTGATTGTCACTACCGGATCAGCTTGCCGTCAGGCATTTACTTGATGGAAGCAGTACCGGTACATCGCGAAGCCGGAGAGGAGCCGGTGGCTGTCCCCTGGCGCATTAAAGTGAATGTAAGCAGCAATATGACAACGACGGTCAACTTCCAGTGTGCTGAGTGAGGAGGAGTCTACTTGACGGGATGACTCAAAGTCAGTACGTATTTACGTAAGACAGACCGTACTTCTCGAGAAAAAGTTTAAAAGATTAGTCACCGCTCCTTCCTACGGACCGTATGGTCGGAGCAGCTGGTTTAGGAGTTTAGAAGATCTGAAAATGAGAATCCCGGAGGGCGCCGCGCTATTCTTCTAAACTGTTCAGTCGACTCAATCTGTTATTCTTCCCGTAGCCGCCCCTTAAAGCTCCTTTCCAGGTGAAAGTGTCCATTTATCTGGTAGCCAGTATGCTATAAGCATGTACAGGGCGTAAACCTCCAGGGCGAAGGGCAGATATCCCAGATATCCCGGCAGCGGCATTTCAAAGATGTACCAGAAGTCCACGTAGGGGATATTGTAGAACCACTTCGGTTTGGCATAGTAGTTCCACATTTCCCAGAAAAAGCCACAGGTGAGGCATCCCAGCCACAGGGCGATGACGAGGCGCCAGTCACCCCGGGCTGTACTGGCCAGCAAGCTGGGTTGCCCCAGCCGGTAATTGACCGGGTCGAGAATGAAATAGAGTGACATCCAGATGAGGGCGACGCCGTATGCCGGCCAGCGCAGCGCGACGAACAGCAGGAGGCACCCCAGGAGAAAGAAGCCCAGGCGGGTGAGTTTGTAGCGGCCGATACGGGGGCCCTTACCCAGGTTTTGCACCCACCCGAAAGTGCTGAATAATTCAGTGGTGCTGAAAACAGCAGGCAAAACGACTGAAAAACTGATGGTACAGTAAAAACCGTATTCAAAACCGGAAAAGGAGTCAACCGGCTGGTAGGTCCAGTACCCCAGTCGCCGGTTGAAGAGCTCGAAGAGCCACCAGGAGGGAGCGGAAAACAGGAAAAGCGGAACGTAGGCCCGGTAATTTTGCGAAAGCAAACTAAATCCCCTGCGATAAAGCACAATGGCCTCGACGCTTAAAATATATCCCAGCCAAAGCGGAAAGAAGGCCCAATGCGTCCGCAGGCCGTCCATCAGCCAGTTAATTGGCCAGAAGACTGCGATGAGTAGTAAGCCGATCCAGCCGAACAGCGGCCAGCGCGCCCCTTTTGAAGTCTCGGAAGTTGACATGCTGCAGTGGAAGATATCCTGTTAATCCGGGTTAAATGCCTTACGGCAAAAACGAGTATTTGCACGCAATTTAGTTAAAAAGGGATAGGATAAACAGGGGCATATGCATTTCAAAATTAAATTTAGCCCTCATAACGCTTTAGATTTAAAATGGCTTTTCTAAATTAAGCCGGAATAAAACCTTATCGACTATGCAAAGATCAGCACTATGGCTTCTGTTACTTCCTTTGCTCCTGTTTTCAGGAACAGTAACGGGCCAACGAACCACCAGCGTCAATTCGGCGGATACCTTACCCACCGCCGAACTCCAAGCCTTGAAATGGCGTAACATCGGCCCCTTCCGGGGTGGCCGATCCAATACCGTTTCCGGGGTGGTGGGTAATGATAATATTTACTACGCCGGCTATACCGGTGGCGGGATTTGGAAAACAGAGGATGCCGGCCATACCTGGCGCAACATCTCCGACGGTTTCCTGGAAACCGGGTCCGTAGGCGACATCGCCGTTTCGGAATCCGATCCTAACGTCCTCTACGCAGGTATGGGCGAACATGCCGTGCGGGGCGTAATGACCACCTTCGGCGACGGCGTCTATAAATCAGTGGACGGAGGAAAAAGCTGGGAACATAAAGGACTGGAAAACTCCCGCCACATCTCAGATGTAGTCATCCATCCCGGTAATCCGGATGTCGTTTTCGTGGCGGCTCAGGGCGCTGTACATGGACCGACCGATGAGCGCGGCATCTATAAATCGACTGACGGCGGCGAAACCTGGAAGAAGGTGCTCTATGTCGATGAGAATACCGGGGCTTCCAGCCTGCGCATGGACTTTACCAATCCGCGCATCCTCTACGCCGCTACCTGGGAACATCGCCGTTATCCCTGGAAAGTGATGAGCGGGGGCCCTGGCTCCGCGATTTGGAAATCGACTGACGGTGGCGAAACCTGGAAAAAAATCACAAAGGGCCTGCCGGAAAAGATGGGTAAAATCGGGGTCGCCGTTTCGCGCGCCGCCCCTCAGCGCGTCTTCGCTATCGTGGAAGCCGAGAAGGCAAAAGCCGGCGTCTACCGGTCCGACGATGGCGGTATGAGCTGGAAGCACATGACCAATGATCAGCTGCTGACGGCCCGCTCCTGGTACTACATGGAAATTTTCGCTGACCCGAATAACGCCGAATCGGTGTATGTGTTGAATGCTCCGATGATGCATTCCATCGACGGGGGTAAGACCTTTTCGCGCGTCAGTGTCGGCCATGGTGACACGCACGACCTGTGGATCAACCCGGACAACAGCCGCAATATGATCCTCGGCGATGACGGCGGCGCGGAAATTTCCTACAACGGCGGGGCCAGCTGGTCCACCCTGAACAACCAGCCGACCGCCCAGTTCTATCGCGTCAACACCGATAATCTTTTCCCCTACAACGTATACGGCGGGCAACAGGATAACTCTTCCGTGGTCATCCGTAGCCGCAGCAACGGCGGAGGCATCACCGAGGCCGACTGGACATCGGGTCCCGGTTGCGAAAGCGCCTATATTGCTTTCGACCCGGATAATCCGGTCGTCCTCTACGGCGGCTGCTACCAGGGCCTGATAGAAGCACTGGACACCCGCACTGACGAGGGTAAGGACATCATGCAGTATCCATCCCTCAACCTGGCGACCAAGCCGAAGAACATGAAGTACCGTTTCAACTGGAACGCACCGATCATTGCCTCTCCTCACGATCCCAATACACTGTACCACGCCGGTAACGTCGTTTTCAAAACGACCGACGGCGGGCTCAACTGGGAGGCCATCAGCCCGGACCTGACGCGCAACGATACCACCAAGCAGGACCTGGGCGGCGGCCCTTTTACCAATGAGGGCGCCGGTGGCGAAAATTACAATACGATTTACTATCTCACCGAATCACCGCTGGAGCAGGGCCTGCTCTACGCGGGAAGCGACTGCGGGCTGGTGCACGTGACCAAAAACGGAGGGGAAAGCTGGGAAGATATTACCCCGGAAGATCTGCCGGAAAGCAGTATCCACTCCATCGAGGTTTCTCCGCACGACCCTGGAACAGTCTACGTCTCCGCCAATCGCTATAAATTTGACGATTTCAAATCCTATACCTATAAATCCACCGACTATGGCCAGTCCTGGCAATTGATCAACGACGGCGTCCGCGAGAACGACTTCATCAAAGTCATCCGCGAAGACCGGAACACGCCCGGCTTGCTGTACGGAGGAGCGGAGAGGGGCTTTTATCTCTCGAATGACGGTGGCAGCAAGTGGCAGCAACTACAGCTAAATCTACCGGTTGTCCCCATCAACGACCTGGCGATTGAAGACAATGACCTGGTGGCCGCCACCCAGGGCCGCGCCTTCTGGATTCTCGACGATCTCAGCGCCCTGCAACATTCTAAGGGGCAGTTTGAAGGGGAATCCATGAAACTCTACGAGCCGAATAAAAAGACGGTGCGCTTCAGTAGCGGGAATTCCAATGATCCGGGCGTAGGAGAGAACCCGCCAAGCGGCGTTATTCTGTACTACTATTTGGCGGAAGCCGAGGATAGCATTACGCTGACTTTGGATATCCTGAATGCCGAAGGGGAGCTTGTCCGGACTTTCACGAACCTGGAGGAGGAGTTCAAATCTTTTCCCGGCGGTCCGCCGGCTCCCCAAGCCATCCCGGCGAAAAAGGGACTGAATCGCTTCGCCTGGGACTTCCGTGCTGAGACGCTGCCGGCAGTGCAGGGGGTTTTCGTTTACGGAAATTACCGGGGACACCGGGTGGCCCCAGGCGCCTATCACGCCCGCCTTACACATGGCGAGCAAAGCTCGGAAGTAGCTTTTGAAATAGTATCTGACCCAAGACTGGATATAAGGATGGAAGACTGGCATACCCAACAGGAGATGATGGAGCGGATGGAGCAGCACATTACGAATATCCATCAGGCCGTCAACCAAATGCGGAAGTTGAAAAAACAACTGAGCACATTGAATGAGGTTCTGGAAGAGAAAGGAGGGGCTGAGGCGCTGGTAGAAACCGGTAAAAACCTGGTCGGGAAAATGGAAGACCTGGAAAGTGAGCTGGTAGAACCACGCACAAAGAGCACCCAGGACGTGATCAACTGGCCGGGGAAACTCAACGCCGAGTTTTTCGTCCTGAAAAATAAACTGGATACTCACGATCCCCGGGTGACCGAAGGCGTTCGCAGCCGCCTGACCGACCTGGAGGCACAATGGGCCGAACACCGGCAAACATTGAATCAACTGCTCGAGAAGGACGTACCGGCCTTCAACCAAAAGTACCGGGAGATGCAGATTCCGGCCTTGATTGTACCGCAGACGGAGTAGTGGGTAGAGGGTAGAGGGTAGAGGGATGGGCTGTTCAAGGTTCGAAAGTTCCCGGTGTCCTGAATAAATGATCGAACCTCTCTTGTCTCATTGTCTCTCTACCCTCTACCACCATCCCCCTATAAAACAATTGAACATGAACAACGACTTCAAGCGCATCGTCGTCAAGATCGGCTCCAACGTGCTGGCGGAGGAGGAACAGGGGTTACAGCGGGGACGCATCCGGAGTCTGGTGGATCAGGTTGTTGGTCTGAAGGAAAGAGGTATGCAGGTGCTGCTTGTCTCTTCCGGAGCGGTGGCGGCAGGACGCAGCGTACTGCCGGGATCGGAAGATATGAATAAAGTAGTGCGGCGGCAGGTGTTGTCGGCGGTGGGCCAGACTGAGCTGATGAATATTTACCAGCAGTACTTCCGGGAGCGGTCCTGTCACGTAGCCCAGGTGCTGGCGACGAAGGAAGATTTCCGCGATCGCCGGCATTATCTGAATATGAAAAACTGCCTCTACGGACTGCTGCGCGATGACATTGTTCCCATTCTGAACGAGAATGACGTCGTCTCGGTCACCGAGCTGATGTTTACGGATAACGATGAACTGGCGGGTCTGGTGGCGGCAATGGTCAATGCCCAGGCGCTGATCATTCTCAGCAGCGTGGATGGGGTGCTGACCGGCCCGCCCGGAGCGGCAGGAAGCGTCCTGATCCCCGAGATCGATCCGATAGATGCGCGTTTTGAGGAGTATATTCTTCCCTCCAAATCCTCCTTTGGCAGGGGAGGCATGCATACCAAGTTTCGCATTGCCCGAAAAGCGGCCAGGCTTGGTATAACTACTTTTGTCGCCAACGGCCGCCGTACCGGTATCCTGCCGGGCATCTTGTCCGGCAAGGTGGTCTGTACTCGCTTTCCGCCGCAGCGGGAACAATCCAATGTTAAAAAGTGGCTGGCGCATCAGGAGAAAGAGGAAAAAGCCCGCCTTCACGTGAACCTGGGGGCAGCCGAAGCACTGCTTTCTGAGGAGAAGGTGTCAAGCCTGTTACCCGTGGGGATAGAACGCATTGAAGGCCGGTTTAAAAAAGGCGATATTGTGACTATCTGGCACGATGACGAGCAAATCGGCATCGGACTCGCGCAGTACGGTGCCCGCAGCGCGACTGCGTATCTGGGTCAGCGGGGCAAAAAGGCGCTGGTGCACTATGATTATCTTTTGGTCACCAAGCGATGAAGTTTGAACGGGCATTTCGCTTAAGAAAAACTATGCTTTGTTGAAAGTGGTTAAACTTTAAACCTTCAACCTTTCTTATGGATCAAATTACCCGAATCGACGAAAAACAAATCACCGGACAACTTCTCCAAACGCGGCAGGCTTCTCGCAAAATGGCGGCTTTGGAGGACGATACCATTGAGGAAATTCTGCGGCGGGTGGCCGGGCGTATCCGTGAATCGGGACCTCAACTGTTGAAAGCCAACCGAAAGGACCTGGACCGGATGGATGAATCAGACCCCAAGTACGACCGCTTGTTGCTCAATGAATCGCGGCTGGAAGGCATTGCTTCCGATATGGAACAGGTGGCAGCCCTGCCCTCGCCCCTGGGGCGCACCCTGGAAGAGCGCACCCTGCCCAACGGCCTGCTGCTCACCAAAACCAGCGTACCGATGGGCGTGATCGGCATCGTCTTTGAATCGCGGCCCAACGTCACCTTCGACGTATTCGCGCTCTGCCTCAAATCGGGAAATGCCTCGGTGCTGAAGGGAAGCCGGGACGCCCATTTTTCCAACCTGGCCATCCTTGACCTGATTCAGGGAGTGTTAAGGGATTACGACCTGGAGGACCTGGTCTATCTTGCTCCCAGTGCGCGCGAGGCGCTGCCGTCCATCCTGAAGGCTGATGATTACATCGATTTGCTGATTCCCCGGGGAGGCAAGGGGCTCATCGATTTCGTTCGTAAAAACGCTACCGTTCCGGTTATCGAAACTGGTGCAGGAATCGTACATACCTATTTTGACAAAAGCGGTGATCTGGAGAAAGGTAAGGCGATTCTTGAAAACGCCAAAACACGACGGGTCAGCGTGTGTAATGCGCTCGACACGCTCCTTATCCACCGCGAGCGTTTGAAAGAACTGCCGGCGCTGGTAGGGGAATGGGGCCAGAAACACGGTGTTCGGATTTTCGCTGACCCCGGCGCCTACGTGGTTCTTGATGATAGCTATCCGGAAAACTTGCTGGAAACCGCGGAAGAACAACACTTTGGAATCGAATTCCTCTCGCTGAGAATGTCGATCAAGACGGTAGCCGGTATAGAGGATGCCGTTGATCACATCTATCGCTTCTCTTCCCGCCACAGCGAAGCCATTATCGCCGAGGAGCGGCAGGCCATCGAGTATTTTATGCGTCATGTAGATGCAGCCGTTGTATACGCCAATACTTCCACCGCTTTTACCGACGGCGCTCAGTTTGGGATGGGCGCGGAGATCGGTATCAGTACGCAGAAACTTCATGCGCGCGGTCCCATGGCGCTCCCGGAACTGACGAGCTATAAGTGGCTGGTGCGTGGAGAGGGGCAGATTAGGGAGCGGAATTGAGCCCATTCGCAGCTTGGCTCCGGTACTTGTACAGCGCACTGCGGCGATGCGGAGGCGGCCGTGGTCGTGCATCCTTGCCGAACCTCCGCAAACCACTGAAAGCTACCTATAATTACGGCTGCACGATCAACGGCAAAGTTGCTCTGCCTTTTTCAGTCTGTACCTGCAGGAAGTAGTATCCGGCAGGCAGGGTTGCCGGGAGGGGCATTGGGGGTGAACCCTCGCCGTTGAAGACCCCCTCCGCAAGGTATTTGCCATTTGTTGAAAGAAGCTTAACAGAGACTGTTCCGGGAACAGTAATTTCCAGCTGTACCGGCTGTCCGGCCTGCGCTGGATTAGGATGTATTTTGATTCCCTGCCATTTGGCGATGGGCGCCTCGCTGGCAACGGAAAGATCCCGCAGGTAAACGACAAACCCGTCATGATCGGAGCTGCGCAGCGGGGTAGTGGAATCTTCTGAGAGGCGGAATGGGGCGTCCGTATTGCCGCGGGCGAATTGAAGGTCCTCTACGCGCAGGCCGCTTAGGTTCGCGGCCAGGCAATGGTCAAGAAGCTGGGCATTACCTCTCTCAATGAAAGAATAGCGTTGATCCGCCGGGGAAAGAGCGGTGGTGAGATTTTCCAGGGGAGGAGGAGCGACAATTGGGTTGACGGGCAGCAGCGCTCCCAGCGAAGGCCCTCCGGAAATCTGGTTGACTACGTCGACGTATCCGTCGCTAAAGGGGTAAGCGTTGAAATCGCCCAGCAGGAAGAGGTTGTTGTCGCGTCGTTCTTCCACCAGGCGCGCTACGGCTATTGACTGCTCGAAGCGTAATTGGCGGACTTTTGGTCCCTCAACGGGGTCTTCGACATCGCGTAGAGAGCGCATATGCAGGTTGAGGACTTCTATCTCCGGACCTTCTCCACCGAGGCGCACCCGCAAGAGCAGCGGGGGGCGGCCGTGCAGAAGACCGCCCTGGCTGAACCTTTCATTTTTCTGCAGGGCCTCCACATTAAGGATCTCAACCGAAGGACGAATGAGATAGGCCAGGTGTATGAAATCCGGACTATCGCCAAAAAAAGGTTGGTAATCCATTTCCGGATCCAGCTCCCGGACCTTATCTCTGAGGTCCTGCAAAGCTCCAATGCTTCCCACTTCCTGCAAGGCGATGATATCGGGCGCCCGCAGCGATTGGAGTATGTAGCGGGCCAGTTTTTCCAGTTTCACGGCGTAATTATCCTCTTCCCTGATAAGTAAAAAAGTATTGAGAGAAGCCAATGTGAATTCTCCCCGGCGAGCCTCCCGGACGGGACTTAAGGGAAAGGGCAGGGGATCAAGCTGATAGCTCTCCGGAAGCAAAATGTATTTCCCGAAACTAAAACTCAGCACACCGGTGGCGCTGAGGTTGTCGCCGGGCGCCGCCGTCTGATAGTCGGAGGCGCCTACACCGTCGGGATCTACCCAGAAAACTTCGGGATTCCCGTCCCAGACGGGTAGCCCCGGAAGGCCGGGGAAGGGAATGCCAGGCTCGCGGAAGGGGCGATCTGCATCAGCGGTTACGGCAAACTCTCCAAAGCGATTGTTCGGAGCGATCACCCGGGCCGCTGTACGCACCCGCATGCCTTCCACCTGCTCCAGCGCCGCGGGCGATACCGGGCTGGTACCGGGAAAGGTGGCGTCGAGTTCCACGGGGGCGGGCAGCCCGGCTGCGGTTCCCAGGCGAAGCAAGAGGGTGACGTTGGAAAACTCCGTCAGCCCGAACTGCTCCTTAATAATCCCGACTACGCTGACGCTGTCGCCCACGGCCGGTCCGGACGATTGGCCGAGATATACATAGATGCCATCCGAGGTAGCCGGGCGTTCATCCGATCGCGCCGCAGGCGTCTGCATGAAAAAGCCATCCTCATCCACCGCAGTGACAAGGTTGCCATTGCTGCGGATTCTCTCACTTTCATAGGGACTTGAAACACCGCTTCCCTGTATCTGCCAGATCTCCAGAACGGGCTGGGCAAGGGCGGTGGATAAGGAAAAAAGGAGTGAAAAAGATGAACAGGAAAGTATTTTACGGAAGAGAGGATTTTTTTTCATGTTAATCGATAAATATAAATTATTTGTGTTGCCAAACAAAAGAGCACCCCGGAAGTGATGCTCGTGGGCGTACGCCCGCCCGAGGAGTACAAGCGTAAAGGGAGAGGCGACGGCCATAATCCATTAGGTCAATGATTCGCCTGTTCCATTTTTTCTTCCTTTTCTTCCCTTTCCTGATCTCGGAAATATTTGCGGAAGAGGAAGTTTTGCCGCATGGCTTTAAGGTTTTCATTGAGCATCTCTGAACCGGTATTGAGATTATGGATCAGGCTTTCTATATCGGTTGCAATCGTAGAGTCCTGGGTCAGAGAATGAACGAGATTGTCTTCTTCCTCAAATCGCTGAGAGAGTTCTCTAAGATTATTGCTGAATACAACGATATCTTTTCCTGAGCGATCCAGCTGAACCAGCAGGGAATCAACTTTTTCCACTTCCAGGCCTTCTATTTTGCTCACGAATCGCTGAAGCTCCTGCATGACTGTGGTGTCGCGGATCAAGGAACCGAGCAGTCCTTCACCGGATTCTATTTCCGTAGCTACCTTGTTCAGTCGCAGCGTAGTATTGTTAAGATAGGCGGTCGTGGTGCGCAGGTTGGTCATTGATTGCTGTAACTCACGGGCCATGATGGAATCGCTAAGCAGCATGGCGATGGTTCCCTGGCCGTTAACGATTCGGTTGGTAATGGTAAGAAGATCATTGGAGAGTACGGCCAGGTTTTCATTGGTTTTGCCGAGGGTGTTAAGCAATTCATCCGTTTTTAAACGGCTGTAGGATTCCAGCACGTCGCCATCTTCCACCGAGGGGGCAAGGCCTTTGCCGGGACTGATATTGACCAGCATGTTTCCCACCAAACCGTCAGTAGCGATACTGGCCACCGCATTCTTATGGATGTAAGGTTGCACGTTCTCCTCGACCATCATGTCGACGCGCAGGGTGGAGTCATTGATGATTTCAATTTTTTCGACGGTGCCGATTTTAATACCGGCATAATGAACATTATTCCCGGATCGTAGACCGTTGACATTATTGAAAAAAGAGCTAATCGTAAAAGTAGACCGAAACAGATTCTGATTGTTGCCGATGTAGTAGCTCCCAACGATCAGCAGGGATATGGCAATGGTGACAAACAGACCAAGCCGGATGATATAATTTTGTTTCTTTCTCATATAATTCGGTGAAAAGTCGAGCGTAATTAAATCAGGGCTTTAATTATTATTCAATATCGGCCGTCTGATGGCCGTAATCTATCCTTTTCTAATAGTTATAGCGCCAATGTTAGCACTTATCTAAGGTAAT
>Ga0209949_1000884_pt1 | contig 15284 bp, 17 predicted proteins | sample SalPonC_black_MG_FD_185711 | JGI IMG/M metagenome (GOLD analysis project Ga0209949, IMG submission 185711) | Salt pond soil microbial communities from South San Francisco under conditions of wetland restoration - Salt Pond MetaG... | ecosystem: Environmental > Aquatic > Marine > Intertidal zone... | reverse complement strand
AAAAAAAGCATTTGCTTTACTGCTCCGTTTTGACCCGTCCATAACAAATACATTGTCAAGTTGAAAATCAACTTTTTCACAAAAATTGGTTATTTGAGTTTTTAATTCTCCATCCTCTAAAGGTTTTAACTTATTAAACAGGGGTAACAATAAAGATGTGTAAAACATGGTCATGAATATCATAAAAAGGCTAACTAAAACCCAGGCATAAATCCAAAAATGAGGCCCTGTTTGTTGGTAAAACCAGATAATTAATGCCAATAATCCGCCGCCAATTATAGCTGTGATTAACCATCCTTTAAGTTTATCTGTAATGAATACTTTGGGGGTAGTTTTATTAAACCCGAATTTTTCCTCGATAACAAAAGTATCATAAATGCTAAATGGAATATTAATAATGTCTGAAGCAAACATAATTATTCCGAAAAATAGGAGTGCAACTAATATAGTATTTGATGTTATTGAGCGAGCTATTTCATCAACATAAGCAAATCCTGAAAAAGATAGAAACAGTAAAAGTACCAGCAAATTAAAAGTACTGGTTACCATTGAAAATTTATGGTTTGCTTTATCGTATTCCTGCGATTGGCGGTATTTTTCTTTATTATAAATACCTTTTAGCTTATCGGGTAATTTAGCACTTCTCCTTGTCGCGTTTAAATAGTCTAAGATTTGCTCCAATAGATAATCAAAAATAAGGATACCTATAATAATATAAAAAAGAATTTGATGCATAATAAAAAGTTATTTTGGCTAAAATTAGCATCAAAATTAATAAAAAGGGGCAATAAAAAATTAAATTAAAGCTTAGATTTGATTTTTGAGTTGTTCTATTTCTTTTATTCGTTTTTGTATAATCTGAATGTAGTATTTAGTTCTTGACTTACTTTTTATTTTGTAAGAGCGGGCTGCATATTTTAAAGCCAGATCGAGTTCCCCTAGCATCTCGCTGGCAACAGCCATGTTATAAGCAGCTCTGCTTGCTATTTCACGGTCTGTATCCTTTAAATATTTATCCCACAATTCTGCCGCTTTTAACCATTTATTTTGTTCAACAAATTCTGCCGCTTTTTCAAAATCACTATTCCCGGTTACAAAATATTGTCTGGTTTCTTTTTGCCAACTGGGAAAAATCCTGGTACCATAATCGTAAGCTGTAAAGTAGCTGGTTTGGCGTATTGAACGCTCAATAGACTGAAGTTCTTTTTTTACGTTTTCTAAGTTGTAAGATGTTGCATCCCAAGACAATGTATCAGCATATTGATAATAATCTATTTGTTTTTTTTGTGCTAAATCGAAAATTTTCCAGTAAGCTTTTATGGCAATGTCCCTATAAGCATAATATTCATGATTATCATAATATCCGATTCTAAATTCATCACTTTCCATTGATAATATTAATGAATCGAGAGCAATAAAAAGGTCGGCATTACTGCTTTCTGAAATTTTGTTAAGATATCTCCAATTTACGGCTTGAGTGATATAAAAAGAATTTTTATCAGGATAACCTTTAACATATAAAAAATCTGAGGTGTCGATGTTTGCTGCAGAATAGATAGCATCCCTGAAACCTAAAGCCATTTCTGTAGTAATCAATTGATATAATACAGAATCAATTTTACCATCATCATTGATATCATTTTCGAAGTTAATAAATGCTATTTTATTAAAATCTTTAGGGAAATTAATGCTTGAAGGCCTAATAGTCTCTATAGTTAGTGTTTTAATTTGAGGAGCACAATTTTGTAATAAAAAAGCCAGTATAATTAAAATAAAGAATATTTTGTTTGATTTCATTTTTAATAAATATTTATTGTTTTATAAACACAAAATAAGTGCCAAAATTGTTTAAGTAAACAAAAATACCACTTCGACAGGCTCAGTGTGACATCCACTTCGACAGGCTCAGTGTGACATCCACTTCGACAGGCTCAGTGTGACATCCACTTCGACAGGCTCAGTGTGACATCCACTTCGACAGGCCTGCCTATTCGGCAGGTGAACTCAGTGTGACATATTGGTTGTTAGCTCATTGTCATATTGAGCCTGCCTGACGGCAGTCAGGCTTGTCGAACTTCTCTCATGCGAAGCATAAATATGAATAACAAAAATACTTTTTGAACACCCTCATTTAGTTAAAAATATTGCTAAAGTTTATCAGGTTTGCATTGCTCCGCAAACATTAATAACTTGTCCGCTTATATAAGCTGAAAGTTCAGAAGCTAAAAATAATGTGGAATTAGCAACATCTTCCGGAGTACCACCCCGGCGTAATGGTATTTTTTGTTCCCAGTCTTTTCGGACATCCTCTGGTAATTTGGCTGTCATCTCTGTAATAATAAATCCGGGAGCTATGGCATTACAACGAATATTTCTGGACCCAACTTCTTTTGCAACGGATTTTGTAAAACCAATAATACCGGCTTTAGAAGCTGAGTAATTAGCTTGTCCTGCATTTCCTGCTACACCAACCACAGAACTCATATTTATTATAGAGCCTGATTTTTGTTTTAGCATATATTTTTGTGCAGCTTTAGTGAAGTTAAATACTGATTTTAAATTAACCTGAATAACTGCATCCCATTGTTGTTCAGTCATTCGCATAAGCAAAGTATCCTGTGTTATCCCTGCATTATTAACTAAAATATCAATGCTTCCAAATTCCTTTTGAATTTTATCTACAATGCTTTGAGTTTCTTCGAATTTGCTGGCATCAGAAGCATATCCTTTAGCTTTAATTCCCAAGCCGGATAATTCTTTTTCAAGTTCTTTTACAGCATCGTTGTATTCTAAATCTGTAAACGCAATATTAGCACCATTTTCTGCCAATTTTAAAGCAATAGATTTACCTATTCCTCTGGCTGCACCTGTTACTATTGCGTTTTTACCTTCTAATAATTTCATACATCTAAATTTAAAGGTTTAACGAATGGTTTAAGAACAAAAATAAGAAACTTATATTATTTAATCTATAAAATCATATGGAAAGTATACTTTTTAATAAAGCACAAATAAATATAAAACCCTACAAGTATTACAAATGTAAATTAATTATAGAAATAGTTAACACATATGTATACAAAAGTAAACTAATAAATGTGTGTTTTAGATGAATATAAAATTAAATCCAGAACAGTTGTTCTATTTGTTTATAATATTCATTATATCAGTTTATTATAAATTTTAACTGAAGCTTTTAATAAATAAATTAAGTGTAAATGGGGCATTTTTTGTCTTTAAAACTCTTTAATATACTACTAATTAATTGTATATCAGTTTATTATAATTATATTATAAAGTAATACTTTAATTTGAATTCAAAATTATAAACTATACGTTAGTCATTTAGGCAATAGGCTAGTCATTAAGAAGTTAAAGGTTATAAGATATAATTATGAGTAATAGTTAAATAGGACAACCTTGGGATTATTTATTATGTAAATCTTGTTTCTACAGCGAATTTATATCAATATTATAAGCAATTTTAACAATTATATCTAATGATTTAATTATAAATAGATATCTCAAGGATTTAGATAAAATAGCTATTTATAATAATCATCTCTATTCATATAATTATACTACATTATTCATGGAAAATAAGCTATAAGCATTAATACTACGAAATTTTAAGGTAATACAATTTTATTTTATATTGATGATTTTCATTATAACATTCAGACGCATTAATGTAAAAAGAGTAATTACTTCATTATATTTTACAGTTGTAAACAATTAATATTACACATGTATACAGCTGTTCAAATAAAATATTTTACATTTGTGTATTGTATTACAATTGTACTAATAACAGCAACAAATGAAAGATCGTATATTAAAATTTTTAAATAATAAGCAACTATCAGCAACTAAATTAGCTGATAATATTGGGGTTCAGCGTTCAAGTATTTCACATATATTATCCGGAAGAAATAAGCCCAGCTTCGATTTTATTGAAAAAATTCTTGTATCCTACCCTGAACTTAATGCTCAATGGTTAATTACTGGTAAAGGCGAAATGTATCTTCATCAAAAAACATTATTTGACCAGGAAGCACCTGCTTCTGATACAACTCAAAATTTAACTCCGCGAGAATCGAATATTCAAAACAATAAAAAACCCTTGGAGGATTTATACAAAACTGAAGAAGGAAAAACTAAACAGGTAACCATTGAAAGAATTATCATTTTTTATACGAATGGAAAATTTAAAGAATATAAACCATAAAAAATATACATAAACTATATTATATTTGTGCAAAAATTCTATGTATAAAAAGTTAATTCGTCCTGTACTTTTTCTATTACAACCTGAATCCATTCATCATCTTATTGTTTTTGTACTTAAGATAGCATTTAAAATACCCGGACTTCAATTTATTTTAAAAAATATTTATACGGTTAAAGATTCTCGTTTAAAACGTTCCTTTTTAGGGTTAGAATTTGATAATCCAGTGGGTTTTGCTGCTGGTTTTGATAAAAATGCAGAAGTTTATAATCAATTTTCCTCTTTTGGTTTTTCATTTATAGAAATTGGTACCGTAACTCCCAAGCCGCAATCGGGTAATCCAAAACCAAGATCTTTTCGAATTCCTAAAGATTCAGGTTTAATAAACCGAATGGGATTTAATAATAAAGGGGTCGATTATGCTATTAAAAAATTAAAAAATAAAAACCGGAAGGTCATTATTGGTGGAAATATTGGTAAAAATACCTTAACTCCTAATAATAAAGCTCTACAAGATTATATTTACTGTTTTGAAAGATTGTATCCCTATGTAGATTATTTCGTGGTTAATTTAAGTTGTCCGAATATTAAGGATTTAGATAAATTACAAGATAAAGATTCTACTATTATTATACTCAATCAATTAACTGAAATCCGTCAATCTAAAGAAAAATATAAACCTATCCTGTTAAAAATTTCACCTGATCTTTCGAATGAGCAGTTAGATGATGTTGTTGAAACATTCAATCTTACTGGAATAGACGGTATTGTAGCCACAAATACAACCCGGTCGAGAAAAGGATTAAAAACTAAAACTGAAAAAATTCAAAAAATTGGAGATGGAGGCCTTAGTGGTGCTCCTTTAACTCAACGCTCAACAGAAATTATACGTTATCTGCATAAAAAATCGAAAGGTAGTATGCCTATTATAGCTGTTGGGGGTATTATGACTGTTGAAGATGCATTAGAGAAATTAGATGCTGGTGCAAAACTTATTCAACTTTATACGGGTTTTATTTATCAGGGACCAGCTTTTGTCAAACGAATTAATCAGGCCATACTTAAAAAGATTAAAATAAAAAAAGCCTGATGGTTATCAGACTTTTAATTGTGACCCAGCAGGGGTTTCCCGATGAAACTTTGTTTATCGGGATAAACTTCTCACCCCTGCTTGAATTAAAGGAAATAAAAAAAGCCTGATGGTTATCAGACTTTTAATTGTGACCCAGCAGGGGTTCGAACCCTGGACCCCATCCTTAAAAGGGATGTGCTCTACCAGCTGAGCTACTGAGTCAATCGGAATGCAAAAATAACACCTTATTTTTGTAAAACAAAAAATCTATATTAAAATTTTTAATAAAATTGTAATAAGCTGCATTTATTAATGTTAAAGAAATTAAATAGTCCATCTAAAATTTAAACCACAAAAAAATATAGTTATTTTCCATAAAAATAAATGAAAATTAATAGATTTACATAACTGAGTTCAATAATTAACCTTATTAGTATATTAATGAATAACAAAGTAATAATTATAACCGGAGCATCATCCGGCATAGGAAAAGCTTGTGTATATGAATTTGCATCCAGAGGCGCTAAGATTGTATGCGCCTCGCGTAATTTTGAGGAGTTAAAGGCTATTGAGAACGATTTATCAGCAAAAGGTTATGATGCTTATGCTGTTAAAACCGATGTAACATCAGAAGAAGATTGTAAAATGCTTATCAATGAAACAATAAAAAAGTATGGCAGAATAGATGTTCTTTTGAATAATGCAGGTATTTCTATGCGTGCACTCTTTAAAGATGTTGATTTTGAAGTTTTAAGAAAACTTATGGATGTTAATTTTTGGGGAGCAGTTTATTGTACCAAATATGCTTTACCTTATATTTTAAAATCTAAGGGTTCAATCGTTGGCATTACTTCTATAGCTGGATTTCACGGCCTGCCTGGACGATCAGGCTATTCGGCTTCTAAATTTGCCTTGCATGGTTTTTTAGAAACCTTACGTATTGAAAATCTTAAAAACGGTTTACATGTATTGATTGCCGCACCTGGTTTTACAGCCTCTAATGTCCGAAAAGCAGCCCTTTCGGCTGACGGAACTCCTCAGGGAGAATCACCTTTAAATGAAAATAAATTAATGACCGCCGAAAAAGTTGCCCAAAAAATTGCTAAAGGTATTTTAAACAGGAAACGGAATATTATAATATCTTTCGAAGGAAAGATAACTGTACTCCTGCAACGCGTTATCCCAAAATCTTTGGACCGGCTTTTTTATAATCACATGGCAAAAGAACCCAATTCACCTTTTAAATAAAATTAAAATTAATGTTTACTTTCGATACAAAACTTAGAGTACGATACGGGGAAACCGATAAAATGGGTTATGTTTATTATGGAAATTATCCTTTGTATTATGAGGTTGGACGTACAGAACTCATGCGGTATTTTGGTTTTCCTTATAAAAAGATTGAAGAGATGGGCATCATGTTACCTGTACGTAATTTAGAGGTCAAATATTATAAACCGGCGATATATGACGATTTGTTAACGATAAAAACCATTATTAAGGAATTACCAAAAGCAAAAATCACCTTTTTTTACGAAATTTATAACGTAAAAGGGGAACTACTAAATAAGGGTGAAACAACGCTGGTATTTATCGATGAAAAAAGCCGAAAGCCAAGAAGAGCCCCTTCGGAGCTATTAAAACAGCTTGAAACTTATTTCTGAAATTAACGAATTTTACTTATAATCCATAGGATTAAACTAATTACAAAACTTACTAATAGCATACTTGTTATTGGAGCATATAAAGAAAAATGCTCCTTTTTAATTTTAATATCCCCCGGTAAATGACCAAACCATTGGAGTTTGTTGCTAAAGAAATACAATATAATACCTGCAATAATGAATAATAAACCTATAATAATAACGATTTTACCTATTTGTTGCATAATTAACTTACTTATTTACAGTATTATATAATATATTTTTATATTTATTTGTAATGATAAATAAACTTATTCGTCTTATTATTGAATTAAGCTTGATTCTGAGAATTTAATTGATTTAGTAACAAATTTAAAAAAATAATATTATGAAAAGAATAAGTGTAATTATTGCGACAATTATTTTTCCTTTTTTGGTAAATGCACAACAAGATTTTGTAGACCAATTAATTGGGAAATACCAAGGGGAAAAAGGATTTACTACCGTAGTTATAAACAAAGATTTGTTTGAACTAGCTGCAGCCTTAGATGAAGACGAAGAAGTACAGAAAATGAAGGATATGATTGATAATATTAGAATTATAGCTATGGAAGATAATTTGAATTCAGAAAACATTAATTTTTATCAGGAAATTATCAATCAGGTAGATAAAAAATTGTATCGTGAACTGATGACCGTTAAAGAAACTGATAATGATGTAGTTTTTTATGCAAAATATGCAGGAAAAGATATTGAAGAGTTACTTTTAATAGCAGGTGGTAGTAACGAGAATGCAGTTATTAGCATAAAAGGTAAAATAAACCTAAAAGAAATGGTAGCTCTTTCAAAATCAGTTCATATGAAAGGATTTGAACATCTTGATGAGTTAGAAAATTATTAAGAAAGGGGGAAAATAACTCCCTTTCTTAAAAAATATTTGTAATTTAACTGCTCATTGAATATCTGATAAATGACTGCTGAAGCTTTTAAAGAAAATATTTTACCTTTAAACGGAAAGTTATTAGGATTTGCTTTGCGTTATATGAAAGATATAAATGATGCCAAGGATATTGTACAGGAAATTTATATCAAATTATGGAACATGCGTACAGCACTTGACAAATATAATAGTGTAGAAGCTTTAGCCATGCGAATGACTCGTAATTTGTGTTTAGATAAAATAAAATTAAATAAAACAGTTCCTTTAAATGGTCATATTAAAGAAAATATTGAAAACAATCATTATAACGATGAAAAGCAGGAGGAATTAAACCTTGCAGTAAAAAGAGTAAAAAATATTATCTATCAATTAGATGAGCCACAGAAATCTATTATATTATTACGTGATATTGAGGGATATGATTATAACGAAATTGCTCAAATAATGAATATGAATGTTAATTCTATTCGGGTAAGTATATCAAGATCCAGAAAAAAAATCAGGGATATATTATATGAAAAATACTACAATCATGAATCGGGAAAAAATAAGAGCTCTATTAGAGAAATATTATGAAGGAGATAGTTCGTTTGAAGAGGAAAAGCTTCTGCGTAACTATTTTTTAGGGGATCACATTGATGATGAATTTCTTCCCCATCGGGATATTTTTATCTTTTCCGAAAATGAAATTAACAAAGATATTCCTGATATTAGTAATGAAATATGGGATAATATTCAAAACAGTAATAATGTTAAAACCTTTAAAAAAAGAAAGTTAATGCATAATTATTTAAGCATTGCTGCAAGTATTGCGATACTTATTGTTTCTTTCTTTTTTATTCGGGATGAAATACAAAATAAGGATACAATTCAATTTGAAGATACTTATGAAAATCCGGAACTTGCTTATTTACAAGCAAAAGAAGCACTTCTATATGTTTCAACAAAATTAAACTCAGGTACCGAACACCTTGAACCTATAAAAAAATTAGATAAAGGTGCTGAGGAACTCAAAGTGCTATCCACCTTTAACCAGGGATTAAATGAACTTAAAACCATAGAAAAATATAATATTGCAAAACAGTATATTAAATAAAAAAAATCATGAAAAAGATTATTTTAAATTGTTTGTTATTTCTTATCCCGCTATTTTCTATAGCTCAAAACACTCCTGTTGATAAGCTGTTTGAAAAGTATAGCGGGAAAGAAGGCTTTACATCAGTTTATATCACCAGCTATATGTTTAGCATGTTTTCTGAAATGGAAACAGAAGATCCTGAATTTGATCAATTGGTTAAAAATTTGACTGGCATAAAAATTTTAGCTACCGATGAAACCTACTCAGGAAGTGTAAATTTCTATACTGAAATAATTGACAAACTTCCTTTGTCAGAATATAAAGAACTAATGGTGGTTAAAGAAAAAGATCAAGATGTAAAATTCCTTGTCAATGAAAAAGATGGGAAAATTATTGAGTTACTTCTTATTGCCGGTGGCAAAAATGAAAATGCATTAATAAGTATACAGGGCAATATTGATTTAAAAAATATTTCCAAATTATCTAAATCAATGCAAATTGAAGGATTAGAACATCTTGAAGAAATTGAAGAAAAATAAACGGTCCTGCTGTAATAGACAAAACCGTAAAAATTACCGCATGCGGCAGGAAGGTTTAGTTTCTTCATTTTTAGTAAACTAAAAATTTTAAACAGATGAAACAAGCATGATTAAAATAATTATTAAACACAAACGATAATGATTATTTTAATTATGCGGTTCCCTGTCTTCCGACAGGCAGGCATATGACCTTAAAAAAACAAAAAATAAACAGATGAAAAAAACAACCATCATAATTATCTTTGCCACATTATTCTTCGGTCAGTCGTGTATCACCGAAAAAAACAAATATAAAGAAACTGATATTTTTGAAGAATTTGAAACACAACAGGGTTTTGTTGTATTGCACCTCCCTCCTGTTTTGTTTAAACTTGTTTTTAATTTATCAGAAAGCAATAATCAGATAAGCAGCAACTTAACTGAAAAAATTGATGTTATAAAAGTAATGTTTTTTGAAGAAAATGCGAATACCATTTCCAAATCAGAAGTAAACCAGAGTATTCAGCAAAAAGTAAAAAAACTTGATTATAAATTACTTACAAAAATAACCCAGGAGAAATCCGACATTTCTATTTACATAATCGAGCATAATGAGGTTATTCGTGAAGTTTTGCTGACTACGTTATCGGAGAAAGAATATCTCGGAGTAAATGTTGTGGGGAATTTTACTAAAGAAGAAGTACTCAAAGTTTATCGTTCTATTAATATGCAACAAATAAAATCTATGAGTAATTGATTGATTATTCATAGATTTTATTGTCAACTGATAATATCATTCAGAATAAACTTTTACTTTCCGGCATATTTTTCTACCTTCCGAAAAACGCGTAAAAAGTTTTCTCCCCAAATTTTCTTAATATCGTTTTTTGTGTAACCACGTTTAAGCATTTCAATGGTAATATTTTTCATTTGGCTGGCATCCATACAACCTTCAACGCCTCCACCACCATCAAAATCAGTACCTATTCCAACATAATCAACTCCAATCGTATTAACAACATAATCAATATGATCAACGACATCAGATACTGTTGCTAACTCTTTAGGAAATTTTTTATCGGTTTCTCTCCATTCCATGACTGCTTTTTGATGTTCTTCCTCAGACAAATCATTAAAATGATTATATTTTTTACGTAAAGCATTAAATGCTGAATCTCTTGCAGGATTTGGTGCCGACTCTTTAATATAATCACTTAAAATACATATTTGTATTACACCTTCATTTTCTTTAAGAGCATAAAGCATTTTATCGGAAAAATTTCGTGGACTGTCAGATAATGCTCTTACACTAGAATGTGATGCAATTACCGGAGTTTTTGAAGCTTTTATCACGTCAAAATAAGCCGAATCTGAAATATGTGAAACATCTACGATCATTCCCAATTTATTCATTTCTTTTACCACTTTTTCTCCAAAATTACTTAAGCCATTATGTTCAGGCCCATCAGGGTCTGTTGACGAATCGCATATATCATTGTTTCTGGTATGGCATAAAGTAATGTAACGGGCACCTAAATCATAAAATTCCTTAACCATATTTAATTCATTTCCAATAGGATATCCGTTTTCTAAACCAATATATACAGCCCTTTTACCTGATTTCTTGATGCGATAAACATCTTCAGCTTTATAAGCTATTTCTGCCATCTCAGGGTATTCAGCAATTTGCTTATGTAAGGCATCAAATATTTTCAGGGCTCTTTTTTTAGCCTGCAGATTTCCTTCAGCATTTCGCTCTCTTTGTCCTAAAAAAACAGCCATAAAAACAGCATCTAATCGTCCGGCTTCCATTCTTGGAAAATCAACTCGAGATCTTGTTTCTTCATAATTGTTCCACTCTCCGATATCAAAATCCGGATCTAAAAAATTTAAAGGGGTGTCGGTATGTGTATCGATAGACACAATATCATCATGTATTTTTTCAGCTTGTTCTTCTAAACTTTTTTGTTTACATGATGAGAAAACAATTAATAAACTAATAAATAATACATTGAATACTTTTAATTTCATGGTATGATATGCTTTTGAGTATAAATATTAACAATTTAATTAGATTAATTCTTTATTGAATGGTTTAATCTATAAGTGACTAATATGATTTTACAAATAGATTTATATAAAAATATATACACTTATAGAACTAAATATATTTTTTAAATGCTTTAAAACATTATTGTGTATGCTAAAAATCATTTTAAGCATACAGCTTATTAAGTAATATTGTACCTACAAACTTACTTAATTGTATAAATAAACTTAAATTAAAAAATTATGGCTATATCAACAGTAAAATTAGAAGCTCATGTAAAAGAAGGGTTTAAAACAGATATTAAATGTTCACATGACTTTGTTATTGATCAACCAAAACAGGGTGGCGGACAGGATTTAGGCCCTAACCCTTTAGAAATTTTTCTATCTTCATTACCAGCATGTATTTGTGCGATAGGAAAAATCATTTCTAATCAAAAAAGGTTAAATGTTCGGGCAATAAACGTAAAAGTTGAAGGTGATATTGATAAAGATTTTTTGATGGGAAAAACCGAAGAAGGAAGAGCCGGATTTACAGAAATTAGAAGTTATATTGATATTGATGCAGATATGACAAAAGAAGAAAAAGAAGCATTTATTAAAGAAATCGAAAAACGATGCCCTATTGCTGATAACATGACATACCAGAGCAATCTTAAAGCAATTTTAGTTTAGGAATAAATTTAACCAAAAAGAGGCTGTTTTGTATAAAGCAGCCTCTTTTTTTATGATAAAGAAAATTTTATTCTTCGGTATCTTTCAGGTATTTCTCTAACCATTGATCCTGTTCCCACAATAAATGCAGTACTGATTCGCGGGCTGCATACCCATGACTTTCTTTAGGTAGTAATACTAACCTTACAGTTGCTCCTAATCCTTTCAATGCATTAAAATATCTTTCACTTTGCATGGTATAAGTTCCAGAATTATTATCGGCAGCTCCATGAATAAGCAACAGCGGCGTTTTCATTTTATCAGCGTGCATAAAAGGCGACATTTCATAATATATCTCCGGAGCTTCCCAATAGGAGCGCTCTTCGCTTTGGAAACCAAAGGGTGTAAGTGTTCTGTTATAAGCTCCGCTTCGTGCAATACCTGCTGCAAAAAGATTTGAATGTGATAATAAATTTGCTGTCATAAATGCACCATAAGAATGTCCTCCCACAGCAACTTTATCACGATCAATGTATCCCATTTCATCCACAGCATCAATAGCGGCTTTGCCATTAGCAACCAATTGTTCAATAAAAGTATCGTTTGGTTCTTTGTCTCCTTCACCCACAATCGGGAATGCTGCATCATCTAACACGACATAACCCCTTGTTACCCAAAAAACAGGCGAGCCATAATAGGGATATATAAACTCGTGAGGAGATGATGTTACCTGCCCTGCAGTATTTCTATCTTTGTATTCGCGTGGATAAGCCCACATAATCATTGGGTATTTTTTTCCTTCCTCGTAATCGGTAGGCAGGTATAATGTTCCTGATAATTCCAACCCATCATCACGTTCATATTTTATTAACTCCTTATGAACATTCTGTATACTTTCGAAAGGGTTTTTAAAATCTGTAATTTGTGTTAATTCACCAGAATTTATATCTCTGAAATAATAATTTGGATATTGATTTTTCGACTCAATTCTGGTAAGTAATATTCCTTCTTTAGCATCTTTTATATCGATAATGCTTTCCAATGTTTCTTTCCCGTCGGCACGCCATAAGCGATTAGTATTTTTTGCTTGGTAATTATATTGATCAATAAACGGACGTATACCTTCATCACAATATCCTCTACCAATTAAATACAAATTATCTTCTTCCATTTCCAGAACATTTCTTCCATATTCATTTTTTGAGGTAACAAAATTTCCCGGATCGTTATATCTGTTCTGATAATTCCTATCAAAAATAATTTGTGGATTACTATTATTTTCCGAAGGATTGAAAAGATAGGTTTTAGTATTTCTTGTATTCCACCAATAATCATACGCAATAGCTAAATTGTCTGTACCCCAGGTAATTCCAGAAAAACGATTGATTGTTTTTAATAAACTTTTTTTCTCACCGGTAAAGGGAGCATTTAACTCAAAAACTTCATCTCTGTATTCTGCCTCGTTAGCAGGATCGCCACCATCGAGGGCTTCAGCCCAGTATAAAGTAGCTGGTTTGTCATTTCTCCAGTTCAGATCTCGCATACCTTCTCTTTCAGCCATAAAACCTTTAGGCAATTCTTCAATAAGTGGTACTTCCAATATCTTTTTTATTTTCTTCCCCGATTTATCATAAATAATTGTTGTGGAGGGAAAACGATAATAAGGAACGATATAAGAAAAAGGTTTTTCAATAGTTGTTACCAGAATATAATCCCCATCGGGAGAAAAACTTAGATTACGATACATCGCTTTTTCTTTCCACGGATTAGTATTTCCTTTTAAATCAACCATTACAAGTTTTGATAAAACAAGCTGTTCGAAATTAAATTCATCATTTTTATTTTCTAGTAAGTCCTGATACGTTCGGTTTTGGGCTTTTTGTCCTTCATTTACCGAAACTGTTGGTCCTGTGGGGATTACATTTTCCTGATCAATTAATGGTTTTCGATCATCAGGTAAAACTTTAACAAGCAATGATTCATTGTCCTGAAACCACTCAAATGGTCTACCCAGGTTTGCATTCAGATTATCCTTTGTTAGTTTTTTTGCACTGGATTTTTTTATATCCAACACCCATAATTCAACTCCATTTTTGGTAGTATTTGTAAATGCCATAATAGACTGGTCGGGAGACCATGAAAAATTTGACAGACGGGCTTTCTCTGGCAAACCATCAACAGGGTTCGTTTTATTTTTTTTCAGGTTTAATACTTCTATATGGGTATAATACCTGGCTCTGCTCGAAATATTTGTAATGGGGTTAATACGTAATCCTCCAAGACGTAACTCTTTTTCAGATAGCTCTTCTATGCTTTTAAATTGATTACGATACATTAAAATAGCATAGGTACCATCAGCATTCATATAAAATGTTGGGGGTAAATCTACATCTGCAAGTTCTAAAATTTCTTCAGGAGGCTCTTGATATTCAATATCCAATTGAGCTTTAACTCCTAATATGGATAAAGAAAGAAGTAGAAACAAAAATAATTTTTTCATAGTACTTTAATTTTTAGTTATATGTTTTAGATTATTAAACCTTTCAGAGGTTTAAAGTATTCAATTTTTATTTTGTATACAAATAACTTGACAAATTGATTCGCAGCAATTATATTTATTAAAATATGCTTCTTATCCTTTGTTGAACTAAAACCTGTAGTTATGTCACACGAAAAAACAATTCACGATGGAAAAAAGAAAAAGAATCCACTAAAAAAATTAAAAGAACGGCGCGCAGAGCGCAAAGCCCGACGCACTGAAAGAAAACAAGAGATTTTAATTGAATCAAAACACAAAAGAAAACCCAGAAAGAAGAAAGTTTTTACTGAATAAAAACATCATCTCCCAAAAAATCGTTTTTGGGAGTTTTTTTTGATATTTAACTACAAATTATACCTTTGCATTCCTTTAAAAAAGGATGTTTTAATCATGTATTTAACCATTGAGCCAAAGCCTACAGAATATTTACATAAACGAACTGTTTTGCCTCAAACATCATACTGGGCAAAAGTAAAGGAGAAGCAGGGATATAAGCCCATAGCTTTTACTTTTACACCGGACCATGAATTTACAAAAAAATATTATTCTCAGGATGATATATT
>Ga0209949_1000881_pt1 | contig 15342 bp, 11 predicted proteins | sample SalPonC_black_MG_FD_185711 | JGI IMG/M metagenome (GOLD analysis project Ga0209949, IMG submission 185711) | Salt pond soil microbial communities from South San Francisco under conditions of wetland restoration - Salt Pond MetaG... | ecosystem: Environmental > Aquatic > Marine > Intertidal zone... | reverse complement strand
TAGTATCTAAACAAATCGGTTCTATAGTGGCAGAAATATTCAACGAACTACATATATCATCACTATTTGTAATTGGAGGTGATACGTTAATGGGAATAATGAAAAGGATGAATTGTGATGTTATTACACCATTAACTGAAGTTTTGCCCGGGGTTGGTATTTCGATGGCTTCTATAAAAAATCAGAGTCTCCAAATTCTAACGAAACCCGGTGGATATGGAGATAAGGATGTTATCGTACAAACATTCAATATTATGAAAGAATCAAATCAATGATCGGTATCTCAATTGGCGATGCAAATGGCGTAGGGCCTGAAATTTTGTTGAAAGCTTTTAAGAAAGAAAAGCTTGACGGAGATTTTATCGCGCTTGGAGACTATTCAGTATTGAGCTATTGTAATTCACATTTAAAACTGCATGTGAAATTGCATAGAATAAAAGATGTTCGAGATTACAAATCCGGCTATCTCAATGTGTATGATGTTGGGCTGTTGAGGGAAAGTGACATCTCAATAGGTCAAATTTCAAAGAAAATCGGGAATGCATCAATAAAATATGTTGAGTTGGGGACGAATCTTGCACTTGATGGAAAAATTGATGCCTTGGTTACCTTGCCAATCAATAAAGAAGCAATTCGGCAGACAATTGACGGCTTTTCGGGACATACGGGGTACCTGGCGGATCTATGCAATACGTCAAATTACACGATGATGCTCGTATCTGAAAAACTGATTGTAACCCATATATCGACACATATATCACTTCGTGAAGCGATATCAAAGGTTAAAAAAAAGCGAATTATTGACGTCGCCAAACTTACTGATGCCGCACTGAAAAAGATGGGTAGATCTGCAAAAATTGCAATTGCCGGCCTCAATCCGCACGCTGGAGAGAATAATTCCTTTGGCAGAGAAGATTCTGAAGAGGTTGAACCTGCAGTAAAAATATTAAAAGAAGAAGGCTTGGATGCGACCGGGCCCATCGCGGCAGACACCGTTTTTTACAGCGCAACAAAAGGCCAATATGATGCAGTTGTGTGCATGTATCATGATCAGGGCCATATTCCAATAAAGCTTTTGGATTTCGAAGCGGCGGTTAATGTTACGTTAGGTTTGCCGATGGTAAGAACTTCTGTCGATCACGGAACCGCATTCGACATTGCATACAAGGGCATTGCATTGACCAAAAGTTTGTGCAATGCATATGATTTAGCCAAGAAACTAATTTAATCACCTACTCAATATGAAAATAAAAGGAATGATCGAAAAGGTTCCCGGCGGCATGATGGTCATTCCCCTGATATTAGGAACTGTAATAAATAGCTTTTTTCCCGGTCTTTTAAATATTGGCGGTTTCACAACTGCTTTGTTCAAAGATGGCGCCACAGCATTAATTGGCGCTTTTTTATTCTGCATGGGGGCTGGAATAAAGTTAAAAGCCGCGCCCAAAGTTCTTAAAAAGGGAGTATCAATTACTTTATCCAAATTTATTGTGGCAATCGGTATTGGTTTAGCCGTGGAAAGTTTGTTTGGAGAAAATGGTTTTTTGGGTTTGTCTGCTCTTGCAATCATTTCTGCTATGAGTAATACAAATGGGGGATTATATGCAGCGCTTGCAGGAGAATATGGTGATGAAACAGATGTCGGGGCAATTGCGGTTATATCCATCAATGATGGGCCGTTTTTAACGATGGTAGCCCTTGGTGCAGCCGGGTTGGCAAGTATCCCATATCTTGCACTGATTGCAGTGATTGCCCCAATACTCATAGGTATGATACTGGGAAACCTGGATGAGGAGTTGCGCAAATTCCTGGTAACAGGCGGGCCTGTTTTGATACCTTTCTTTGCTTTTGCACTAGGCACCGGACTTGAACTGAACTCATTGATTGATGCAGGAATCCCCGGAATCATATTAGGTATCATAACAACGTTTGTAGGAGGGTTCTTTAATGTATTATCTGATAAAGCCGTGGGGGGATCAGGTGTTGCCGGTGCAGCTGCTTCAAGTACAGCAGGAAATGCTGTAGCTACACCTCACGCTTTGGTCTTAGCTGACCCATCAATGGCTGCATTAGCTGCTATTGCCACGCCACTTGTAGCTGCTTCTACGATGACGACAGCTATTTTAACGCCTCTGTTAACTTGGATGGTCAGTAAAAAATCAGGAAAATTAACTTTGAAATAAAACCAACACGCAATATTAGATACAAGCTCCATTTTACATTCCTAAAGACATGGAAGCTTTTTTGATTTTAGAAGCAGAATAAATTTAGTTTTATCCAATTATTTAAATGAGATTCTTTAAATTTTAGAAAATAGAATTGTTGATTTAAGCTCGAATACCATGAAAGACCATAACCGAAGAGAATTTATAAAGCTCACATCGTTAGCCGTTGCCGGAAGTATGCTACCTTTGAGTGCATGCAGAACTCAGGGAGAAATGGCTGCGGCAGGGACTGTTGCCGGAGTAGACCCTGAATATAAGCTTAAACTTGGATTAATTGGAGCAGGCGGACGCGGAACCGGAGCTGCAAATCAGGCTTTAAATGCCGACCCGAATGTGGAACTAATAGCTGTGGGAGATATCTTTGATGACAAAATGAACCAGTCACTGGAAATTCTAAACCAGATTCATTCGGATAAAGTAAATGTGCCGGAGGAGAGACGTTTTATTGGTTTTGATGCATATCAAAAGGTGTTAGACTCCGGAATTGATGTAGTGATTCTTGCTACTCCGCCAACATTTCGACCCCTTCATTTAGAAGCATCGGTGGATGCAGGCGTACACATCTTTTGTGAAAAACCGGTTGCTGTTGATGCACATGGCTATCAACGGGTGATGGATGCGACGAAAATCGCCGAGCAAAAAAACCTGAATCTTGTATCAGGTTTTTGCTGGAGATATCATAATGCGAAGAAGGCATTTTTTAATAGAGTATTGAATGGTGAGGTTGGTGATATTACATCCATATACACCACATATAATACAGGTGAGCTATGGTCATTTGATCGAAAACCCGAATGGTCAGATGCAGAATATCAGCTTCGAAACTGGATCTATTACACCTGGATTTCGGGTGATCACATTGTTGAACAGGCGATTCACAGCGTTGATTTTATGATGTGGGCAATGAATGATGCAACACCGGTGAGCGCGATGGGAACCGGTGGGCGACAGGTTCGAACGGATGAAAAATATGGAAATGTTTATGATCATTTCGGAATAACCTATGAATTTGAGGGTGGAGTAAAAGGATTTCATTTTTGCCGACAGCAGCAAAATTGTGAAAACAGTTACCATGCAGAAGTTTTCGGTACAAAAGGACGTGGAGTAGCTGATGTAACCCGAGGTGAGCATTTCATTGAAGGTGATAATGATTGGATTTTTAACGGTGAAGAGAATGACATGTACCAAGCTGAACATGATGCTCTATTTTCCGCAATCAGGTCCGGGAATATTATTAACCAGGGAGAAAAACTTGCCAATAGTACAATGGCAGGTATTCTTGGCAGAATGGCTGCTTACACCGGCAAACGAGTAACATGGGATGAGGTGGTTAACTCCGGTCAGCAGTTATCGCATGATATCGAGAGCTGGAATCACTTTCCCGATATTAATGGAGTAGCTATGCCGGGTCAAACATCTATTGTTTAGAAATCCTCTATAAAATAAATCAGTATCTATGAAAAGAATAGAATTTTTAAAAATGGGAACTGCAGGACTAGTTGCATTAGGATCCGGTTCTGCTTTCAATACCCTTTCAACTCAGCCACAAAAATTAAAGAATATATCTATGAACGCACCTCTCAAAAAAGCATACATGCTTGATACATTTCCTTCAGGCGATGACTACACCGTTTTTGAAAAGTTTCAGATGCTGAAAACTGCTGGATTTCATGGCGTTGAGCCGCCCAGCGGAATGGATCGAGCCGAAGTGCTTGATGCAAAAGAGGAAACAGGTCTTGAAATTCCTAGTGTGGTTGTTTCTACCCATTGGAATCATCCACTTTCCAGTCCGGATCAATCCGTTAGAAAAGCCGGGTTGGATGGTTTGGAAACTGCTTTATACGACGCCAATGAATTTGGTGCATCGACCATTCTTTTGGTGCCCGGAGTTGTTAATGATAACGTCTCTTACCGGGATGTTTACCAGAGATCACAGAGAGAAATTAAAAAAATGCTGCCTCTTGCGGAGGAGTTGGAGATCGTGATAGCGATTGAAAATGTATGGAACCAGTTTTTGTTGAGCCCATTAGAAGCAGCCCGATATGTCGACGAATTTGAGTCGCCTTGGGTAGGCTGGTATTTCGATATCGGGAACATCATGAACTACGGCTGGCCTAGTCAATGGATCGAGGTGCTAGGAGATCGAATTGAGATGATCCACATCAAAGAGTTCAGTCGGCAAAAGAGAGACGATGAGGGATTATGGAATGGATTCCAAGTCAACTATTTAGAAGGGGATAACGACTGGCCAAAAATCATGAAAACGCTTCAGAATATTGGATACAGCGGTTATGCTATTGCTGAGCCGGCATATCGGCCGGATGATATTGCACCGGATGAATTTCTGCGTGATTATGTCTCCGCCAGAATGGACAAGATGATCGGGTATTTGCAGTAATTTTTTATCTGATTATTATTTTCCCTCATCGAGCTACGCACAAGTGTGAAGATATTCTAGTCTATTCTATTGGCTATACTAGTTTGTTTTTTTGTGGTCACCGGATAGCTTTTCTGATGAAAGCGCTTTTTTAATCGATGAAGATCGGTTTAATTCATTGGCTAACAATGCGAATCAAATTTCTCAGAACCGTTTCGATGTTGGATATAATTTGTTATTGTATCACTTGATAAACGCGAACAAATTTAAAACCGCTACCAGAAATGTTATTAAATATTTCATGTTGTTGTTGCGCATGTAAGAAATGCAATCACTGATGATCTGGTAGTGGGAAATCAAATATTTTATTTACTAAGCAAGTTGAACCCGCTGCCTTAAAGCAAGTGGGTTTTTTTATGCCTTGAATATTTGATTTGGATGAAAATTTTATCTGAAAAAAGATGAAAACAGAAACGAAAGAGGTTCTTTTAAAAGATACAGTTGATGTAAAGACTGACGATCTGCCCAGCTTGAACAACCGGTTTGAACATCAATTACCGGATGATCTGTTGATATGGGCGTTTGAGCAATTTGGCAATGAATTAGTATTGGGCACAGGATTTGGCCCATCAGGTGTGGTTTTGATTCATAAAATCACTCAGCTCAATTTACCGGTCAAAGTATTTTGTTTGGATACAAACCTTCTATTCGATGACACTTATTCTTTGTGGGATAAAATTGAGAAGAGATTCAATATTACCATCGAGTCTGTTTCACCAATTCTTACCCTGGAAGGGCAAGCCACGCTCCACGAAGAAGAGATGTGGAAATCTAATCCTGACCGATGCTGTTATCTTCGGAAAGTACTCCCGTTACAAAAATATCTTAGTAATAAAAAAGGGTGGATTACGGGTTTACGCCGTTCACAGTCGGATATGAGAAAGGGTATTGACAAAATCGAGTGGAATTCATCCAACAAAGTATTTAAGCTGAATCCACTTGCTGATTGGAGCCAGGGGAAAATCTGGGACCATATCGATGAACACAGCTTGCCATATAATCCTCTGCATGATGAGGGCTATCCAAGTATAGGCTGTATTCCATGTACGGAACCTTCTAAGGATCAGGATGAACGATCCGGTCGTTGGAAAAACATGGAAAAAACGGAATGTGGGATTCATCTTCCAAATCTTCAAAATAAAAAGTAGTCTAACTTTTCTTTGCAATAGATAAATCGTGCGACCTCCTGGCCTTCGTTAACCTGTAAAAAGCTGTAGCCAATAAAGATGAAAATTTAATTTTTAGCTTTGGCTAAATATTCGATACATTTAGAAAATTATTGATTTTGAAATTGTAATTCTATGGATTGAAATATGGAATTTGAAGCAATAAGAACTTGGTTTTTTGAATTAAGTCCTGTGATGCAGGCACTGATGGGGGGATTATTTACATGGACACTTACTGCGCTTGGTGCCGGATTGGTTTTCTTTACAAAAAATGTGGGTGATAAATTACTCGATTCCATGTTGGGTTTTGCAGCAGGAGTGATGATTGCCGCAAGTGTATGGTCGCTCATTATTCCTTCTATTGATATGGCCGAAGGCCAGGGATATATCCCATGGATTCCGGCAGTTATTGGATTTATTTCCGGGGCTGTTTTCTTGCGTATTTGTGATGCATATTTACCACACCTTCATTTGGGGCAACCAAAACAGGAAGCCGAGGGTGTTGTAACTACCTGGAGGCGTACCACGCTTTTGGTTCTTGCAATTACACTACACAATATTCCGGAAGGTTTGGCTGTCGGTGTTCTTTTTGGTGCAGCTGCTGGCGGTATCGACCCAACAGGTACGGCAACTGTTGCTGGTGCAATTGCACTGGCTTTGGGAATTGGAATTCAAAATTTTCCCGAGGGAGTTGCGGTATCTGTGCCTCTCAGAAGAGAAGGTGTAAGCATGGGCAAGAGTTTTAACTATGGTCAGCTTTCAGGTGTAGTTGAGCCGATCTCGGCTGTAATTGGTGCTGCCGCTGTTTTGATGGTGCAGCCAATATTACCTTATGCGTTGGCGTTTGCAGCAGGCGCTATGATGTTCGTAGTTGTAGAGGAGTTGATTCCCGAATCGCAGCAACACGGTCATACCGATTTGGCTACACTTGGTACCATGATTGGTTTTTGTGTGATGATGGTTTTGGATGTGGCTTTGGGGTAAATCAGGAGATAAAGATTACATATCTGCATCTTGAAAATAATGGTTATATGTACTTGTAAAAAAAAGGGCATGATTTAAGGAAATTATCCTAAACCATGCCCTAATCTAAATTAACAATTCTGGTTATACGTTAGGTCCTGCTTCTATAATTTCAGGACTACTTTCCTCTTGGTACTTTTTGAAGTTATCATTGAACAGTCCGCCAAGTTTAACGGCTTGTTTGTCGTATGCTTCCGGATCTTTCCATGTATTTCTTGGAAGAAGAATCTCAGAATCAACATTTGGACATTCGGTTGGTATTTCAAATCCGAATACTTCGTCTGTTTGCGTTGGTACATCATCGAGCTTTCCGCCATGGATGGCATTAATGATCGCCCGTGTACTTTTCAGATCCATACGGTTTCCTTCACCATAAGGTCCACCGGTTATTCCGGTATTTACTAACCATGCTTTGGCATTATGCTTACGCATCTTATCAGCCAGTAGCTCAGCATACTTAGCAGGTGGCCAGGCCAGGAATGCAGCCCCAAAACAAGCAGAGAATGCCGCTTTAGGCTCAGTAACTCCAACCTCAGTCCCAGCAACTTTGGCCGTATACCCACTAATAAAGTGATACATGGCTTGTTCCGGTGTGAGTTTACTTACCGGAGGCAGAACACCAAAAGCATCATAGGTCAGAAATATAACATTTCTTGGATGACCTGCTTCGCAAGGGATTTTTGCATTGGAAATATAATCAATCGGATAAGAAGCCCTTGTATTAACGGTGATTGATGTATCCTCGTAATCTACTTCTCTTGTATCCGGATCGTATACTACGTTTTCCAACACTGTACCGAATTTTATAGCGTTGTAGATTTCAGGTTCTTTCTCCTCAGAAAGGTCGATGGTTTTTGCATAGCATCCGCCTTCGATATTAAAGACTCCTTTGTCACTCCAGCAGTGTTCGTCATCTCCAATCAGTTTTCGACTGCTGTCTGCCGAAAGGGTTGTTTTTCCGGTTCCTGATAGGCCAAAAAAGAGTGCTACATCCTCCGGTGAATCTCCTTCGTTTGCAGAGCAGTGCATCGAGAGGACGTTTTGTTTGGGCATCAGGTAGTTCATAACTGTAAAAATGCCTTTTTTCATTTCCCCGGCGTACTCTGATCCTAAAATTACCATTTCTTTACGATCGAAGTTAACATCAACACTGGCATCGGATGTCATACCTTCGGTAAATCTGTTAGCAGGAAATTTCCCAGCGTTGTATATGACAAAATCAGGTTCACCGAAATTATCTAATTGTTCCTTTGTAGGACGAATCAGCATATTTTGCATAAATAAGCCATGGTACGGCCTTTCGGCAATGATGCGAACTTTAAGCTGGTATTCAGGATCCCAACCGGCGAAACCATCCAAAACATAGAGCCGTTCTCTTGTATTCAGGTAGTCAGTTGCTCTTTGATGATTGATCTCGAATGTATGTTCATCCAGCGGGATATTGATATCTCCCCACCAAATATCCTCTTTGATTCCCTCAGTCGTAATAACTCGTTTATCTGCAGGGCTCCTTCCTGTCCTTTCACCTGACCGTACAACTAAAGCCCCCTTATTGGTAATAGCTGAACCGGGATCGTGTTTAATAGCCTCTTCATAAAATCGCGAAGGAGAAGGATTCCTGATAATGTTTTTGACATTGATGTCATGTTTTGAAAGATCCATATCTTGACTTTTTTTGATGAAATATTTCTTGTTATGATTTCACCTCTGGCCAAAACAAAATGAACAGAGGTGAGAATATTTGAATTTGTATTATTCAATAGGTTCAAATTGCCTGTTTGGTATAAATAATGATAGAAGAGCACTGGTTAAATTTGTATAGGGCTATCCCTGATAAGCCCTAAAACACCAAATAGAAGCGCTTTTAATTTTAATTTAGATTTATTCTACATAAACCTTGTGTGATTTCTCTCTGCTCCTTACCTTAGAATCAGTCTAAATAAATACAGTTAACCTTACTCTATTCCAACGAAGAAAATGCAGAAAAAATTACTACTGTTCGCAGTTCTTTTACCAATAACTTTTATCTCTTGTTCTACTGACAGTAATAACGACCCTACCATCGACGAACCCGCTACTTATGAGTTTACGCGAAATGGTGAATCCACTGTTTCATTTACCGGTCAGACCACTCGGCTGCAGATGGGGGCTGAACTCTTTGGGGCAATGTCAGATTTTGAAAACACAACAGAAGATCTGCTCTTACAGATGTATCGAAATCAAACAGCAGATGGCGGCGATGCTGATCCCTATGCCAATACCGAACTAAATGATGCTACAAAAAACGTTAAAAGCAAAGTAGCGGCGTCTGAAGATTACTTCTCATCAAATACCACTTTAAGTGCTGAAATAAAAGATCAATTTGAAGAATGGATGAAAGCACAAGTCGATGAAGTATTTCCAAATCAAAATACCCTGGCTGAGCCCGGAGTTCCCGGACAAATTGCCGACGGATCATCTACTCGGTATGTAAACGCCCACGGACTGGAGTATGATCAACTTGTTAACAAATCATTGATCGGAGCCTTAACTGCAGACCAAATGCTTAACAATTACTTAAGTGTTTCTGTACTTGATGCCGGAACAAATAGACAAGATAATACAGACGGAGTACTTGCAGAGGGATCCAATTATACAACTATGGAACATAAGTGGGATGAGGCTTATGGTTATCTTTTCGGTAATGCACAAAACAAGGCCAATCCACTGACAACCATTGGTGATGATGATATTTTTCTAAATAAATATTTTGGTCGTGTTGAAGGTGATGAAGATTTTGCCGGAATAAGCGAGAAAGTATTTAATGCATTTAAACTGGGCAGGGCCGCCATCGTTGCCGGAGATTATGAAGTTCGAGACGAACAAGCACAAATCATTCGAGAAGAAGTTTCTAAAATTATTGGTATTCGAGCGGTTTATTACCTGCAAACGGCCAAAGCAGCAATCGATCAAGAAACACCGGATTATGGAGGAGCATTTCACGATCTGTCTGAAGGCTATGGATTTATTTACAGTCTTATGTTTACGAGGATACCAAATACCGACTCCCCGTATTTTACCAAAGCGGAAGTCGAGGGATTTTTAAATCAACTACTGGGTGATGGTCCGAATGGACTTTGGGATGTAACACCTGAAACACTCGATGCCCTCTCTAATGATATTACCGAGGCATTTGATTTCACCCTGGAGCAAGCTGCAAGCTAAACTTTGTTCACCATCTAAAACTGGCAACTCGAAAGGGTTGCCGGTTTTTCTAATTCATAAACACTATCTAAACCATGAGGAAATTCAGTTTTGTTTTCATATTGGGTTTGATTCTTTTGTGGGGATGTACGGATGATAATCCCTCAGGCCCAGATGCGGATGATTTCGACCGCGAAGAGATTCTTGTAAATTGGGCTGATAATATTATTCTACCTGCATTCGAATCTTTTTCAACAACTACTGGCGAACTTAAGACCGCCGGTGAAAACTTCACAGCCAATCCAAATCAACAAACACTTGAAAATTTCAGGCAGGCATGGAGATCGAGTTATCTGGCCTGGCAACACGTGTCTATGTTTGAAATTGGAATGCCATTGGAAAATGACATTAAACTTAGGGAGTATTTAAACACCTACCCGGTGAGTGCAAATCAAAATAGTCCCAGTCCCGATCAAACGATCCAAAAAAATATTGAGACTGGGGATTATAATTTAGCACTACCCTCACTGAGAGATACCCAGGGGTTTCCTGCATTAGACTATCTGCTGAATGGATTGGCGGAGAGTGATGATGAGATTCTTGAGCATTATACTGTAGATGAAAAAGCAGAAGAATATAAAAAATATCTCAATGACCTTGTGGACCGAATGAACCACTTAACGGTTCAGGTTTTAAATTATTGGAAATCCGGCTATCGGGATGAGTTTGTTAGCAATACTGGTAATGGGGCGAACGCTTCACTCGACATGATGGTGAACGATTACATATACTATTATGAAAAAGTCTTGAGAGCAGGAAAGGTTGGGAACCCTGCTGGCGTATTTTCTCCAACTCCATTACCTGACCGTATTGAGGCATATTACAGCAAAGGATTTTCTAAAGACCTTTTTTTGGAAGCCTTGGATGCCACGCAGAACTTCTTTAATGGTAAACATTTCGGCTCACAGGAACAGGGTGAAAGTTTAGCTTCGTATCTTGATTATCTGAATACAATGAAAGAGGGGGCAGACCTCACAGAGTTGATTAATAATCAGTTTGAGGCAGCAAGAAACCAGGCAGAGAATCTCAATCCAAATTTTGCTTTGCAGGTTGAAACAGATAACACTCAAATGCTGGCAACATACGATGAACTTCAGAAAAATGTAGTCTTATTGAAAGTTGATATGGTACAGGCATTAAACGTAAATATAACATACCAAGATGCCGACGGTGATTAGGTTTTGAGCATAGAATCCACCATTCAAGAGTATTTTAGAAAGACAGCTAATGCGGCGCCACTGGCTGTCTTTCGTATTTTTTTCGGTATTTTAATGCTCATTAGCATCATCCGGTTTGCCGCAAATGGGTGGATCCATAAACTCTATATCGAACCGGATTTCTTTTTCTCATACTATGGTTTTGAATGGGTTCAGCCGATTGGTGAATGGACCTATTTGATTTTCATCATTTGCGGTCTCTCAGCCATATTCGTTTCCATCGGGTATAAATACCGGGTAGCAATCGTTGTTTTCTTCCTCAGTTTTACCTACATCGAACTGATGGACAAAACCACCTATTTGAATCATTACTACTTCATCAGTATTCTTAGTTTTCTGATGATCTTCCTCCCTGCTCATGCTTATTATTCGGTTGATGCCTGGAAAAACGAGTCCCTCAGAGCACAAGAAGTACCCGCCTGGACGACCGATTCCGTCAAATTACTTTTGGGAATCGTCTACTTTTATGCCGGTTTAGCGAAACTGAATTCCGACTGGTTGTTTCGAGCGATGCCTCTTCAGATCTGGCTGCCGGCAAACTATTCACTTCCAATTTTGGGTGATCTTCTCCAGCAAACATGGGTTCATTATGCATTTTCATGGGCCGGAGCTCTCTACGATCTCACGATTCCATTTCTATTACTGATGAGACGAACTCGCCTGTTTGCATTCGTCCTTGTGGTCGTCTTTCATGCTATGACAAGAGTTCTCTTTCCAATCGGCATGTTCCCGTACATCATGATAGTGAGTGCGCTGATCTTTTTTGGTCCAAAACTTCACAATACCATCTTGGATTGGATCTCAAGATTCTTCAAAATCCAGAAAGAGCGGTTTGATAATGCGAAATCTTACCTGTTCTCCAGCACTGCGACAAGAAAAGCGACCATCGGCTTACTTTCACTTTTTTTTCTTGCTCAGCTATTGATTCCGTTTCGGTACCTGCTGTATCCCGGTGAGCTATTTTGGACAGAGGAGGGATTCCGGTTTTCATGGCGCGTGATGCTTATGGAGAAAGCCGGTTATGCCAATTTTAAAGTTGTAGATTCTGATTCGGGTCAGAGTTTCTACGTTGATAACACCGAGTTTCTCACTCGATTCCAGGAAAAACAGATGGCGGCTCAGCCCGATTTCATCCTGGAGTATGCGCATCACCTCGAAGATCACTACCAACAAAAGGGGATCGAAAATCCTGGAATTTACGTAGAGAGTTACGTTGCGTTAAATGGCAGAAGAAGCCGTCCGTATGTGGACCCAAAAACAGATCTAACGGAAATCGAACCATCACTGAAACACCGAACCTGGATACTTCCATTTGATGATGAGATTAAAGGACTTTAGTCTTTTTATAATTCTATTTATTTATCCTGTTGTTGCTTTCTCTCAACACTCTATATCGGGAACCATCACAGATAGGAATTCCGCCGAACCGTTAGCCGGAGTTGACATCTACGACAATGCTGCAGGCAAATCGTACCAGTCGAATAGCGAAGGAGAATTCATCATCGAAAATCTCCCGAATGGAGAATACAATTTCTACTTCTTTCTACTGGGTTATGAAATTCTGAACAGAACGATTGAAGTGGATGGCGAAGATATTACTTTGGATATTAAGCTTGAAAAGCTGGCTCGAAAGATGTCGGAAGTAGCCGTAATTGATCAGCGGGATCAGATTTTTGCGATCAAACGATTGCGCGAAGTGGAGGGTACATCGATTTTTGCCGGCAAGAAAACTGAGGTAATTTCAGTCAATCAGGTAGTTGGTAATACGGCGGCGAATAATGCACGCCAGATCTATTCACAAATATCAGGGCTCAATATTTATGAGTCGAATGACGCCGGTTTACAGTTGAATGTGGGTGGGAGAGGGCTTGACCCGAATCGTTCATCGAATTTTAATGTACGACAGAATGGATATGATATCAGTGCCGATGTTTTGGGCTATCCGGAGAGTTATTACACCCCTCCGGCTGAGGCGTTGCAGGAGATCCAGGTGATTCGCGGTGCGGCCTCTCTGCAATATGGAACGCAGTTTGGTGGACTGATCAATTTCCAGATGAAAACACCTGATCCCGCAAAAAATATTGAATGGCGATCCCGGCAATCGGTCGGCTCAAATAGTTTGCTTACCAGTTTCAATAGCCTTGGAGGAACCGTAGGGAGGGTAGGCTATTACGGATACTTCAACTACAAAGATGGTGAAGGCTTCAGGCCAAATTCAGGTTTCGAATCAAGTAATTTCTATCTCTATACAGATGTAGAACTGGCTGAAAAAACCACGGTCAGTTTCGATTTTACCTACCTCTATTACCTGGCTCAACAACCGGGTGGTTTGACGGATGCCCAGTTTTACGAGGATCCAACCTTCAGCAACAGAACAAGAAACTGGTTTGAGGTGGATTGGAGATTGGCATCTGTAAAATTGGACCACCGCTTTTCATACCAATCCAGGTTAAGTGTAACGGCGTTTGGTTTGGATGCTTACCGGAAATCTGTGGGATTTCGTACGAACCGTGTATCCCAGGAAGATGATTTGGAAGCTCCTCGTGACCTGATTCTCGGAAACTTTAACAACTGGGGAGCTGAAACCCGGTTCCTTCAGCGCTATAAGATGGGAGACAAAAATGCCGTATTCCTGATAGGATCAAAATATTATCAATCCAAGAACACATCCGTCCAGGGGCCGGGAACAGCGGGAGCTAATGCCAATTTTTCTTTGGCAGACGATGCATTCCCGAACTATTCGAATCAATCGGACTTTACGTTTCCCAACCGGAATGTAGCGGTATTTGGTGAGAATATTTTTTATTTGAAAGATAACTTTTCGATTACACCCGGATTTCGTTTTGAGTACATCAAAACAGAGAGTGAGGGCTCGTATAAACGTGTCAACTTTGACCTGGCCGGAAACCCTATCCAAAATCAAACGTTTGAGGATAACCGCGTATTTGATCGCTCATTCATATTGTTGGGCCTTGGTGTCAGCTATCTTCCGAAGCCGGGTATTGAGTTCTATGGAAATTTTTCGCAGAACTACCGGTCTGTCACATTTAACGACATTCGAGTGGTAAATCCTACATTCCAGGTTGATCCCGACATCTCCGATGAAAGTGGATTTACAACAGATTTTGGGGTTCGGGGAAATATCAATGATGTTCTTTCTTTTGATGTGGGAGGATTCGGACTGATGTACGACGACCGCCTCGGGGAAGTACTTCGGGCAGAAACACGGGTTAATGCTGATGGTGAGCTTGAAGAAACCGGACGGGTAGTGCGATTTCGCGGAAATATCGGTCGGGCGTTTATGTATGGCCTCGAAACCTTGGTGGATCTGAACCTGCTTCCGATATTTGATTTTGATACCCGTAATGCTCGTTTGAACTTATATGCCAACACGGCCATCACAAAGTCAGAATATCTCGATTCCGATATTCCGGGAGTTGAGGGTAATGAGGTGGAATTTATACCCTTGATAAACCTCAAAACGGGGATTCGGTTTGGATATAAAAACCTGTTAGGCAGCCTTCAGTATACCTATCTTTCCAAGCAGTTCACGGACGCCTCCAATGCAATTCAAAATGTGAATGATAATCAGAGTGGGATAAAAGGAGAGATTCCTGCATATGATATCCTCGACTTTTCGCTTTCTTGGTCATACAAAATGTTTAAGGTCGAAACAGGGATCAACAATCTGTTGGATAAGAGCTACTTTACAAGACGAGCGACCGGTTACCCCGGTCCCGGAATTATTCCATCACCGCCGAGGACCTATTACCTGACAATGCAGTTTTTGCTGGATTCGTGAACATCTCTCTGAGTTTTTCAAGAACTGTTGAAAAACTCTGTCTCTCCTCAAGGAGAGATCTTATTCTTTTTACTTGTTCCGAAGCTCCTGCTTCGGAATGCCCTCCGGAAGCTCCGCTTCCTTGTTAATTGGAATTTGAAGCAGAGCTTCATCTAGTGTGTTACGAAGGAGACCTTCGGAACAAGCATGAAGATGGCGCGAGCGCCTCGCTCGTGCCCGGTATTTATGA
>Ga0209949_1000878_pt1 | contig 15360 bp, 8 predicted proteins | sample SalPonC_black_MG_FD_185711 | JGI IMG/M metagenome (GOLD analysis project Ga0209949, IMG submission 185711) | Salt pond soil microbial communities from South San Francisco under conditions of wetland restoration - Salt Pond MetaG... | ecosystem: Environmental > Aquatic > Marine > Intertidal zone >... | reverse complement strand
ACTATATTTGGTTGATCATTGTCGCTATTGACTACATCATAAGTACTATTCTCACATCCTGTAAATAAACCGTATAAAAAAATCATTAAAATCGTACGATTCATTACTATTCGAGCATCTATCATTTGGCTAAATTTATAAATTTAATTGTCATGTTTGCTTAATGGTTAATTGCTACTGAATTTTCAATTATTTGGTATAATTATTTTAGTGTTCATTAAAACCTTCGAAACATATCCAATCACATCAGATTAATTATCTCTAAAATCAGACACTCGCTTAAACATGATGTAATTAGCATTATGCTGATTATCTGCGTGTACGCCTTGCTCGTTGGGATATGCTGTACGGATTAAACTGATAATATCATCGCCGTCAAACTGCCAATCTGCATACTGAAACCCCACTTTTTCGACATTTGGATGCTGTAGAACGATACGATTTACCTCCCATTCTCTTAAATCATTTGATGAGATCAATGCAAGTGTATTACGAGTCCGTTCAGGGTTTCCTCCGGCAAACTCGTCAGGAACATAGTTTGATAGTGCCCAGTATTTATTCGTCACACCATCATATCGAATAGTAAACTTTTTCATACCACCCGGTAGATCTATAAAGCCTGTATCCGGATCAAAGCTTACCGTTTCTCCATAAGTTGATACGTCCAAGATTGCTGCCCGGCCACCAACGGGCTGGTAGTTGTTTCGCAAGATGTTCACCAATTTACCATCAGGGTTCACAACGACGTTTCCCTCAAGCCATGCATTTCCAGGCCAATCCTGATTGTATCGAATACGGTTACTGGTTGTCCAACTGGCGGCATTCAATAAATCACTATCAACGGGCGCCGAGATCACAAATGCGCGAAAATTGACACCCCACTTTTCCGGTGGAAAGCGATCCTCAACTGCTCTCCATATCCTTCCATTATGCACCACCACTGGAACAGGTGCTGTATGATACTCCACATCGTCTCGCAAAAGTCCACTGGTCGAGTTTGTGGGCTCTGTCCAGCTTCGGCCCCCATCCGTACTTTTCCGAATAATTAAATCGCCATATTGCTCAGAAACCCCCATAATATACAGGTCACTCTTCCAAACAAACATATTTGACCAAAACTGCCCTCTGATAATCGTTAAACGGTTCCATGTTTGCCCCCGGTCTTTTGATTGATATATAGAGGTTCTACATTTACAACTACCCGGACCAAAAAACTGGTGAGATGCGACATAAGTACCATCATCTATCTTAACGATGGAGGGAGCCCCAAGATAAGTTTCTGTTGAGGGTTCAGAATAAGCCAATTCTACTCCCGGCAATGTTTGCCCCTGTACTAGCATGGTATTGGCAAAAAAACCTGATAAAGCAATGATAAGAATGAGTGTCAATTTATTTTCCATGTTTATTGATTTCGAAGATTTAATACTTATTTCAACTGTTTGACCCATTCATATTCCATTTTTTTTGCCCACTTCCGCAGTTCTGTCCGCATGATTTCGTAACGCATAAAGTACTCATCCGATAAATCATGTTGCTCGTCCGGATCGGTTTCAAGGTTATAAAGTTTGGCTTTTTCTTCTGAAGGGCCAGTTGTGACTCGATGTGTTACATATGGCAGCACCAGTTTCCATTTACCGTCTCTTATAGCAGTATTATGAGTAAAATCCGGCACCCCTCTATTCCATTGCCAGTATTGATAGGTAGGCAGCCGATTGTTATCGTTTTTATTAAGTAGTAATGGAGCAAAGCTGCCACCATCAGGGTAATTTTCAGACGGGTTATCCAACTCAGCGAGTTCCATCAATGAAGGGTAAACATCCGTAAAATGAATGATTTCATCTATTTTTCCTGGTTCAAGAACTCCCGACCAGTAGACCAGGAATGGAACACGTATTCCCCCATCATAGACAGTATATTTATTTCCACGCAGATTTGAATTAAATCGACTTCCTGTCAAAGGATCAGGACCATTGTCGCTGGTAAAAATAACAACCGTTCGTTGATCAATCTGCAGCTCTTTCAGCTCATCAATTAATCGACCAATTCCCTGATCCATTATTTCGACCATCGCATAAATAATGGCAGTGTTACGATCCAAACCGGCTTCCTCGTATGGCTTTATCATCTCTTCCGGAGCACTTAAAGGGCGATGCGGAGCATAATGTGCTAAATGCAAGAAAAAGGGTTCTTCATGGTGCTTACGCACATATTTAATGGCTTCATCTGTCAATCGATCTGTTAAATAATCCCCTTCTACAGACTGATACTCTCCCTGAACATTTAGCCTAAAATTAAAATAGTCATCAGGCACATCTGGTCCTCCGAGAAAACTGACAGACTCTTCAAACCCGCGGTTTAGTGGAAGATATTCTTCCTCCATGCCCAGATGCCATTTACCAACCATTCCTGTTCTATAACCGTTATGCTCAAAGAGGTCAGCCAGAGTCGTTTCATTTAAATTCAGGCTGGTAAGTTCCGGGTAGCGTACCTGGCTGAGACTAACCACACCGGTTTTGTGGGGGTGTCGACCGGTCAATAATGAAGCTCTTGATGGACCACATACGGGTGATGATGCATAAGCCTGATTAAAATAGACACTTTTTTCAATTAGCTCGTCTATCACCGGTGTCTTGGACAAACCGCCATTTAAGGCAGATATATCACCAATTCCCATATCATCAGCTACTATGAGAATAACATTCGGCTTTTGTGACTCATGACGATAATCATGCAATCTGTTGCCGGTTTCTGTTACTCCTTCGAATACCGGTTTAGTTTGTAAGATTGAAGAACTAACGGTTGTAACATGTCCAAAAGACAAAATAACGCAACTAAAAAAAGAGAAAAGAATATGCCGATATGTATTCTTACTATATAGGTTCAAAAATGTATCCACTGTGTATTTTATTACTGATCTCAACCTATTCTCCATTTAGTGTTGTGACCATATTTCAATTTATCAATCGATAAACCCGTGGTCCGATAAAAATTGCTCCATATCCAAAATGGTACGATTCAGATAGGGTTCCTTATTAAAAAAGCCATGGCTAACACCATCGTATATCTTCAAACGACAGGTAATATCTGCACTTTGAAGCTGTGAACAGAAGTCTTCCATCCTCGATACAGGTATCAAATCATCATCTGTCCCCAAAAGGATTAGCGTTGGTGGGGTTCCGTCCTTAGGCTGATGAAAGGGTGAGAATTGTCTATATGCGTCACCTATACGCTCATACCCATAGCCACCTGGCCCATTGTCGAGCACAGGATTAAAAAGCACAAGCAGATTCCCTTTGGTGCTTACAAACATATTATCATTTGGATCATTAAATCCGTCAACAAGGGTTAGAGCCGCAGCCAAATGTCCCCCAGCCGATCCGCCTGAAAGAATGATTCGAGTCGTGTCTATATTGAAATCACCGGCCCTTACACGCAGGAATCGAAAAGCCGACTTTGCATCCTGGAGTGATTCAAAAGGTGTAGAACCGTGTGTCTCTTTTAATCTATACTCAGGAAGGGCTACCATAAACCCAAGATTTGAAAAATATCTTGCCTGAGGCAAAAATTGCTTCCAAGTGCCACCTGTCCAACCACCTCCATGATAGAATATTATTATCGGCCACTCTCTTTTGCTATGATAGTTTTCAGGGTATACAAGATGGATGGCGAGATTGGTTGTATCATCAAGGGCTTTATATTCTACACTTTTAACTGTCTGCCCTATGACCTGTCCATTTACAAGAACTAATATAGAGAAGATCAAAAACACATAGTATGTTCCCTTTACTTTCATATGAAAACAATCATTTGCTGTAGCATGAGCATGCACAATTGATTGTTCATGCTGAGTAATATGCATTTTTTACAAGTGCTAAATTTTTGGTTTTAATCATCGATAGTAACTATAAGTTGAGGCCGTGTTATACCTATAATTTGAATACAAGCTGGTCGTCTTTTACTAAATCATCACACATATTTTATCTTTTCGTTCACTATTAGGTTTTTTTGATAAACTAATTTGCCTATATCTTACCAGGTATCAACATTGAGCCTATCACGTATATCTAACATTGAGTTTACTCTAGATTATCTCTGTACCATCTAACCTTCTTCACAACATCATTCTTTCGCAGGAATCACGAATTGGAAGATATTTCTCACCTATAACGATTCAATCTGTAGTGAAAGAAAGATACTACTGAAATGATGAAGAATTGCTTTGAAGGTACACCACGAATCAATAAGGTCACTTTAAACCCTAAACAATACTGTTCAGACATTTTTTATAAAAAATACCGGCAACAGAATGGATTATGTCACCGGTATTATGAGGAATAAAAAATTACCACCCGCTATTTTGCTGGAGGTTTGCATTGTTAAATAGTTCAGATTGTGGCAGTGGATAACGGTACATTTTATCCTCAAAAACACGTTGTTCAACTAGTTTCTGCTCGTATGTAAAACTATCGTCAACTTCTTTTGTGATCTTCACACCATAAATATCGGTTGTCTGATCACCTATTTTCCAGCGTCGAATATCCCAAAATCTATGATCCTCAAATGCCAATTCAACGCGTCGTTCATTTCTCAGTTTTTCTCTGAACTCCTCTTTCGTTAACCCACCCGGAAAGTCAGGCATATCTGATCTGGCACGAATCATATTAACAGCTTGCCTGGCAGTCATACCCATTCCTCCATCATTTTCAGGACCGAATACCTCATTTATTGCTTCAGCATAGTTTAGGAGCACTTCACCATAGCGAAACAAGACCCAGGTATGCTCCTTAGATGTGGTATTGGTTGGGTCCAGGTTGATATCCTCCCGAACATATTTTTTGAGGTAGTAACCTGTTTTTGTAGCTCGTTCCTGAGGCGGACCGTGCAGACCTCCATTCCAAATTTCAAGAGTTGTTCCCTTCCATGTAGATCCGTTATACATGACCGTTGACGACAACCGGGGATCTCTTCCCTCATAGGGATTATTTGGATTGTATCCTGACCCAGGCTCGTTGATCCCCTGTCCACTTGACTGCATTTCATAGGAGTTGACCAGATTTTGTGTTGGTGATGTACCCGGACTCGCTCCTTCAAATCCAATTGGAAAATTGGATCGTTCAAATGAATTTGAATTCCCAAGCCGACGCCCTAAAATGAGCTCTGTACCAGTATAATTATTTACAATGTTATCGTAATTGGCTTCAAGTGTGTACCAGGATGAGTCAATTAGTGCCTTTGAAGCAAGAGCAGCTTCTTCCCACATTTGCATATCACCCCCAGGGTTATCCAGTGCACTGGCGGCGTATAATAAAGCCCTTGCTTTCAGAGCCATGGCCACACCGCGGGTTACTCGTCCCGTTTCATTATTCGTAATACTCGAATAGCTAACAGGCAAAACTTGACTTACGGCATCAGTTTCATCAATAATAAACCTAAGCACCTCATTAAATGAAGCCTGTTGCACATTATTTGCGTCTTCAGGAGTCAAAACGTCGGTAACTAATGGAACACTGCCGTATCGTTTTAGAAGTTCAAAATAGAAATAAGCACGTAAAAATCGTGCCTCATATGGATAGAGCTCAAATTGCTCCATTAGCTGGTCATAATCATTATTATACTGCCGCTCTGGAAAAGTTTGGCCTTCAATTTCCACTAGAAATTGATTGACCGCTCTGATTCCAGCATACATCTGTCCCCATGAGGCATCCAGCGTCTGAATGGCACTCCAACTGCCGTCATTGAATTTCTGAACATTTGACAATTCCCAAATCTCTTCAGCATTATCCGAGGCTGAAGCTCTCATTGCCCCATCTATGCTGTTAAACCCAGAGGGCAGATAACTATAAATATTGGTTAAAAAAGATTTGGACCGATCAAAGTTGGAGAAGACATCTTCCTTTTTCAGATCAGTACTCTCATCATAGTCTAAAAAATTACACCCGGCGACTGATGCCAGGAGGATCACGAATATTGTTGCTTTAAGCATTTTCATAATCAATTCCCTTTAATGTTAAAAAACGATATTAAGTCCAAGGTGGTAGGATCTTAGCGTTGGATAACCAGTTCCCAAATGCTCGGGGTCCATAATTTCAATATTATCAATTGAAAACAGATTCATCCCTCTGCCATAGATTTTTATTCTTTGCATGCTTAGAGACTGGACAAACGATACCGGTAATGTATAGGATACTTCCAGTGTCCGAAGTTTGATATAGGATCGATCAACCAGCCAAATATCATTCGGGCGATTGTTATTTTCGTTATTAAGTGTCGTTAAACGTGGAAATATGGCATCTGCTGATCCTTCGGAGGTCCATCGGTTTTCATAATAATATTCGGAGAGTGTATTATTATTTCGAAGTGGCCAATAGACGCTGGGCGTGTTCAGGTAAGCGGTGTAGTTACCAGTACCCTGAAAAAGTGATTCAACACCTATTCCTTTATAATTAAACCCGACAGATGCAGAGAAATAGAGCTCGGGATACTGACTTGAATAGCCCACTGGAACCACATCGAATTCGTTAATGATGCCATCACCGTTTTGATCCCGGTATTTTATGTCTCCTGGCCGTACCTGAGAAAAGCGTTGGTCAGGGCTACTGGTAATATCCTCCTGATCAGCAAAAAATCCGATCGCTTCTAATCCGAAACGCTGACCTACTGACCTGCCGGTTTCCTTCAAGTAATCATAAGGCTGAAAAGCCTCATTCATTTCAAGAATTTTATTTCTGGTAAAGGTCATTTGCCCACCAATATAGTAGGCAAAATCTCTGCTAACGGTGTCTCTCCATTCCAAATCGAATTCTACACCTCTATTCTCCACAACCCCGTTCGATTCCAAAGGTGCTGTTACCCCAAGCACATTGGAAATACGTCCACCAGAATTTGTAAGGATGTTCTTACGCTTGGCGTAGAATAGATCTGCGGTAAAAAAAAGATTTTCCAACAATCCTATATCAACACCCAGATTAGTTGTGTAAGATGTCTCATATGTAAAATCAGCTGTGGCAAGACGACTCTCTGATGTTCCGCCACTAAACGTGTTATTATCAGTGAAGAAATATCCGCTACTACCACTGTAATTTTGTAGATGCAGATTTCCATTGGGAATCAGATCATTACCAGTAACTCCCCACGATGCCCGAAGTTTAAGAAGATCAAATAAGGAATTATCTGCCATAAAATCTTCATTGGAGATCAACCATGAAGCAGACACCGCAGGAAACAACCCGTATCGATCATTGCTTGGGAGTATATTGTTGCCATTGTAAGAAACAGCAACATTTACATAATAGGTTTGATCGTATCCATACAGCAGGCTGCCTGCAAAATTATTTCTTCTAAACGTGTTATTCTGCCCATCAAGCGTCATACCACTCTGGTGGAAAAGTGCTACGGCTGTCAGTTCACTATTTTCCAACAATGTCTCATATCGAATTTTCCCAAGTATATCTGTACTTCTCCGTTGGTTTCCAAAACTGCTCCAAAATCCAAGCTCTGTATCTTCACCAAATACAGTTCTTTCAACATCAACAACAGTCCCTGATTGGTCTCTAACAGGTATCACAGATTCATAGCTATATTGTTTTGACTGTTGCTCAAAATAGGATGCAAAATTATTGTAGCTCAATGCAAGTTCTGCAGACAGTCCTTTTGTAACATTATCCAGGTTTTTAATTAGACGACTATCAAGAAACAACTCGCGTTCATTTGGTGAACCATACCCAGTGGATGTTAGCATTGCAACCGGGTTCGTTCCATATAGAGGAGATCCACCCCAGCTGCCATCCATTGTCTGAACCGGAAATGCTGCAGAAGGTATTCTATAGAGACTATTGAATATCTCGTTGGGTCCATCACCACCACTTGGTGTGTTTCTGTTTACGATATTTCCAGCAGCATTGATTTGAAGTGCTAAAGACTCCGAAACTTCAATATCCAGGTTACTTCTGAAATTGAACTGGCCATATTTAAGCTGGGTACTAAAATCTTCATTTCTGTTTACTGGTCCAAAGAGACCATTATCGCTGCTGTAGTTCATCAACACATAATACCTGGCTCTTGAGGAACCGCCATCAAAGCTAATATTAAATGTCTGCCGAGTTCCCTGATCCCGCAAGACTTCATCAAACCAATTTACATTGGGGAATAAAACAGGCGATGAGTTATTTGAAAACGCATCAATATCACCGTTTGAATATCTTGGATCCAAGCCATCATTTAAAAGTGCTTCGTTAATAGCCCTTGCATATGTAGGTGCCTGCACAAATTTCGGGAGTCCAACAGGTTCTGTTATTGATGTTTCAAAAGAAGCATTTACCCTTAGCTGATCAGCTTCTCCTCTTTTTGTTTCTACAAGTATGACTCCGTTGGCTCCACGCTGACCATACATAGATAACAACGCAGCATCTTTGAGAACACTGATATTTTGAATTTCATCGGTGGATAGAGAACTTAATGGCCGTTCAAAACCATCAACTAGAATGAGGGGCTGGTTATTTCGAAATGTTTCGACACCCCTGATGTTAAAGGTAGCACCTGTAGGTGGTTCCCCACCATTTTGTAAAGCTATTAAGCCCGGAATTTTACCATAAAGTGTATTTTCCGGATTGATGACGGAGTTGTTGGGGATATCGTTACCAGTTATAAAACCAACTGCACCTGTAAGACTATTAGAGGATCTATATTCACCATATCCAACAGAAATTTGGTTAGTCTGGACGGGTAATATAACTGACATTTGGTTCTGGCTAATCCTAATCGGCTCCGTTACCTGTCCTCTGTTTTCGACTTTTAGATGATGGCCCAGTTCACCCGCAATTTCAAACTGCCCATACCGGTTGGATAAAGAGACAATAGTTTCATCTTCAACCAAATGTATTTTAGCACCAACGACGGGGTTTCCATCTATATCAATTACCAGACCTTGTATTTGGCTGTCTTGAGCCATGGCACTGCCATAAATGCCCATCAGTGTCAGCATACAAACTTGACTAATGTAAATTATTCGATTCATAAGGTTACGTTTATTAAATACATTCAAATTCAACCACTATGTTTTTGATCTAATTACCATCCCGGATTTTGGACAAGTCCATAGCCTTTGTTGATCTCATTTGGCGGAAATGCACTCAAATACCACTTTGGCGACCAGTTACCCTGCCAATAGCGAGAAGGCAATTCAAACCGTTCGTAGGTGAATGATCCATCTCCCTGCTTACGGATATTCATTCCCTCAAGTGTCTTCGTGAAATTTTGGTCCATTTTCCATCTCACAATATCAAACCATCGTACTTTTTCGTAGCCAAATTCTATGGCACGTTCGTTCAACACAGCTTTCCTAAACTCTTCCTTTGAAAGACCTTGCGGTAACTCTCCAACACCAGCACGTTCCCTCACCTTATTTACATAGAGATAAGCTTCTGGTGTGGGGCCATCGTTGAATTCATTCAGAGCTTCAGCATATGTAAGATAAATCTCTGCTAACCGAAGATATGGCCACTGAATGACAGATTGGGTCGCACTGTTCTCATCAAGTATAAATTTTCGAAGCTTGTAGCCAGAGGCTGTGCTATTTGTATTAATGTTGCGACGTTCGCGACCTCCAATCCATAATTCGGCTTGACGATTTTTATATGGTGCACCATTTACTAAAACGGTTTGATAAAGTCGCGGATCCCGGTTTTCATATGGATTATCTGGATCATAACCTGAGTTCGGATCGGTAATCGAAAGTCCGTTCATCATAGGAAACATATCCACATAGTTCTGGGTAGTAGCACCAATTCCATATCTTGTAGCCTGGAAAAAATAAAACTGACCACTCCAGAATCCTGGAGCTCTATATCGAGCTCTTGTAGATATCAGTAATTCACTGTTACCGCGATCATAATAGGCTGTTTTAAAATCCTGCTCTGGATTGCCAGTATTTACCAAACTATAGTCACCAGTCTGCTCTACCTTATCAATCAATTCTTTAGCAGCATCAGCAGCACGCTTCCACAGATTAGAATCAAATCCACCATGCCAAACCATCATTTTATCAGCGGCTTCACCTTCCATAAACGGCTGATTATCATTAAAAAGTGGACTTGCACCAAACAGAAGGACCCTGGCTTTCAACCCCATCGCCGCAGCTTGTGTAAAGCGACCTTCCCAGTTCAATTTATCTTCAATCGCAAATGGAAGATCTGGTATCGCTTTGTCAATTGTGGCTACAATTGAATCCATTGTTGCCATGCTCGTCATACGAGGCACGTTAAAATCTTCATTTGCCGTATAAGCTCGATCAATCCATGGCAACCCGCCAAAATGTCGAAACATATCAGTATAATGCAGTGCCTTGATCATACGTGCTTCTGCTTTGAGCTCTGAGGCCTGTTCTGCAGTCATATCTGGGACACGATCAACATTTTCAATAAAAATATGCGCGTCTCTAATGCCGTCCCAAGCTCCGGAGTTGTTATAGCTATATTTTGTTTTTCCATTACTATTTTCAACGCCTGAGGTATATTGCCCGGAATAATACAATTGATTGACACCTCCCCAGTTTAAGAAACTATGATTTATATCAGAAAGGCTAGCCTGTATATCCATTCCCATTTCATCTGTACGATCACCCCAGGTAATTGGCAAACCATACGGCAACGATTCATAAGCTCCCCAGAGAAATCGTTCTGCAAACTCCGCCTTTGCAAATATTGAATCCTGGGTAACATCTACACTTGGTGGTTTTTCCAGAAAGTCGTTACCAACACTTAAGTCTTCACATCCCTGTAATACAAACAGAAATCCAACTAATGAGATAAAAAAAAGTATGATTGTATTTTTCATGGTTGCCTTTTTAGAGTGTATTTAAAAATCGATCTGAATTCCGAGGTTATAAACCTTTACAATTGGATAATCAGAGTTACTAGCGGTCCTGGACTCGGGATCAGCTATATCCATTTTAGAAAAGGTAAGCAGGTTATATCCGTTGACGTATGCCCGTAAATTTCTAAGACCAAATTTCTGTAAAAATGATTGAGGAAAATTGTACCCCAGTTTGATGTTTTTCAATCTGATATAGGACGCATCTCTCATCCAAAAATCGGATGTTTTCATATTGTTGGTTCGTCCTGCAAATGTTAATCGGGGATAAGTTGCAGTTTCCGCTGTTTCCGGCGTCCATCGTTCATCAGCATGCCACTGCATCAAGCTTCTGTTCCCAGTTGAACCAAAAGCTATCCGGTATGGCTCACCACCTAACAGACGAGAGGTATTTGTTGCACCAGCCCACACCATGGCGAAGTCAACATTTTTATATCGAAATCCCATATTTACACCAAAGGTATATTCAGGAAATTCAGGGAAGCCAATGGCACGTTGATCATCAGTATCGATGACATTATCACCATTCAAATCTTTATACATTAAATCACCGGGCTTCGCCTGATATTGGTGATCCGGAATGGATTCATCGGTTAAATCACTTTCAGTCCAAAACCTATCAAAGACATAGCCGAACCGTTGACCGACCGAGTTTCCGGTTCGGAACAGATAATCTTCACTGCGTGGAACCTCGTCCATGTAGATTATTTCATTACGGCTGAATGAAAAGTTTGTATCGATGTTATAGAAAAAATTACCTCGCTGTTCTCTCCATTTTAATTCAATTTCATACCCTCTGTTTTCCACTTCTCCAATATTTACCGCAGGCAGTGTGGCTGCCACAAATGAAGGCACAGTATTGCGTGTGGTCAATATATCTTCACGATACTCGTGAAAAATGTCAGCACTTAGATCAAGTCGGTCATCAAGTATCCGAAGATTAATACCGTAATTCTGTTTTGTAGAAGATTCCCATGTAACCAGTGGGTTACCGATTTGTCCTTCTCTGGCTCCCGTCTGATTTTGAGGAACATCAACCCCAAAATTGTAACCACCTGCTGAAGCAAAATAAGTACCCGGTAGATAGAGAAATCGCCCCACTCCCAGATCATTACCCACAATTCCATATGAGGCTCGAAATTTTAAATGATCAAGGAACTCAATATCTTGCATAAACTTTTCGTTGGTAAGTACCCAACCAGCCGAAACCGCCGGAAAGAAACCAAAACGCCTGCCCTCTGCAAAGTTCTCAGACCCATTATACCCCATGCTTGCTTCGAATAAATACCGTCGGTCGTAATTATAATTCAACCTTCCAACAGTCCCAACCAATCCACGGGGAATACTGACAAAGGTAGCCGGATAATAATTTTTTCTTTGATTATAGAGTAGTAAACCTCCAACCGAATGGCTGCCAAAAGATCCTTTATATGAAACTCTAGCTTCCAAATACCAGTCCCTATCCCGACCATAACTTTCATTATATCCAAGAATACCCTCATCCCCACTCTTCTTGTAGACAATCGTTGAGTCCCCAACAGCGGTTGGATCTACATCAACTTTATAAAATGGCTCATATTCTGCCGTCGACGTACTTCGAGATTTTGTTTGAGTGTAGTATGTATTATAGGCGCCTTTAAGTTGGAACAACAACCCATCGGTAATGAAATCAAGATTTTGTTTGACTCCCAGATCAAGATTCAAAACATTGCGGGAAGAGTTGGTTAAGCCTGTACCATAGAAAGATTGTAAACCATCTTTTTTTTCATCGGTAATGTAAAAGTTTCCGTTTCGCACCCATTTGTCATCCACAATACCAGGTCCTGAGAAGGGAACCGACCAGTAAATTTGCCGCCATAAACCATCTGAATTTCGTACTTGAGGAGAATTTCTTTGCTCAATCCGTCCGGCAGATGTAAGACTGACGACCGTACTTGGAGTGACATCTACATCTAAATTGGTACGAAAATTATACCGGTCGAAGGTAAAATTATTATTGTATCCATCATCAAAAGTTCTAAATAGGCCATCTTGCCGCAGATATCCAGCAGCTATAAAAAATCTTACGTTTTCAGTACCACCTGAAATATTGACGTTGTTGTTACTTTGAAATGCCAGTGGCTTCATGATATAGTCAACCCAGTCCGTATTGGGATAAATTATTGGATCAGAGTTTGTTCGAAACGCTTCCAAAGCTTCATCAGAAAAACGAACTAGTGAGGGATCTATACCATCATTTAACTGGGCTTCATTCATCCGTTGGGCGTATGTGTAACTATCGGCAAATTCCAGTAAGGTTGTAGGTTGCTGAAAACCAGACGATAGGTTCAAAGATATCTTGACTGGCCCCGTTCGCCCCCTTTTCGTCTGAATCACAATTACACCGTTGGCACCTCGAACACCATACACAGCCGTCGCGGAGGCATCCTTGAGTACGCTGATGCTCTCAACATTGTTTGGATCTAGTTGAGCGAAAGATCGACGTTCAACACCATCAACAATAATCAATGGGGACGACCGTCCTTCCGTGAGTGAGCCAAATCCTCGAATAAAAATATTTGGTTCGTCAGCACCAGGTTGTCCAGATCTCTGAATTGCACTCAAACCTGTTACTTTACCAACTAGTGCATTACCAAGATTTGATGTTGGGGCCCTCAATATATCTTCTGCCGTAACACTACTAACTGAACCGGTCACCTCTGCTCGACTCTGCTGACCATACGCCACTACAACAACTTCATCACCTGCGATTGTCTGAGGGTCCATCGAAATATTGATAGTAGTTCGGCCATTTATCGGTACCAATCTGGGTTCATAACCAATGTATGAAAAGACAAGTGTATCTTGAAGAGATGGCACCGTCAATTCATACTCGCCCTCTAAATTTGTAACTGTTCCGGAATTAGTACCCTGAATCGAAATGTTGACCCCCGGAAGCAGTTCCTGAGTTTCGCTATCTGTAACCTGCCCAGATACAGTCTCTAGTTGAGCCTCAACATCATTCAGCGTTATCAAATCAATCGGATTATCGACAGCAGCAACACGACTATTACTTAGATTGTGACCTTGACCTAATATTATTGCTGGGCTCAATAAAAGCGCTATTCCAGTCAGGCTTAAAAAAAATTTCTTCATATTGATTCCCTTTTAAAGCTGCTAGAGCTTTTAAGTTTTATTTTAGTTTGTGTAAAACATTATTTCACTATGAATTGTCAATGTTTCTATGAGTTGTACAAAAGTTTTTTTCATAGAGCATTACCTTAAACACACAGCATAAACATTGAGATCACTTATTTAGCTATTTATCCAACTGTAAATAGCTTGTAAGATTCCTAACACACAATTGTTTTAGGTAGTCGGCAAACCCACCTGTGCATAAATCTTAATTGTTAACGTTAACAATTAAAAAAAATAATACATACTTTCCTAAAAATTTTTCTACCTTTTTCAAATACTAATTATAAGTCAACCCACTTTGTTTAACTTTTCGTGTGTAGAGTATCCATTTTCTCCTTCAACCTTTTCGCCGTGAGGTGGGTATACTTCTCTGTTATCTTTTGGCTCGAATGTTCGGCCATATAGCTTGCTTCAGCCGAATGAAATCCTTTTTCAATCCATGTTGTTATGGCTTAGTTCCCTACAACGTGTAAGCTACGGATGATAGGAATACCGGCCTCTTTCGCTTAGCATTTGAACTCCTTATATGCACGCCCCCCCCGAACCAGCTGCTCTTTCGTGTATCCTTCTTTATAAATTGTGAGTTCAAGTAATAAGTGCAACGCGACATTAATAAAATTTTCAATTGATTTCATCATAAAAAAGAACAAACCAATTAGAATAAGTGCATAAACCACATATTCTTTTGACTAAACCACCCTACACTGAAAGTACAGGGTTTTAAACCCTCCGCTGGGACCAATAAAAAGTCTTTGAATCGCACTATTAATTATGACTGCAATTGTCTTTCTGATTGTTTGATAAATGGGTTGACACACGCTTTCAACCAGCTTCATTTGAGTATCTGTTTCTACTTTTATAGTCCGGCTGATTGCTTAAGTCTAATGTTTTGAAGTGCTTTCTTTTATTTGAAATTTATCAATTAACTCTTTCGATGATATCATCATATTCCCTTTACCTATATCAGTAAACCCCATTTTTATCCCAAAACTAAATGAGTTTTTATTCACGCATTCTAACGTGATTATTTCAATATCATGCAATTCAACAATTTCAGATATAAATTTTAATAATCTTGTTCCGTGCCCTTTATTTTGTTCTTTAAATCCTATTCTTGCAATCACTAATTTATTTTCATCTCCAGGCTTATATCGAAAATACAAATCGAATTTACTTCTGAATGCATTTATTGTTTTATTATTATTACAACAATATGCAGGAGGTCTTTTATATGAATAAGTCTTTTGCAAATATCCGTTCAATTCGTTACAAAATTGTTCAATCATGTTTATTAAATATCAAATTCTTAAGGTTTTT
>Ga0209949_1000872_pt1 | contig 15406 bp, 14 predicted proteins | sample SalPonC_black_MG_FD_185711 | JGI IMG/M metagenome (GOLD analysis project Ga0209949, IMG submission 185711) | Salt pond soil microbial communities from South San Francisco under conditions of wetland restoration - Salt Pond MetaG... | ecosystem: Environmental > Aquatic > Marine > Intertidal zone... | reverse complement strand
GGGAAAAACCACCCCATGGCGGCGCAAATCTCCCCGGGCATCCAGACAGACAACTTTGCACCCGGTCCTGAATCCGGGATCAATGGCCAGTATTCGTTTTTCTCCCAGAGGCGGGGCCAGAAGCAGCTCTTTGAGGTTTTTGGCAAATACCTGGATCGCCTGGTGGTCTGCACCTGATTTCAAGGCCTGGAAACATTCTTTTTCAAGAGATTTTCCCAGCAGCCGCTTGTATGCATCCTGGATGGCTGCCTGCACCTGATTCCGGCAGGGGGAAGGATGGTTTTTCAGATAAAATCTTTCCATGACCCTGACAGCCTTGTCCGGATCAACCAGGACATGAAGGGTGAGAATGCCTTCAGTGCTGCCCCTGAACATGGCCAGAACCCGATGGGAAGGGGCCTTGAATGCATGTTCCGACCAGTCAAAATAGTCTTTGAATTTGGCACCGGCAATATCCCGGCCTTTTTTCACCCGGGACTGGAGCATGCCCTGTTTTTCAAACAGGCTGCGCACCGCGCCGCGAATTCCCGGGTCTTCATTCACGATTTCGGCAATGATATCTTTCGCTCCTGCCAGGGCATCTTCCGTGGTATCCACACCTGTGGCAGTATCCACAAATTTTCTGGCTTCTGTAAAAGGATCTCCGGGGGACTGGGCCATCAGAAAATCCGCCAGGGGTGCCAGGCCTTTTTCTTTTGCTGCCATGGCCCTTGTTCTGCGTTTGGGCCGGTATTTCTCATACAGATCTTCCACCACCGTCATGGTGCCGGCACTCTGGATTGCCTGTTCAAGGTTCGGGGTCAGCAGCTCCCGTGCATTCAGGGACTTTAAAATGGCCTGTTTCCGGGCAGCCAGGTCTTCCAGGGTCTGGTACCGGTCCCGGATCAGGGTGATAGCCACCTCATCCAGGGAATCGGTTTTTTCTTTTCTGTACCGGGCGATAAACGGGATAGTGGCACCCTGGTCCAGAAGTTCCTTTACAGCGGTTACCTGTTTTGGGGTCATTCCGGTTTCCCGGCTGATGGTTGTTATGGCATTCATGGGTTATCTCAAAATTGATGTAAAAAAAATGGGCTTTGCTCCATCTTCATTGCCCCGGGGATCGTTTTACTTTAATAATGATGTTAATAAAGGTCTGCATTTTGCGGGACAGCCGGCCGGCATCATGCCAGCAGCCGCACCAGCAGAATCCGGGTGCCGATGCCGATGAGCACAAGCCCCCCCACTATTTCCATGCGTTTGCCCAGCAGCGCTCCCAGACGGCGGCCGATGCGGATGGCCGCAAGGGACATGGCAGAGGTAACCAGGCCGATGACAATGGCAGGGTACCAGATATTCACCTGGAGCATGGCCAGGCTCAACCCCACAGCCAGGGCATCGATGCTCACTGCAACGCTCAGCAGCACCATGGTCATACCCCGGGACGGATCTTTGGGGTGCGCTTCTTCAGAACTGTCCATACCGGATTTCACCATGCGGCCGCCCACGAACAATAATAGACCGAAAGCCACCCAGTGGCTGACCCCCTGGATGAATACCAGCAGTCCCAACCCCAGAAACCAGCCCAGCAGCGGAAAAAGAAACTGGAACAGCCCGAAATGAAATGACAGCCGAAAAACGGCCCGGGCATCATTGGCATACCCGGCAGCCGAGGCTGCCAGACATACTGCTGATGCATCCATGCCCATCCCCAGAGCGATCAGTAAAAAATCCGCTGTTCCCAATCCGCACCTCTTGTTTACACTGTCAAATCAGGATATTCTATCGACTTCCGGCATGGAATTGCAAAACGTTTTTTTGTATCAAGCAGCTGAACAGGATGCAGTTACATGGGATAGTCCTGAATTAAAGGTGATGTGCCCTTGACTCCGGATGATACAATATATAATGTCTGGATGTTGGCAATGTAATGTGACCGCTGAATGATATCATGAAGAACAAGACAAAGGAAACCCCATGGAAAAATCAAATGCACTCAATATTCTCAAAAATGCTTTCCTGATGGAACGCCAAGGCAAAAACCTGTATGAAACCGCCCGGGACAAAGCAGAAGATGACACAGTAAAAGCATTTTTTGACAGCCTTGCCCAGGATGAACAGACGCATATGGCCATTCTTGAAACCCAGTTCAAATCCATCATGAAATCAGGAAAATTTGCTGCCGGCGGTTATGAAACCGACGGGGCGGCCCACACCCCGCCCGATATCCTGGATAAAAACCTGAAAGACAAAATCAATGCTGCCGGGTTTGAGGCCACGGCCATCACCGCGGCTGTAGGGTTTGAACAAAAAGCGGTTGACCTTTATGGCGAACGGGCTGAAACAGCCACTGATACGGAGGAAAAAAAGCTCTACCAGTGGCTGTCATCCTGGGAGCAGACCCATTTGAAAAAACTGCTTGCCCTCCAGGAAGACCTGCAGAAACAGATCTGGGATGATAACAGCTTCTGGCCGTTTTAAACGCCTGTTTCCTGGCTGCAGACCTGCCTGCCCAGTGGAATTGGTCCCATACCCGAAAATTTAAAGGGTATGGGAAACCCGGGCCATTTCCACCACAGGCAGCGGTTCCATGGCCTCGCCGGGCAGCAGATTGAGAATCTTCTGGGGCATGCCCCGGTACAACAGCCGCACCTGAATCTGTGATCCCTTTTCCAGGATCCGGTCCAGGGTGATGGTTTCCTTTGCCTGTCCTTTGGCCGGAATCCGATTGTCTGTGAGAATTTCTCTGGCCTTGGCCAGATTGATCACAGGATTTCCTTTGCCGTCCCCGAAAACGGTTCTGAACATAAGGGTATCATCCGGCAGTTCCTTTTTTTCATCCATAAACCCGGTTTCGAAAACCCGGTCACCGTTTTTATCCTGGACAGTGACCTCCAGCCAAACCTGGCGCAGATCCCCTACCCCTGTGGGCAGAGAATGCCCGGCCCCGGTATTGGAAACCACAATTTTCAGCTGCTTTTTTTCCAGAAGAGAAAGATCCAGTTCCAGGTGTGCTGCATGCTGCAGGCGGGCAATTGCCATGTCTGCTTTTTGCTGGTCTCCGAACCGGGCCGGCACCCCTGAATTCCCCCCCACAAAATAGTGGGTAAAGATGTGGGGCCGCTCCATGCTGTAATCAGCAGCAGCCCCTGGATTCTTCGGGCGCTCTGTAATGCCGGTGGCCGGAACGCCGGGCCGCTGAAACATGTGGCACCCTTGACAGATGATACGCTCATCCGGATCATCGGAATTATAAGGGCTGTTTTTCCATTCCGTATAGGTGGTTTCCAGATCCGTACCAAAGCTGACATGCTTGACATCATGGCAGGTACCGCAGATTTCAGGACTCTGATGCAGAGCGGAATAAGCTGCCTCATGAAAGTCAGGCTCTGCATCGTCAAACGGCCCGTACTTGATACCGGGATCATCTTCTCCATAGCCCGGTTCCAGGACAAGCCCGTTGTTATACATCTGCTTGATCTTTACAACAGAATGGCAGTAATCGCACTGGATGCCCCGGGCCGCAATGTCCGGGGTTTTTGACAGGTCATCGGAAAGCTTTAAGGGGAATCCGGTGATATTGCCCACCGGGGTGTGGCACTTCACACAGGATTCGGCCTCGTCGATCTCTCCCTGGTCGGTGAGGCCCTGGCGCAGAAACAGTGCCACCCTGGTATACACCGGATCTTTATGGGACAGGTTGTGCAGAGAATTGTTCCATTGTTCAAAAATATCAGAATGACAGCCGGCACAGGTGTCAGGATCGATGAACCGGTCCAGTTCAAATTTTTGCGGGGCATCGGACATGGCTGCAGATCCCCATCCCAGTAAGGCCACGGCTACAGCCAGGACCATGATTTTAAAAATATGCCGGCGGTTCTGTGTATCTTTTTTCACGAGAGATCTCCTTGTTTCACAAGTCCTGGGGGAAATTGTCTTACCCGGCCTTCCCGGGTAAGAATCATCCAGTTGCCGTTTTCCTCCTCTGCCGCCACCAGGCAGTCCAGACAGGTGCCGTCATTGAGGATAATGCTGCAGGCACCGGTGTCATCGGGTGTATTTACCCGGGAAAACGCTTTGTCCCGGGCCAGGTCCTTGAACTCCCGGGTGCCTTTTTCTATGGCAAGAATCAGGTCATGGACGGATGGATCCAGGCGTTTGATCTCCCGGCGCAGGTCCTGAACCTGCTGTTTTTTATCGGCGATGGTGTGCATCACCTCTTCCATTTCATCTTTCCGGTCCGATGGAATGGAAAAAAGGATCTGTTTGTGCAGCTCCATATCCATTTCAATACATGATATTTTTTTTAAGATAGTGTCAACCTGTGCGTGCATAACATTCCTTTTGAAAATTTTTCACCCGGCCCCCGGCCGGTCATTTTTTACGGATTCAGGACGGGCAGATACTGCCGTCCCGGGCTGCTTTTTCATTGCCCTTTATGAACCACGCCAATAACCGCCTTAATACTGATTTTTTCTTTTTTTTCTCAGACATGATTTTTCACCTTGTAAATAAGCAGGAGATGGCCTTTTCCAATTTCCCGGGACTCTATGTATTCCAAAGACAGGTCCAGATCAGTATGGAACAGGGACAGGCCCTGACCAAACACCACCGGTACCAGGGTCACATATATCCAGGTAATGAGATTTTCCTTTGCAAACAAGGAGTTCACCACAGATCCGCCGATAAGAGCCACCTGTGCAAATCCCTGCAGCTTCAAATCCCCAAGAATCTGCTGCGGGGTCTGATCTGTAAACACCAGGTCGCTGTGGTCACTTTTCCGGGTCTTGTTCCGGGTCATGACAATATTTTTGCGCCCCGGCAGCGGATGCCCGATGGTATCGAATGTCCTGGACCCCATCACCACCACTCCGGCCTGGCGGGTAACCTTTATAAAACACTGCTTGTCCTGCTTCCCGGTCCAGTTTATCAGCTCTGTGTGGCCTCTGGCAATTTTACCGTCCAGGGTCATGGCCATCAGTAAAATAACATCCATGATATTTTCTTTGGGCCTAATCGGGTTCCGGCCATTGCCGCCTGGTTTCTTCCACCAGATAACAGAACCGGCCCCAGGTGAATTCTTTTCCTGACACAGGGCAGCGCAGGGTCACTTTGGTGTCTGTGACATGTATCACCTCCCAGTCACCGGAACGGGGAGAATCTTCAATTCTGATTTTTTGTCCAACTTTAAAAGAATAGCCTTTAAACAAAGTAACATCATGTTCCATGGTCTTTTACCTCCTTTGGGTCTGGTTTTTCTACACCAGAACCATCATCCAGACCCTGATTTAACCATAACCGCATGATTTTTGAAACCACAAAATACCGCCATCTTTTGCCTGTAACCAGCCCGGCCCTTAAAAAGGACGGGTCATGTCGCCCGGAACAACCAGCTGATGAAATTCTTCTCTGGTCAGATACCCCAGATCACAGGCAGCCTGTTCCAGGGTGATGTCTTCTGCATGGGCTTTTTTTGCTATCACCGCAGCCTTGTCATATCCGAATTTCGGTGCAAGGGCCGTGACCAGCATCAAAGAATTTTCCAGGTGGGCCTGGATGTTTTTTTTGTTGGGAACAAGGTCCCGGATACAGTTTTTCTGAAAAGAGGCAGCTGCATCACCCAGCAGCTGTGCAGACTGCAGAAAATTATAAATCATCACCGGTTTGAACACATTGAGCTCAAAATGTCCGGAAGATCCTGCTACCGCCAGGGTGGTGTCATTGCCCATGACCTGGGCGCACACCATGGTGACGGCCTCTGCCTGGGTGGGGTTGACCTTGCCCGGCATGATGGAGGATCCCGGTTCATTGGCCGGCAGTTGCAGCTCTCCTATGCCGCACCTGGGCCCGGACCCGAGCATCCGGATATCATTGGCGATCTTCATGAGGCTCACAGCCACGGTTTTTAAAGCCCCGTGGCATGCCACCAGGCTGTCATGGGCTGCCAGGGCGGCAAATTTGCTGGGAGCCGGCACAAACGGATGGCCGGTAAGATCTGCCAGTTGTGCCGCCACCCGGGCATCAAAGCCTTTGGGGCTGTTCAGACCGGTTCCCACCACTGTTCCGCCAATTGCCAGTTCCGTCAAAAGCCCCATATTCTGTGTTACCAGACTGATGCCCTGGTCCAGCATAGCGGCATATCCTGAAAATTCCTGGCCCAGGGTCAAAGGCACCGCATCCATGAAATGGGTCCGCCCGATTTTGACGATAGATTCCCAGTCCCGGCTTTTTTGTGCCAGCCCCTTGTGGAGGGCCTGGAGGGCCGGAATGGTGACATCCGCCAGTGTAGCATAGGCAGCCATGTGCATGGCCGTGGGAAAGGCATCATTGGATGACTGGGATTTGTTGACATCATCATTGGGGTGCAGCCGGGGCATTTTTCGGTCAGAAAAGGTGCCGGACAAGGCATGGGCACGGTTGGCAATCACCTCGTTGACATTCATGTTGGTCTGGGTACCGGATCCGGTCTGCCACACCTTTAAGGGGAAGTGGTCATCAAGTTTGCCCTGGATGATCTCATCGCACACCTGCAGGATAAGCTGTTCCTTTTCCGGGGACAGCAGGTCAAAACGCCTGTTGACCATTGCAGCCGCTTTTTTGATATAGCCGAAGGCATGGATAACCGGCAGGGGCATTATCTCCCCGCCGATGGAAAAATTTTGTAAAGACCGCTGGGTCTGTGCGCCCCAGTAAACATCTGCCGGCACAAAAATTTCTCCAATGGTATCTTTTTCCGATCGTGTGGCCATCATACCTCCTTTTTATCAGCTTGACGACGGGGGGCATTCATTCAGCCGGCAGCCGTGGGATCAGGAAACCTCAAAAAACGTTTTCCCGGGCACACTGCACACAGAACACATGTCAGGCACCTGTCCTTCCACAGTATTGCCGCAGACCGGGCACACGTAAATGGCGGTACCGGGCAGGTCTTTGCCATCCTTTACAGATGCCAGGGCTTTTTCGTACAGACCGTGATGAATCTCTTCCACGGCAAGGGCATAGGCAAAGGAAAATTCCGCCTTTTTATCCCCCTCTTTTTTGGCCTGTGCCAAAAACCCCGGGTACATTTCCATGAATTCATGGTGTTCCCCTTCAACAGCAGTCTCCAGGTTTTCCAGGGTTGTTTTTATACCGCCCATGGCCCGCAGATGGGCGTGGGCATGAATGGTTTCCGCTTCAGCTGCGGCCCGGAACAGTTTTGCGACCTGATGCAGACCGTCTTTCTCCGCTTTTTGGGCAAATGCCAGATATTTTCGGTTGGCCTGGCTTTCGCCGGAAAATGCAGCAGCAAGGTTGTCCATGGTGGTCATAAGAATTTCCTCCTTGATATGTGATTAGGTTCATACAGGACTCATAAATACTATTTTATACGCATGAATGCAAGTACAGATCCCGGTCCGGCAGGGTTTATCGCCTGCAGCGTCACCTATATTCACACAGCCCCGCTTTTGGTGGTGTCCTGTGCCCGGTCCGAGCTCTCCGGTTGAAAACCATCCCGGCTTATTTTACCAGGCCCCCTCCGGATCTGACGGTCCGTTCACAGGACACCACCAAAGAATCCCTATAGAGGCGCACGCGACTATAGAAAACCGGACCGGGTACTTCACCTTGACCAGTGAAAATAAATCCCTATAATTACAGGATACAAAAACTGAAAATCCCACTGTAGTTCCAGTAAAGGAGCCATGTAATGACACAGACCATTCAACATGACAAAGATGCAAAAACATTTTTCATAGAAAAAGATTTTACCCGGGCATACCTGACATACGAACAAAAAAGTGACACGGTGCTTGACTTCACTTCCACCTTTGTGCCCAGAATTTTCAGGGGGCAGGGCATAGCAGCGGATCTGGTGAAAACCGCTCTTGCCTACGCCAGGCAGAACCATTTCACTGTTATTCCCACCTGCTCTTATGTGGATACTTTTATCAAACGCCACCAGGATGAATATGGCCCGCTTCTGGCCCGGTAACCGGGCAACAGTCCTGGCGGTCCTTTTCCTGGCTGCTGTCCTGATGTTCCAGGGGTGCAGCACGGTAAAACCTGATTCCCGTAACCTGGAGATCCTGCCGGCATCAGTACGCACGGCATCGGTAGAAACCCTTAATTTCTCCCTTGCCTCTCCATGGTGGGAACAGTTCAGCAGCCAGGATCTGAACCGCCTTATCATCCATGCCCTGACACACAATTTTTCCATCAGACAGGCTCGGGCCAGGCTGGAACAGGCCGCCAGCCTCGCAGCTGCCAGAAAAGCAGACGCATTGCCCCTCATCACCCTGGAAACCAGATACAGCCGCACCCAGACAGAGCTTGATGCCACCTCATTCAGCACCTTTTCTTTAGGGCCGGCAGCTGCCTATGAAGTGGATCTGTGGGGCCGCATCAATGCCGGTGTGACATCTTTTGCACTGGCAGCCCGGGCCTCTGCATCAGATCTTGAAACCGCTGCCATGACCATTGCCGCAGAGGTGGCCCGTATATGGGTAGACCTGATCACAGCCAGGGAACAGCTGGCCCGGGTGAAAAAACAGCTGGAAGTCAGTATTACAGTACGCGATCTTCTGGAACTGCGGTTTGCAAAATCCATGTCTTCAGCCCTGGATATCCTCCAGCAAAGAGAAATTGTGGCCCAGACCCAGGCCAAGATTCCACCTTTGGAAAACCGGATACAGCAGCTGGAAGCATCTGTACGTCTTTTGCTCGGACAGACACCGGGAACCGGTACCGTCATCACCGGTGATCTGCCAGAAACACTGCCGGAACTGCCCCACAACGGCCTGCCGGCCAATCTGCTGGCCCTGCGACCGGATGTCCGGGCCCAGGGCCTGCGGCTAATGGCAGCGGACTGGGATGCGGCAGCGGCCAGGATCTACCGCCTGCCTGATCTGGTTCTCACAGGAAATTTTATCTTTCAGGACAACGCCCTGGACCTGCTTCTTGACAACTGGATTTTGACCCTGGGCGCCCGTCTTGCAGGCCTCGTATTTGACGGCGGACAAAAAAAAGCCCTGTCCCGACAGGCTGCCGCTGTGGTGGAAGAGCAGCTGGCCGCTTATGAAAAAGTGGTTTATACCGCCATTACCGAAGTGGAGACCAGCCTGGCCGCTGAAAAACACCAGGCAGCACACCTTCTTTTGCTGACAGACCAGCTGGCAACTGCCCGGCAGGCCCTGGCAGAAGCCCGGCGCCGCTATATCAAGGGACTGGATCCCTTTATCCCCTTTCTGACTGAACAGCTCAATGTCCAGGAGCTTGAGATCCGCCTGCTGGAACAGACCGCTTTATTAATAAAAAACCGTATCACCCTTTACCGGGCCCTGGGAGGAGACTGGCAGGCCATTGTTTCCCCCATGCCCAAGGAAATGCCATGACATCGTCTTCTCATACAAAACCTTCGATCTTTATACGTATCATCCGTTTTCTTGTTCCGGTCATCATTATTGCCGGCGGTATATTCATTGCCCAGTATCTGTATGACACACGGCCGGTTGCCAGCCGGGGCCGCCCTGAGATCCCCCCGCCCCTGGTGGAAACAGCCATTATGGAAAAGCAGGACCACCGGATTTTTCTTACTGCCATGGGAGCGGTCATGCCCTCCCGGGCCATTATCTTAAAATCCCGGGTGGGCGGGTTTGTTCAAACCATATCACCAAAACTGATTCCCGGCGGGGTCTTTAAAAAAGCACAGGTGATGCTCACTTTGGAAAAAAAAGACTTTGAACTGAATGTGGCCAGAAAAAAAGCCGTACTGGATCGGTTATCCGCCTCCCTTCGGCTGGAAATGGGCCGGCAGGAAGTGGCAAAAGAAGAGATGAAGATTCTGCAGAAAGATGCCAAATCCCCCATCCTGGATGCCGACCTTGCCCTGCGGGAGCCCCAGATGGCACAAATCCAGGCAGACATTGCCGCTGCCCGGGCAGACCTGGATCTGGCCCGGCTGAACCTGGAACGTACCACCATAAAAGCCCCTTTCAACTGTCTGATCACTGGGGTGCATGTACAGACCGGGTCCCAGATATCTGCCCAGGATGCCCTGGCCGAGCTGTCCGGTACAGATGCTTACTGGATAAAAGCCGCCGTTCCTGTGGAACATCTCAAATGGATCAGGATCCCGTCTGCACCTGATGACACCGGCAGCCCGGTCACCATCACCGGCCAGAACACAACGGTGCACCAGGGCCGTGTCATTCGTCTTCTGGGGGAACTGGGCAGTGAAACCCGCCTGGCCACACTGCTCATCGCCATTGACGATCCCCTGGGCCTTTCCCGCCGGATTGACGCACCGCTGCTGTTAAACAACTATGTCACGGCAGCCATCCAGGGGAAAAAAATATCTGATGTCATTGCCCTGCCCAGGGCCATGGTGCGCAACCAGAACCAGGTATGGGTGGCTTCGGACGGACAACTGGATATCCGGAACATCGATATCATATGGCGGGATGCAGATCATGTATTTGTCGAAAGCGGACTTGAAACCGGTGATGCCGTTATTCTGTCGGATATGTCCTCTCCGGTGGACGGCATGGCTTTGCGTGTGCACACCCGGGACCGGCCGGCTGCAGCCGGAACAGATACAGGGAACAGGTCATGACCATCCCTGTTTACCCGGACGATCATACTGGCGCCATCACCTGGATGGCAAAAAATCCTGTGGCAGCCAATCTGCTCATGATTGTCCTGCTGGTGGGAGGGCTGGCCATGGCCTTCGGCATCAAACAGGAGGTGTTTCCTGATTTTGAGGTGGGCGCTGTTTCCGTATCTGTCATCTACCCGGGTGCCGGTCCTGAAGAAGTGGAGCGCGGCGTTATTCTGGCCATTGAAGAGGCGGTCCAGGGCCTGGACGGTATTGATGAAATGCATGCCACTGCAGGCGAAGGGTTCGGCAGGGTCACCATTGAGGTGCGCCAGGGAATGGATGTGCGCAGTTTTGCCCAGGAAGTGGAAAGTGAGGTCAATGCCATCACCTCTTTTCCTGATGAAGCGGAACGTCCCATGACCGCTGTTGTGGCCCGCAAGCGCCATGTCATATCCCATGCGATTTACGGAGACCTGTCCCTGGCAGTGCTCACACAGCTTGCGGAAAATTTCCGGGACCTGCTGCTTCAGGATCCCCTTATCACCCAGGTGGAACTGGAAGGCATCCGGGAATATGAAATTCAGGTATCCGTTCCCCAGGCCAGTCTGCGGCGGTACGGCCTTACTCTGGCAGGGGTGGCAGAGCGTATCCGCAGCCTTTCCATTGAACTGCCCGGCGGTTCTGTCAAAACCCGGGGCGGCGAGATCATGGTCCGCATGAAAGAGCGGCGGGATGTGGCAGATGCCTATGCCGGCCTGCCCATCATCACGGCAGAAGACGGGGCCCGGGTATTGCTGAAAGATATTGCCGATATTGCTGAAGGTTTTGAAGAGACCAACCGGTATGCCACTTTCAACGGCAGACCCGCCATCATGGTGGAAGTCTTCCGGGTGGGGGACCAGAAACCCATTGAGGTGGCAAAATCCGCCCGTATCCGGGCGAACATGTTTCAGGAAACCCTGCCCCCGGGGATAGGTGTTTCCATGATAAGCGACCGGTCCCAGGTGTTTGAGCAGCGGGCCGGCCTGCTGTTGAAAAACGGGTACATCGGCCTTGCCCTGGTGTTCATTCTTCTGGCCCTGTTTCTGGATATCCGGCTGGCATTCTGGGTGTCTCTGGGCATCCCCATATCCATCCTGGGTGCTTTTGTTTTCCTGCCAATGACAGATTTTTCCATTAACGTGGTATCCATGTTCGCCTTTATTGTAACATTAGGCATTGTGGTGGATGATGCCATTGTGGTGGGAGAAAACATCTACTATTACCGGGAACAGGGGAAAAAATTTCTGGATGCCGCCATCAGGGGGGCAAAAGATATGGCAGTGCCTGTGGTCTTTTCCATTCTGACCAATATAGCGGCATTTTTACCCATCATGTTCGTCTCCGGCACCATGGGCAAAATTTTCAAGGTTATCCCTCTGGTGGTGATCATGGTATTTCTTATCTCTCTTGTGGAATGCCTGTTTATTCTGCCGGCCCACCTGTCCCATGAAAACCGCCCTCCCGGGAAAATACTGGGCTGGATCATCACCCGGCAGAAACGCATCAGCCAGGGGCTCACCTGGCTTATAAGACGGATGTACAGCCCTTTTTTAAAATCCCTGGTGGAAAACCGGTATATCACCGCGGCAGCAGGGGTGGCCGTTCTGGCAGTCATGGTGGGATATGTCCAGAGCGGGCGGATCACCACCACACTGATGCCCCGCATTGAATCTGATTATGCCTTTGTCACGGTGACCCTGCCCTATGGGGCTTCAGATGAAAAAACAGCTGCAGTGCGCCGGATCATCACTGATGCAGCCAAAAAAGTGGTGGCTGACAACGGCGGTGCAAAACTTTCCCGGGGGCGGTACACCCGGGTGAATGAAAATGTGATTACCTCCCAGATTCTTTTGACCCCCCCGGATGTCCGGCCCATGTCCACGGCCAAAGTGACCCGGCTGTGGCGGGAGGCTGCCGGTGCCATTCCAGGCCTGGAATCCATTGTTTTCCAGTCCGACCGGGGCGGACCAGGTTCCGGTGCTTCTTTGACCATTGAACTAAGCCACCGGGACATCGATACCCTGGATGCAGCCAGCATGATGCTGGCTGATGAACTGGCTGATTTTCCTTCCACAAAAGATATTGATGACGGTTCTGCCCAGGGCAAAAAGCAGTTTGACTTTACCATGAAACCGGAAGGGTTGTCTCTGGGACTGGGTGCCAGGGATGTGGCCCTGCAGGTGCGGCATGCCTATTACGGCGCCACTGCCCTGAAGTTCCAGCGGGGAAGAAATGAGGTGACAGTCAAGGTCCGGCTGCCTGAGGCGGAACGTGATTCTGAAAACAGCCTGGAAACCCTGATGATCTACACCCCTGACGGCCGCGAAACCCTGTTGACGGATGTGGTTTCCATGGCGCCGGGACGCGCCTTTACCGCCATTGTCAGGCGCGACGGGCGCAGGGTGTCCACTGTAACAGCCGATGTGGTGCCCCAGCAGGAAACCGGCCGGATCCTTGCTGTGGTTAAAACCGAAATTCTGCCCAGCCTGCAGCAGCGGTTTCCCGGCCTCACCGCGGGGTTTGAAGGACGGCAGGCCAGCATGCAGGAAAGCACCCAGAGCCTGGTGCGGGGCCTTATCCTGGCACTTTTCGGCATCTATGCCCTGCTGGCCATCCCTTTTAAGAGTTATTTCCAGCCCATGATCATCATGGCCTGCATTCCCTTCGGCATTGTGGGGGCCGTACTGGGGCATATTATTCTGGGATTTTCCCTGTCCCTCATGAGCCTTTTCGGACTGGTGGCCCTTTCCGGGGTGGTGGTGAACGGGTCCCTTGTCATGGTGGATTCCGCCAACAAGCACCGGCGCTCAGGCAAACCAGCCCTTACCGCCATCACAATGGCTGCGGCCCAGCGCTTCAGACCCATCATGCTCACCACCCTGACCACTTTCGGGGGGCTGTCCCCCATGATTTTTGAAACCTCCCGCCAGGCACAGTATCTCATTCCCATGGCCATATCCCTGGGGTTCGGCATTGTTTTCGCCACTCTGATCACCCTGGCCCTGGTCCCCTGCTTTTACATGATCCTGGAGGATGTGCTGGGATGGTTCAAACCCGCATAAGCCCATTCCAATCCCGGCAGAAATCTGTCTGCTGCAGCATGGCGGGTTGCAAAATACCGGCATAGAAAATATACTGGTTTTGATTTTTAACCTGAAATTACAGGAGACATCATGCAAAAATCCATTAAAGAAATTCCATTTGAAGGAGAATTCCGGATCTGCCCTGTGTGCGGATACGAAGACGGCTTCCATTCCATGCTGAAACAGGAAAAAGACCATATCAGATGGATGTTCATCTGTCCCTCCTGCCATGAAATTTTTGATATCGGCCACAGACTGGACCGGTTATGAAAATCATCTGCCACGGAGACAGCCTCACCCGGGGCAGTGACATTGCAACGCCTCATACCTGGACCGCGCTTCTGGGAAACCAGCTCAACATCCCGGTGGTCAACACCGGTATCAGCGGCGATACCACCGCCGGGATGCTGGCCCGGTTTGCCGGCCCCGTCGTGATTTTTCCTTGACAAAGAGGATTTTCCTGTCCTATCCTTGATACCATTGATGTGTCCAGCAGAGACTGAATACAATGCTCTCAAAGAAAGAAAAACGTATTTTCAGGATCATCCTGCAGAACCTGACTGTTTTAAGCATATGGGCCGCCAGTGACCGGCATTTTCTTTTTCTCATCCGCATGGCGTCTGTGTGCGGTGCAGCAATCTGTTTCTTTTCAATTAAACCTCTCATCACCACAGGAGGATATCATGACAAAAAAAGACATTAATCACACCACAAATGATGCGGGAAACCCTGTATCCAGCGACGAGTACTCACTCACTGCAGGGCCTGACGGCCCGATCCTGCACCATGACCATTACCTCATGGAACAGATGGCCAACTTCAACCGGGAAATGATCCCGGACCGCCAGCCCCATGCCAAGGGTTCAGGGGCCTTCGGCCACTTTGAGGTCACCCGGGACGTCAGCGCCTACACCAGGGCGGTATTGTTTCAACCAGGCACCAAGACGGACGTTCTGGCCAGGTTCTCCACAGTGGCCGGTGAAGCCGGCAGCCCTGACACCTGGCGGGATGTGCGTGGCTTTGCCCTCAAGTTCTACACCACCGAGGGCAACTACGACATGGTTGGTAACAACACCCCGGTCTTTTTTGTGCGGGATCCCATGAAGTTCCAGCACTTTATTCATTCCCAGAAGCGCCGGGCCGACACGGGTCTGCGCTGCCATGACATGCAGTGGGATTTCTGGACCCTCTCGCCCGAGTCCGCCCATCAGGTCACCATTCTGATGAGCGACCGCGGCGTGCCAAAGACCTATCGGCACATGAACGGCTATACAAGCCACACCTACATGTGGGTCAATGCCAAAGGAGAGCGCTTCTGGGTCAAGTACCACTTCAAGACCGACCAGGGCATCGATTTTCTCACCGATGCCGAGGCTGACCAGATGGCAGGAGAAGACCCTGATTATCACCGGCGGGACCTGTCCGATGCCATCACCCGAAAGGATTTTCCCAGCTGGACCCTCAAGGTACAGATCATGCCTTTTGCGGATGCTGAAAATTACCGGTTCAACCCTTTTGATCTGACCAAGGTCTGGCCCCACAGCGACTATCCTGCCCAGGAGGTCGGCCGGTTGACCTTGAATCAGAACCCCACCGACTTTCACACCCAGATCGAGCAGGCAGCCTTTGAGCCCAACAGCTTTGTTCCAGGCATCGGTCCGAGCCCGGACAAAATGCTTCTGGCGCGCCTGACATCCTATGCTGACGCCCACAGGGCACGGAT
>Ga0209949_1000871_pt1 | contig 15422 bp, 14 predicted proteins | sample SalPonC_black_MG_FD_185711 | JGI IMG/M metagenome (GOLD analysis project Ga0209949, IMG submission 185711) | Salt pond soil microbial communities from South San Francisco under conditions of wetland restoration - Salt Pond MetaG... | ecosystem: Environmental > Aquatic > Marine > Intertidal zone... | reverse complement strand
TCCACTGAAACCCGCAGCATCACCCTTCTCGGGCAGTCCAATCCTGAAGATCTCTCGGATATGATCTCTACCGCCATCAGGACAGAGAGAAAACGTATTGAACATCTGAACAAGAAAGCTGCGAAGCCGGCAGAGGACACACCGCCCCCCGGCACACTGGACAAACTCGACTACCTCACCGGGCTGTGGCAGCAGGGCCTGCTGAGCGATGAAGACTATCAGAAAGAGAAAAAGCACTTCGAAAGTTAAAGATTAGCGCTACAGAACTGCGGGCTGCAGAAGGGTTATTATACCTGTATCTGCATCAAGCTCAGCCTCCGCACCAAGCGGTATCGTAAAATTATCAGGTTCATGACCGATGTCAACATTGTAAACAGCAGGAATCTCATATCGCGACAAATAGTGGCCCAATACTTCCAGCAGTGCAAATGTTGGCTGAGTGCCTGCTGAACAATCGGTGCACTTACCAAATATTAATCCTGAAATCTGATTAAGAACCCCCGCCTGCTCAAGATGGGCAAACATGCGGTCAATTTTGTATGTGTCCTCGCCGATGTCTTCTACAACAAGAAGTGAATTTTCGAAATCTGCCTGGTAAGGTGTGCCAAGTGTTGTTGTAAGAATACTCAGGTTTCCGCCAAGCAGCCTTCCCGATACTTTCCCTTTATTTATCGTTATTACATCACTCTCTGATCTGTAGACTGCTGCCTCACGCTTCATAACCACAGATTCAAAACTCCGTTTCGTCAGATCGGTCCACTCAGAGCTTCCGTTGGGCCCGTGGAACGGCTGGAGGTTGCTGTAAGCCATTAGCGCATGATGGAGCGTTGTATTATCGCTAAACCCGCAGTACACCTTGGGATTATCCGATATCATTTGGAAATCGAGATAGGGCAATATCCGTGCGCAGCCCCATCCGCCCCGAACAGCCATAATTCCGTCGACATCAGGATTATCAAACATAGTATTTAAATCGGCCGCCCTGTTTTGATCTGTACCAGCAAGGTATCCATACCTGTCGCGAACATGATCGCCAAACACAGACCGGAGTCCAAAATTTGCCAGCTCCTGCTGCATTCTGTCAAATTCTGATTCATCGTAAATGATACCGGCCGGCGCCACGAGTCCGACTACATCACCCGGCTCAAGTCGTTTGGGGAGATTAAGCCGTTGTCTTCCCTTACGTTTCATCGCAGCCGACATTGCGAAAGGAAGTGAACTCAGGCCCAATGTTTTTAGAAAATCGGATCGTTTCATGGCAGCTTCAGACATTTAAAGTAGTAATTAGTCGGAATATAAATGATGCCTGAAAATATATTGTGCTACATTTTCAGGTACCAGGGTGTTAAGCCGGTTATCGCGCTCCCGTGCTTTCTTTCTGATTTGAGTAGATGATATATCTATATCTTCATGATCAACGAACAGCGCCCTCTCCAATATATTTCGGGATATATCTGAACTGTCTACACCCGGCCTGCTGGCAACAACCAGTGGAACACGCCTTAGGATTTCATCGTATTTCCACCATGTGTGAAACGATGAAAGACTGTCTTCTCCAATACAGAGAAAATAGGTCTCTTCCGGGTTGGTTCTTTGAAGATACTCAATGGTTCGGAGAGTGTAGGACGGGCTTGGAAGCTCTGTTTCCAGATTCGAAACAATAACGTCTCTGTGGTCTTGAAACGCCAGTTTAAGCATTTCATATCGGTGGGAAAAATCGGTTTGGTCGTCGGTCTCCTTATGCGGTGAATTAGGTGTAGGCAACACAAGCAGGCTGTCGATTACATTGCTTGACAAAAATGACCCGGCAATTTTCAGGTGTCCCAGATGGACGGGATCAAATGCCCCGCCAAAAATTCCTGTTCGGTTACCGGATGACGTCACTCGTTTTCAGCTACGGATTCAGAATCACTGCCATTTTCAATATCCTCGATTTCACCGCGTGCCCTGTCATACAAATCTTCCGCCCTGCTGCGGTTTTCACCACTCGGAAATAATTGAAGGTAGGTTTCATAGCTTGATATAGCTGATTCGTAGCGCCCAAGCTGACTCGCAGGAATACTGTTGTCGGCGTAAAGAATATATGCTTCAATCTTATCCACAAGTGCCTGCTCTGCCCATTGAGACTCAGGGTAGTTATCAAGAACAAGATCATAATAAACGATGGCTGCAGAAAACCGATCGGTTCGCTTATAAAACTCGGCAGCTTCATACTGCTTTCTGGCAAGTTTATTTCTGAGCTGAGTGATATACTGCGCTGAATCTACAACGCGATCGGAGTTCGGGTACCGGGAGTTGAAAAGGCGAAAACGTTCAAGAGCCTGGCGGGTATAGGATTGGTCGAGCCGGTAGCGCGGGCTTAACTCGTAGTAACAAAGTGCGGCTTTAAAGTCGACATCCTCCCGACGCTCAGAACGCGGATAAAATGATGCGTACCGGTCGTATTCCGAGGCAGCAAGCAGATATCGGCGATCGTTAAAATAGCTTTCAGCCAGTAAATACTGCGCCTGCTGTCCCAGGTCGGTTCCACGGCCGATTGACACCACTGTTTCAAATGCCCTGGCTGCCTCTGACCAGTTCTCTTCATCATATTGGGCTTTGGCTTTGGAAAAAGCAACTTCAAGGGTATCACCCGGGCGTATAAGTTCCTGGCTCCGGCATGACATTAACGCAAAAACAGCTATTGAAAAGAGTAAAACTTTACGCATCTACTTTAATGGTCCCGTTTTTTTAATGTTCTGATAAGTTGAATAAGATCTCGCTTATCTTCTGATTCACCAAATATTTCTAAGGATTGTTCCGCTGTCTCATAAAGCTCTTCCATTTTGGATCGGCTGCTTTCAATTACATCGAGTTTCTGAAAGAGCTGGATGACTGATTCTACATCGTCATCCGTAAGCGGTTTGCTTTCAAGACAGGTTCTTAACCAATTTGCCTGGTCTTTATTGCAGCGCTCAAGTGCAAGCACCATGAGATATGTTTTTTTACACTCGTAAATATCTCCGGCCACACGCTTTCCAAATTTATCGGGATCTGCAACAAGATCCAGCCAGTCGTCCTGAATCTGAAACGCACGTCCGATACTCTCGCCCACGTTCTTCAAGGCATTAAGCTGCTCTTTACTGCAACCTCCAATCACGCCCCCCATTTGAAGAGACGCCTCGAGGAGTGCACTTGTTTTACCGCCGATCATCATCATGTATTCACTAATAGTGACATCACTTCGGCTTTCAAACTCCATGTCCAGCGCCTGCCCTTCACACACTCTGTTGATTCCATCCAGAAACAGGGCATTGACTTTTCTGTAGTCGGCAGATTGATCGAGGTCATTCAGTAAAATCAAAGCGCGGGTATGCATGCTGTCGCCCGACAAAATGGCAACTGATTCACTCCACTTCTTATGAACAGCGGGTTCTCCCCTTCGGCTATCCGCCTGGTCCATTATATCGTCATGCATCAAAGTAAAATTATGGAGAAGCTCGACCGCAAGGGCTGCGGGCATCGCTTTTTCACGCTGTTCGCCACACATACCGCATGCCATAAGCGTTAGCACGGGCCGTATCCGCTTTCCTCCGTTGCCCAGCATGTAGCGCTGAGGATCATACAGGGTTGTGGGTTTTTCCGGTAGATTCAGCGAGGCGAGTGCCTTTTCAATACTTTTTACGTAGGGGGTAATAAATTTCAACGACTTGCTACCTATTATTCAGAATATAAACATCTATTATTACAGACTGACGCCTGTTTTTTTGATCGTCCACAATATACAAATTCTGGCTGCTCATCAGCCTACTTATTTCCAAGATCTTTGAGTGAGCACTCCTGCAGCGTTTGTTTGCCAAGTAGTGCAAGTATAGTGGCTGTCTGTTCTTTCCACAGTTTAATGAGGTTACGCAGGTTCTCTTCTCCCCCATCCATCAACGCTTGTATGACAGGCCGGGCAGATGCCGTGAAATCTGCACCGAGACATATCGATTTAACTATGTCTGAGGCACCCCGAATTCCACCCGAAGCAATAATATCAAACCGAAATTGTTCCCTGAGTTGCACTGCTTCCCGGATGCAAGTTACAGTTGGGATACCCCATTCGTTAAACATTGCAGTTGAACGACTGTCCGCTTTGCGTTCGTTTTCTACCTTCGACCAGCTGGTTCCGCCTGCTCCGGCAACATCAATAACAGACACTCCGACAGACAGCAGTCGTCTTGCTACATCTCCCGATATTCCTGCACCGGTCTCTTTCACAACTACCGGAACGGGTGACTGATCAACAAGTTTTGCAATGCCACTTTCAACACCGGCAAAGTTTCTGTCACCTTCGGGCTGTACCAGTTCCTGAAGCGGATTCAGATGCACAATAATTGCATCTGCTTTAATGGAGTCTATCAATGCAGACATCTGCTCATCCTGGAGCCCACCGGCCACCTGTGCCCCGCCAATATTAGCTGCAATAAACGCCGTAGGAGCCTCATCACGTACAACGGAAAAACTTTTGACCTCCTCGGGATGATCAAGCAGTGCACGCTGACTCCCCACGCCAAAAGGCAGGTTCTCAGCTTCACAAATCCTTGCAATTTGTGCGTTGATGCGGCCCGCATCTGAATATCCGCCGGTCATTGATGAAATCATAAGCGGAAATGAGAATGATCGCCCCAGCAAACTCGCATCCACCGATACATCATTTAAATTAACTTCAGGAAGTGCATTGTGCCTGAAGTAAAATGCATCAAATCCCGTTGGCATCTCATAGCCTACATCACCAGTCACACACAGGTCAACATGATCTTTTTTTCGTTGTTGGATAGACATAGATGTCAGCTTTTGAGATGGTATTAAAACCTGATTACGCGTCGGTTAATACGCTGCAGATCGCGGCGGCATAAAAAATATCATCTTCAGAGCAGCCCCGCGACAGGTCCATATATGGTTTAGCCAGCCCCTGTAAAATCGGGCCGATAGCTGTGGCGCCGCCAACACGCTCAGTTATTTTATATGCGATATTGCCGGCGTCGAGGTTGGGAAAAATATACACGTTTGCGTTTCCGGCAACCTCTGAATCCGGGGCTTTTCTGCGGCCTATCTCCGGTACAAATGCGGCATCAAACTGAAGTTCGCCATCCATTTGCCATTCACTTTTTTTACCCTGAGCAATCTCAAGAGCATTTTTTACAAGCTCTACCCTCTCATGCGATGCGCTGCCTTTGGTGGAAAATGACAGAAATGCAATTCTGGGATCTTCGCCGGTCAGTGCTTTGTGAGTGATGCCAGAGGTAATCGCTATTTCTGCGAGCTGTTCTGCATCAGGGTAAGGAACCACACCACAATCTGCATAGGTCACAACTGAGCCGTTTTTGAGCTCCATCAAGAACGTACTTGATACCAGTTTCACCCCTTCACCCGTACCGATGGTTCTGAGAGATGCACGAATAACATCAGCCGTCGAGGCAATTGAACCGGCTACTGATCCATCCGCCTTGCCGATAGCAACAAGCCATCCGGCGGTCATTAACGGATCTTTAGCCAGGTGCAGTATCTGTTCCTTCGTTGGATTTTTGTGGCTGAGCTTTTTCTCGAAAAAAGAAACACGCTCTTTTTGTTCGTCTTCAGTTTCTACCCTGACTACGTCTAAAGAGTCCGGCAGATTAATACCTTCTGCATCAGCCAGCTGCTCAACGTTGTTGTCGAGACTCACAAGCACAGGCCGTACCGCACCCGTTTTTTGAAGGCTCATTACAGCGTTCAGAACACGCGGATCCCTGCCTGCCTCCGGAAAAACGATTTTTCGGTTAAGGTCTGCGCTTCGCTTAAGAATGTCTTGAAGTATGGATGTTTTCATTATTACATCAATAGTAAAATTGAAAGTAAAGTTGCGACGATTCCTGCCCACTGAGCAGGAGTTACAATATCACCCCAGCGGATCATGCCCAACACTGTTGCTCCTAAAACTGTGAGAGTATTTACGACACTATAAACAACAGCCCCGTTCATAACTTCCAGCGCTTCTATAAGGAAAATTGCGGAATATAAGTTTGGTATCCCAACAAGAATTCCCATTCCAAGTTCCTTTTTTGAGAACTTAAGATCTCCTTTAAAAAGCACGGCTCCAAAGCCAACTAAAGTGGCACTGAGAAACACAGTGCCCATAAATTGCTCTTTTGTAAGATAAGAGCTGTAATCTACTTCAAAAATTTTTAATGATCCGTCTCCGAGTCCCGTTCCTAAAAACAAGAGTACAAGCAGCCAGGCTGCGCTCTTTGGTTCACGCAGCATCTTTCGTTTATTTGGCAAAAGCAGGAAGAGTGCCACAATAACTGTCATAAAACCTGCCCATTGCCGGAATTCCATAAGTTCCAAATACCAAAATGTAGAGAGAAGAACGGGGATCAGCAGAGACATACGCATAGCTGCCACACTGATGCCCACACCATTTTTACTCACGGATTTACTGTAGATAAAAAAGTTGGCTATGAATATAAATCCAACAATAACTGCCAGTACGAGCGCCGGGAGTGCATTACTAAAACTGAAATCCAGTTCAACACCACCAAAAGGTGTAAGAAAAGCCACTGTGGATGCAATCACGTAGTTAACTGTCAGAACTTTCGTGGTACTTAATTTTTTGAACTCGGTGACTTTCAGAAAATGCGCAATCAGAACTGAACAGGCAGAGCTAAGTACAATGAAAATCCATCCAGACATTACTGTGCTAAATCAAGCATGAAATTTCCAAACCCGCGTACTTCCTGCGGTTCGTCGTGGAGACGGCGTGATGTGTAATCGACATTGTTTTCGAGATGCCTGACAAGGTCAGACATTTGAGTTTTTCGCTGCTGCAAAGCTTCTGCCCAGAAATAAGGAAAGATATGGTGGCGTTTATCATCTTCCGGCGACCCGCTGTACACCGATGAACTCTGGCCGATCCGGTTTCCAAACAGAATAAATGCGTTAGGAAAATTTCTGAGCAGGCGGTCGGCAAGCCTATACTGTTTTCCACCGTTGGAATTCATAAATGATATAATTTGTCCGCCTTCTACTTCTTCAACATATTCAAGATCTACATACACAAACATCTTTTCAGCCGTGCAGAGTGAAAGCTGTTCAAACAGGTCCGCCAGAGGCAGGCTGCTGATATCACCGTCATCATCGATATGAAAAAGGGCAAGATTTTCCGGTCCGGTGTTTGCTGAATAAGATCTTGCATACCCGGTCAGGTAAATATGAAGCGCACCCCCTCTCATCTCTTCGCACGATTTCAGCTCGTTTGTCCATGTTGAGAGGCTTGAACTCTTAATTGTTCTAACCTGACTGCTATCCATGCGAAGTGCGGTTCGCATATAGTGGCGAAACAGCAGCTCATCACGTTCGCTAAACTGGCTTGATCCGGCTTGATTTCCATTATACCCGCTCAAGATCATAGCCCTGTCAGCTTCGTTCTTCGATTTTAATACAGGCACGGAAGATTCCACATCGATCTCTCCGAATGGTATATCAGCAATTTCATAAAGAAGTGCAGGACCATCTTCTGCAGTCGACCGCCACTCAACTCTTCCATCAGACTCTTCTACAAAAGCATTCATATTATTATACCGAATTTCGATCCATTGGCCGGCGGTCGTCTCTACAACCCGGAGCGCACTATCCTCTCCGATCTCAGCAATAACATTATCTCTTGTAATGGTTGCCGCACTTCTCACCTGACTTATAGGCTCACTAATCACAAAGTAAGGTTCGAGAAAATCTGTGGCCGAAAAAGTATAAATATTTTCAATTCCCTGATAATCAGCGTGCAGTTTGAGCTCAGAGCTTTCAGTAATCTGGTGGGAGATTTCTGACGATAGAGCCCCAAGGTTAATTTCAATAAAGCCGCTCTCGACCGAGACGGTTGGTTCATTCAAAAGGACAGTATCGCCATTATAGACTGTTATTGAGGCGGGTTCACCGCTGAAACTGTCCAGCCGGAGTGTATCCGTTCGAATCTCGAAGCCGGTTTGTCTTAAGTAACGGGTTTCATCAGTCTGTATCGGGTCGCCTTTCTCCTCAAGGTTAGTTGCGGCCAGTACGGCAAGCATTGCTCCGGTAGCATTCAGGGCAATACGCTGACTCGTATTTGCGGATGGCAGAAGGTAATCTGTATTGGCTGCAAGAATCGATATGGCAGATCCGGACAACGTAAGAAGAGCGAATCCCCATTTGGGTTTATACTCTTGTACCGTTCGCTGTACCTGAATCCTTTCTGCATACTCCCGCTGTACAATATTGTATGGAACCAGCCTTACGGCAGGGTTTTCGACCGTAGGGCGCTGCTCGAGTACAAGCTGAGTCGAATTTTGAACAACTTCCGGTTGCTCGCTGCTGTCCACAGCCTCTTCGTCAATAACGGTCCACCTGCTAGTGGTACATCCTGCGAATACCAGTAATATGACCCCCATAAAGACGAATCGGACACCATGCATGAGATTATTCATTAAAATGATAGAACGGCCCCAAAGCCGATCAGACTTCGGAATTCAAATGGATCTCCGGAATCAGGATCAGATACCCAAAAAGGTATATCATAACGGATAACAAAACCTCGGGGTTTTCCGAGATAGTCAGGAATGTTCAATGATAGCGCGAAGCCTGCACCACCATCAGCAATCCATGCCCCAGAGGTGTTGCTTGATCCCAGCGTGGATCCCGCATCAAAAAAGAGATATGACCGGAGAGTAATGAAATCTGCTACATATGGGATACTGTTGAAGAGTGATTTTATCGGATTCGGGTAGTCCAGTTCGGAGTTAAATGCTAAAAAAGATCTGAATAGTGCAATTTCCAGATCATTGGGATCGTCGAACAGGCAGGTGTCGCACCGATCCAGTAAAAATGAATTTATATCCTGTTCCGTGTATCCCCTGAGGTTTGCACCGCCTGCAACATGAAAGTTTCCGCTCTCAATCCATGGCTGTGGAATTGTACCTTTTGCTCTTGTTACACCGCTTGAAAGCGTATGAATGGCCTGCCCTGAACTTCTCGAAAATAGATATTCAGGGTCCGTGTTATCTGTTGATGAGCCGGCAAATCCCCGAAGTCTGAAACCCCAGTTATCATTAAACGGAATGCGCTGAACAGCTGTCACCGACCCGAAACCATAATTTTGATTCAGATATTGAAGTGAGCCGTTTAATGATACCGTATAAAATCCGAACCGGTTTTCATCCTGAAAATTCGCCGACACAGAACTAAGAAACTTATCGTCATCAGACCAGAGTTCTGGAAAAGCGGCATACTCCCTGTCGAACCTTTTTTCATAGCTGTTAAACAGGCTTATTTCCCGGTATCGGCGTTCATCAAACCCTTGCTGCCAGCGTTTATTAAAGCCTGCACCCTGCCTTGCATATCCTGTACGCACTGAAGAAATTAGCTGAATATTAGCTTCGCTGCCAAAATCTGACCACCTGCGAATGGGTTCGGTAAAACTGATATAATATGATACAGGCAGATCTGGGAACCATGTACTCAGCCACAAACCTGCGTCTAGCCGGTGGGGGCCATCATCAAATGTGCCCGGCACCTGTCCTTTTAAACGCACTCCCAGCCGGATACCATCCACATCATTATACCAAATATCAGGTGCAGGTATAAATTCGTAAGATTTTGAAGTCTGGGCTGATGTGGGGGAGATTACACACAGTGTTAGTAATATACCGGCTATGATGAAGAGATAGGTACGCGCCAATCGTCCAGAATTTTGTTTGATGTGATAAGTCTGTTTGTAAGCTCGATCAGGCGAATTTGTTCCGGCCATTGAATATAAGTTGAGGCTTGATCAGATTGTATCCAGGTAAATTCAGTGTGTTCAGCATTAAGCCGGATGGGTTTATCCGGATGCAGCTCCGCTGCAAACGCGGGAATGCTCAGAATCTTATCAGTAGAATGTTCATAAAACTGATTGATACTTGGTACTGTCCAGAAGGATTTCGGAACAAGGTTCGTTTCTTCTTTCAGCTCTCTGAGAGCGGCCTGCCAATAAGTTTCGCGATCTTCGACCTTCCCGCCAATCATGCGCCACTGACCTTCATAAATTTTACCCTTTGCTCGCCTGAAAAGCAAGAATGAGACCTCACCATTCACCACCCGGTAAGGATAGAGATCAATGAGCTTCTTTTCACCCATCAGTACGCTCTACCTGCTCTTTAAAATAAGCGAGCGTTTTTTGAAGTCCGTCTTTACGGTTAACACGGGGCTCCCAGTCGAGCACACGTTTGGCCTTTGTAATATCAGGCTGACGAACTTTTGGATCGTCTTCCGGCAGTTCTTCGTGAATAATCTCACTGCTGCTGCCGGTAAGCTCTATGATCTCCTTCGCGAATTCAAGAATAGTAACTTCCTGGGGATTACCAATATTGACCGGCTCTGTTTCGTCAGACTGAGAGAGTCGATAGATCCCATCCACAAGATCATCCACGTATGTGAAAGATCGAGTTTGAGACCCATCACCAAATACTGTAATAGGATTTCCCTTGAGAGCCTGACGCATAAAGGTAGGAAGTGCACGCCCGTCGCGGAGACGCATTCTGGTTCCATAGGTATTAAATATCCGAACAATCCGTGTTTCAAGATCGTGGTATCTGTGATACCCCATCGTCATAGCTTCGGCAAACCGTTTTGCCTCATCATAAACCCCGCGCAGACCAATAGGGTTAACATTTCCCCAGTAATCTTCTTTCTGGGGATGAATTTGTGGATCACCGTACACCTCGCTTGTTGATGCAAGAAGGAACCGTGCATTTTTCTCCTTCGCCAGTCCAAGCGCCTTGTGCGTGCCAAGAGATCCAACCTTTAGTGTCTGAATAGGCATCTCAAGATAATCAATCGGCGATGCCGGTGATGCAAAATGGAGAACAAGATCAAGCTGGCCGGGGACATAAATGTAATTCGTTACATCATGTTTTACGAATTCGAAATCTTCATTGCCCATAAGATGGGCTATATTTTCCGGAGATCCTGTAATCAGGTTATCCATGCAAACAACCCTGAACCCCTCTTTCAGGTAGCGGTCGCACAGGTGAGATCCAAGAAATCCGCACCCTCCTGTTATCAGTACTTTCTTTTTTGCGTTGGCCATATTACCTATTGGTTAAAGTATTTTTTTACCCAGTTATGATTTAAGCACCAACTGTTTTCCGGCCGACACTGAAATATGTCAGTCCTGCCTCTTCAGCCCTGTCCAGGCTGTAAAGATTCCGGCCATCAAAAATGACAGGAGCATTCATTCGGTTTTTGAAGTTTTCGAAATCAGGACGGCGAAACTCGTTCCACTCCGTGCAAATAATAAGTGCGTCTACTGCGTTGAGCACACTGTCACGATCTTTTTCAAAATCAATCATCTTCAGCGTATCATCGGAAGCAGCCAGTTTGAAAGTGCCAATTGCTTCGGGATCATATGCTTTCATTTTCACGCCCTCTTCCGCAAGCGCCTCAGTGATGTAGAGTGAAGGTGCTTCACGGATATCATCTGTCTCGGGCTTAAAGCTGAGTCCCCAGATACCAATCGTTTTGCCTTTGAGGGAATCACCATAGTATGACTTCACCTTCTCGACAATAGATACCTTTTGCTTTCCATTTACCTTCATTACAGAGTCAAGAATCTTGAAATCATAGCCATTTTGAGCGGCTGTGTAATGAATGGCCTGAACATCTTTAGGGAAACAGCTTCCGCCATATCCTATACCCGCAAAAAGGAACCGCTTGCCTATACGTGAATCAGTTCCGATACCGCGCCTGACATTATCAACGTCTGCTCCGACTTTTTCACAGATATTGGCAATCTCGTTCATGAATGTAATTTTCGTCGCAAGCATTGCGTTTGCTGCGTATTTAGTAAGTTCTGAACTGCGCTCATCCATGATGATAATTGGATTTCCGCTGCGGACGAATGGTTCATAAAGACGCGTCATTAATTCTGCTGCGCGCTCACTTCCTGCACCTACCACAACCCGCTCAGGCTTCATAAAGTCTTCAACTGCCGCTCCTTCTCTGAGAAACTCAGGATTGGAAACCACATCAAATTCTGCGTCAGTTTTTGAAGAGATCTTCTCACTTACCTTGTCTGCTGTTCCAACAGGTACGGTGCTTTTATTAACCACCACACGATACTCAGGATATTTGTTGAATAAGTCACCAAGCTGGTCAGCAACATTTAGAACAAAACTGAGGTCAGCCTGGCCGTCTGCTCCCGGAGGTGTTGGCAGGCACAGGAAAATAACTTCTGCTGTTTTAAATGCCTCTTCCAAATCAGTCGTAAAGCTGAGGCGGTTCTCCCGTATTGCACGGTCAAATACGCGGTTCAGGCCGGGCTCGTAAATCGGCACAACACCATTGCGCATTTGTTCTACTTTCTTTTCATCAATATCCACGCAGGTAACGTCATTTCCGCTGTCAGCAAAACATGTTCCGCTCACAAGTCCTACATATCCTGTTCCAATTACCGCAATTTTCATGATCTTAGTCGTTCAATTTTTAGTATTTCAAGTTTTAGCTGGCCGGCAGGCACGTCAACTTCAACTACGTCCCCAACTTCTTTACCAAGTATGCCCTGACCGATAGGTGAATCAACCGATATTTTTTTCTCCTTAAAATCAGCTTCATCTTTGGAAACGAGCGTATATTTCATCTCTTTATCGGTCTTATGATTCAAAATCGTAACCGTTGATAAAAGGTATGCTTTTGAATCGTCAATATTTTTTTCATCAATAATACTTGATGTAGCCAGCGTATTTTCGAGCTCGGCAATTTTGGTTTCAAGATGTCCCTGGGCTTCTTTTGCGGCATCATATTCAGCATTTTCACTGAGGTCACCTTTGGCACGGGCTTCTGCTATATCATTGGCAATCTCTTTACGGCCACGTGTTTTCAAATCTCTCAGCTCTTTATCAAGCTTTTCATATCCTTCCTTGGATAGATAATTCTTCTTCATACGTCTATTGATTCTTTTTTCTGATCATTACTTTAAAAAAATAAAAAAGCAGTCGTTACAAACTGCTAGGTAGAATATTTTTCGGTTTTTTTACAGACTTAAAAAATAGGGTGTTCCACGCTGTTTACCAACCAAAATTTTCTAACACTCTCAGAAATTGCGTTAGAGAAATAAAATGAAGGGTGCCCGTCATATTTGTATCTTCCGTCGAAAGAATATTTAACAGATTATCTGCTCCTTGAAAAAACGTTCAACCCGACAAATTTTAGAGCAAAATTTAACCAGAAAGTCCATACTCAATGACCACTTTATTTTATGGCTGCACAACGTCAGGAGTCTGCATAATGTAGGAGCGGCATTCAGAAATGCTGATGCTTTTGGGGTTAAAGAAGTTTACCTGTCAGGATACACGCCGTGCCCGCCCAGGCCCGAAATCACGAAAACGGCGATCGGAGCTGAAGAACACGTACCCTGGAGCGCCATTGAAGGCCCCGTTGAAACAATCAAATCTCTTAAAGACTCCGGCTACAGCGTGATTGGACTTGAGCAAACCGATAACAGTGCCCTGCTTTCTGAGTTCACTCCCGATTCACAAAAAATTTGTCTCATACTTGGAAACGAAGTAACAGGAATCGACACCGAATTACTTCCATATCTGGATACAGCCGTCGAAATCCCACAGTTCGGAATGAAGCATTCGCTGAATGTGTCAGTTGCCTGCGGGGTAGCGCTCTACGCGTTTCTCCTGAAACTGGAATCCACAACTTAATATGAATCTTTTGCCTTCAAATTGGTAAATTTGACTCACAGACGTTAATTTCGGCGCCTCATAGAAAGAATATTTATTTATGGCTAAACGCACTCTTATTACTTCAGCACTCCCATACGCGAATGGACCTATCCACCTGGGACATCTTGCAGGTGCTTATCTCCCCGCAGATCTTTATACACGATATCTGCGGCTGAAAAACGAAGATGTAATCCACATTTGTGGCTCAGATGAGCACGGGGTCCCGATTACAATCGCGGCTGAAAAACAAGGAATTTCCCCGCAAGAGGTTGTTGATAAATTTCACTCACAAAATAAGGCCGTCTTCGAGCGATTTGGTATAGATTTTGACTATTTCGGCCGGACATCTTCAAAAACACACCGGAAAACATCCCAGGATTTTTTTAAAGTTTTGAACGATCAGGGAGTTTTTAAGAAAAAGACAGAAGAGCAGCTATATGATAAAGAAGCAGACATGTTTCTGCCCGATCGGTATGTAAAAGGCACCTGCCCGGTTTGTGGATATGAGGAAGCATACGGCGATCAATGCGAAAAATGCGGGTCATCGCTCTCCCCTACCGAATTAAAAAATCCCGTGAGCGCAATTACCGGCAATAAGCCTATCACAAAAAAAACAGAACACTGGTATTTGCCTCTTGGTGATTTTCAGGACTGGCTGGAAGGCTGGATAGAATCGCGTGCTAACTGGAAACCCAATGTCACCGGTCAGTGCAAAAGCTGGCTTAATTCCGGGCTCAGCGACAGAGCCGTTACGCGCGATCTGACCTGGGGAGTGCCGGTACCGCTGCCCGAGGCAGATGGCAAGGTGCTTTATGTATGGTTTGACGCCCCCATTGGCTACATATCTGCCACAAAAGAGTGGGCCCGGACAAAAGGTGATCCTGACCTATGGAAATCCTATTGGCAGGATGAAGATACCCGATTGATTCACTTCATTGGAAAAGATAACATTGTTTTCCACTGCATCATGTTCCCTGCCATCCTCAAACAGTATGGCGGCTATGTGCTGCCCGAGAATGTTCCTGCAAATGAATTTTTGAATCTCGAAGGAAAAAAACTTTCCACCTCCCGGGGGTGGGCCGTCTGGCTTGATGAATACATGGAAGATTTTGAGCCAGATTTACTTCGGTACGTTCTGGGAACCACCCTTCCTGAAACAAAAGATTCCGATTTTTCATGGAAAGATTTCCAGGCAAGGGTCAACAGCGAGCTTGCTGATATACTTGGAAACTTTGTCTACCGAACCACCAGTTTTACACTGCGATTTTTTGATGGCGAGGTTCCAGTCCCCGAAAATCTCGACGAAACAGACAAAGCAGCTCTTGCAGCGATTGATGAGCAAAAAGAGCTTATTCAAAAAGCATATGAAAATTTCAGGTTCAGGGAAGCTATTGCTGAAACGATGAATCTTGCCCGGGTCGGCAACAGGTATTTTACTGAAACAGAACCCTGGAAGACACGAAAAGAGGAGCCGCAGCGCTGTAAAAACACGCTTTATGTTTGCACACAAATTTGTGGCGCCTTGAGTTTACTTTTTCAGCCAGTTATGCCGAAAAAGATGAATCAGCTTCGTGAACAACTTGGCATTCCTCTTCAGACCGGATGGGATAAAATAGATGACCACCTTGTGCCGGCCGGACACTTAGTGGCGGATCAGGACATCCTGTTCAAAAAAAATTG
>Ga0209949_1000866_pt1 | contig 15452 bp, 12 predicted proteins | sample SalPonC_black_MG_FD_185711 | JGI IMG/M metagenome (GOLD analysis project Ga0209949, IMG submission 185711) | Salt pond soil microbial communities from South San Francisco under conditions of wetland restoration - Salt Pond MetaG... | ecosystem: Environmental > Aquatic > Marine > Intertidal zone... | reverse complement strand
CGCACGGCGGGCGAGCGTGAAGTCCAGCGACGTCACGTTCGCCGTCGGATTCGGCCACCCACCGCGGAACTCCACCAGCACCGAGGAGCGCGCCCCGGGATCCGGCTCGACCGAGGTCGGATTCCGCGGCACGCAATCGGCACAACTCGTCTTGCCCTTGTCGTAGCCGACCTGTCCCCACCGCCGCGCCGGATCGGCGAGCGGCGTGGTCCCCATGTCGAGCGTGTGCACGGTCCACGCACCGACCACGACCATCTCGCTGGTGCCGTCGAGGTCCAGATCGCTCACCGCCGGGGCGAACACCTGGACGTCGGAGTACAGGTGCGGCCAGTCGCGCGGGATCTCGGCCTGGGCGGTGTTCACGTGCAGTTGCCCGACGTTGTCGCCGAAGACGATCTGCGGACGGTCGACGTTCGCTCGCGCCACGCGCGCCACCACCGGCTGGCCCACGGCCTCGTCCAGCCCCACGGGCAGCAGCGGATACCCGGGCAGCGCCGTACCGTCGGTCCCGATGGCGTATACCCGGCGGTCCACGCTGAAGGTCAGCGCGGGCTGACCCGGCGCGAGCACGTCGGCGATCACCACCGGCGACACCGGCTCGTCGATCGTCGTGTCGAAGGGGAAGACAGGATCGATGGCCACGCCCGTGTGGTGCATGGCGTGGACGAGGCCGCCCTGCAGCGGGACGAAGATCTCGAGATCGCCGTCGTCGTCGACGTCGGCCATGCTCACGCTGGCCGAGGGCTGGCCCGGCGGGGAGAGCACGCCGCGCAGGGTGCCGTCGGAGTTGAGCACCGCGACACCCGCGGTCAGGCCGACGACGACCTCGACGCCGCCGTCCCCGTCGACGTCGCCGACGGCCGGCCGGCCGACCACGACTCCCGTCGGTGCCACGAAGGGCCAGCTGCCCGGCCGCGTCGTCCCGTCGCGTCCGAGCACGGTGATCGTGGACCCACCGGCGGCGACCACCTCGGCCCGTGCGAATCCCGTGACCGGCGCGACACCGACGTTCATGTCACCACCCGACGGCACGTCGACCGGCCAGCCGGGCAGCGGCTGCAGTTCGTGATCGAATCCGAGCACGGTTCCCGCGATTCCTCCGACGAAGATCTCCAGGTCGCCGTCGTCGTCGACGTCGCCGAGCGCGGGAATCGACAGTGACGTCAGTCCGTAGACCTGACGCACGACCTCCGATCCGGCCGACGGCGCGTGCGGATAGACGTGCAGGTAGGTCGCGTTCCCCACGAATCGCGGGGCGCCGCTCGCGACCACGATCTCGCGGTCGCCGTCGCCGTCGAGATCGCCGACCGTGGGCGGGCCGAGATAGTTGCCCGTCGTCGACCACGGCGCATCGCCCTCGAGCACCCCGTAGCCGATGTCGTCGCGCCAGGTGGCGTTGTACCAGATGCGGTTGACCACGCTCGTCTGCACCTGGTAGGTGGCGGCGCGGGCGACGGCGGCCGTCTCCCCCGGCCGCGACGGGTCGCCGGCGACGCTCGGTGGAGTGGTCACCGAACCCAGGCCCGGGAGCAGGACCCGTTCGTTCCACGTGCCCGTCGCCGCGCCTTCGGGACGGTACTCGACGCCCTGCCGCTCGAACGTGGGCCCTGTCACGCCCGACAGCGCGAAGTCGCCGCTCAGCCAATGCAGCCGCGACAGTTCGGGCGTGGCCCCGCCGTCCAGCGTGAAGGGCACCCACGACGCGCCCGCGTTCGTGCTCACGAAGCCCTCGAAGGGATCGGACACGTACACGAAGGTGTCGCCGTCGGGGTCGGCCATGAAGTCCATCGACGCGGTCTCGTAGGTGCGCGTGGTGACGAGCGTGACCGGATCGAAGGTCGTGAGCAGACCCTTGTCGTCGATCCCGGTCTGGTAGACGTCGGTGAACTCGACGTCGTCGAAGTCCCGGCCGGTGACCGTCATGATCAGGTGGGCGCGATCGGCGCCCGCGCCGTCGTGGAAGGCGAGCGCCACCTCCGCCGACGAGCTCGCGAGCGTCGTGTCGCGCCAGACCGTGGTCACGACCGTCTCGAGGTTGAACGCGAAGGTCTGGTTCAACCAGACGTTGTACCGCCACTCGAACTGGGTCGAACCGTTGCGGAGGGCGACCGCGCAGGCCACCGAGGTATCGGTTCCCTCACCGAAGGCAACGTCGTAGTCTTCCAGCCCCGTCGTGGTCCCTCCCAGGTCGAAGACCTCGTGTTCGGTCCAGATCCCGGCTCCCAGCGACGGGTCGGCGAAGGCGGCCATCACCCGCGTGTTCACCGCGGGCTCGATGTACACGTACGTGAGTACGAGGCGCTCGTCGGCCGTGCCCTCGCCGACGACGTCGAGCCGCGGGTCGGAAAGAATCACGTCCACCGGCCCGGACACCGTCGACCACCTCGACCAGGTGTCGCCCCCGTCGGTGCTGCGCAGGACCACGACCTCGTCGTCGCCCACGTCGGGGCTGGTGTCGAAGGCGACGAACTGGGTGCCGTCGGAGGCGATGGCGAGCTCCGGGCTGTCGACGGACTCTTCGTCCGGCGAGTAGATCGCGTGCGAGGGATTGCCGAGGGCCAGGGCCACGGCAGGGATGCAGAGCACGAGGGCCAGGGCCACGGCCGGGACGATGCGGATCGAGATCATGGCGGTCTCCGAGGGACACGGGAGAACGAGTGTCTTCGCCGGAGACGCGACGTTTCGGTGCCGGTGGGGCCATGGCTTCTGCCGAGCCCGACCCCACCGATCCGCCGGGGCATCGGCCGACGGTCGCAGAGGATGCCGGCGAGCACTGCCGCGCGCCGCTCGCTCCGGGCTGCTCACTTTCGTTCGCCTCCGCCTGCTCTTACCATCCGGAAGACGAAGGATTGGTCGAGGGCCCACCGGATTCCGGCGAGGCGTTTCCGAGACGGAGAGGCGGCATGGACCATGACAGCGCAGGAAAGGGATGAAGCGAAAGACACCGCGGTCTGGAACGAGGCTCTGACGAAGATCGTCCTGCTCGATGGCGGCCTGGGACAGGAGCTGCACAAGCGTTCGCGGCTGCCCGCCCACCCTCTCTGGTCCCTGCAGGTGATGCGGAAACGCCCGGAGCTCGTGCAGAGCGTGCACGAAGACTTCATCCGAGCCGGCGCTCGGGTCCTGACGCTGAACACGTACACGGCCACCGCGGCCCGACTGGCCCGGAGCGGCGACCTCGGGTGGTTCGAACCGCTGCAGGAGCAGGCCTACGACCTGGCGGCGGCCGCCCGTCAGACGACCGGCTGTCCCTTCGGACCGGTACAGCTGGCCGGATGCCTGCCTCCCCTGGTGGGAAGCTTCCGTTCCGATCTGGTGCCTTCGGACGACGAGTGCTTCGAACAGTACCGTGCCATCGTCGAGACCCAACCGAAGGTCGATTGCTTCCTCTGCGAAACCATGTCGTCCGTCCGCGAAGGTCGGATCGCCGCCGAGGTGGCCCTGTCTGCCGGAAAGCCGGTGCTTCTGGGTTTCACGGTCCGCGACGACGGCTCCGCCGCGCTGCGTTCGGGAGAGCCGGTGGAGGACATGGTCGCTGCAGTCCGGGAGCTGCCGTTGCGTGGTCTGCTCCTCAACTGCTCCACCCCGGAGGCGATTCGGCGCGCGTTGCCACCCCTGGCCGGCTCGGGCCTTCCCTTCGGCGCCTACGCGAACGGGTTCGAATCGGTCGACGCGCTGGAGCCCGGTGGAACCGTCGATGTGCTGACGGCACGCGAAGACCTGGGCCCGGAGGAATACGCGACGTTCGCCCTGGAGTGGCTCGCGTCGGGAGCCACCCTGCTCGGCGGATGCTGTGAGGTAGGACCGTCCCACATCCGCCACTTGCACGAGGAGCTGGTGGAGCGGGGGTATTCCGTGACGGGCTTGTAGGGGGCCGGGGCATCTGTCCGTGTCGACCGTCTGCCGTCGGCCTTCACCGTGTTCCGGCGTTGCGATCCGCGAACGCCCTCCGCCCCCGCCGGATCGCGTCGAGCGTCGCCGCCACGCTCCAGTGCCGCACGAGCGAGCGGTCGCCGCCCAGGCGACGCAACCGTGCCACGGCTCCCTCGGCGTCGGCGAAGCCGATCCACACCGTGCCGACCGGCTTGTCCTCGGTGCCCCCTCCTGGGCCGGCGACGCCGGTGGTCGAGACCCCGTAGGTGGACCCCAGGCGCGCGCGCACACCTTCGGCCATGGCCCGGGCCACCACGTCGCTCACCGCTCCGTGTTCTTCGATCAAGGCGACGTCGACGCCGAGCTGCTCCTGCTTGACCGCGTTCGCGTAGGCGATCACGCCGCCGAGCAGCACGCGACTGCTGCCGGGCACCGAGGTCAGCGCGGCACCCACGAGCCCGCCGGTGCAGGACTCCGCCACCGCCACCGTTTCGCCCCGCTCGGTGAGCCGCCGGACGACGACCTCGGGCAGGTCTACCGTCCCCTCGGCGAAGAGGTTTTCGCCGAAGGCGGTGCGCAACCGCGCGGTGACGTCGTCCAGCCGCGCGGTGTCGTCGTCGCGCACGAGCACGTCGACGCCGTACGACGCCACGCACCAGGCCAGGCCGTCGTGGTGATCGTCGCCGAGGGCATCACGGACGATCTCGGCCAGCCGCGCTTCGGCGACGCCGGTGGTGCGCAATCGCCGCGTGTGCGTGTCCGAGGCCACCAGGTGCGCGGCCAGGCGCGGGCGGACCTCGTGTTCGAACATCCAGCGCAGCTCGGCCGGCACGCCGGGCAGGAGGATCACGGCGGTGCCGTCGATCTCGTGCCACAGCCCGGGCGCGGTGCCCACCCCGTTGCGCAGCGGAAGTGACGACTCGGGTCGCACGGCCTGCCGGCGGTTGGCGTCGCTCATCGTCCGCCCGCGCGATTCCAGAAGGGCGGTGATCTGCGCGACCAGCTCGGGATCCTCGGCGAGTTCCTCGCCGGCGAGCATGGCCAGCGCGTCGCGCGTGCGGTCGTCGGGCGTGGGGCCGAGGCCCCCGGTGACGATCACCGCCCCCACCGCGCCGGTCCGGCGGTGCAGGGCACCGGCGATCGCGTGGGCGTCGTCGCCCAGGGTCTCGACGCCGGTCACCGTCCAGTTCCGTGCGGAGAGCTGTTCGATCAGCCAGTGGCTGTTCGTGTCGGGCGTGCGACCGTCGAGGAGCTCGTCGCCGACCATCAACAGGGCGACGCCGTCGCGGTTCATCCCACCAGTCCCCCGGCGAGCGGTGCGAAGAGATCGGTGAGCGCGGTAGGCAGGCGGGGCGTGACGAACACGATCCACAGCTGCAGCACGACCCGCGCGTACACCCCGGCGGCGAGGTCGTCGGCCATGATGCCCAGGCCCCCGTGCAGCGACTCGAGCCGCCGCGCCGGAGCCGGCTTGAGCACGTCGAAGATCCGGAAGAGCACGAAGCCGACCCCCACGGTGATCGGATCGAGGGGCACGGCGAGCAGGGTCACGGTCTGCCCGGCCGCCTCGTCCATGGTCGCCTGCTTCGGGTCTTCGCCGTAGCGGCGTTCCAGCCCACTGCACGCAGGGATCCCGGTGACGACGAACGCCACCAACAGCACGAGCTGGACGAGAGGATCGTCGATCTGCAGGGCCCAGAAGACGCCCGCGACGGCGAGACTCGTCCACGTGGCGGGCACCACGGGGATGTGGCCGAGGCCACAGACGGTGCCGAAGACCTGATCGAAGGTGTTGCGCATGGCGGGGCAGTGTGCGTCAGGGCTCCGGAGCGGTCAATGCCCGACGACGCGAGCTGCCGTTCAGGGACAGGGTTCGCCGATCCAGACCGGGCCGACCGATCGGTAGCAGGCCCGGCTGCGCTCGTGCGCGCGCACCCGCCACGCGCCGTCGAGCTGCAGCAGCAGGTCGAGGTCGTGCCGCTCGCCGGCGACGGAGTCGTCGAGGAAACCGTACTGGATGATCGACACCCAGGTGCGCATGCCGTCCTCGCCCGGGCGGTCCGACCGGATCCGGATCTGCCGTGCGTCCAGCGGACCCACGGCCCGCAGGGCCACGTCGAGCGCTCGCGCCGGCCAGTCCATTCCCACCTTCCAGGCCCGTTCGACCTCGAGGTTGATCTCGACCACCGGCAGGAACTCCACGCTCGCGACCGAGTCGAACGGCGCGGCGAAGAATCCCCAGGGTTCGGGGGCTTCGATGTCGGGGACGTGGGTATCGCGGGCGACACCCGGGGCGGGAGCGAGAAGGACGGCGAGGAGGAGGAGCGTCCAGCGCATCGCACTCAATTCAGCTTGTGCAGCACTTCCTTCGACACGCACTTGAGCGTGTCGAACACACCGTCGCCGCTGATGGCCACGGCCTCGAAGCTCTTGAAGCCCTCGGGGTTCAGCTCGGTCTCGAGTTCGTCGGTGGGCAGCGCGCTCGGGACGTCGCGCTTGTTCCACTGCATGACGAAGGGGATCTCGTCGAGCTTCAGATTGTGTTCCTCGAGGTTCTCGTGGAGATTGTACAGGGCCTCCACGTTCGCGTCGATACGGCACTCGTCGCTGTCGGCCACGAACACGATCCCGTCGACCCCGCGCAGGATGAGCTTGCGGCTCGCGTTGTAGTAGACCTGCCCCGGCACCGTGTACAGGTGGAAGCGGGTCTTGAACCCCTTCACCGTGCCGAGTTCCAGCGGCAGGAAGTCGAAGAACAGCGTGCGGTCCATCTCGGTGGCGAGGGTGACCAGCTTGCCCTTCGTGTCGGGATTCAGCTTGTCGTAGACGTACTGGATATTCGTGGTCTTGCCGCCGAGACCGGGACCGTAGTACACGATCTTGCAGTTGATCTCGCGACTCGAGTAGTTGATCAGCGACACGGTCGTCCCCCGATTCCCGTTTCGTCAGTCCGCGAAGAGCTTGTCGATCTCCGACTCGATCCCTTCGGCGAGTTCGGCGTCCATGCCACCGTTCTCGTCGTATTCCTCGTTGCGATACTCGAGCTTCTCGAACAGGCGCTCCACGATGGCCGACAGTTCGTCGACGGCGCGCTTCACGCGCAGGCGTACCAGGCCCAGCGTGGTGCTCTTGTCGAACAGCACCACCAGGATCACGTCGCGCGCGATCCGGGCCAGGTACATGCTGTCCTCCACTCCCTGGTGGTAGAGCGTCGAGAAGTCCTTCTCGCCGATCAACTGGGCCAACTGGTTGTTGGCCTCGAAGTCGGCGGCGCACAGGCTCGCGAAGGCCTGCACGTCGAAGTCGGGCGGCGTGCCCACGTTGGTGATCAGCTGTCCGGTGCGGTCGATCAACAGGCTGCTGCGCGAGTTCGAGCTCTTGAGCAGGTCGCTCATGACACTGTTCATCGCCCAGTAGTCTTCTTCGTAGATCGACCAATCGGCTTTGACCATGTGCAACCGACCCGACCGTGCAAGGAGCATCGTTACCGCGCACCCCGCGTGCTTCCGCGACGGGGTGCGTCGGGTCCGGGAGAGGTCCCGGGCGGATTCCCGGGGCGAGGCTCGCAAGAAGCGTGCACGCGGCGCCGCCGCGCAGATCAGCCCAGGGGTAGGCGGGCCGAGAAGGCGCGGCCGAGCGTGACGTCGTCGACGAACTCCAGATGCCCTCCGACGGGGATTCCGGTGGCCAGGCGGGTCAGACGGCACGCAGACGCCTCGAGCTGCTGGCCGATGTACAGTGCGGTCGCCTCGCCCTCCACGCTGGCCGACAGGGCCAGGACGACCTCCTCGACGGACTCGTCCTCCACCCGGCGGGAAAGATCTTCCAGGCGCAGGTCGGCGGGGCGGATGCCGTCGAGCGGCGAGAGCAGGCCGCCGAGCACGTGGTAGCGGCCGCGGAAGATCGACGCCCGCTCCATGGTGAACACGTCGGTGGCCTGGGCCACCACGCACAGGAGTCGGGACTCGCGGCGTTCGTCGGTGCAGATCGAGCAGAGATCGGCCTCGGCGATGGCGCCGCATCGCTGGCAGGGCCGGACATGCGTCTTCATGTCCTCGATCGCCTGCATCAGCTCGCGGGCTTCCTCGGGCTCGGCGTGCAGCAGGTACAGCGCGAGCCGCGCCGCCGACTTGCTGCCGATGCCGGGCAGCCGTCCGAGGCGTTTCACCAGGCGCTCGAGGCGCGGCGATCCGAATGCATTGGTGTTCACGGGAGACTCCACCGTGGCGGACGGACGGCGGGGGTTCGACGTGCCTGCGACGGAACGACTAGAACAGACCGGGGATGCCGCCACCACCGAGCGGTCCCGCCACGCGCTTCATCTCTTCCTGGGCCATGTCCGAAGCCTTGCGTTGGCCCTCCTGCATGGCGGCCAGGATCAGATCCTCGAGCAGGTCGACCTCGTCGGGGTCGACCGAGGTCGGATCGATCTTCAACGACACGAGTTCCTGCCGACCGTTGAAGACGACCTTCACCGCGCCCCCGCCGCTCTCGGCTTCGACCTGCTTGTCCTTCAGCTCCTCCTGCAGCTTCTGCATGTTCTCCTGCATCTGCTGCGCCTGCTGCATGAGCTTGTTCATGTCCATGGCGGTGCCTCCGTGACGGAATTCGCGTCGTGGGGATCACTCGGACCGGGTGCCACCCAGTCCGTCGATCAGCTTCCCCAGATTGGGATTGCGCTGCGCCTGACGGGCGAGCTTCTGCTCGGCGTCGGGTGCGACCTCGGCCTGCGTGGCCTTCTGCAGTTCGCTCTCCTCGTCGGCGTGATCGCTGGCGACCGCGCGCAGTTCCAGGGTCCGCCCGTAGACGGTGGCCGCGATCCGCGCCAACACGCCCAGGGCCTCGGTCCGCGCCACCTGCTGGCGCTGGAAGTTGTGCTCGGGCTGGAAGACGAGATCCAGGCGGTCGCCATCGAGGCGTGGCGCGGCTTCGGCGAGCAGGGTACCCAGGGCGATCTGCTTCTCGCGGACCGCGGCGACGAAGCGCCGCCAGGTGTCGTCGCCGGCCGCCGCAGCCTCACCGGCCGGGACGTCCGGCGTGGCCCGGGTGGACCCGGGGGACGGCGTCGACGGTGCGGGCCGTGCGGGAGGGGGCGGGCTCGACGCGGCAGCAGCCGCTCCGGCGGCCCGGGCGGGTGCCGGTGAGGCGTCGCCCAGACGTGCCAGCACCTCACTCAACAGCACCCGGCTCTCGAGCGTGGCGTACTCGACCACCTGCGTCTCCATGAGCCAACGCGGTTGTGGCGCGCGCTCGAGCGCGGCGTAGTGCTCGGCCGCACGCTCGGCCAGGTAGGTCCAGTCGGCCAGGGGCATTCCCTGCGCCTGTTCGGCCAGGCGCTTCTTCACCGCTTCGGGCTTGTCGATCCGATCGACGAGCGCCGTGTCGAGGCGCAGCAGCGTGAGGTCGCGGAAGTTCGCCACCAGTCCGCGCGCGAACTCCACCAGGTCGTGCCCCCCGCGCACGAGCTGGTCGATCAGGTCGAGCGCCGCCTTCGGCTGACGATCGAGGATCGCCTGGTTCAGGTCGAGGTAGGGCTCGTGGCCGACCATGCCGTAGAGCTGCAACACGCCGGCGGCGTCCAGCCGGCCCTCGGTCGAGGCGATCGCCTGGTCGGCCAGGCTGAGCGCGTCGCGCATGCTGCCCTCGGCCAGGCTCGCCAGCATCTCGATGGCGTCGTCGGCGATGTCGATCTCTTCGGACGAGGTGATCGTCCGCAACCGGTCGACCAGTTCCTGAAGCGTGAACAGGCGGAAGTCGAAGCGCTGGCAGCGCGACAGGATGGTCCGGGGGATCTTCACCGGCTCGGTCGTGGCGAAGACGAAGTGCACGTGCTCGGGCGGTTCCTCGAGCGTCTTGAGAAGGGCGTTGAACGCGCCCTTCGACAGCATGTGCACCTCGTCGATGATGAACACGCGCTTCTTGCCCGCGGTGGGCTGGTACTGCGCGTTCTCGCGGAGCTCGCGGATGTTGTCGACACCGGTGTTGCTGGCGGCGTCGATCTCGAGCACGTCGAGAAGATTGCCCTGGGCGATGCCCACACAACTCGGGCACGTTCCGCAGGGCTCGGCCGTGGGCCCCTCGTCGCAGTTCAGCGCCTTCGCCAGCAGGCGGGCCATGGTGGTCTTGCCACAACCGCGTGGGCCGGTGAACAGGTAGGCATGGGCCACGCGACCGCGCGCGATGGCATTGGCGAGCGTGGTGGTGACGTGCTGCTGCCCCACCATCTGCTCGAAGGTCTGCGGCCTCCACTTCCGGGCCAGGACCTGATACGCCATGGGCTCCGCGGGATGTCCCCCCGTCTCCGGGTGAGGGAGCGAGGGATCGGAGGAAGTAGGGCCAGGCGAACTACGGCACGCGGCAGGATTTGCGTACGGCTGCTACCTTCCAGTCCTGACCGGGTTGGCAAGCTGCCACTGCGTAGGGCCTGGCCCCGTCTCGTGCGTCGATCTCCGAGTGGCGGGAACCCGGCGAACCGGGCGATCGACGGAAACGTGTGAGACGTCGAAATGTTGGTGGAGATGAGCGGGCTCGAACCGCCGACCTCCTCGTTGCGAACGAGGCGCTCTCCCAGCTGAGCTACATCCCCACGGCCGTGCAGATTTAGCACGAGCGGGCCGGAGTGTCAAATCGACGGCCTCAGAGCCGCTTTCCGGAGGATTCGCGATGCGCCGGCAGCGCGACGACGACGACGACTCCGATCCGATCCACCGCGAGATCCTCGAGCACCTCGACCAGAACCCCCCGCCCCGGGATCGGGAGCCCACTCCCGCGGCCCCGATCGCGAAGAAGTCGAAGTCGGGACCGGCACCACCACCGCCCGTGGAGCCGCCCCGGCTGATGCTCCGCAAGATGCGACGCGAGCCCGCCCTCGAGCGTCTGTCGACCTTCGTCCGCTACCACCGGCACCGCGGAACGCCGCGCGTGGTGGTCGTGGTCGGACGCGGCCGCCGCAGCGGGGAGCAGGGACCGGTGATCGGGCCGGCCGTCCGGAAATGGTGCGACCAGCATCCCGACCTGGTGCTCGACATCCACGTGGCCCCGCCCTCGCAGGGTGGCGACGGGGCACTGGTCCTGCACCTCGTCGACGACGACTGAACGCGAAGGGCCCGGCGCGTGGCCGGGCCCGATCTGGCGGAGAGGCAGGGATTCGAACCCTGGGACCCCGCGAGGGGTCAGCGGTTTTCAAGACCGCCCCGTTCGACCGCTCCGGCACCTCTCCGTTTCGACGCGGCACCCCGCGGGGTGCCAAGCACGACCGGCCGACCCGAGGATCGGATCGGCCGGTCGATGGACTGGCGGAGAGGCAGGGATTCGAACCCTGGGACCCCGTTAGGGGTCAACGGTTTTCGAGACCGTCCCGTTCGACCGCTCCGGCACCTCTCCGCGGTCCTCGGCGCGCCCGTCACGGCGCGCGATCGGTGTTCCGTTCTTCGGTGGTGGACACCCTTTCGAGATCGGATGGCGGAGAGGGAGGGATTCGAACCCTCGGTACCTTGCGGTACACACGATTTCCAGTCGTGCCGATTCGACCGCTCTCGCACCTCTCCGCGAGTCGGTCGCCGCCACCGGATCCCGGCCGGAACCGGGCCCGCGGCGCGGACCGAAGCCCGAATGTAAGGTCGGCGGGCCGATCCATCAACCCGCGCCGTCGCCACGGTCGCGGAGCAGACGGTAGAACTCCTGTAGCAGCACGCGGGCCTCGTCCTCGAGACAACCGTCGCTCACCCGCAGGTCATGGCCGAAGGGATTGGCCTGGACCAGGTCGAGGTTCGTCCCGCAGGCTCCGGCGCGAGGATCGCGCACGCCGTAGACCACGCGCTTCACGCGGGCCAGGAGCAGGGCACCAGTGCACATGGGACAGGGTTCCATGGTGACGTAGAGCGTCACCTCGTTCAGGCGCCAATCCTCGATCGCGCCGGCCGCCGCCCCGATCACGAGGATCTCGGCGTGGGCGGTGGCATCGGTCAGACGCTCCACGCGATTGTGGTCGCGGGCGACGATCCGCCCGTCGTGCACGGCGACCGCACCGACCGGGGTCTCCCCCGCCTCGAGCGCCATCTGCGCCTCGAACAGAGCCTGGCGCATGAACGACTCGTCGCGCTGCCGATCGGGCACGAGCGGGTCGAGGCCGTGGCCGTTGCCCTCCACCTCAGTCCTCGATCCGCTCTTCGTGCAGCACCGTGTTGCCGGCGCGGTCCACGGCACGGATCCACAGCCGGCCGTCGACGAGGCGGTCGCGCGGCACCGTGAACTCCTCGAGCGGAGCGTCGAGCACGCCGTCGGCGGGTTCGAGCGGACGCCAGTCGCCGTCGGCGTCGCGGACGTCGACCTCGTCGAGCGGACTCGACGCGTCGACCACGCGCACGACGACTGCCTCGTCGTCCGCTTCGAGGTCGTCGATGCGAGGAGCGGTGTTGTCGACGCGGATCGCCGCGCTCGTCTGCGAGCCCGACCGGCCGCGTCCGTCAGCGTGCACGAACTCGTCGGTGGCGGTGATCCGGGCCACGTAGATCCCGTCGACCACCGACCCCGAATCCCAGGCCAGGATCCGCTCGGGGTGATCGTCGACCACCTGGATCCAGTCGCCGTCGGGCAGGCGCCGGATGTCGACGTCGTAGCGCAGCGCGTCGTCGTTCGGATCGTCGGCGTCCCACACGATGGTGCGCACGCCGCGGACCCAGGTCACGTCCTCGGGTTCGGCGCGCCGGGGCGTGGCGCCGGCCGAGTACTCGACCTGCAGGCCGTTGTCGAAGCGCTGGACCACCGTCGAGGGTCCACCGCCCGGCCCCCCACGACCGACGTCGCCACCGGCCGGCAGCACGCGCAGGCGTTCGACCACCGGCGGCAGGTTGCGCTCGGCCCACGCCAGGTGCACCGCGCTGACCGTGGTCCCGTCGAGCTCCAGTTCGTACTGCAGATGCGTTCCGGGCGGCGACGGGATCGCCGCACCCAGGTCCTGCCATCCGCTCCAGTCCGACCACGAGTCGTCGGGGCTCGCGCGCAGGCCCGTGCGCGTGCGGAAGCGGACGCCACCTTCCCAACCCGACACCCATAGCCGACCGAAGCGCTCGGCGCGTGGGGTCTCGACGATCGGGCCCGTGAAGGTCCCCTGGCCGTCCCCACCCGGCGTCAGAGCGTAGACCACTCCGAGGTTTCCGGTGGCGACGTAGGTCGCGTCGCCGTCGGTGAGGATGTCGAGGGGATCGCCGCCGTCGAGCTCGGCCCACAGACCCATGCGGCCTTGCGGGTCGAAGCGGAGGATCCGGCCCGACTGCGCCTCGCCGGCGAGGAACGAGCCGTCGTCGGTGCGGGCCAGGCTGAGCAGGACCTCGTCGCCCTCCCAGAGCGTCTCGAAGGCACCGCTGCGCGGAACCCGCGCGATCCGGCTGCCGCGTTCGCTCTCTTCGCCTGCGACGTTCGTGCTCAACACGAACACGCCGCCCTCGCCATCGGACACCATCCCGGCGATCTCGTCCTGCGGTGCCTCGTAACGCAGCGCCGGAGTCGACGTGTCGTCGCCGTCGATGCGCAGCACCAGTCCCGGTCCCTGGGTGCCGATCCACAGGCCGTCGTCGTCGCGCAGCAGCGCGGTGAGGTTCGTGGCGGGGAAGCGGTGCAGGACCTCGCCGGCCTCCGAGCCCTCGCCGCCGCGGATCAGGCGTGCCCCCGGACCGGTCCCGGCCACCCACGAGCCGTCGACGCTGCCGCGCGCGAGCGACCACACCGACTGCTGGGGCAGGTCGAGTTCGATCGCGACCGAACCCTCGTCGTCGATGCGATAGACCACGCCGTCAGGACTGGTGCCCGCCAGGACGTCGTCGCCGTCGACCAGCAACGAGAGCAGTTCGAAGGCGATGGTATCGGCCAGTTCCACGAGCTCACCGTCGGCCGCCCGGCCCTCGGTGCGGTACAGGCGTCCGTCGTCGCCAGCGCCCACCACCAGCCGACCCTCGGCGTCGAGGGCCAGCGACCAGGCGTAGAGGCTCTCGGTCGCCATCGGCTCGATCGCAACGGGAGCCGGCACCAGGTGTCCGAGTGGATCCAGGGCCAGGCCGTCGAGGTCGCCCTCGAGGAACTGACGGACGTCGTGGCTGGCCGTCTTCGTGCTCCCGCGCGCGTCGGCGTCGAGAGGGAGTGCCGTCGCCAGGGCGATCGCGAGCAGGACCCGCAGGGCAGTGGACATGTCAGGGCTTCGCTTTCCGCCAGGGGCATCGGTTCGGCATCAACGGGACTCGCCGCGCTGCTCGCCTTCGGGAGCCTCGGGGGCGGGCTCGGCCATCGGCGGACCGTGGACCACCAGATCGAGGGTGCTGCCACCCTGCACCACCAGACCCGCATCGACGGACGTGCGCGCGAGTGGAGTGACCACCGAGGCCTCGGCACCGCGTGCGACGTAGCTGCGACCGAGCGCCAGACGATGTGTGCCCGGCAGGTCCTCGCGTTCGACCCCACGCGTGATCATCGAGGTCGACGGGCCGTACAGCACGGCCACCACCTCGGTCGCCGGCCGCCGCAGGGCCAGGGCCTCTCGGATCTGACGCATGCCGAGATCCGCCCAGCGCGCCGGGCTGCGGGCGATCTCCTCGCCGAAGGCCCGCGCGCCGTCGTTCACGTGCAGACGGTAGGGACCGGGACCGAGCTTCTCGGGAACGTCGAGGGTCAGCGTGCGCCAGCGGCTGCCGCGTTCGCGCTCGATCAGTTCGACGCGGATCTCGATGGCTCCACCCGGCTCGATCCGGGGATCGTCGACCTGCACGCGGCCGATCGTCGCTCCGCGCGATCCCGGTTCGATGCGCACGTCGACGTGCATGGACTCCAGGCGCGGCGCACCGTCGCGCGCGCCCTGCAGCAGTTGCACCGGCAGGGCCACCTCGGAAACCAGCTGCTGCCCGGCCCCCGCGCCGAGCAGCGAGGCCTCCGAGCGGAGCTGCGTGGCATCGGCCAGGTCGGCCTCGATCGAGAGGTGCACCTCGTAGTTGGCGCCCAGCTCCCGGCGATCGGTGATCGCCGACTGCACCGCCCAGCCCAGCAACTGCGGCGTGAGTCCGCGCATGCGGGCGAGCTCGAAGCGGTAGTCCTGTCCGTCGCCCGCGGTCGCGCCGTCGATGCGCAGCGTCAGCGGGAGAGTGTCGGCGCGCTCGCCCAGACGGCCCGACACACCGGCCCGCCGGTCGAGCTGCAGGGCGCCGACCACCTGGGTGGGCACGGCCATCTTGAAGCTGATCTGGCGACTCGGCACCACGGTCACCACTTCGGCGCGGGCCATCGGCAGGCTCACCGGTCCGGCGCCGAGGAAGGGATGGCCGAAGGCGAGTACGGTGTCGCCGATGCGCTCGGTCACGGTTCCGGTGGCGAACAGACGCGCGTCGCCGTCGACCAGCAGGACCGACACGGCGTCGCCCGCTTCCAGCGTGCCGTCGGTGTCGAGGGTGACGTCACCGCCGCGCACGGCGGCCGCCTGCACCACGGGGGCACCCAGCGCGTCCTGCATGCTCTCGGTGAGCACCGGCGCGAACCCACTCGCGCTCCACACCAGACCGCTGCCACCGGGCTCGGGACGCGCATCGACCAGTTCCACG
>Ga0209949_1000857_pt1 | contig 15514 bp, 13 predicted proteins | sample SalPonC_black_MG_FD_185711 | JGI IMG/M metagenome (GOLD analysis project Ga0209949, IMG submission 185711) | Salt pond soil microbial communities from South San Francisco under conditions of wetland restoration - Salt Pond MetaG... | ecosystem: Environmental > Aquatic > Marine > Intertidal zone... | reverse complement strand
TGACCGGAGGCAAACCGCATGGGGGTGTTGCCGCCGGCAATCACAATATAGCCATCCTGTTCCCAGGTCCTGCCGCAAAGGCTTGCGCCTTTGCCGGTAATATCAAAGCTGCCGATTTCTTTTCGGGCCTGTTTTAAACATTTTTCTTCGGACCGGCTGATGTAGGCGGCTGTGCGTTGCGCTTTCGGGATATGGGTCAAAATAGTGTCAAGCAGGACTTCTGCATCTCCGCTGGCAAGGGTTTTTCCTGTTTTTTTAAAAGGGCTGTCATATTGTTTTTCATACAGAAAAGTGCCGTCTTCGGCAGCCAGCAGAAAATCAAGTTTTGTCCCACCCAGATCCATTCCCAGTAAATCAGGCATGTTGCCTCCGAATTCATAGCGTTGACATCCATATGATACAACGCAGTATAAATTGCCTTCCCATGCAGGTCAATGAAGCGCATGAGAATCTTTTTTTCAAATAACAAACATATCGGCCCATCAGGGCCGGAAAGGTAAGAAAAATGAGCAAAATAGCTGTAATCATAGATGATTATTTTGAGGATTCAGAATACACTGAACCTGTAAGCGAGTTCAGGGGAAAGGGACATGACATTATCCATGTCGGCCTTGAAAAAGGAAAAACAGTAAAAGGCAAAAAACAACAAACCCCGGTAGTGGTTGACCAAAGCGTAAACCAGACGAGTGCAGACCATTTTGATGCGCTTCTCATCCCGGGCGGTTATTCACCGGACCAGCTGCGTGCCCACCCCGGTCCCGTGGCGTTTGTCCGGGATTTCATGGAAAAAAATAAACCGGTTTTTTCCATCTGCCACGGCCCGCAGCTGTTGATCTCAGCAGATGTGATCCAGGGCAGGACCTTGACCGGCTGGACTTCCATTATTCAGGACATTCAAAATGCAGGTGCAACATTTGTAGATGAGGCAGTTGTCACGGACGGCAATCTTGTGACCAGCAGAAATCCCGGGGATCTGCCGGGTTTTATTCATGCTGCATTGGAAAAACTGGCCTGAATAGGGGATGTCCCCTGACTTTGGTAAAAAGATGCTGCCCGGGCAATTTCGATTAAACAAAAGAATTGTCCGGGCAGTTTTTTGTCTTTCCGTCTGCAATGCTATGGACCGGAAAAGGTCGGTCACATGCAGGGAGAATCAATATTTTTTGAATTCATCCTTTTTGGCATTGCACACCGGACAATTGTCCGGGGCTTCGCCTTCCAGGGTGTATCCGCACACCAGACACACCTGGATGTCATCCAGTTCAGCATCACTGGCATTGTCTACGGCGGTTTTGGCTTTTTCAAACAATTCCTTGTGTTTTTTTTCGGTTTTATACGACCACTCAAAACTGCGGTACGCACTTTTTTCCTCCTGCAGTTTTGCAATTTCCATATAAGCAGGGTACATCTCTTCGATTTCAAAGGTTTCCCCGGCAATGGCCAGGCCCAGATTTTTGGCTGTATCCCCCGGGCCGAATGCGCCCATGCTGTTTGCCACCACCCCTTCATTCAGGTGTTTGACTTCCCGGTAATGATCGCCTGCATGGATAAATTCTGCATGGGAAACCGCTTCAAACAACCGGGCAACATTGGGGAAATTCTCTTTTTCAGCCTGGCGCGCAAAATGCCGGTACCGCATGTTTGCCATGCTTTCACCGCCAAACGCATTGATCATGTTCTGCTGGGTCATCTGTTTCATGCTTTACTTCCTTTCTGATAATTTTTCCTGGTAATCCGTATTTTACTCTTCCGCTGTTATCACAGTAAAAAACGTGTTTTGCCCCCGTCTGACCAGAAGCAGAAACTTATCTCCTTTCCGGACCGCATTCTTGAATGCTTTTACAGAATCCACCGGGGTCTGGTTTATCTCCTGGATAAGATCACCCCGCTGCAGGTTTGCTTCAGCTGCCGGGCTGCCGGCATTTACACCGGCCACAACAACCCCTTTTTGCTGTTCATATCCCAGCTGGGCTGCGATTTCCGGGGTCAGTTCCTGTATCTGAAGTCCCAGGGGTGCAGTGCCGGAAGAATCGGTTTCCGGTTTTTCGGACTGTTCTTCAGATGCCAGTCTTCCAATTTTCACCTGCAGGGTTTTCTTTTTTCCGTCCCGTATCACTGTCAGGGGAATCTTGCTGCCAACGGTTTTCTGCGCAACACTGTTTTTCAGGACCGTGGGATTATCCACTGATTGTCCATCAAGAGAAACAATGATGTCTCCGCGCAGCACACCTGCCTTATCTGCCGGGCCGTCTTTGGCCACATCACCCACCAGGACACCTTGGGCTTTTTTTAAACCAAAACTGTCGGCGATATCTTTGGTGACCGGTTGAATACTGACACCCAGCCATCCCCGGACGACATGGCCTTTCTCAATAAGGCTTTGCATAATGTCTTTTGCCATGTTAACGGGAATGGCGAACCCGATCCCCTGGTAACCGCCGCTTTTGCTGAAAATGGCTGTGTTGATGCCGATCACCCTGCCGTGAATATCCACCAGGGGTCCGCCGCTGTTTCCCGGATTAATGGCGGCATCGGTCTGAAAAAAATCTTCATATTCCACAATACCGATATTGGCACGGCCTGCTGCGCTTATGATGCCGGCGGTTACTGTTTGTGAAAGCCCATAGGGTGTTCCTACGGCAATAACCCAGTCCCCGACCTGCATTGTGCTGGAATCACCGAGTTCGGCTGTGGGCAGGTTTTTGCCTTCAATTTTAATTACCGCCACATCTGACATCGGATCAGAGCCAACCACTGTTGCATCAAATTCGCGTTTGTCCGGCAGGGTGACAGTGATTTCTTCGGCCTTTTTCACCACATGGCTGTTGGTGAGAATGTAGCCTTCCTCATTGAGAATAAATCCAGAACCCAGGCCCCGGCGCTGGTATTCTTTTTTTTTGGGTATACCGAAAAAACGGCGGAAAAATTCATTGTCAAATAGTTCCTGGTATTGTTCAGGCAGCGATTCCATGGTATATACCGTACTGATGTAGACCACTGCAGGGCTGATTTTTTTGCTTCCATCCCTGAATGCCTTTCCCAGTGTCTCCAGCTGGTGGGGGGTATCCTTTTTGGCACTGTCTGCCGGGGTGACCAGGGGGCCTGTCAGGACTGTCAATCCGATCAGTAAAACAGCTGCAAAACAGCCTGCCACTATGTTTTTATAATGTTTTTCCTGAATCATAATGTAATTTCTCCTTTTAATTTATCTGATTTTATCTGATAGGGTTTGGCCGTTTACCGGCAATAACACTCATGGCTTGAGAGACCATAACAAATGATGAAAGCTGTTAGCTTTTAGCCTTTAGCTGTTAGACGTCAGGTATCAGCTTAAAACTTAAAACCTTCATATAAAATAATAACCAGGCTTTCTCATTGGGCCGCCGGTTTTTGATCTAAAAAAGAAAACGCTGCCTCCTTAAGATTGATTTCCAGTTCCATTTCTCCCAGGTCTGCATCAGGCCCGGCATGAAACCCCAGGCTTTTGCCAAGCGCAATCATTTTGCGGTTTTCCCGTAACACGGTTCCCCAAACCTTTTCAATTCCGCGTTTTTGGGCAATCTGCAGCACCCGGCCAAGCAGCAGTGCCCCGATGCCCTGGCCGTGCCACGGGTCTCCCACCAGTACGGAAAATTCCCCGGTTTTTGCATCCGGATCGCTGATCACTCTGGCCATGCCAAACATTTTTCTTTTTTCCGGATCTTCATTCAAAGCGGTCAGGGCGATTTCCCGGTCATAATCGATCTGGGTGAATCTGGCCAGCATGGCCGGCGATATTTCTTTCATGGCACTGAAAAACCGATGATAGATGGTGGTGGGCGAAAGTATCTGGAAAAGTTTCTGGAAAAGTGGTGCATCTTCCGGCTTGGCAGGCCGGATAAAAACGCTGCGGCCGTCATCGGTTTTTTCATGGAATTCATATTCATCCGGATACGGGCTGATAACCAGATGCAAAGGCGCTGGCTGTGATGTGTCTTCAAGCCGGATGCGGGCATCCACAGCCCGGGGTTGTCCGTCTTTGACGATGACAGGATTCATGTCCAGTTCCACAATCTGGGGAAAATCACTCACCAGCTGTGAAACGCGCATGAGCAGTGCTTCCAGTGCTTCCATATCTGCAGCCGGCCGGTTTCGGAATCCCCGCAACCGTTTATATGTCCGGGTGTTCTCCATCATACGCCGCGCCAGCAGGCGGTTTAACGGCGGCAGCCCCAGGGTCCGGTCTTCAAGGATTTCAGAAAAAATACCCCCTGAACCGAACAGAATGACAGGTCCGAAAGAGGTGTCGTTTTTTGCGCCGATCAGCAGTTCATGATCCGGGCTGTCAATATATTGCTGAACAGTTACCCCCTGCACACGGGCATCCGGGTTGCTGGCTTCAGCCCCTTTCATGGTTTTCTGGAAAGCTGCGCGCACCGCATCTGTGGAATGCAGATTCAGATGCACCCCCTTTGCATCGGTTTTGTGGGAAATGTCCTGTGACACAAGCTTTACTGCCACAGGAAATCCGATCTCTTCAGCTGCAGCAACGGCATCTTCTTCTGTGGATACCGTTTTTGTTGCATTCACCGGGATGCCGTATGCTGATAAAATCTCTTTGGATGCGGCTTCCGACAGAAGACCGGAATGTTTTTTGATATGGTTGTGAATCAGCTCTCCGGCTTTGTCTGGATCATAATGCAGCTCATGGGAGAGCTTTCGGGGAATCTGTGTCAGCATCTTCAGATTCCGGTTGTATTCCACCATGAAAACAAAGGCCTGCACAGCCCTTTCCGGTGTTTCATACGTTGGAATTTTTGCATGGTTTAATGCGTCAACCGCTTTTGCCATCTTCCGGCCCCCGATCCAGGAAGCAAATACGGGAAAATTTTTGTCTTGAGCTGATTCAGCCAGGGCCCTTGCCACAGGTTCCGGGTCTGTCAATGCCTGGGGCACCATAATGGCAAGGATCGCGTCAAAAGATTTGCTTTCATAGCAGAGATCAAAGGTTTTCATGAACCGTTCCCGGGTTGCATCTCCCAGAATATCAATGGGATTACTGCGGCTCCAGTACCGGGGCAGCACGTCATTCAAAGATTGGGTGAGTTCTTTGGAGAGCGCAGCCGGTTCCAGGCCGTGACTTCCAAGTGCATCTGTGGCCATCACCCCGGGGCCTCCGCCATTGGTGATGATTGCCAGGCGTGATCCGTTGGGACGCGGCTTTTTGGCCATGAGTTCAGCACAGTCGAATAATTGTGCTATGGTGTTCACCCGGACGATGCCGGCACGTTTGAACGCTGTGTCATATACCGCATCTTCTCCGGCCAGGGCCCCGGTATGGGAAGATGCTGCTTTGGCACCGGCTTCACTCCGCCCGGCTTTCAAGACCACGATGGGTTTGACCCTGGACACTGCCCGTGCAGCGCTCATGAATTTGCGTATCTGGGTGAGGTTTTCTATGTAGAGCAGAATGCTTTTTGTCTGAGAATCATTCCCAAGATAATCGATCATATCCCCGAAATCCACATCCACCATGGAACCGATGCTCACAAAGTGGCTGAACCCGATTTTTTCTTTAAAGGAAAGATCCAGAATCGCTGTGCAGATGGCGCCGCTCTGGGAGACAAAAGCCAGTTTTCCTTCAGACGGCATATCAGAGGCAAAACTGGCATTGAGCCCTTCTGCGGTATTGATGATACCCAGACAATTGGGGCCGATAAGCCGCACCCCGCCGCCATAGGCTTTTTTTTGGATTTTTTTTTCAATGCTGCGTCCCTGTTCCCCGGTTTCTTTTCCGCCGGCCGACAGGATAACAGCGCCACCTGTGCCCGCGGCAATGCAGTCATCAATGATGTCCGGGACGGTGGATATGGGGGTGGCAATAATTGCAAGATCAACCGGATCACTGCTCTGCTTTATGGATGCCAGCGTTTTTATCCCCTTAACCGTCTTGTATTTCGGGTTTATGGGTACGATTTGGCCTGAAAACTGTCCATTTTCCAGGTTGGTCATCAGGGCATTGCCAACGCTGTGCTCCTTTTCACTGGCACCGATAACAGCAACTTTTTCAGGATGAAAAACACGGTCAAGATTATAAATTCCCATATCCTGTTTACTCCCTGGTTCGCACTTTATGCTTCAACATATGTGTTTATATGAAAGTTTTAAGTTTTACGTGTTAAGTTTTAAGCTGATGCCTGGCTGCATATACTTTTATTTTATCTTGTGCCCGGCAGGGCATGGGTGTCGTTCAAAGACTGTTCTTCAACCAGGCAAACCCTGATTTTCCAGAGCAGAAAATCAGGGTTCATCATTGCCGGCAGCCGGAAGATTTTCAAACACCCGTTCTTTAACATGCAGCTGCACAGCATCTTCAACAATGTCTTTGACCCATGCCGCCGGAATAATTTTTTTGTCTTTTTTGATCATACCGCTGGAAACCAGAAGATGGGACACTTTAAAGGTTTCAGGTTCAGTATACACATCTTCGATGGTACCCAGATGCCGGCCGTCAGTGTCTGTCACATCCGCACCTTCTTCCAGGGCCACGGCATCGTCAGGGATATTGCGGTGCTTTTCTTTGTAATACAATGGTTTGTACTGGGACGGATAGGGCGATGATTTCAAATATGGCGCTTTGACCGCCGCATGGTACCACAGCAGCTGACGGGCTTCATCTGCCTGACGCCGGTTAAAATCTTCCACACCGGCGTTTGGAATATATTGTGTTTCATCAAATTGCGGATAATCCTCCGGTGCGGCAGCTTTTTTTAAAATGACTTCATTTTCACTTGTGGATTGGATATCGGTTACAGGGACCACTTTATCCTCTGTGAACAAAAACCCTTTTTCAACCACCAGATGGGATACTTCATCAGTGGCAGGATCAATCACCACCCGGTCAATGTCCCCTACCTTCTGCTGGTCATGGGTAAGGACTTTGGTGTTTTTTTTAAAATGCATGTTTGCTCCTGAAGCGTTTTGATTACCAGTTGAGTACCAACTGCCGCATCTGGTTCTGCGAAACTGTTATGTTGCGGTTTTTCCAGATACCATCGTGCTGCGCTTTGACCTGGTAGTTTCCCGGTGCAAGATCAACCAGCACCCATGGGCCATCGGTGGTCGTGGACAGCATTTTTTTGCCGTCTGCGCGGGTGATTCTCACATCACACCCGGAAAGGTAGTGTCCTTTTTTTGTGGCTAAAACCACTTTGAGGGTGTAATCGTCTGCCATCCGGTCAAGCATCTGGCGGGCCTCAATACCGACTCCGCCGGTGATAAATCGGATACCTTCCATGGAGGTTTGGGATTCAGGGACGGGCCGGTACGTCTCATGATCCATGGCCACGGCAAAGGTACACCAGAACAGACTTACGGTTATCCAGAACAGAATTGATTTTTTCATAATACATCTCCTTTTTTCTTTTAAAGTTAGGCATTGGTAAACAATAATTTACCCAAACCTGCAAAATCATTTATATACTAAGACAAAAAAGACAAAGGAAAAATACATGGATGCATGCATTTACACCATTTTTATCCTGTATTTGAAAAATATGTTTGGAAGAGATCGTTTTTTCAGTGGCCAGGTGAACAAAGATACCGCAAACCGGACCGGAGGTTTGTGTTTTTTGGGTACAAATGTTTTGCGGCGTTCCGGGAGGGGCGTTACAGGAGGGAAAAACCGGGTTGGGGGTGGTGCCCGGCGGGGGTTCCGGATACCCGGGCCGGACCCGTATTTCAGGTCCGGCCCGGGTGGTGTCCGATGTTATTCTTTTTCAAAGTCTTCTTTGCCTGCACCGCAGATGGGGCAGGTCCAGTCCTCCGGCAGATCTTCAAAAGCGGTTCCGGGTTTGATACCGTTATCAGGATCTCCGTCCGCCGGGTCATATACATAGCCGCACAGGTTGCATACATATCTGTCCATAATCAATTTCTCCTTTTTTGGGTTTGTGGTGATTTTCGGGCAGTATGGCCCGTTTAATAGGCTTCTTCCATATCCAGGTCTTCCTGGGTTACAGGGTTTTTAAACATATGATAGGCCCAGATCTGGTAACAGATGACAATGGGAATGAATACCAGGACCACAGCCAGCATGATTTTCAAGGTCAAAGGACTGGAAGATGCGTTGAACGCGGTAAGGTGCCAGTCCGGGTTCATGCTGGAAGGAAACAGGGCAGGGAACAGTCCGATAATGCCGAAAAAGGTGCACAAAACAATGGTGAGAGCTGATGCGAACCAGGCCTTGAAATAGGTTTTTTTGTTTACAAAATACCGGATGCCCAACAGGGCTGCCACATTCACCAGGGTTATCAAAAATAAAACCGGGTACTGAAAATAATTGGCATACAGGTCAGTGGCAAAATAACTGGCAATCAAAAATATGACCGCAACCGGCACCAGAATCAGCCAGGTTCTCTGAGAAATCAGCACCATGCGCGACTGCAGTGCTCCTGAGGATTTGACTGCCACCCAGTTGGCACCGTGGACAATGAACAGCAGAACAAATAACGCCCCTCCCAGCAGGCCGTAAGGGTTGAGCAGTTTAAAGGTATTGCCGTGATAGATCCCCTGATCATCAAAAGGGATGCCCTGGAAAATATTGGCAAAAGCCACCCCGAACAGCAGGGCCGGAACAAAACTGCCGATAAAGATAAGAAAATCCCACACTTTTTTCCAGGCAGGGGTATCGATCTTACTTCTGAAATGGATGGCAACCCCGCGGAAAATGAGGGCAAAGAGAATCAGCATCAGCGGTGTATAAAGCGCGGAAAACATGGTGGCATACACCTGCGGGAAAGCGGCAAAGGTCACCCCGCCGGCTGTGATGAGCCACACCTCATTGCCGTCCCACAAAGGACCTATGGCATTGAGCATGGTACGCCGCTCAGTATCGGTCCTGCCGGCAAAAGGATAAATGGTGCCGATACCGAAGTCAAATCCGGAGGTCATGAAAAACAGCGCCCACAAAAGGCCCCACAGAAAAAACCAGATCGTTTGCAGTTCCATTATTTATGTACTCCTTAATTTATCGGGTTGCGTCTTCAGGACCTTCTTTGACAGTTTTGGCCATCAGAAAGAATCCCACAGCTCCCAGCAGACCGTACACCAGAATAAATCCCATCAATGAGGTGAATACCTGGGTGGTGGATACAGGGGAGGCAGCTTCTGCCGTTTTCATCAGGCCGTATACGATCCAGGGCTGCCTGCCCACCTCTGATACGATCCATCCCATTTCTATGGCAATATAGGGCAAAGGAAGGGAAAACATCATGATTTTCAGATATGTGGGATTTTCCAGCAGTTTGTTGCGTTTGAACCATCCGTAAACGGTCAGCAGGATAAACAGGGTGCCCAGTCCCACCATGGTTCGGAAACCGATGAATGTGGGCAGGACCGGCGGGCGCTCGTCTTTGGGGATATCGCGCAGCCCCGTTACTTCGGCATTGAAATCATGAAACCCCAGAAAACTTAATATACCGGGGATCGCACCGATTTCAATGCTGTTTCTTTCATTTTCTTCATCCGGGATGGCAAACAGTACCAGGGGTGCCCGGGTCTGGGTTTCCCAGTGTGATTCCATGGCAGCCAGTTTGGCCGGCTGGGTTTTGGACACGTTGACTCCGTGCATATCCCCGGTGACGGCAACCAGGACAGAACAGACAAGCCCCACCACCAGACCGATGCGGAAAGAAGGCTCAAATATCTCCAGGTGCTGTTTTTTCAGCAGATGCCAGGCAGATACACCCATGATGAAAAAAGCGGACAGCAGCAGGGCTGAAGGTATCACATGAATGATTTCCAGAATCCCGTGTTTGTTGGTGATCAGGGCAAAAAAACTGTCCAGTTCAGCCCTGCCGTTCCGGATGACATACCCCACGGGATTCTGCATAAACCCATTGGCCAGCAGGATCCATACTGCAGACATGTTCCCGGCAAAGGCGATGAGCCACATGACCCCGGCATGGGCCTTGGCAGACAGTTTATTCCACCCGAAAATCCAGATGCCGATAAAGGTGGATTCCAGGAAAAATGCCACAGAGGCCTCAATGGCCAGAAGTGAGCCGAAAATATCCCCCACATAGGCGGAATATCGTGACCAGTTGGTGCCGAACTGAAATTCCAGGGTGATGCCCGTGACCACGCCCAGGGCGAAATTGATCAAAAACAGCTTTCCCCAGAATTTGGTCATGCGCAGATACTTCTGATCCCCGGTTCTGGCATATTTGGTTTCCATGTAGGCAACGAGAATGGAAAGTCCCAGGGTCAAGGGGACAAACAGAAAATGGAACATGGTGGCTGCAGCAAACTGCAGTCGGGACAAAAAAACCGGATCCATAAATTCCTCCAGATATTGAGTTTAATGCCAAATCTCAGTTTGGAAAGAGCAATTCATATGCCATCATATGGAAAAAAGTGATGATCCATGCCAAAATTACTGAAAACTGCCATACCATAACCAATTTAATTCAGGTTTTCAAGTAAGTTTGGGTATTTTGCATGCAGGCCGGGACAAAGGAGTGTCTCTGGTGGACAGATGTTTGATACATGTGTGTATCATCCAACGCCCCGGGCAAGTATGCCCGGGGCGTTGGATGTCAGGAGGGAGTAAACAGAATTTATGCTTTTTTGGTGGCCTTGGTTTCCCATTCCTCTATTCGGGTGGTGTCGTAAATTTCTTCCCATCCCGTTATCATGCCGCTGATGTGGCTGAACAAAGAATGCCCGGTGGTGGTCATGTACACATGGATGATCAGAAAATTTACCAGCAGAAACGCCACCAGGGTATGAATGACAGCCAAAGGTGCCAGGGACATGCCGGGAAAGCTGTTGTACAGATAATACAGCAGGCCTGTTACCATCTGAACAGGCAGCAGCATGGCGGAAATGCCCAGATAGGCCAGGCGCTGTAAAGGGTTGTGTTTGGCACCTGGTGATTTCTGCACCGGATGGGCCTGTCCTTTGAAAATTCCCCACATGTAGTAGCGGATAACGTCAAACAGTTTGCGGGTGGTGGGAATATATTGTTTCCATTCACCGGTGATCGCCAGCCAGAAGGCAAAAAATGCAAATGATCCCAGCCAGAACAATCCCACAAAATTGTGGATGTTTACAGCAGTTTCAAATCCCATGAGGGTATAGGTGCCGTGCACTTCAAATCCGGTAATGATCAGCAAAATGATCATCAGAGACTGTGACCAGTGCCAGAGCCTCTCAAACCGGGTATACAGATATATTTTTTTGGTATGCTTCCGGGCCATGTTATTCCTCCTTGCCGTTGCGGGTGAAAAAGCGGCCCAGTCCATGGAGCATGACCCCGGCCAGGGCGCCCAGTACCGCAATCAAGCCGATGGTATCCACAAAATCGGATTTGTCTTTTCCAGGCAGGTACACGCCGGAGATACCAGCCAGCCGGGAGTTTTCTCTTATATGGCATGCACTGCATTCCAGAGACCTGGTTGCCGGGGCCACCATATGGGTGATGGGAAAGGCATAAGTGGTTTCCACATAGTCAAATTCACCGGAATAGGGCACATCCAGGGTCTGGTTGCCTAATGTGATGGCCTCATCCATGTCAAAGGTGGTCCAGAATCCTTTGGGGCCGGAAAGCAGCGGAGCCACGAGCTGTTTGTTGATTTTGTCATAGGGTTGTTTTCCCCGGTGGATCTTGAAAGGATGAATCCGCGCATTGGGATCATCGGGAGATCCCAGAGGATGGCTCACCTCCACAATCTGCTGGGGGTCGATTTCATCTTTGATGCCGATATTGTCAAAAGACCCGTTGTACCAGAAGTACTGGGGCACCACATTTTTTGCCCAGATGAAATCGCCTTTAATGGATTTGTAGACAGGTTTGCCGAACTCCCCTTTTTCTTCATAGGGCTTACCGTCCTTCATCTTACCGGCTGTGGTCCAGTCCCACCACATTTTTGTGGGGTTGACCCGGGCAAATTCCGGGATATGGCAGCTCTGGCAGGCCACTTTGTCGGTATGGTCGTTCATTTTTGCGGTGGTGCTGTGGGGGGTGGCACTGTGACAGGACTCACAGGTGATTTTGGAGGCCATATCATCCTGGATCAGGCTTTTCCGTTCTGCTGAGGCCGGCCGGGTATACAGCCTGCCTGCAATATGGTGTTTTACCGTGGTATGGCACCTGGTGCAGGAAAAATCAGCACCGTCTGCTGCCATGTGAACATCGAGCATCCGGTTGGGTTTGGCAAGGGAGGTGTCCAGGTCCCCGTGTTTGACCCCATCGCCCCCGCCGCCTTTAAAATGGCATTCCCCGCAGTTGTTGCGCTGGGGCAGGGTGATGTTTTTCACTGCCGTTTTGATATCAGCATGAAGTTCTTCAACAATTTCCTGAAGGTCCGGGTCATCATCTCCGGCAAAAGCAGCCAGGTCTGCAAAGGTTTCCTTGAAGGGAAATTTTTCTTTTCCATGACAGGACAGGCAGTTGACCAGCCCGTCCGTTCCATCCCAGCCGGCATGGCAGCTCAGGCATCCCTTGTCTTCCATGGCATTGCCGGAAATACAAAAATTGTTTACTGCATGACCGGCTTTGCCGTTCATGATACCTTCTTTTTCAGAAGGCACTTCCCAGGTCCAGTGTATGGTTTCTTCAAACTGCATGGCAGCATCCGTATGGCAGGAAAGGCAGGCCTGGGTGATCTGGTCACCGGATGTGAAATTCTGATTCAGAGCATCCAGTTTGCTGTGGTCCACTGTGGTCCAGTGTTTGTCGGACCGGACCGCCTGTTTGGCCAGTTTCATTCCCAGAGCTTCTTCTTCTTGTGCGGCAGCTGCAACAGATGCGGCAGCGGGGCTGGTGAAAAGCAGGATAACAAAAAGCAGGGCAGTGAACCAGACGGGTTTTGCCTGGCCGGCCCGGCCCAACCTTTTTATGTTTTTGTTCATGATGCCTCCGAAAAAGGGTATGGCAAAATACCCCGGTGGCCTCTTGAAGCACCACCGGGGGTAAACCGGTTTATTTGCACGTGGCAGGTGCAGGTGAATCTGCTGCATACGCATAAAAATAGGCGTGAATATCTGCAATATCTTCATCAGACATGGCATCCCATTCCGGCAGGCAGCCAAAGGCATCAAATTTCCTGTTCTCAAACACCTCTTTCCATTCTGCGCGTTTCATGTCTGCCGGGCTGACCTGTGGAGAAGCAGAATCCACTTCTCCTCTTTCATGGCAGGCCTTTATCACTTTGCGGTAGGTGTATTTGCCTTTGCGGCTGTTGCCGTCAGGACCGTCCTCTGCAAAAACTGCGGGAAAAGATCCCAGTGTGAAAACGGCCAGGGTGAAAAAGATAGTAAGATACTTATACATGGTTTGTCTCCTTAATATATGATTTGTTTTGGTTTGTCTATTTTGGCGCTTTGATGGTATAGGTGCCGTCAGAATCGAAACTGATCTGGGCTTCCACATAATACACATCTGTCAAAGATTCTCTGACATCCTTGACCATGTAATAAGCTTCGCCGCTTCTGGCCCCTGTGGAGCATACAAATACAACCGGTTTGTCTGCCGGCAGATCAGCGATTTTGGGCTCCAGCTTTTCCACCGGGATGTTCACGGCAGTCGTAAAGTGCCCTTTGGCAAATTCATCAGGATCCCTGGTGTCTACCAGCATTATGGATGCAGGATTTTCCGCCAGAATGGTTTTAAAACGGTCCAGATCAATGGATCCCTCGATTTCACCGGCCTTGACTGCCACTGTATCAGCAGCTGCGCCGAATTGTTTTTTCCATTCAGGATATCCCAGAGCAAACACGGATACATCCTTGTATCCCATGACAAGGGCCCTGGCTGCACTTTTGTGGCTCAACCGGCACTCCAGCCCGCCGCAGTAGAAAATGACGGGGGTTTCAAGGCTTCTTGGCAGTTTGCCGGACAGGTCATCAAAATGGGTAAAGGGAATGCTGATGGCCGTGGGAATATGGCCTTTGTCGTACTTGGGTTTCTGGGGACGGGCGTCCACCACCAGGGTTTTGTTTTCCGCAATTTTTGCAGCCACATACTCTGCTGATACAGATGCATAGGCCCCGGGCTGGTTCATATATTCCGGAAATCCTTTGGCAAATACCTTGACGTTTTTATATCCCAGTTTTTCCGCTTTTTTGGCGGATTTGTGGCTGAGTTTACATTCCACACCCCCGCAGTAGAAAATCAGCAGGGCATTTTTGTTTTTGGGCAGAAGATCGGTTTTCTTGTCGAAATCAGTGAACGGAATGCTCACGGCACCGGGTATGTGCCCTTTGACGTACATGGGTTTGTAAGGCCGTGCATCAATGATCATGACATTGTCTGCCATGGGGACGGTGACATGGGAAATGACAAAATCCGCCTCCACTATGTCATGGTGCATCCAGTCTTCGGCGGCAAAGGCATGCATGGTGCCGGTCAAAAGAATCAGGCAGGCCGCCACGGCAAAAAACGTGTGTTTTAAAGGATGAATGTTCATGGTTTCTCCTAATTTGGTTTGATGGTTATTTAACATGTTGTTTTATTTTGTTTGCGGATCTTTCCGCAGGGCATCCATGGTTTTGTCTGCAAAGGGGGAACTGCAACCCATGTGCCAATCTTGAAAAAAAATAGAGAAATATTTTATAACGGCCTTTTTTCAAGGGTTTTTACATGTGAAACCATAAAAATTTTTTTATAAAACCAGTACAGGTGTTGCCAAAGTGCTAATCATGTGTTAATGTGTTGCTTAACATTGTGGTTAACAGGAGATAGAAATGGATATTGGAAAATACTGGCGGGTGATCATTGATTCGGTTCAGGATGGGATTATCCTGGTGGATGAACAAGGTGATTTTATTGCTGCCAACCACTCGGCCCAGCTCATGACCGGATATACGGAAGACCAGCTCATCGGCCGGTCCTGCCGCATCCTCAACTGCACCGGGTGTGAAATCAAGGGTATTGGAAAAGGAAAAGACTGGTGCATGCTTTTTTCCCAGGGTCTGGTCCGGGATAAAAAATGCATGATAACCGACAGCCGCAAACAGACCATCCCCATAGTCAAAACCGCCACTGTGCTGTACGATGATGCCGGACAGATCACAGGGGCGGTGGAAACCCTCAAGGATATTTCAGAAAATATCAGCTATAAAAATGAACTGGATACCATTAAACGCATTTACCATATTGATGACGGGTTCCACGGGATTATCGGCCGCACCCCGGTGATGCAGAACCTTTTTGAACATATCCAGGGGGTTGCCTCCCTGGACACGCCGGTGATTATTCTCGGAGAAAGCGGTACAGGCAAGGAAATGGTGGCCAAGGCCCTGCACGAAAAAGGAAATCGGGCAGACAAGCCCTTTGTCAAGGTCAATTGTGCGGCTTTGAGTGAAACCATCCTGGAAAGTGAACTGTTCGGCCATGTGAAGGGGGCCTATACCGGGGCTGCAAATGACCGTGTCGGCCGGTTTGAAGCAGCCCACCAGGGCACGATTTTTCTGGATGAAATCGGAGATATCCCCTTGTCAGTCCAGGTGAAACTGCTGCGGGTACTGGAGG
>Ga0209949_1000856_pt1 | contig 15546 bp, 16 predicted proteins | sample SalPonC_black_MG_FD_185711 | JGI IMG/M metagenome (GOLD analysis project Ga0209949, IMG submission 185711) | Salt pond soil microbial communities from South San Francisco under conditions of wetland restoration - Salt Pond MetaG... | ecosystem: Environmental > Aquatic > Marine > Intertidal zone... | reverse complement strand
CTTCAGGAAAATTTTCTGGTATGCAAATTGCTTTGCAATTCGCTTTAATTTCTTCACCAATCAAGCAAAAGCACCGCTAACTTCACGGAGTCTATGGCATGCAGGAATACCAGGAGACACGCAGCTATTCCCCGAGCACCAGGGCAATTGACACTCTGCTCTATGTTGTGACCGTCAGCGCCATGCTGTTGCTCAGCATCTCTTTTCTTGACTGGCTCAGCTTCTAGTACAGGGTGCTAGCGCTTCCCCCGCACAAAAAAACCCCGCAACACCGGAGGGGATGGGTCACGGGGCAATTACAAAATTGCGCTATCCTTGCACAAATCATGCTTTTGTGCAACAGATTTCCCGTTGCCGAACAAAATCCCCTTCCGCGGCGAACCAGGCCAAAAGCAAGGGCGCCTGACATCCCGGGCGCCCTTACTTTTTTCCTTGATCTTCAACCTGGCCACTGCTGTAGAATTTTCATTCGGCTTCTGTTGCAGCCTCGCCGGCGACCGCTTTCACAGGCTTGTTTTTACGGGGTAAAAGCAGGTTGAGAAGAACCGCAACAATGCCGGCCAGACCGATGCCGTGCAGAGTCACGGCGCCAAGTTCAAGGGTCATGCCCCCCATGCCGGCGACAATGGTCAGGGCAACAATCACCATGTTGCGCGCCTCCATCAAGTCCTCCCCCGACCGAACCAGGGTATTCAGACCAACAACGGCGATGGTCCCGAACAACAGGAACAGAATGCCGCCCATGACCGGCACCGGGATGGTCTGCAGAAGAGCGCCGAGCTTGCCGACAAAGGCGAGAATCAGGGCCGTGACGGCTGCATAAGTCATGACCACCGGATTGAACATCTTGGTCAGGGCAACCGCTCCGGTTACTTCGCTGTAGGTGGTGTTCGGTGGACCACCCAGCAAAGCGGCCAGCGAGGAGGCGAGGCCGTCTCCCAGCAGAGTCCGATGAATTCCGGGTTTTTCCAGATAATTTTTCCCGGAAACCGAACTGATCGCCAGGACATCGCCGAAATGCTCGATAGCCGGCGCAATGGCCACCGGTAGCATGAAGAGAATCGCCTCGAAATTCCACTCCGGAAGGACAAAGTTGGGGACGGCCAGCCAGGGCGCTTCGCGAACCGGGGAAAAGTCGACCAGGCCAAGAGGCAGGGCCACCAGGTAGCCGGCGCCCAAGCCACAGAGAATGGGGATCAGCCGCAGCAGGCCGTGCCCCCTGAGGGCAACCAGGACCGTTACGGCGAGAGCGATCCCGGAAACAACCAGCGCCGTGCCCTGCGGCACCAGTTGGGCTGCCCCGTCGCCGGTGCGGCCCATGGCCATGTGCACGGCGACCGGAGCAAGGATCAGGCCGATCACCATGATGACCGGCCCGGTGACCACCGGCGGGAAAATATGGGAGATAAACCCAACCCCGCGCAGCTTGACCACACCGCCCAGCAGGATGTAGAACAGGCCGGCGGCAGCCAGGCCGCAGAGGGTGCCGGGAATACCCCAGGTCTGAACCCCGTAGATGATCGGCGCGATAAAAGCAAAGGAAGAGGCCAGAAATACCGGCACCTGACGCCGGGTGACCACTTGGAAGACCAAGGTGCCGGCTCCGGCGGTAAACAGGGCGACATTGGGATCGAGGCCGGTCAGAAGAGGAACCAGGACCAGGGCGCCGAAAGCGACGAACAACATCTGCGCACCGACCAGGGCCAGTTTGGGACTGAACACCGTCTCATCCGATGAATCAAATAGGCTCACGGGCAACCTCCTCTGCGATCAAAAGTTTATTTGGTACCGAAAATTCTATCGCCGGCATCACCAAGACCCGGCAGGATATACCCTTTATCGTTGAGTTTGTCGTCAATGGCTGCGACGTAGACATCGACATCGGGATGCGCCTGCTGCAGCCGCTCGAGCCCCTCGGGAGCCGCGACCAGGAACAGGCCGCGAATCTGCGAACAACCGGTTTCCTTCAACATATCGATGGTTGCGATCAGACTGCCGCCGGTCGCCAGCATGGGATCGAGAATCAGAGCGATACGGCTTGCCATGTCGCTGGTCAGCTTCCTGAAGTAGGGAACCGGCTCCAGGGTCTCTTCATTACGGTACAGGCCGACCACGCTGACCCGGGCGCTGGGAATCAGGTCAAGCACGCCGTCCATCATGCCCAGGCCGGCGCGCAGGATCGGCACCACGGTGATTTTTTTGCCTTTGATCTGGTCGACCAGGACAGAACCGGCCCATCCTTCGATCTCGGCTTTTTCGGTTTCCAGGTCCTTGGTTGCCTCGTAGGTCAGAAGCCGGGCAACTTCAGAAGCCAGTTCGCGAAAATCCTTGGTGCTGATATCCGCCTTGCGCATCAGCCCGAGTTTATGCTTGACCAGGGGATGAACGACCTCGAAAACAGCCACGCCAGCCTCCTTCTCCGTGGCTCGCGGCGAAACCGAAAGCCGGATGAAAATGAATGGAAAAGACACCCAACGGGAGAGAATATCCGGACGGGGCGCCTTGGTCAATCGACAAATGGCCAACAGCCCCGCCAAATCCGCAAAACAGAGGAGATGACTCAAAAGCATTTATCTGCGATGATAAGATCATGCCCCCTACGTCCTCTCATAGGCCGGCGCAAAATGATGACTCGGTATCGTTCGACGACCACTGGCGGCCTCTTCCCTCCCGCCTGGACCACCCGGACTCAGCGCCGGTGCTCCCTCGGCAGAAGGCGCATACCTGGTCTCTGGTGCTCAGCGCCCGCCTGATCCCTTGTCGGACCGACCGGGACCGGCGTCGCTGGCAGCTGCTGGTGCCGGCCGACTGCTTTGCGGACGCCATTCGGGAATTGCGTCAATATGAACGGGAGAATCGTGGCTGGCCGCCGGCTGCCCCGGGCAACGTCCCCACCAGGGACAACACGGTCTTGACGCTGTGGCTTTTGGCGGCCCTGGCAGTTTTCCATAATGTGACCCTGATCGATTTCGGCCCCTTCGGCCAGGATTCCGTAGCCTGGCTGGAACGCGGCAACGCCCACGCGGGGAAAATCATGGCCGGCGAGTTGTGGCGAACCTGTACGGCCCTGACGCTGCACACGAATTGGCTGCACCTGCTCGGCAACCTGCTGATCGGCGGGGTTTTCATCGTCCGGCTCTGTCGCGACCTGGGCTCCGGCTTGGGCTGGAGCCTGCTGCTGGCCGGCGGGATGCTCGGCAATCTGATCAATGCCTGGCTGCAGGCACCGGAGCATCGGGCGGTCGGTGCCTCGACCGCCGTTTTCGGTGCCGTCGGCCTGCTGGCTGCGATCAGCCTGGTTCGCTACCGACTCAACCTGCGCCTGCAGAAACGCTGGATGCTGCCCATCGCCGGGGCCCTGGGCCTGCTCGCCATGCTGGGCGTCGGCGGCGCGCGCACCGACCTGGGCGCCCACCTGTTCGGGTTTTTGGCCGGACTGGTCCTCGGTGCCGGTGCAGAAGGGCTGATTGAACGTTTTGGCCGGCCCCGAGCTCGATTGAATGTTCTGCTGGGGGCAGTCAGTGCGGCGACCGTAATCGGTGCCTGGTCCGCTGCGATCAGGTTCGGCGGCTGAAGAATACCATTGCCTGCCGCGAAATCCTTGACGCCCAAGCATTTTCAGCTAGTTTTGGTATAAGCAAGACGCCGAAGACCGATCGGGAAGGAGTCCGAGACCATGAGAAACTGGCCGTTCTGGGTTGGCTGCCTGGCAGCTGCTGTCATCATTATCGTTTATCTGCTGTTCTTTCGCGGCGGACCGCCGGAACCGGTTCTGGATCCCGTCCCGGCCCCTGACCAGCCGATTTCGCCGCCCGCCATTGAGCACCCCATCGAGCAGGCCGCTGAGGGATCTGCGGACGCCGAACCGGTCCTTGACCCCGAGCGGCCCCTCCCGCAACTCCAGCAGAGCGATGACCAGATGAAAGAGATTCTCGGCCGGCTGTTTGCCGAACAGAACCTGGGCCGTTTTTTTCTGCTGGAACATATTATCGAACGGTTCGTGGTCATGGTTGACAACCTGCCGCGTCAGAGCTTGCCGGTCACTCACCGACCTCTGAAGAAGATCCCCGGCAGTTTCGAGGTCGAGGGCCCGTCAGACGCCATGGTGATCGCGCCGGCCAACTACAGGCGCTATGCTCCCGTGATCGGGCTGCTCGAAAAAGCTGATGTCCGACAGGTCGTCGCCGTTTACGTCAAACTTTACCCTCTCTTCCAGCAAACCTATGAAAAGCTGGGATACCCGGAGGGGTACTTCAACGACCGCCTGGTCGAAGTGATCGACCACCTGCTGGCGACTCCCGTGGTGCATGACCCGGTCAGGGTCATCCGTCCCAAGACCCTCTACCTTTTTGCCGATCCCGCACTCGAGGCTTTTTCAGCCGGCCGCAAGATCCTGATCCGGACCGGACCGGACAATGCCGAACGCATTAAAAACCTCCTGCGGACCTACCGGCAGGCGTTGACCAAGACCGGCCCAGGGAATGGGTAAGGCCTGAGATTAATCTGCAGACCGGGTCCTCCGGCCGGCTCCCGCCGCAACTTCCCGGCGTGGCCGGAGTTCCGGTCAGCGGCAGGTTTATCCCTTTCGAATTCAGCAGAAATCGGCTATGGTGCCCGGCACGGAAAATGTTGCCAGAGGTCCCTTGATGCCCCCAGTCGTCTCCCGTTCAGCCACCCTGTTCGTGGTCTGTATCGCCCACTTCCTCATGCCCTTCATGATGTCGGCCGTGGCTGTGGCCCTGCCGGCGATCGGCCGCGAGTTCCAGCCCAGCGCCATCCAGCTCGGCCTGGTCGAAACCATCTACGTGCTTTCCGCTTCGATCTTCCTGCTGGCCATGGGGCGCATGGCCGACATTCATGGCCGGCGACGGGTTTTCCAGATCGGCATCGTGGTCTTCACCCTGGTCGGCGGACTGCTGTCGCAGGCCTGGTCGATCGAGGTGATGATCGGCTTGCGCTTTCTGCAGGGCATGGGTGGTTCGATGGTCATGGCAACCACACTCGCCATCGTGGTTGCGGTCTTCCCGCGCGAAGAGCGCGGCAAAGCCCTGGGCATCGCCATTGCCAGCGTCTACGCCGGCATCTCCTGCGGACCGTTTTTCGGCGGCCTGCTGGTCAACAGTTGGGGCTGGCGCTCCCTTTTTTATCTGAGTGTGCCTCTCGGCGCCCTGACCTTTCTGATCTCCCTGGCAAAACTGCGCGGGGAATGGGCCGAAGCCCGGGGCGAACCTTTCGACTGGTTCGGCAGCCTGGTCTATGCCTGCAGCCTGGCGTTGCTGATCACCGGGGCCTCCAATCTGGACAGCGGTGTCTGGGCCTGGGTTCTCGGCGCAGCAGGCACCTGCGGCCTGGGCCTGTTTGTGCTGATCGAGGCCCGCACCGCCTACCCGATCCTCAACATCGGCCTGTTGCGCAGCAACCGGGTGTTCGCTCTCTCCAACCTCGCCGCCCTGCTCAACTACGCGGCAACCTTCGGCATCACCTTTTTCTTCAGCCTGTACCTGCAGTACGTCAAAGGGATGAACCCGCATGAAGCAGGGGCGCTGCTGATGATCCAGCCGGTGGTTCAGGCCCTCTTTTCGCCGCTGTGCGGTCGCCTCGCCGACCGCTTCCCGGCAGCCAAGGTCGCCACCATCGGCATGGCGCTGTGTGCGGCAGGACTCGGCATTGCCGCGACCGTCAACGCCGCCAGCCCGGTGGGCCTGATCATTGCGATGCTGACGGTGCTCGGCTTCGGCTTCGCCCTGTTCTCGTCGCCCAACGTCAGCGTCATCATGGGCAGCGTACCGTCCAGTTTCCTCGGCGTTGCCGCCGGTTTGAACGGCAGCGTGCGAACCCTGGGCATGATGATCAGCATGACCATCATCACGATCGTCTTTTCAGTTTTCATGGGTGGACAAGTTGTCAGCCAGGAGACCCTGCCGGCTTTTTTGACCAGCATGCAGACCGCCCTGCTGGTTTTCTGCGGGCTGTGCATTGCCGGTATTTTCTGCTCCCTGGGGCGATTAGAAAAGGCCCCCATATCTGATCAGGGGGCCTGAAAATCTTCCGGCAGTTCGAGCAGATTCACCAAGGTGAAGCAAGGTCCAGCCGCTCGAGTTTAGCCTTGAATTCCCGAGCCTCCCGGGACAACCTGATGCCGGCCTGCTCCTGCTGAAGCCAACCGATTTCGAATGCCAGCTGCTTGGCTTCGGTCACCTGGCCGCCGGCGACCAGGGCCAGCATCCGGGTCTCGATCTCGGACAGGTAGAGACTGTTGAAACGGTAGTCGAGAAATGCCTCCCAGGTATAGGGGACCCATCTGCTGACGACTTTTTCACCGATCAGGCGGGCATACTCGCGGATTTCATACTGGGCGTGCTGATCCATGCGCAAGGCGAGAAAGTGCAGGAGGTTGTGCAGATCGATCTTCCAGTAGGCCTCGGTATAGGTCGAAAGCGGCAGGTCCTTGCGGGCCTGTTCCCGCGCCACCCCCTGCTCGAGCCGATTGCGGTAGACCTGCTGGCAGCGCTCGTGCAGTTCCGCCTCCTCGGTGCTCAGACTCGCGCCGGTCGCCGGATCGATGCCATTACCGCTGCCCTGCTTGTTGACCTCGGACTGGGATCGCCACTCGTCGTCTGCAGTCCGCCGCGCCGCATCGATGGCCACCGAATAGCGGGTCGAATATTCATTGACGCTGGCTGTGCGGTGGCGGATCCACTGGCGCCAGCAGTCCATCGGCACCCGGACATGCAGCTTGATCTCGCACATCTCGAAGGGCGTGCTGTGCCGGTGGCGCAGCAGGTAGCGAATCAGGCCGCGATCCTCGCTGACCTGCTTGGTGCCGGCACCATAGGAGACCCGGGCGGCCTGGACGATGGAACTGTCGTTGCCCATATAGTCGATGACCCGGATGAAACCGTCATCCAGGACCGGAATGGTGGCACCAAGCATGGCGTCGAGTTCGGCGGAAACAGAGCGAGGTAATTTTTCAGTTTGACTGGTCATGGAAGCTCTCCGGGATGCGTCATCTTTTCATTTTTTTGCGGAGTCCTATTAGGCCTGAACTTAGGCTTGGTTTCAAGTCTTAAGCGCCACATTCCCACTGCGAAATCCAGTGCTGGAGCAGGCGTAATCTGGTAGGATTGACGGCAAGGAGATGTGTCATGGAAAATCAGAACCCCGAACCCCCGCCTCCGGTCAGACCTTCCAGCATGAGTTGGCTGAAAGTCTTTGGCATCGTCGTTTTAGCCAGCCTGGTCTCTACCCTGCTCGCCGTCCTGATTATAAAAACCTTCCTGTTCCCGGACCGCTTCACACCGGTCGTGTTGAAACCTCAGGAGGAACGGCAGCTGGCCGTCAAACTGGAAGACCTGACGCCCGGCAGGGGGGCATCGGTTCTCGGCCCGAAGCTGCCGCCGGCAGACGCCGGAACCACCCTGGCGCCCGAACCCTACAGTGAAGCCGGTGCGGATCGTGAAATTATTTTGACCGAACGGGAACTGAATGCCCTGTTGGCCAAAAACACCAACCTGGCGGAGCGCCTGGCCATCGATCTGTCCGCGGACCTGGCCAGCGCCAGACTGCTCATTCCGCTCGACAAAGATTTCCCCGTGCTCGGCGGCCAGACGCTCAGGGTCAATGCCGGCCTGGAAATGGCCTATACCGAGGGCCGGCCGCGCGTCGTCTTCAAGGGTATCAGCCTGTGGGGGGTGCCCTTGCCCAATGCCTGGGTCGGCAACCTGAAGAACATCGACCTGGTCGATGAGTTCGGCGGACAACCGGGATTCTGGCAGGCTTTCGCCGACGGCATCGAGGAGATCGAAATCGAGGAGGAACGCCTCCGGGTGCTGCTGAAAGAATAAATTTCCCCGGCGGCCAGAGCCGACGATCAGGTGTTTCGACGGGACCACATCACCGGTCCCGTCGCACTTCCCGGAATGACTAATAGATGACGATATAGCCGTGATCCGTGGCAATTTTCGAGATTTCCAGCACATCCTCGATCTGGTAGGTCTCGCCGTCCAGAACGAAGGTGTAGCCGCCGTCGGGGTTCTTTCGGGCCAGATCGATCAGGTATTCGAAGCTGGCGGTCTTGATGGTTTCCACGGCCTCACTCCTTGCGATGGACCGCCAGCGGCCCCCACGCCTGGTCGATGCACATCAGCTCGAGGGCATTGACATTGACGTGCCCCGGCAAGCTGACCACGTAAAAAACGACTTCAGCGATATCCTGGGGCTGCAGAGCCTCCGTACCCGTATAGACCTTGTCCGCGGCCTGGTCGTCCCCTTTGAACCTGACTTTGGAAAACTCGCTTTCCGCCATGCCCGGATCCACTTCGGTCACCCGCACCCGCGTGCCGAGCAGGTCGGCGCGCAGATTGCGGCTGAATTGCTGGACGAAGGCTTTGGTGCCGCCATAGACATTGCCGCCCGGATAAGGCCAGCTGCCGGCGGTGGAGCCGATGTTGACGACGTGGCCGCGATTGCGGGCCACCATGGCCGGCAGCACCGCGCGCGTGCAGTACATCAGACCCTTGACGTTGGTATCCACCATGGTTTCCCAGTCTTCCAGATCGACCTCCCAAGCCGGTTCCAGGCCGAGGGCCAGCCCGGCATTGTTCAGCAGGACATCGATGCCGTCAAGTCCGGAGAGCTTATCGTGAACGGCCTGGCGGTCGCGGACATCCAGAGTCAGGACCTGCCGAACGGGCTCGCCGAGTTCTTCCTGCAGGGCGGTCAATCGCTCTGTGCGCCGACCGGTCAATATGAGCTGCCAGCCTTCCGCGGCGAACCGGCGGGCGCAGGCCTCGCCGAAACCGGACGTCGCACCGGTGATCAGGATCGTCTTTTCCATCATGCCTCCTCTCGTTGCTGAAAAATTGACTTAAAGCATTGGGTTCAATGCTGATTTACTGTCTGGCCAGCCGGGTATTGGCGATGTCATCCTCGAAGTTGCTGCGGAAGGGGTTGATGTCCAAGCCACCCCGACGGGTGTAGCGGGCGTAAACCGTCAACTGCCGGGGACGACAAAAGCGCAGCAGGTCGACAAACACCCGTTCCACGCACTGCTCGTGAAACTCATTATGCTGGCGGAAGGAAACCAGGTAACGTAGCAGCGCCGCCTCATTGATCTTCGGGCCATGGTAACGAATCATCAGGCTGCCCCAATCCGGCTGGCGAGTCACCAGGCAGTTGCTCTTCAGCAGGTGGCTGAAGAGGCTCTCCTCGACCACGCACTCCTCATCGGCGGCGGCTTCGAGCAGGCCCGGGTCGAGGGCGTAGCGGGAAAAATCCAGGTCCTGGTGATCGATGCAGCGCCCTTGCCATTCACTGATCTGCAGCTGTCCGAAATCCTCAGGAAGCAGCAGGCGAACATCGATCGGCGCGCCGACGGCCTGACCGAGATCCCGCTTCAGCAAGGTTGCAACAGAGCCGATATCCGGACACCGGGTCTGGTTGAAGGAATTCAGGTAGAGCTTGAAGGATTTTGATTCAACCAGATTCGGTGATTCGCAGGGGAACCGGAACTCGCCTATGGCGACCACCGGCTTGCCTTTAGGCGTCAGCCAGGACAGTTCGAAAGCGTTCCAGAGGTCGAAGCCGTGAAAAGGCAGTCCGCCGTAGAGGCCGATTTCCTCCCGCTTCAGGCGACGGGGGACCGGACAGAGCAGACCGGGGTCGTAGGCCGCGGCATAAGAGGTCGGCTTGCCCAGCGGCAGGTTGGTGTCAAAATCGCTCATTGCAAAAAAAACCGTTGTCCTGTCGACAGCTCCGGTCGACGCTCCCTGGCAGGGGCACAACTGGCCGTCTGTTTCTGGTAGCGGCTATTCCCAATCAATCTGCCGGTCCGGGGGGATGGACCGACCCGGCCATGAAGGAATTCTATACGTCGGCAGCGCCCGGGACAAGGGCAAAACAGGGGAGCAAAAGGGATGCCTGTTTAATGGCCGGTTGGAATTATGCTATTCTGTCCCAGCCTGACACCGGAAGCTCAGGGCATGAGAGGCTTGATAACCGCGGTGAAATTACAACGTCTGCCATTGACCCTTTTCTGCCTGTCCCTGCTGGTCTGGGGCTGTGCACACCCGGACTACCGACCAGGCCCACAAAACCCTTCCAAATCTGGAACGGACCCGATCGCCGGCCTGATCGCCCCCCAGCCGCTGGGATCCGCTGCCGCGGTCCGCCTTCCCGCCATGGGTTACAGCATCCAGGTCGGCGCCTTCGCCAGGCTGGACAACGCTGTCGGCCTCAGGCAGCGCCTCCAAGCCGACGGCATCGACGCCTATCATTTCCGTCATGAATCGGGACTTTACAAAGTGCGCTTCGGCAATCACGCCAGATACCAAGCGGCCCGCACTGAAGCGCAAAGACTGCAGGCCCGTGGCCGGATCGATGCATTTTTCATTGTCAGGCCCGGAGATTATGCCGCTGCCCGCATCTGGCACACCGGTCGCGGCAATCTGCGTGCGGAACTGGTCGACACGGCGCGCAGGTTCATCGGCATCCCCTATCGCTGGGGAGGGACGACAGTGAAGGACGGCTTCGACTGCAGCGGCTTGACCATGGTCAGCTACCGGCTCAACGGTCTGGACCTGCCGCGGGTCTCGCGCAGCCAGTTCGCGGCCGGGCGGCAGGTCGCCAAAAACGACCTCCGTCCGGGCGACCTGGTGTTTTTCGCAACCAAAGGCGGCCGGCGGGTGACCCATGTCGGCATGTATACCGGCAAAGACCGCTTCATTCATGCACCGCGCACGGGCCAGAAAGTCCGGGAGGAAAAATTGTCGAATGCTTTCTTTGCCAGAACCTATGTGGGCGGCAGGTCCTATCTCTGAAAGGCCCGCTGCGGCCCTTACCCCGCATTATTCATGAGTCTTTGTCGCGAAACCGGCAGGTGGCCGTCAGATCCCGGCAAGCACAGCGACTGGCCCTGGAGGCGGACTGGACGGTCCGTCGAAGCGCCAGACGCGAGCACGGCGGGAGATGATGGTCAAATGTCGGTTGCAGCAGAAGATTTCATGAATAATGCGGGTTAGCCTAATCCGCCGAGAGTCAAACCCAAACCGGCGGCCAGCACGAAACCGCAGCAACCGGCCAGCAGCCAGCGCAGCTTGACGCCGCGGGAACAGTCAAAGCTGATATCGCCCTTGATCTCGGCCAGCTGCTTCTGGATTTCGGCGTAATAGACCAGCAGGAAGAAGCCGAGCAACAGCCCGACCAGGCTGCCCAGCAGAGGAATGGGCGCCAGGACCACGGAGATTCCCGCGACGAGGAGTCCGCCGAGCAAAAGTCTGCCGAACACCGGCCAGCCGCGTCCGGCCACGTAAGCCCTGCTTTTCAGCAGGGCGTCCATGCCCCGGGCATCCTCCCGGGCGAGGATGAACTGGGCGAACAGGAACCAGACGCTGAACACCAGTCCCGGGATCAGCAGCAGCAGACTGCCGCCGGCAATCATGAACCAGACCAGCAGGGAGACCCAGAGAAAGGAGCCCAATCGCTGCAGGCCGTAGCCCAGGGACTGACGAACGCCGAGATCCTCATCGACGATCGCATAGGTCATGGCGGCATTGATCCAAGTCATGACCCCCATGACGAAAATTATGGTGACAGCGCTGCCCGACGCATGCACCAGGGGGCTGCCGCCGGCGAGTCTGGTCAACCTCTCGGTCACTCCGGTCAGAAGGAAATAACCGAGTCCTGCCAGACCGAATGTCAACAGGCTGATGCCTATGAATACCGGAAACCTCTTCAGGAAGGTTCGCCAGCTCTTGCCGAACAGTTCTCCCAGACCGGAGAGGGCATACCGAGGAGGCGGCTCCGAATCGGGCGTCGACGACGCGACCAGAACCGGATGCAGATCCTTGCCGGGCACCGCTTCCCGGCTCGGCGCCCGCCCGCCCTGAAAGGTAAAACTCTGCCGGCACTGGCGACAGGTGACCTGCACCATGCGCTGTGGAACCTTCTCCCGGGGCAGGCTGCGCCTGGCATTGCAGTGGGGACAGGCCAGAGTGACTGTCCCGGAAGCGGCCGGCGCCAAATCCGGAACCATTGCAGGCGAAACCTCTTCCGGCGGAGATTCAGGTTCTGGCTGGGGAAGCTGGAACTTTTCGCCGCACTTCGGACAAGCAACGCGCTTGGTCCCGGGCGGTATCCTGCCGGCGGGAACTTCACGACTGTAGCGACATGCGGGGCAGGACAGGTTCATGGGCAGCGCTCCCGACTTTGTTGTTGCGCATCCGGACGCCCAGGGGCAAAATGCCCACACAGCAAACCGGATCAGGGATCATCCATTCCTGATTATTCAGATTTTATGCCAGCCGCCTGCCAAGCCCCATCTGTCTGATGTTTGGTCACTTTATTTTCAGGGCTGCTGAAAAAGAACCGCCGGGTGCCATTTTTCGTCATCAGATGCGGCTTTTGCACACAGCCGGCCAGCCCAGAGTGGTTGCTTTCCGGTTTTATGCCAGAAGCCGGGTCTGCCTAGGAGGCTGTCAGATTATCCGGGCTGAAGCGAATATTCGAGACTTCGAGCACAGATTTCAGCTCGTTTGCTGGCGCATAGCCATAGCTATGGGGCAAAAAGGAACTGAAATATGGGCCGAAGAATCGGATTTGCAGCCAGTTCATGGATAGTCCGACAGCCTCCTTGCTGCGGAAAACTTCCCGGAACCCACAAAAAAAATCTTGATTTTTCTTCCAAAGTCATGCTAGACAAAACACAACAGTAAGTTTGTGTAGTATGTGAGCTGCTCGACACCATGAAAAATGTCCGCGTTAAACAGAACACACAACCTGCCGGCTGTGTGTTTTTTTGTATCGGGGCAGCCAACATGCGCGCAAAAACAATTCCCGAGGGGGAACAAAAGGAGTAGAAAATGGCAGAAGGCACAGTGAAATGGTTCAACGACGCTAAAGGTTTCGGATTTATCGAGCAGGACAACGGCCCCGATGTCTTTGTTCATTTCTCGGCGATTGGAGGCGAAGGCTTTAAATCCCTGTCCGAAGGTGACCGTGTCAGCTTTGATGTCAACGAAGGCCCCAAAGGCCCCCAGGCAGCCAACGTGGAAAAAGTCTGACCTCCCGACAGATAGTTCAAATTCCAAATGTTGAACGGGAAAAGCCCTGCAGGATTGCAGGGCTTTTTTTCGCCTGATCCCCCGCCTCCGCTCGTGAACATCCTTGTCAGCGCGCATCAAGAAACGTAGACTGGGAGACCTCTCGATTATTCCGGATGCCGGCAATGAAGAAAAAATCCGTGACCCCGAAAACTCTGCCCGACCGGGATCAGGTCAAAGCCCTCTATGATCGGCGACGCCCCGACTACGAGGAAGCCCTGCAGGTCTTTTATCGAAAAGTCCGCAGATTGCTGGAGAGTCGCGGGCTGACTCTTTCGATCAAATACCGGGTCAAACGCTTCGATGCCTATCATGAAAAGCTGAAGCGACTGCATGTCCGCGGCCGGAGTTCCGCCCCACAGATTTCCGATATGCTGGGTTTGCGCATCGTTTGTCCCTTCCTGGAAGACATCGAGACCGTGAAAGCCTTGATCTCGGCACATTTCGAAGTGACCGAAACCGACCGCAAAGCGGCCCAGCATTCTTTCCGGGAATTCGGTTACGACTCGGTCCACTTGCTGGTCAAGCTCGAAAAGGGGGCAATTAAATGCAGCTTGCCGGGCACGCGGGCAGTCTGCGAAGTACAGCTGCGCACCATTCTGCAGGATGCATGGGCGGAGGTGGAGCACGAGCTGGTTTACAAATCGGATATTTCCATACCGAACGAATCGATTCGACGCAAGCTGGCTTCACTGAACGCCACCCTCACCCTCTCCGATTTGATTTTTCAGGAGATCCGCGACTACCAGAAAGCGATCCGGCAAAGGGGTAGACAGCGTCAGGAGAAATTGACCGAGGCCCTCGATCCGCTGGACATCATGGCCATGTCGAGTCAACTGGAAGGCAGCAGCGACCGTTTCGAGGCGGACACTGGCCCGACCTCCCGGCTCAACCGGCTGGAGAGAACCATGCTGCTGGCCCTGGATGCCCACAGCGGCCATGACCTGGACCGGGCCATCGAACTCTACGGGGAACTGCTGAACATGCGCCTGGAGCGGAACATCCGTTCAATGATCTACAATCATCGCGGCATGGCCTATTTTGCCCGGGGAGATATTCAACGGGCGACCAGCGATTTCTCGAAGGCAATCCATTACAACCCGGAAAACAGCCGCGGCTACGCCAACCGCGGCCTCTGTCTTCGCCTGCAGAAACGTTCGGAGAAAGCCCTGGGCGATTTTGCAACGGCGATCGAGATCGATCCCTTGCAGCCCGAAGCCTTTTTCGGCCGGGGCCAAACCTACCGGGACCTGGGGCTGCTCAGCAAAGCCCTGGACGACTTTGAAAGAGTCCTCGAGATCAATCCCGACTACCAGCCGGCCGGCGACCTGGTCAAAGCCTTGAAAGAACAGTTGCCTTGACGAAACAGTTTCCCCTCTTCCATTTACCCTTACACCGGTAATCAAAATGGTTTTGATGAGCCTGCGAAATATCGATCTCGCCTTCGGCGGACCGCCCCTTCTGGAAGATGTCAGCCTGCAGATTCACCAGGGCGAGCGAATCTGCCTGCTCGGCCGCAACGGGGCAGGCAAATCGAGTCTGCTCCGCCTGATAGCCGGCGGCCAGACCGCCGACAGCGGCATCGTCGATCGCCGGCAGAATCTGCGCACCTCCCTTCTGCCACAGGAACTACCGACCGGACTTCGAGGCCCGGTCATCGATATTGTCGCCGCAGGCTGCGGACCGAGACCTGAATCCGCGCCGGAAGAAGCGTGGATGCTGCGGCAGCAGGCCGAGGACGTTCTCTCGCGCCTGGAACTGGACCCGAATGCCGAGGCCGCGACCTTGTCAGGAGGCCTGCGCCGCAAGGTCCTGCTGGCACGGGCGCTGGCGGCCAGGCCCGACATTCTGCTGCTCGACGAGCCGACCAACCATCTCGACATCGAGTCGATCAACCGTCTGGAAAAGCTGCTCATGCGGGAAGCAACGACCCTGGTGTTCGTCACCCATGACCGGGCTTTTCTACGGGCACTCGCCAACCGGATCGTCGAAATCGACCGCGGCCGACTGTATGATTTTGCCTGCGACTACGACACCTTCCTGCGCCGCAAGGAAGAACTTTTGCACGGCGAAGCTGAGCAGTGCCGGCGCTTCGACAAAAAGCTCGCCGAGGAAGAGGTCTGGATCCGAAAGGGGATCAAAGCCAGACGAACCCGCAATGAAGGCCGGGTCCGGGCGTTGCAGAAAATGCGTGAAGAGCGCCGGGCTCGCCGCGAGCGCCAAGGCCAGGTCCGCCTGAATATGCAGGAAGCAGAGCGCAGCGGCCGCCTGGTCGCCCAAGTCAAAAACCTGCTTTTCGGCTATGAAAACCGACCGCTTATCAAGGATTTTTCCACAACCGTGCTGCGCGGCGACCGGATCGGCATCATCGGGCCCAACGGTGCCGGCAAAACCACTCTGCTCAAGCTTCTGCTGGGCGAAATCGCACCGCAGGCTGGACGCGTCAAGC